>ENA-UEQP01001057-UEQP01001057.1-human-gut-metagenome-genome-assembly--contig:-NODE-1057-length-27483-cov-5.699701_pt1 | contig 27483 bp, 24 predicted proteins | sample MGYA00242951_ERZ507951 | MGnify/ENA primary metagenome ERZ507951 (study PRJEB26167, sample SAMN06115539) | human gut metagenome | host: Homo sapiens | place: China:Shanxi | collected 2015-11-18...
GATCCACCACAAAAGTTTCCGTAATCCTAACTCTATAAGGATTGTTTCTCTTTCCTGACATTTTGGTGATACCCCCTGTGCCGTTCTTTCTTCGATAACTCATATGAATTACCTCCTATTCATAATTAATATTATTTCGCATAAAAAATTTGCGATATCCAATACAATCTGCCTTGCTGTTTATCTGATTTCTAACATTTTTTACATGTCTCACCAAAACAACTCAGACATTTATTCATTTCAGACACTGCAAATAAATTTTGCGATATTAAGAATTCATCAACTGAGTAATCACCTTATACTGAACATAACAACACAGGAACTACCCCCCAACTCACACAGTCTACAGGGTTTGTGACTTGTGTGACTTGTTGCTTGTGACTTGCTTGCGACTTTTACGTGTCTTATGGACATAAAAATCGGGCTATCCAGACCGAATTACCTAGTCTGAATAGCCCAAAAAGTCTAGTTTTTAAGCCTTTTATTTAGAATTCACCAGCGTTTGCTGCTTCCTCAACAGATGCTGTAAGTCCTTTATTTTCAACGATTTTAGGCGTTAATAGTATGCATATTGTAATAATACACCACTTTTTACCCCATTTTGACGCTATCGTTGACTATCTAGCCATCAATTCATTGACTCGCTTCTGGATCTTTTCCGGGTCGTATCCAGCTTTCTTGAGCTTGGTCTTGCGCTCTTCGCCGTTCCCCCATTTACCGGCAATTACCTCTCGTGCAATCTCGTCGGTAGACTTTACATGAGAAGCCTTTACCTGCTTGTTGACCTCCGCCTGAACTTTCTCATAGTTGTACCCAGCCTTAGTCGACCTTGACTTTCTAACGTCGCCATTCCCCCATTTGCCTGCGAGGACTTCCTTTGCTATCGTTGCAATGGACTTCTTCTTTATGGTAGGCTTAGTCGTTGAAGATGTTGCAGTTTTAACCCCAGCATACTTCTGCCAAGTTGCCTTGGATATGTACGCCTTATTGAGATCAAGATTACCATTATATCCGTTGAGTCGTCCATGGGAAGAGTACTGCCTGATAATGCAATCATAAGAGCCTTCATTCCAAGGAGTCTTCTGGAATCCAGTATCGTTATCATCTGCATACTGAGCTATCCAGAGTGGGTATCCAGCAGACTTAACTCTATTCATCATCGACTTCTGTATATAGATGAAAGGCTTAATTCCAGTTTTACGATATATATAGTTGCACCATGCCTCGCACCACTCCGTATCATCTCTGCCAAATCTAGGATTGTTGTCGGCTTCCCAATCAAGGGCTATGATCCCCTTACCTATGAACTTCTTTATCTTATCTAAGAAGAAATCTGCCTCCTTCTTGACGTCCCCACCATTTGCGTAGTGGTACATACCCAGTAAGCGGCTAAGCTTGAGTGTCTTGTTAGCGTGGTCATTGAAACATCTGTTGAAGTAGTCTGATCCCTCGGTAGCCTTGACTATTATAAAGTCACAAGCCACCTTAGAGAGATTAATACCATCCTGATGCGCTGAAATATCTATTCCGTTCATTACAGATCACTCTCCTTCTTCCAAAAACGTTTGAAAATATCAATAAGGTAATCCCAGCCACGTGTACAGATTATTGCGATAGCGAACGATGCAAATAAAACGGCTACCGGATAATACCATACACAACTATAATGAAAATATGATAAGCCTATAAATAAGAAAACCTCACATACAATAATACTTGTTACAAGCACCTGTAGTGAGGTTGGTATTTTCTTCAAGAAGCCTATATCTTTTGTGAACTCTGTTATCAGCGTGATAAGAGTGCACGCCACTGCTACTATGAGCAGTAATATTGCCAATTTATCCATTTTGATTATTCCTCCTTATTCGACAATTACCCAGTCTTCAGCAAGACAGTCATTTATACTCGGAACCCACATTGAATGCGAACCATTAACACACTTGATCTGAAGATATGGATTACACGTGAATAAATCGCCCTCGTTAAGTCCCCATGCCTCAGCAGTCTGCTTGTTACATGGTATTCCATCAGGATAACCCTTCTGATATACAACAAGCATCCCTCTACCATTCCAGCCTTTTCTTGCCAGCTTATAGCCTCTCTTGAGCATTTCGATGGCAATACCAAATGTCAGATTGTCACATGGTCTGTATGCATCTTCAAACTGTATCTTTGGCGACCAGCTCTCATATCCATCTGAGTATCTTACGAGGTAGCCTTCTTCTGCTGGATTTTCATCTGCTGGAATCTGCCATCCTCTGTAATTGTTATAATCACCTCTTGTCATTGGTTTTGCTTCGATCTGTTTCGTTCCTATGTACTTCTGCATTTTTATTCCTCCTTCCAATCATCCGCATGCAGCGGCAATTTATCTACTTCTTGCATTATTCTCTTTGCTGAACCATTCCCGCCAAGCCGTTCGTAAGGTTCATATAGATATGTCCGCAAATTATCATACTCACTTTTTGTGATATATGCCGGATCCCGATCAAGGTAACTCATACCAAGATACATTATCCGATCATGAGCAAGCCCCATAAGCATATCTGACTTAGCATCTTTCTTGTCGGCTCTCTTGAGCAAGAGCGCCCAAAGACCAGATGACGCAAGAACCGCACATATAATTGACACTAATGTTTGTATCCAAATATTCATCCGTTTTTTTTTTCCTTTCTTATGCTATTCGCACAGCTTTTAATATACTTCTTTTTATGTTTAATGACGATCCTGAGTTCTGGAAACCTTGTAATGATATCGATACATTATATGTAGCCGTAAAGGTTGACATAGTATTTAACATTATTTCATCATTATTTGTCACGATAACATGCTGACTATCTACAATAAAATTATTGTTTTGATTGATGAATCTAATACCACGTTTACCACTTGAAGCCTTTGCAAAATAGATCCATCCCGTAATAACATACACTCCAGGTTGTAAATCTATAACAGCTCCTGTTTTACCCCATGTATTGTTAGATAAAGGTGTAGTTGTTATGATATTCGAGGCAATTTCTTCTCCGATAAGACACCCGTTGTGGTACATCGTACCATCTCTATCAACTCGGAATGTCTGATTGCTGTTCTCATCCTGTATCCAAATAACTGGTTTACCATCTTCATCACAGAGTATTAATCCTGCTCCACCAGCGCTCATACTTAGTCCAATTTTGCTGATTATTCGACCGGCATTAAATCGCCATCTTCCCGCTAGAGTTGCCAATCCTTTGTTTTCGATATTACCCGTCTCGGATATACCAAACAGTACTTCCCCTTTTTCCATTATCTGTATCGGATACTGATAATCGGCAAGTGTCGCCTCTCCGTCACTTATAGTTCGCAATGGAGAAAGCTTTACCATAGTCGTATATTTAATACCATCAAAAACACCAGTTCTCTCCGAATATAATGCACCATCATCTAACACCCATGCACCAATTTTGCCACCGGTAGCATTCAATTGGTTTATATTTAACCCATCATCATCCCATCTACCGTTTGGCGTTCGTATCTCGCCGGACGAATAATTGGTCATCATCCCACTTATACAATCCCCATTAGAATCTTCGACATAATTTGTACTCTTGATTATACCCGTTATACTAGACCCATCTGTGATTTTTGTTATTCGCAAATTTGAGATGCTGAGCGTAATATATGTCAATCCTGATGGAACACCATCCGCTTTCGCTATGCACATATAAAATCGAAAGTCTTTTACCATTGGCATAGATTCTGGCATAGATAATACCCATGTATTGCTTGCTATGTTCTCAAATTTAACATATGGCTGCATCGTCGCTGGCTTAGTATATAGGATCTTTGGTGATAGACTAAAGTAAGATTGATTTTTCAATGATTCAGTTTTACCTGTAGATGCCGTATAACCCGCTATATCGTAATCGTCCATAGTCAATAAATATTTCATGCCTTGTGGATTTCCCGAATATGCAAAGCTAACCGGAACTTTCAAGTTGTATTCCGGTATATCACCAACAGGTGCCTGAAGATCTTGAATAAATGTTACTTGATAATCTTCTTTTTCATCGCTTTTGGACGACCACCCTAAATTTGTATATGTATGTTCGCTAAGCTGTGATAAATTTGAAGGGTCCCCCATCAATATTTTAGATACATCAAGCGAACCAGCCTGGATCTTCCCACCATTTATTTGTACCGTACCAGGAATATAAATATTATTGGCAATACCGTCAGCTGTCTTCTGAGCATTGTTTGCTTTATTCCATGCTGACTTAGCCGCTTCGTAGCTGCTCGACTTCGATACATCTGAGTAACTGAATGTCTTGCCATCGCTCATAATAGTCAGATCAACAAAATATAAGGTATTTGTAGAGCCATCCTTATAAGACGGCTCTGTCGTCTTCCAATTACCCCCAGGATTGATAGTTGTAGGTTTAGCCGGTGCTGTAGCTGTGGATGATTGAAGTAGATAATACCTTGTTACACTCTTGACATCCTTGACATTAAATATGGTTATTTCTGCCTTGGCTTTGATAGTAGCCATAGAAACACCCCCTTACGCTTCAAGCTGACATATGTAAGCCTGAGAGTTGTCCACAGCCTCAGCGGTAACTGGATATGTTGCTGCTGCTTTCAAGAAAGTTGACCCTTTGTACCACTTTAAGGTTCCTAATCCTCCTGGCACAACGCCAGCACTACTAATTCCTGTAATCTCTTTGCCTCCCTGAAATACATGTGCTGTAAGCACGGTAGAACCGATATTATTTTTAAAGATAATACCATTGCTTGATGTGATTGTTACAGTTATTGCGTCTGCTCCTGCATTACCTTGAGGTCCCCGTGGTCCTGTTGCTCCAGTATCCCCCTGTGGTCCTGTTGGACCTGTAGCTCCTTTATCGCCCTTAGCACCTGTTTCACCTTTAATTCTCGCCCATGTATATGAACTGACGGTTGCTGGGTCTGCCTGGTTATAATCAGTACATGTACCGATATACATTCCAACATCTTCACCTGAGTTTGATGTGAATGTCTTGCCGCCATCATTTGAGTACTTTACATGGAAGTATGGGGTCTTGCCGTTTGCCCCCGCTGCACCAGGAGTACCATTTGTACCATCTTTTACTGTCTGGGTATGTGTGCCGTCCTTATCGGTGATGGTTATGGTTGTCACACCATTAGCTTTGGTAACTGATACAGTTGGGGATACCCCCTGAGGACCCTGTGGTCCGGTTGGGCCTGTAGCTCCTTTATCGCCCTTAGCACCTGTAGCTCCTGTCTTTGCTACTGCAAATGAGAACTTCTTGTTGATAGTTACACCGTCAACAACAACTGGGACAGTCGCTTCGCATGCGGTTGTCAGCTTTGCTGTCAGAGTAAACGTGATTGTAACTTTTGAAGTTCCACTGTTGCTTACCTCAGCCGTCACACCTGTTGGACATACGATTGCCTTAGCATCTACTGTAACAACGGAACACATGTTATTACCGCAATATGCTGCTGCATCTGTTGTGCATTTAGAACCGGCCGCAGCTCCCTGCGTGTCCCCAAGAAATGTATACGCCTCGCTTGACAGCACAACGTTATATGCGTCTGACACATCAAGCACTGTAATCTGATCTGCTGCTTTTATTGTTGCCATAGATTATTTTCCTCCTCATTAATCTGTTATTAATTCACACATAAATGTCACTTTTACGTCTACGTCATCTGGCGAAAGGGTAAAAGAAAATCCGTCGTTCCCCATTCTCGAGTCGGCGGATGAAATAATCCCGTATGAATCTTCGTCTAACCTCTGCCACTTCCACTGAATATATGCAGAGTTTCCATATACCTCGTGCAACCTGTCTATATCGGTTATCCTATCTTTCCCATGATATATAACAACCGATAACACCGTGGATACTGTATTATTCTTGAATACTGTTCCTCTTGATGATTCTATCCTCAGAAGTGTTGTTATCTCATCTCTGACATTATCAACATCCTGTTTTATGTCACTTATAATGTTTTCTATGTTCTGCTTGCCAAGGGTGAATTTATCTGCCGATATAGCAAGATGGGATTCCCCCTTATTATCCACATAGAACATTATGAAATTGTCAGAATCACCAACGTTTATCTGACCATCGCTTCCGAGATATGTTCCCCGGGAGATATTACTCATACTCTCCTTTGTGCCAGAGTATAAACCACCATCCACTATGTGCCAGCCGCCTATTGTTGCTCCAAATGCCACAAGATCATCAACAGCTATCTTAGTTGCCGTGATAGACTTGGCTCTGATCACACCACCATCAAGGCTATTGTAATCCGTCTGCTCTTTCTCTACCGTGTTACCATCCGTATTCAGCTTGTAATACAGACCATCTTCTCCTTTGATGACCAGCTTATCTGCTATGACTGTACCACCCTTGATACTGTCACCCAGGATAGTTACACCAACCAATGTGCCAGTTATCTGCTGATCGCCAACCACGACATTTTCTATCAAACCGCTTTTCGCAAAGAACTGCTCCAGCGCCGCCTTGCCTATGTTGGCAAAATCTATCTGTGCATACTTTATATCAGCCTGTTTTGCATCAAGCTTCCCGGTTTGAAGTTCTTCTATGGTTGCATCATTAGCAGTGAGCTTCTCATGTATGCTGACATTGTCCACTTCAAGTTCCTTGATGCTGGCATTATTAGCTGTAAGTTTTTCATTTATAGTGACATTATCTGCTTCGAGATCTTTTATATCGGCTTCTGTAGCTGTCAACTTACCAGATATCTCTACGTTATCAGCCTTGAGATTCTCTATATCTGCATTTATTGCCTTGAGATCGCCAATACTCGCCTTATCAGCAACAACTTCAGTAAGTACTTTAACATCATCGCTTCGAGCTGATGGTGAAGATATATTTCCCATTATTGTTGCTGTATGATCCTTAACAAGAACCATTACCCGCTCAAGACTGTGCACATCCGCCATAGATGTAACCGGGGTGAGTATCTCAGAACCATCAAGTCGTACATATGGGGTACCGTTCTGCATCACCACTGTGCCGTACATAGTTGTACCATCCTGTGTTTTTGTATCCTTGGTTGCCTTAACAAATTTAGATACAAGATCCGCCGATAATTGCATGGCTCATCACCCCCATAAACTATTTGTATATATTGCCTTTTCTGTGACAACGCATCCTGTTGTACACTTGATAGACTGACTTATGATTTTTGCTTTCTGATTGAGTATCCCTGCCCTTTCATAATTAAGCAGAACACAATCCCCAACCCGAACTGGATAATACCCATGGGAATAACTCACAGTATATTCTAGTGTAGACAGTGTTTTTAACAACTGCCTTGCATATTCGTCAATCTGTGCTTTTGTTGGATTCCCTGTAAGCGACGGATTCGTCACTCTGCGAATTATTTCCCGCCCACGATTCACTGTAGATATCGGGCTATTCGGGTCGTTGTTGACCACTCTTGTCTGATATGTGAGATTGTTTCCGGAATACAGTATCTCCACAACATTTGGTATCCCATAAAGGTCCCTGCTGATGGTTATACTTGGTAAAAGTATAGAACTGTTGCTATCGTCGAAAATAACAACCGGTTGTAATGCTGTAACCTCCTGCACTGGTCTAAAACATATCTGTCCCAGATCGTCAAGTTCGTACTCGTACTTCGCATTACTGCTCAGATCTTTCAGGAACGTTAGCCAGTTGTCGTCCGTATTAGAAACAAAATCCACTTCCAATTTCTTATTGTCTGTGCACTCTATCACCGGCGCCCTCGCATGTGACTTGGTTAGTGAGCACACATTGTCCATTATCGATTCACCCTTCCGTATGGAAAAGCCAAGTGGAGGCGGATTTTCTTTCAACTCGATAAGCGGTGTATATGCATCTACAGATACGCTTTTTGCCTTACCATCAAACTCTTCTGATGGCGTCTGAACCATATGCGTCCCCAATGGAAACCGTTCACGTATCCCATTTTGAATTGTGACGAGGTATGTCCTTATGTAACATTCCCCAATACTCTCTGATAAATCAAAAGACGCTGAGCCAAGTGTATCAGCATCAGCGTCCCTCGATATTGTTGCACCCATCTTCACGTTCATAAGCCGTTCGGTATCCCGCCATGTCGCAGGATCGACAATGTAGTATTCGTATGTCTGCTGCATTGGTTTTGTCCAATCAGGCATATCACTTACCCCCTTCGACTCGTGTTACACTGAACTGTACCGGTGTAGTTAACTCGCAATGTGTCTGGCTGTAAGATACAGAAATGCTTGCCCAGTAACCTGTACCGGACGGTTCTCTTACATATACGTCGTTAAGCCATCTTGTAAGCTCCCGGATCATTGAAAGCGTATCTTTATCATTGTGCGGTATGACTACATTCCAGTTCGATGTATGCCCTATCTGTGTTCCGTAATAGCTAACAGGATGCTCTCTACCAGCATATTCGAGTAACTCTGTATCTGGATTAAAGCTATCTGAGATGTCAATATTATAAGGAAGTCTGAGCATCTTGCATGTCCATGCAGGTTCCTCCAAAGCATCCCCATCTCCACCCGAAGCATCATATGATCCCCACTGTTCATCCCACTGGATTATTACAGCAGTTTCTCCGACATCTTCTGCTACATCTGCATAACTGACTACCCCCGTGTTCTGATCTATTGCAATTATCCTATAACTTGCCGTGTCAAGAGCCGGATGCTGGTCTGGCACTGAAATACCCATTGTATTTGCTACGCCTGTTTCTATTTCCGTAAAGGTGCCGTCAAACTCTCTTCTGTACACTGATAACAATACATCGACTGCAAGTTCTTCGTTCTCATCAACGCACCATGGACTGATAATTGCCGTGAGTGTTTCTGGGTCGATTACTATTGACGCATCTGGGGATAACTTGTTTTCTTCCCATTCCACAGTCATTTCTATGGTATCTGTCGCAGTAAGCCCAGAATCTAATGCTACAACACAGTTGATCGTATAAGTATGACCACTTTCAAAATCTATGTTGTTAGCGCTCAGTGTAATGGCAGTTCTGTTGTCGTCATATTCTACACCGTCCTTGGATGTCTGCGGAGTTCCACTGTAATACTTATTGAATATCACATCCCCTGCATATACCATTTTGAAGTTACCCAAGTTGTCCATTGTCTGGTATGTATCATTTGATGATATTGTCACGCTCGCACTTATGAGTTTCTGTGTATCAGGCTGAGTTGTACATTCAAGTACTATTGGGAACGATGTGATCTCAGTGATTGGTTCATTATTCTTATTACTTAACGTAAGCTGTACTGTTGGCTGTGCATACACTTTCACTTCTCTGGTTATTGACCAGTCGCCGTATTCTCCGGTAACACCTGCTGTTCGGATTGACCATTTTATCACTGTGTCTTTCGTATAGTTCTTTGTATCTATAGTATAAACGCTGTTTGTATCGTCCTTGCCAATATATTTGTCCAGGTGTATTGTCGGCTGTGATACACCATCGATACTCAAATTAAGCTGCGCATGTGACTGGTCTGACCCATCCTCTGAATTCTGAACCCAATAAAGTAAGATCTTCTCGCCTATACCTAACACAGTCTTATTTGACCATGTTGTTGGGGCAGATGGTTTGGTTCCTAGAGCAACTGTATATGTTCCCGTCGTCCAGTTTGATGAGCCGGCACTATTAGTTACTCTGACTCTGAAATAATACCTTGTTCCTGTTGTAAGCCCTGTTATCTCGGCATGATTTACATTTGCATCAACGGATGTAGAACTTACCGCATTAGAACTGTCAAAGTACTCTTTCTTTTCAGTGTATTCTATTTCATATTTCTCGGCCTGTGCGACCTTGTCCCAGCTTATGTATGCTGATGTTTCTGTAAGAGCTTTTACACTCGTGATCTTTTTTATCTTACCTGGTGCAGACTTTGTATCATATGTCCATTCGCCCCATTCACCGGTTATACTTGTCTTCGAGCTCACTACATTGATGGCTCTACATCTTACATCATAGCTACAGCCAGCATCCACAGTGATCGTTATTGATGCCTTAGATGCTTTTACCTCTGCTGTAACTATCTTTGCTTTTTTCTTATCTTTGAGTATATAGAATGACACTTTATCACACTTAGAATCTGTGATGTTGTCGATGCTTGCTGTGAGCTTGTACTGGTCTATGGATACCGTAGGTGCCCCTAGAGTCTCCGGGTTGTTTACTCCCTCGACGCTTCGTATAACCGATACAGCATCCCCAGTCCAGTAACTCTTAGTTACCTGTTTTGTGGTCTTTCCAGATTTTACATTTTCCTTATACGTTTTAGACACCGGTTTGACCACACATTTCATTCTTATGGCATTACTTGGAGGGGTGTACGTGGCGTTCTTGACTTTGACATCCGATGCACCGCCATCAAACCACACCCCATCTCCACTACTGTAATACCAATGCACACTGTAATGGTCAGTATTTGCAATGGGTATCAGTGCTTTCTTTCCATTATCAGCATTCTTGAGGTGTTTCATAGATACCGTACTATTCAGGTTCTTTGTACCTGATTTATTCTTGCCTAACCTTGCATTGTTACCTTTTATATCGGCAACCTTCCACGTATCATTCTTCACATCTGAACTGACCTTAACACCATTGGTGAACTGCACGATCTCCGACTCGAGATAATCAAAAGATACAACAGAACCCACGAGAACATATTTGGACTTGGTATAAACCTTAGGCTCTGCAAACTCCCATGTAGCAAAATATGTATTATCGGTCCCAGTCTGTTTGGTAACCTTGAGGTTTGTGACTTTCTTACCCATGCTTATGCCCTCCTCTCCACTACAGCTGCTCGTACTAACTGTTCGACAACAGACGCGATATTGCTTCCGTCGTCATAAGTTATTCCGTTCACGTTATATGTATTTCCTGGGGTCTGATTTATTCGCTTTGACAACCTGTCTATAGCTTCAATAACATCAGAATTTCCATTTTGATTATTTCTACGCTCAAGTAGCGCATCCACTGAACCGGATCTAAGTCCTGTGAAAATCTGTGGGTTTTTGTTAAGCATATTATTAATTGCATCCATGCTACTTGTCACATTACCCATATCGACTACAGGTGTGATTGTTGGCTCATAATCAAGATCGAGGTTCAGCGCATCCGATATCATCGACATTACTGTGCCAGCCTTGTCTACGACAGTATTGGACAGATCGCTTACTGACGCATATACCTTGCTACTTCCACGAGCAACACCTATGGCAAGACCTTCTGCAAGATATCTACCTATACGCAGGAATACCTTAGATGGTGAATGCTCATCCAATACTTTCTTGGTAGTAGTCTCTGTATTCTTAGCCATCTGCCTTGCAGCATTGGTGGCTTTGTATGCTCTGTCTCGTATACCTCTTGCAAATCCTTCTACAAGATTCACACCGATATTGTAGTATCGGTTGTTATACTCCGACATTGCATCTGCTCCGTCGCTTGCAACTGTTCCCGCTGCTGATGCTACTTCCCCGGATTTATTACTGATTCCTTTCTTGAACACGATCATCGCCGAACTACCAGCATTCTCCCACTTCTGCTTTCTGCCATTCACTTTATTTATCATATTGTCAATAAATGTCGTTATGACAGAAGAAGCCTTATCTCCAGCATCACCAAATGCACTCACAAAGTTGTCCAGACTTATAGTACCTATATTGTTGAGACTTGCTGTGAACTGTGAAAGTCCGTCCGCATCAAATGTTGTCATCTTTTCTACGAAGGAATATAGAGTACTTATTTCATCTGTCACTGTTCCGAGTTGGTCAGTATCTACACCTGAAATATTAGCTGAATAATTGCTGAGATGCGAACCCCATGTTTCGAGTGCACTTCCAAGAGAATCAAGACAATCGAATGAATCGTCATTCAATCCAGAAATCTGTTTCTGAAGATTTACCATCATCTGTCCAGCATTGTCAGCGGCATTTACTGCATCGTCACTGATTTTTCCGCTTACACTATTAGAGAAATCAACCAACGCATTGCCAAATGATACAATGTTTTCGCCAAATGAGCCTAAGCTGTTATCGCCTTTGAAGTATGCTATAATACCGCCAGTCGCGGGAACAGCTTCATTCAATGTCACCATCAACTCGCCCATATCTTTTGCTTTGTTAATCGCATCTGGATCCAGCGAACCCTTATCGGTCTTACCAGCAACAATATTACTGAACTCAACAAGAGCACCGCCGAAGTCCTTGAGATTGGCGCCAAATGTACTAAGTTTTTTCTCACCAGTAAAGCACTGCCATACTCCATCTTGCGCCGGGATCTTATCGTTCAATGCAGCCATGATTTCGCCACACTTTGCAGCATTATCTACAGCGTCTTTGTCTATTCCACCATTTTGAACTATGGTGTTTGAGAATGCGACTATAGCATCTCCGAAAGCTGTTATGCCATCGGAGAATACACTCATGTCTTTCTCGCCCATGATCTTCTGTGCCCATCCACCAGAACGCGGTATGGATTTCTGTAATTCTGCCAGCACCTTTCCAGCATTTGCTGCTACGGTCACCGAATCACCGTCTATCTTACCCTTTGTCGCGTTTGAGAATGCTACTACGGCCTTACCATAAGCAGCTAAATCTATGGCAAGCTGATCGTAGTCAACTCCACCACCAAGGAACTTTGTGAGACTGTCCAACAGACTAGCTGCTGTGAGCAACAGAAGTGTCTCTGCCAGCGCCTTGGCACCTTCCATGGCTGTCTTATCCACCTGTGTCATTGTAGTGATAAAAGGCGAGATGTTTGTTGCAAACTCAGATAGCTTCGTACCTATATCTGGCAATACATCAGCAACGCTGGATACAAAGCCACTCACGATACTACCAAAGAACTCACCTATTCCTTCACCTATGGCTGACAATAATGGTATCCCCTTGTCCAGGAAATCCTGTAACTCTGGATACTCACTAGATAGTGCACCAAGCGCTGCTATGAATAAGCCGATCTCTGTAACAATAGCAATCATAGCTGTAGCTCCCGCTATTGCCGCAAGTGCACCTGTTCCAATGAGAGCCAAAGGTATCATAGCCACTGACATTGCCACAAGTAATATAGATAGCGCGGTTGCGGTACTTATTGAAGCATTCAGATCGTATTTGTTCAGCAACCCAAGTATGACTCCCAGCTCGCCTACCACCAGACCCATCAAGGCCATAGCGCCTACAGCGATAGTTGGGGCTTTTTTCACAACACTAAGTATTAGCATTGCAGATGCCATAGCATTTATTAATACACCCAAGGCAATTGCATTCGGTATTGACGCCTCGATGTTTAATGCTGCCATAGCACTTAATACGCCTGCCACTATAACCAATATCCCAGACAAAGCATATATACTGCCTACTGCATTCTTACTTATATTTTTCATATTACTCATGATAAGCAACGAAGTCGCAAATGACACTAGTAATATGGATATAGCACCTGATACAGATACAGCCTTATCTATGTTTGGTATCTGACACATCCCCGCTATTATTCCAGCCAGTACGACAACTACACCACTTAGTGCATACATACCACCGATACCGCTTTTATCCGCTTTTACGTTTTTCATTGCTGCCATCATAGCTGCAAATCCGAGCATAACTGCAGTCATTGCGGCTGTTGATGTCACTAGCTTATCAGTGTCTATGAAAGACAATCCGACCACAGCTGCCACCAATACACCAATAGCCACGGTCATAGATATAATAGTTCCTTTTTTCACATTCTCGGCATACCGTGACACATATATGAGCCCACCAAATAACGTCTCTAATATAGAAACAACCAAAGTTGCTCTTGGTAATGCATCTGGGTCTATCTGAGTAAGGATAAATATGACTCCTGTTATTATGAGTAATGCACCCGACATCATTAGCAACATAGCTCCAGCCTTGGCTGCGTTTTCACCGGCAAGTTTTGACACTGCGATTATCGCTGCGAACATTACTTCTATAACACCTATTATCTTGAGGCCTCGCTTAACTTCTGCATCGTCAAGATAACTTATCAACTTTATTACCCCAACTAAAACCCCAATAGTAATACTCATGCCAAGCAGCATAGCACCTGCCTTGGAACCATATTCGCCTGCGGTTTGCGAAACTATGATTATTGCCTCAAACAAAAGTGTAATCAGTCCTATTACCGCTATTCCATTAAGTACCTCATCACCATCAAGTTTAGATGCGAGTTTTACAACACCGACCATAATAGCCATTGCCACACCCATCTTGATAAGCATGTTGCCTGCTTCGTCGGCGTATTTGCCTGCAAATATGGATATTGCAACTATTTTTGTAAAAAGTCCCTGTACCAACTCGATTACTATTACTCCCTGAAGCACACCTTCTGGGGTGAGTTTGGCCAGTGCTGCTATTGCTTTTGCTATTATAAGCAATGACACCGACATTTTTAGTAATAAATTACCTGCTTGATCAGTACTTTTTGATAGTTTTGACACGACCATCAGTGCGCCACAAACTATACCAAGTTTTATAAGTAAGTCACCAAGCGCATCAACAATAGGTCCCATCTTCTCTGGATCAAGATCCTGTAATTTTTTCAGTGCTATGGTTGCTAATAGCAATGCTGTGCACACACCAACTACAGTCAGTGCTCCCTTGGCACCGCCTCCAATTTTGCCTAGCACAGTTATAGCTACTGCAAGACCTGCTACTATTCCAGATAATGTTGCAATAGCACCTATTGATGACCATAATCTATCTTCTGGAATATTAGAGACAATCCACAAAGCTCCTGAAAGTACTCCTACTGCCAACGCAAGTTCAAGTACAGATGACGCTATGACTTGTATCTCTTTTACTCGAAGATATTTTTTTATGTTAGTTCCAAGTTCTGTAAAGAACCCACCCACACTTTCGAGCAACTTACCTAGGCCTTTAGCCGGTGCTGCCACGGCTTCAATTGCCTCACTGAATGACGTAACCGCTTTAGTTACATTATTAGTCACATAGAGTAATCCAGCACCAAGACCAACTGCCAGAACTTTTCCAAAATCTATCCCCTTAACGGCATCAAGAATACTACTACCTATACTCTTGATGAGCTCCAGTAACTTAGAAACTCCATTTTGAATTCCATTGAACCATCCAGTCATAGAGAAATCGCCGACTTTGTAGAATTCTACAGATGGCGAATGTATGCCAAGCACCGACTTAATTCCTGATAACATATCTTTTCCTATCTGGATTATTGTGCCGACTACTTCTTTTCCGCCATTTTTAAGACCATTTACTAGACCTTCAAGTATGTATTTCGGTATATTATCAGCATCTTTAAGCCCCTGTATCCAGTCTTTGAAACCATCTGAAAATTTCCTTAGATATGGCGAAACTTTATCCAGAGCCTTACTGAACAATTTACTGAAGTCGGTGACATCACGGAGTTTTACAAGAAAGTCTCCTATGTATGCAGTTACTGTCAAGAGATCCAGATTAAAATACTTGAGTAAGGTGTTTATTAATTTGAGACCGAGTTTTAATCCACCGCCGACAATGTTACTTATCATGCCAATCAAAGCAAATAAGCCTTTGAGTGTTCTCTTGAGCTTGTCCGCTTTTTCGTCGCTCATAACAAGATGCTGAGAGAACTTATTGACAGTTTCCGTAATATGATATAATGTACTTTCTCCGGACTTATCCGATGTTGTGAACATCTCTGAGTATGCCTGTTTGAATGCTTTGGCAATCTGGGTTGCTCCTTTTACTGCATTCTGGAAAGACTCTATGAGTAGCTCTTTACCACTTGGTTTATTCAGGCTCGCTATCAGCTCACTAATCGGAGTACCTGTCTTTTCTGCCTGTGTCGCAAGATCTCGAAGTGTCTTTATTTGGTCTTTGGTAAGCCCCAATGTCTCTGCTTCTTTATCTGACAGACTTGCCATGGCCTCTGTGAGCTCATCTGCACTCAACGTGCAATCGGACCAATTATGCCCATTACGCTCCCAAACTTTATTAACCAAAGCCTGTACCTGGGCATAGTCGTAATTAGCTGCGGTGAGCGCCTTTATTCTTTCCTCGCCATTACCAAAATCACCCCGAATGGTCTTTGACACAACATCGTTGAAGTATTCAACCTTATCAGTTATATCCTGTGTTGATTCGGATGCTTTGGATGTGACATTTGTAAGACGCTTCAATGTATCTATGATTAGACCACCTGACAGTTTCCCTTTTGCAAATATGTTCGCGAGTGAACCATATTTTTTCAGTAGTGCGTCTATATTTATACCCTGCTCTTTAGCCACCTCTTTGAGCTTTTCTGTAAATGTTTCTTCTGTTACTCCAGCTTCACCTATCTTATTCATGAGATTATCCCATTTTGAAGTTAAGCCACCGAATAGTGTTTTTACATTTATCTTCTCAACTAGCTTATTAGCGTAATTGATAAGTTTTGCCACTCCTTTGGAGGCACTTTCTACAAATGGAAGCGTTGTCTCCTTTATGTCGTTTATCTTCAATCGAACAGTATTAAGTATTCCTACTAATGGACCATTCTGTTCTATGAGTGGCTTATAGAAATTTGCGCCAACCTTTGCAAGTGCCGACTTAACATTGGCGAAAGCACCTTCAAATGTCTCGTTTGCTTTTTTTGCATGTTCTCCGTATTCTTGATCCATGATATCAGCAAATGTCTGAAAATCTATTTTTCCCTTGGATACCATGTCCCGGACTTCGGCTTCAGTTGTATTAAGATACTTTGCCAATGTAGCGGCGGCATTCATACCTCGTCCAGAAAGCTGGAGTAACTGATCGCCCATCATTCGTCCCTGACCAGCGATCTGTGTATATATACGACCGATATCTTCGTATGTACTTCCGGTCATAGCTGCCACACCAGAAATTCCTCGCAATGCATGCTGCATGCCATCACCAGCTCGCATACCTGACGCTGCCAACTGTGCCGCCACACTAGCTGCTGCATCAAGGCTATAAGCAGTTCCGGATACACCATAGTCAACATCGTCCATTATTGCTGCTACCTGCTTGGCGTCATCCTGTAGTAATCCCATAAGCTTGAAGTTTGCCTGGTCAAGTTTCATGGCTCTGCTAAGACCGCCACCTGATATAGCCTGCTCAACGAAGTTTTTTGCTTTGGTAACGGACGTCATGACAGTGTTTGTAAGGTTCTGCACAACCTGCATTCCAGCTATACCCATAACTGAAAATCGTTTCCTGAGGTATTCGACATTCGATATGAGACTGTCAAATGACACGCTCTTGGCAGCGCTGTCTATAGCTTGAAAACTTTTCTCAGAACCTCTAAGCTGAAGTTTTTCTTTTAATCTATCCAATGATGTCATGGTTGTTTTGACATTAGTTTCAAAGTTTTTGTTGTCAAATTTCATCTCAACAACTTTTTCGTCGATTGTGTTACTCATCCACTTATCACATCCTTCCATGCATCATTTGCTATTTGGTCAAAAATAGGCCGGATAGCAGGATTGATATAATCTCTTCCTTCTACCCAGCCCCCAGTACCGGTTCCGTGTCCGTATTGCAGTATCACAGCTATCGGAACCCCTTCATTCACGTTTGAATTTAAAAAAGAGATTGTAGCTGTTCCGTTCTGGTTTTCTATCTTGTAATACCATGAGTTGGCGGTTTCTCCTGAGTCCACAGGTGTTGCTGAAGCCAATGCTTCTACCCCAGCTCTGCCATACTTGTTGAGCTTTCCAAGATGTATTCCTTCTTTGGCTCGTTCAAGAAAACTCGTAAGTTTTGAGAAGTCGCCTTTCTGCTTAAACTGAATAGCACTCATACAATCCCCCTATCTGGTCACCCCTTCGTGTGCCATTTTCTTTTTCTTTCTGCATTCAGCTTTGCATAGTAATTCAGAGTTTCTGCTTCCGACCGTTTTTTCTGTGGTTTGTTCTCTTCCTCGAATATCTTGAGTAATGTCATTAATCGATTGAGGTGCCATTTCTCGCATTCAATGGGAACACCAAGACTAAACATGCAGAAATATAAATACTCTGATGTTATGAACTTGCTATTATGTTTTTTGGTCGTAGCCATTTCATTGAATGTTGTTGCGGTCATGGGGTCATTAATATAAGAAGAGATTTCTTCTATATTTCGCTGAGATAAAGCGAGAAACACTGAATCTTTCACATTTTTTGTGATTGTCATGCATTTGAAATAGTCAAGTATTTCTGTTGCCGAGTGCTGAAGTTTTGGGTCGAGGTATGCTTTGTGATGCTTCTCTTCCCATTTTGAAAGTGACACCAAGGAGTGCTCCATCTGTATCGTGGTTTCTGGAATCCACAAAAACTGATTTGTATTCTCATTGAATATTTCAGTTTTCGGTACAGTAATCTGAAGCACTCTGGATCACCTCTCTATTACACGCTTGCTAATACGTTTGCCGTATTATTCATAGCTGTTTTTTTCATTTCCTCTGACACCTTTTTAGGCATGATACCGTTTATAAAGGCCGCCCCTGCCTCATCATTAGTAGCCAGCTCCATAAAAAGCTGATCATACATTGGTGTCGCAATAAAATTAAGATAAAGCGGATTTCCTTTCTCATCTGTCTTACGGAATGACTTACCATCTGGGGCAAGCTCGCCATATGATTTGCAGATAACCTCCTTGAACACCTTGATAATCTCGGTGGTGTCCTTTGCATCCACAATCTTCTGAAGAAGCTTATCTAAACCACCCTTTTCGGAAAGTGTCATCTCCGTAAGCTCTGCTTCGCTTAGGTGGAAGTATTCATCCTGCTTGATCTTGTTTCCTTCATAATCTTCATATTCAAATGTCTTCTTTAACATATTGTTTCCTCCTTAATAAAAAGTCCCCAACACATCTGATCTGACATGCTGGGGGCTACAAAAATTCATTGTTGCAGACAGAATACTATGCTGCCTGTGCTCCTGTGATGATCTGTGCAATCTCATCTGGAAGTGGGAGTCTTGGACCTGTGGTCGCATCGCCGTAAAGAACCTTCTCGATAGCTGCCATAGCTGCCTCTCCAACATCAACACTTGAGATCTCAAGGTATGCTGTAGACTTACTGCCCGTTACAGCAACTGGTGTTGTTGAAAGCTCGTATGACATTGTTGATGCCTCTGGGCTCTCGTTTGTTGTTGAGTGAGTCTTGGATGATGGCTTTGCCACTGCTCCATAGATAATATGGATCTTGTATCCATATTCATCCTTCTTGGTATCGTTTCCCAGGATTGTCTGGTAAGTCATACCAAATGTCTTTCTGTCCTGCTGACGGATTGTTACACCCTTTGCAATTGTTTTCTTACCATCACAGGCATCAAACTCATCTGGTGTGGTATAACACTCAACTGTAGCTCCGAAGTCCTCTGCTGAATACAGTGAAAGATACTTCTGATTATCTGCATAGATCTTAGTCTCTTCTCCGCCTGATGGGTTCTCAGCTACTGAAGAAAGACCATTCCATGCTACTCCATTTGGGTATGCACCAGTTTCATCCTGAAGGTATAATCCACCCTTGGATACGCCTGTCTCATAAAACTTCTGTCCCATTGCATCCCAAACCATTGCTTTATTTGCCATAGTTTTTATCTCCTTTTCTAACAATATAGTGTGAATACGTTGTGATGAAGGTTAGACTCCGGGTAATGCCTGTCATGGGTGCAGTAAGGCACCTCAAGCAGTTTTTCTATTACCGGAATATCTGGATCCTTTGAAATCACAACTATTTCATAGCAATAAAAAACGGAGTAATTTGAGTTATCGGCTCTTTTACTCCGTACGTTTGTTCTTTGATATCTAATTGCAGGGTATGACATTTTTAACGTCTCAGGTGGTTCATAATACACGTTTTTACTACCTAATAACTCAACAAGTAAGGCATGCAGTTCAAGTCTGCTCATCTTCTGTATACACCTCCCCGATTGTTAAAAGAAGTCTAGGGTACTGAGAAGCATCTATTTTATCGACCTGCCACTTAGTACCCATATACTCTGCATATATAATATTTGAGCAATTCTCAATATGGCGTGGATCTGCCAGTATAGACAGGGTGACATCATACTTGATGTTCCGATTAACACTCTCTCCAGATGACTGTCTTCGATAATAATTATTCATGGCATCGCCATAATATTTACGGGCATATACCTTTTCTTCCCAGTACCCGGGTCGAGTCTCAACAGTTTTTGAATACCCTATTTCACCATACCATTTAGCCATTTTGAATTTCTCCTTATCTGATCTACTCGGACTTAACTGTTGCCAGCTTAGCTGTGGTAGATGTAGTTGAATCTGTAGTTACATATGTAACTGTAGCAACATTTTTCTTAATCTCGCATGATACAGGGAGATACTGAATGCCGGTAGCATCAACAATAACCATTCCCTTGATGAACGCATCCTGAAGATCTGTTGCATTGATCTTCTCAGTACAGTCTGCATCTGCATATGCAAATGCGTCAGCCACCTTTGTATAAACTTTTCTAGCAGCTATGTTCTTATCTGTAACATTCATGAAAATATTATCCATGTTTTACCTATCTCCTTTCATCGACTAAGCTACTGGCTCCTCAAGAGCAATAGCTGAATATGGCTTTGTGAGTGATCCTGATATACGAGTCTCAAGCAGGTATAAATACTGGTTGAAGTTGATATCGAAGTCATCGAACTTGGTTACCTCTCCGCCCTTTGTAGCACCGAATGTATAATCTGCCAGATTTACAAAGATACCAAGGAGCTTATGCTTCTTACCACCGTCATCAACTCTAACAAGACCGCCAAACTGCTCCACGGTATGGATCTCATTTACGTTGAGTGCTGCGGCAAGGTCTGCCTTTGAGTTGTATATTCTTCTACCATTGCGATCTCTAGCCAGAAGCATTACATTGAGTGCATTTGGGGTGCAGTAGTAATCCGGTGTACCAGATCCCTTAAATTTCTCTCTTGAAAATAGAGCTGCCTCAACTACTGCCTCAGCATAAATATAGCTATCTCCAAAGTTCACAGATGTATCGGTTCCCTGGAGCTTTGCCTTCTCAGCAGCTATATCTATATCCTGCTTGATGCAGTAGAAGTCATCATCATTCCAAATAGACCTAACATGGTCTTCGTGAATCTTGTCTGGGTCACCATCATCTCTACCATCGCCAACAAGTGCTGCAAGAGCAAGTGTCTCGTCAAGAGCATGTCGCATAAGCTTCCACTGATATGAAACTACGTCAAAATCTGTAATATCTGCGATATCGTCCCTCTGAAGCTCATCCTTGATATAAACTGTCTGAGGATCAGTTGTTCTACCGACAAGCTTAATCTGGTTTGTAAGTGTCTTATGATCACCCTTCTTCTGGTATCCCTGTGCAAGGGCTCTTTTTCTAGCATCAGCGTTTCTGGTTCTGATTCTGCTGATAGGGCTTTTATGAATCTTGCTCATTACTGAGGCAACCCATGTCTGATCCCTCTCAAGAGTATTTGGCTCCCCCTTCTCTACTAACTCGAATTCTGGAAAGAGCTGCTCTACGTCTTCGTTGGTAAAGGCGCCATGAGCGAGTGTGTCCTTATGTGCGGCAACATAATTTTTAAGTGCCTCCCTGAAAGAACCAACACTGGTCTTCTTAGCTTCGCTAATGATTGCTACCTCGTCTGAATGAGTGAGCGCTGTTCCCTCAGACATCTCTGCCTGATCAAATACATTGTGCTTGATTGTTCCCATTTCTCCATCTCCTTCTTTATTATCATTGTTGTCGGCACCAGAAGCTGCCAATCCAACTAAGTAATCGACAACCTTCTTCTGATCATCGTTGAGTGTGTTATAGACATCCTCTACAGTCTTGTCGTCATCAGACTTATCTTCTGACTGCTCTGGTGTCTTTGTGTCCTTGTTATCCTCCACTGTTTTCTCCTTTTCTGTCTTGTCATCTGAGTGATAGAGTACTAAACCTGCAATATCGTAATTTGCAACGAACGCATCATCTTCTCCATCACCGTGTGCTATTGCCCAATCAATGGTTGCCCCTGGATTAGCCCCTGCTAGTACCAGACTCAGTTCCCTGATGATTCCGTGAACCACATTAGATCCAGCATGTTTCAACTTGTTCGCATATATAGACAGAGACCTTACATCTCCATGCTCGACCAGCTCCTTTGCATGCTGTCCTTCCTCGGTATTGTTAAAAACACCATACGCGTACACACCATCATCTCGGTTTTCAAGCACGGCATGTCCTAATACGGCGTTCACTGAATCATGATCATGATTCCAGACAATAGGAACCGTCATGCCATCCTGGTCTTTAAACGCATCTTTCTTTATGATTCGACCATCACTACACAAGAGATCGTTTCGTGTAGCCCAACCACCAAAATCGTATTTATCCATTTTGATATTCTCCTTCCTGTATTTCTTCCGTATAATCCTGTGGGGTATTTTTATTTGGCTGCGCGATATTGCTATTGATAAGCTCATCCGCCTTTGGATCTGATGAAGGCATCATGCCGATGATCTGACGTATTTCGTTTGACGTCATTATTTCGTTTCTGGTAAACTTGTCTGCTATTTCAGCGATACTGCTGACTGGGACTAACTTGAATGGGTCTTTGAAATACGTGATTGACTGCCCCTGTGTTATGGCGGTCTTTGTTAAGAACTTTCGTTTGAACTCATCAGCGATTGCTGATGCAATAGGTTCTATAGTTCTGCTGTTATAGTTCAGCATGGTCTTCTCGTCTGCTGTGCCATCGAGAACACTCTGGGTAATGCCTAACTGTGCATAAAGCTGTTCCTGAAGAGTCTCTATTTGCTTTAAAAGATTGTTTTCAAGAGATCTATTAAGCTGTGTTATCTTTTCGGTGCCATCTGCATAGGCAATTCCATACTTAGATCCTGACAGCTGATCCTCGATTTCCTGACGTCTCTGATTTGCTTCTCGCCTCTTCTGTTCGGTTTTTATGATGTATGGTAACTGGATTATAAGATCGAGTTTTCCAGATGCTGTCTGCTCATCAGTTATGTCCAAAAGGCTTAACTTACGAGCAAGACGCTGATAGACTGAGTTATACTCGTTGATTACCGCGTACATCGGATTTTCTATAATCGCAACGTTACGCTTGGGAAGGATAATGTCCTCTTTTCTACCGGTTCGCTCATTATATAGTCGAATCTTAACTTTATACGGAAACCATTCCGTGATCTTACCGACTCGCATGGATGTGATGTCGTATGAATCGGTATCAGTTGGATCATAGAGTGTGTCCACAGGAACAACTGCCGCAACTCCTTCATCAAACATAGTAAGAACCGTATCTCTTATAAAAGATCGACTTGTCTGATCGATGTTTGCCTCAAGGGTGAGACATGCATTGAGTCCCGTATTCTTTTCGGATTTAAACCGACCATTATCATCCAACTGACAATGTTTGAATCCTATTTGTTCAACGTCTATTGCAATTCGGTTGAATATCGAAGTTATTATTGATCGTTCATTCCCTCGAGTTAATCGCACACGATCAGGTCGTGACGAATAACTGACTCCCGCTGAGTATCCTAATGTTGGATCCTTATTCATAAATGCATTCCAACCATTTTTCACCCTTTCGGGTAATCTATATGTTGCCATTCATACCCTCCTTAATCAAAAGCTTCACGATTAAGCTTGTATGCAACATAGGCATCCATCATAGCCGCCACTGCATCTATCTTCTGCTCATATCGTTTCTTCAATAATTTTCTATTACCATTTGTGTCTTCGAGAGTTATGCAATTACCCATAGCAAATGTCATAAGCTCTTCATCAAACAAAAGAAGCCTGTCCTCAGCCAATTTTTTCAACTCGCCAAGAGGTACAGACTCGGTCTTCGCTCCCTGTATTACTTTTTCTATTCCGAATGGGCCATTTTCACGTTCCCATCTTTCTACAAAATCCCTCGCATTATATGGATCAAAACCGAAAGCTCTTACATCATAAGAACACTGACAAATGTAACTATCCAAGTCATCATATACTTGCATCATGTCTAGTACTGTGCCTGGCATTACCATTAGACTGCCTTCTTTTATAAAAGTTTCGTATTTCTGGCGCATAGCCGCAGGGAGTTTGAATAATGTCTTTTCAGTTATATAGTTCCTGGTTTTTATACCAAAAGCCCCTGTTGATAATGGGAATAAAAATGTGAAAGCACAGAAATCATCACCTTGCGATAGATCTGCACCCATAGAACAAGGCATCTCCCAGAAATCTCTTTTACGATGTGGAAGTGTCTCATCATAGGTAAAGTAATATGTGTATCCTTCCATAGGGATACCAAAACGTTTTGCCAAAATATCATTACGTGTTGCTGGGGCTTTTTCAGCTCTCTCAACATCATCCTGATATGTATCATATGTTACTGTCTTACCAAGATTCGGATTGGCTTTGAGCCACATCTCTGGCTTTGCTACTTCTTCGATGGAGTCGAGTTTATACCACCAGATTGATGTATGTGGCGCACTATACTCGCCCTTGAGAATCGACATCAATTCCATTTTGATTGTATCGCCGCTGCCGTTACGGACTGTTCCCTCTGAGCTAATTGCCACTATGAGATAATCGTTGTTGCTCGTGCTTGCGTCACCCTGCTCTTTAGCAGCTCCCTGTTCAATAGAACCTATAACGTCTTCACGTACATCACCAGACAACCACTCATCTATAGTTGCCACTTTGATTCTCATTCCCTGAAGAGCATCGATACTCATTGGCCTAATCTCAAGAATCGATCCGGTCAAGAAATTCTGAATACCTTTCTTGGTGCTTGCCAGCTTAACTCTACGAGCTTTTGAACCAGTTGTATTCTGTAATGATCCTTCTGTAAGGAATTTATACAATGGTCCTCTAGCCCTAGCTATTGCAGTTCTGAAAGGTGACATGACCTCTTCAGCCTGAGCCATTCTTGGTGCAACCGTGACCTGATGTGTTGTTGTTTTATCGACATTAAGGAAGTAATTCTGGATGCATGATGCATACATAGATTTAGCTGCGCCTCTGGCAACTATAAGATACTGCTTTCGGACAAGTCGTTTCTTTATACGCTTCTTCACATACCTGCCGCCATGATTATCTTTACCTGGAACATATATACTACGCTCGACAAAGTAGTACCAACCAAATATCTGCTCTGCCCAAAGCTTAAAAGTGAACAGCAAGTGTAGATCCTCACCATTGGTGAGTGTCAATTCGTTCTCGCAGTAATGTACGAAACCGTTTATGGCCTGGTCGTCATAGTAAACTCCAGGATTAGCTATGAGCGCGTCGATTCGGTTCATTTCCATCTCTATCTCTTTACAGACAGGAATTTTACCGGCTATAACATCATCTCGGAACTGACCATAATAAATAGGCGTCGCGGTGTTCGATAAACTCATGACATCACCTACCCATTATCGGTCTTCTTATCCTTCTTCTTATCTTTTTCTTTTTCACCGATAATAGGAAGTCGTTCGTCACCTGTTTTTTTAGTATTATAAATCTTAGCAAAGTTATTCCATCCGTTTATACTGTTTGAAGTAACGTCGTTCATCTTCTTACTCCATTTATTAAACGAATCAAGGAATTTCTCCCCGCGACCTATCTCTTTGGGGATGAGAGACGAAATATTCCGTTCAAGCACCAACCTACGATATGCTGAATCCAACTCATTAGTCGAGAAAAGATCAGCATGTTTGTATAGTTCTTTCGCTGATCTGCTTTTAAGAATCTGTTCTTTTTGTTCTTCCACCGACAGCGGTTTGGATTTTGAATTCGTAAGCTGATCATGTTCCTTTGCTAAACGATTATATTTCTTTGTGTTATCAACCATTCTGTTTTCCACTGTACGAAGTCTTCTCTTTCCAGCAGTAGTCAAAGTCCCGTCTTTTCTCTGGTAACGACGTATCCCCCATCGCATGCCAAGAATCCCATGGTGAGCTAACGTGTCAGAAGGAATCATATAATAACCCATATAATCGCCCCCTTATTCAACAGCGACGTTAAGTCGCCATTCAAGTTCTGTTATTTGCCTGTTGATGGATTCAGTTATTATGGAACTGGTAGGTGGATCAAAAAGTAGACGCACCTTTAAATAGACGTAGCTTTTTACAGCTTCAAGATTTGTAGAATCCGTTAGATACTCACTCCATGTCGTTGTCTTATCGCTTATGGCAAAACCGTTTGGCGGACCTACGCCTATCTGATTAAGTGAAAAGAACACAGTGTTTATGTGCATTACTACATCCTTATCGAACGGATCGTAGTCCTCTGGTATACCAAGGAGCTTCTTGACGGATGCTAAGATACTGTCGTCCATATATACCTCCTATCTCTTCCACGGGCAAGTGTCATATCTTGATCTGGTAATTGGTTCAGATACAAGTAGACTCCTGTCTCCGTAATGTATTGCCCTATGTGTATTTCCTGTTACCGAAATAAGATACTCCGGGTTAAGCAAGATATCAGTTGCTTCCAGAATATCAATCTTAGAAATCGGATTCATGTGATGTATAAGAATATATTTCTCAATTTCGCGACCTGGCATAGCTAAGTCACACGCATTATCTCGAATAATTACTTTATCCCTAACCCTGCCCCATTCTTTGGATTTATAAAAGGCTTGATTCAAATATCTATCGAATCCGAATGTGTCTTCCCCCACAATACCAGATAGCTTTAAATATTCAAATCGTTCCTCAAATGTCGGTATGGTGATTAGCTCTGAATATGTTCTAATCTTCATCGTAGTCATCACCCACTTCTCCAGAACCAGAGTAATCCATCATAGCTGCGATAGCCTGTTTATAAAGTTCATCCTGTTCTTCTGAACTCTTAATACTATCTATCTTCGCCTGGTTCAGTTTTCCTTCCGATCGTAATTTTTCAAGCTCCAACTGATACTTTGATGTGCCGAGTTTGAGGAAATGACATATCAATGTATCGGAAGCCGTATTATCACGTATTCTTTGTTCGGCAGTATTCATGGCTAAAGATATGATCTGGTTTTCCCTCGCCTCGGGTGTAAGTGCAGGTCTGAAACTTTTAGGCTCTTCTGAGGTAGTTTTCTTGACCTTTGCCATGCTATCACCTGCTTTCAAATATGTTGTTATACACTTAGATGGCATTTGTAAGGACTTATGGGGCCTGTTCACGGATGGTTGGCGAACAAAAAATATGCAAACTTGAAAGGAGTTTTACTATAGGGATTTGTATATAGACGGAGGAGTATCTACGTCCCACCACAGGTTATCCCATAAACCCTTGCAAATATCATCTAAGCTGTTTTTCCAAATATTCCCCCGGGGAATTTTTGAGGAGACCGGCGATGACAGGAGGGGGTGCTGTTTTAGAGACCCCCCCTATGTCTTTTCACCCTCTATGTTGCGTTATTTATGCTGCATTATCTTCCATTTCCACTTTTTTATAGAGATTGAATGGATCAGAAGTGATTATACTGTCTATTGCACGTTCAACTTCTCGATCATACT
>ENA-UEQP01001060-UEQP01001060.1-human-gut-metagenome-genome-assembly--contig:-NODE-1060-length-27391-cov-4.997510_pt1 | contig 27391 bp, 24 predicted proteins | sample MGYA00242951_ERZ507951 | MGnify/ENA primary metagenome ERZ507951 (study PRJEB26167, sample SAMN06115539) | human gut metagenome | host: Homo sapiens | place: China:Shanxi | collected 2015-11-18...
AAAACCACACCGCACAGCGTGTTTTCTGTGAAATTACGAAACCCCGAAAGCATAGCTGCCAGAGAAAGTGACTGTCCCTTCGGACGCACAACCAATATCGCAGGCGTACCTGTTTCACGCGCCAGATGCGCGGCGGAGGCCGTGTCGGTCGTGCCGGAAACGCCATCATAGAAGCCCATTACGCCTTCGATTACGCCGAGACCATTTTGCGGAATGCTGCGCACGATCTGACCGCGTACTTCACGCTCACTGATGAAAAAAAGGTCAAGGTTTCGGCTTGGAATGCCGAGGACTGCCTTGTGAACCATGGGATCGATATAATCCGGTACGCACTAGGATGCTGCAAGCGGAATCTTCCTTCGCTGCATCGCACGCAGAACAGCAAGCGTGACCGTTGTTTTTCCGCAGTCGCTGCCCGTTCCGGCAATCATGATCCTCGGTGCATTACTCGCCATATTTATCCCCTTTTCCCGACAGGATAAACACCGGATTGTTCGCTGTCATCATCGTGTAACACCCGACGCTTTTTCCCCTCGCCGCAGAAAGCTGCGTGATTTCGACCTGCTGCAGAGCGAATTCTGCAAACAGTCTTTGCGTTTCCTGCAAAGTCTCCAGTGCGATCGCATTCACAACAATTCGTGCCTTCGAGTTTTTCATCAATGCGGTTTCAATAATTTTACGCATATTTCCGCCGCTTCCACCGACAAAAACACAGTCCGGTTTGGGAAGATCTGCAAGCACTTCGGGCGCATGGCCTGGGACGATATGCACATTAAAGCCTCCGAGCTTTTGTCTATTCTGCGCAATAAGCTCGATTGCTTCCGTGTTGCGTTCGACCGCAAAGACAGCTCCGTCCATCGCTTTCCGCGCGAGCTCAAACGTCACCGCGCCTGTGCCCGCGCCGATGTCCCAGACGGTATCCCCCGGCTGTACGCCGAGACGCGCGACCGACACCCATCGCACTTCCTCTTTGGTCATCGGAACCTTCGCGCGCGTCAGCATTTCGTCCCGAACGGGCTCAAACGGATTTACAGAATTCGGATTGAGGACAAGCATCACGGCAAGACCTGCGCAGGGGATTTCTGCAAGTTCCGATGCCGTTCCCGTCAAAACCCTTTCTCCGGGTGATCCGAAATTTTCTCCGATGTATACCTGCACGCCGCCGAGTCCGGCGTCTGCTAGCGTACGGCAGACGAACTGCGCATTGTTGTCACCGCCTGTCAGCGCGAATGTTTTCTCATGGTAGCTGACCGCGCCGAGCAGATCTCCTTTTCTGCCGTGAAGGCTGCGAATGCACGCATTTTCGTAGCTGATTCCGATTTTTGCACACAAATACTGCATACTTGACAAGCCGCAGAACAGCCGCACTTCACCATGCGCGAGCAGCTTTTCCCGCAGTTTTCCGGCGGCGCTGAAAAATCCAACATCGCCCGAAACCAGCAGTGCAGTTCTCTCCGCTCCGCACGCGATCGCCCGTTCCGCAAGCTCGGAAAACAGGCAGATCTGTGCATTTTCGCAGATTTCTGCAAGGCGCTCCGTCGCAAACACCATTTCTGCCGAGGCAAGCGCCTGTGCGGCCTCGCCGGTCAGTGTTTCCCGTGTGCCCATCCCGGCGCCTATGATATCGAACTGGCGCATCCGTGTCCCTCCTTTTTATGCCATCTCGCTGAGTGTTTCTTCTGCCGCCTGCACCGTGCAGGCGAGGTCGTTCTGCGTATGCACGGACGAAACGAACATCGCCTCAAACTGACTCGGCGCGAGATAAATCCCCCGCTTCAGCATGCCGTTAAAGTATGCCGCATATCGTTTTGTGTCACTTTTCTTCGCCGCAGCATAGCAGTTTACCGGCGTTTCCGTGAAATACGGACACAGCAGCGAGCCGATCTGGTTGACCTGCATCGCGATACCGTGCTTTTCCGCACTTGCGCGCAGATGGTTCGCGATATAGCTCGCAGAGGTCTCCATGACCGTGTAGATTTCCGGGTGATCGGTGATAATATTCAGCTGGGCAAGACCTGCCGCCATTGCGACCGGATTGCCCGACAGCGTGCCGGCCTGATAAATCGGGCCGGTCGGTGCGACCTGCTCCATGAGGGCACGGCTGCCGGCATAAGCGCCGACCGGCATACCGCCGCCGATGATCTTGCCGTAGGTCACAAGATCGGCCTGCACGCCGAAATATTCCTGTGCGCCGCCTGCCGCGAGTCGGAAGCCCGTGATGACTTCATCGAAGATGAGCAGCGCGCCATGCCTGTCGCAGAGCGTGCGCAGGCCCTGTAAAAAGCCGTCCTCAGGCGGCACGACACCCATGTTCGCTGCAACCGGCTCGACGATGACCGCCGCGACCGTGCCGTCATTCGCCTCGAGCAGACGCTCGACCGATGCGAGGTCGTTGTACTGCGCCATCAGCGTGTCCTGCGCTGCGCCCTTTGTCACGCCCTTGGAATCCGGTTCGCCCTGCGTGAGCGCGCCGCTTCCCGCTCCAACGAGCATCGCGTCCGAATGACCGTGATAGCAGCCCTCGAACTTGATGATCTTGTCTCGTCCGGTCGCGCCGCGTGCCAGACGGACCGCGCTCATGACCGCCTCCGTTCCCGAATTGACCATGCGGACCATCTCGACGCCGGGCAGCATGGAGACCATCTTCTCCGCCATTTCGACCTCAAGACCGGTCGGCGCGCCGAAGGAAAGGCCGCAGACCATGCGGTCATACACCGCCTTGAGGATATCGGGGTGGCTGTGCCCGAGGATCATCGGCCCCCACGAGCCGACATAGTCGATATATTCCAGTCCGTCAGCATCCAGAATGTGGCTGCCGAGCCCCTTTACGATAAAGCGAGGCGTACCGCCAACCGCACGGAACGCGCGGACAGGCGAGTTGACGCCGCCGGGCAGCACCCTGCACCCCCGCTCAAACAGCTTTTCCGAGTTCGTCATATCAGCCGATGTCTCCCTTCCGAATGGCGTCCGCCAGCTCGCACGCAAAATAAGTGATCAGAATATCCGCTCCGGCGCGGAAGATCGAGACCGCGCTCTCGCACATTACGCCGTATTCATCGATCAGACCGGCCTTCGCCGCCGCCTTGATCATCGCGTACTCGCCGGACACCTGATAAGCCGCGACAGGCAGGTCAAAGCTGTCCCTGCACTCGCGCACGAGGTCGAGATACGGCATCGCAGGCTTGATCATCAGAATGTCCGCACCCTCCTGCACATCGAGCTCGCATTCGCGCATGGCCTCACGGCCGTTATGGGGGTCCATCTGATACGAACGGCGGTCACCGAACGCCGGAGCAGAGCCTGCGGCGTCGCGGAACGGGCCGTAGAAGGTAGACGCGAATTTCGCGGAATACGCCATGACCGGCGTGTTGACAAAGCCGTTTTCGTCGAGCGCGGCGCGGATCGCCGCCACACGGCCGTCCATCATGTCGCTCGGCGCGACCATGTCCGCACCGGCGCGCGCATGGCTGACCGCAGTCCTTGCCAGCACCTCGAGCGTCCTGTCGTTGTCGACATAGTGACCGCACAGGATGCCGCAGTGACCGTGCGAGGTGTACTCGCACATGCAGACGTCCGTGATGATATACAGCTCGGGCGCGATGGCGCGGAGCGCACGGATGCCCTGCTGCACAACGCCGTTCGAGTCCCATGCGGACGAGCCGGTCTCGTCCTTGTGCTTCGGCAGACCGAACAGCAGTACACGCGACACGCCGTGTGCGCGCATGCGCTCGACCGCCCGGCCGAGCATATCGGGCGAATAGTGATACTGTCCGGGCAGCGACGGAATTTCGTCGCAGATGCCCTCGCCCTCGATGATGAAGATCGGCCAGATCAAGCTGTCCGCAGAAATGCGCGTCTCGCGCACCATGCGGCGCAGCGTATCCGACGTCCGCAACCGCCGCGGCCGGAAATCCTTGTTGAACATTGATATTGTCACCCTTCCAGAACAGTTTTGCAAAGCGCGAGAAGGGCGGTCTCGGTCGCCTCCTGCGCGATAAATGGTTTCATTTCATAGCTTTTCGCAGCTTCGGCCGTGACCGGGCCGATGCAGAGCGCGGCAAGTCCGCGCAGGTTTTCCCGCCCCGCGGCCTCCGCGAAGCTGAGCACGGTGGACGCGCTCGTAAATGTCACGCCGTCGAGCGCCCGGTTCCGGATGCGCTCACGCAGCTCATCCGCCTTCGCGCAGCACCGTACGGTATCGTAAAGCGGTACATCCGTGACACGGATGCCGCTGTTTTTCAGTTTTTCGGGGAGAATGCGGCTGCCCTCGGCCGCACGCAGCAGGAGCGCCGCGCCGCCGCCCTGCATTTTCCGGCAGAGCGCGTCCGCGAGGTGTTCGCTGTCGTAAGTCTCGGGCACGAGGTCGGCGCTGATGCCGCAGGAAGCGAGCGCCTCTGCCGTTGCGCTGCCGATGCAGGCGAATTTCATCCCGTACAGCGCGCGCAGATCGCGTCCTGCGCGAAACAGTGCGCGTACCGCCGCCTGTACGCCTGCCGGCGAGGTGAACACCGCCCAGTCATGCTTTTCCTCGAGCGCCCCTGTGAGCAAAGCCGTGTCCCCGCGCTCATGCAGCTCGATGCAGGGCGCGGCGATGACCTCCGCGCCGAGCGCACGCAGACCGTCCACCAGTCCCGCGTTCCGCCCCTCCGGGCGCGTTACGGCCAGTGTCTTTCCGTGAAGCGGCAGCGCCGTCCACCAGTCGAGCGTACCGCTCAGCGCACAGACGCGCCCGACCACGATGAGCGCCGGGCTGTGCACCCCGGCCTTTTCTGCCGCGTCCGCCAGCTCCCCCACGGTCGAAACGACCTTGCGCTGTGTGCCGCGCGCGCCGTTTTCAATGACCGCCGCCGGCATATCCGGCGACATTCCTGCCGCCGCGAGGCCGTCCGTCACCTGCCGGAGCGCGGTCAGCCCCATGAGGAACACGAGCGTTCCGCCCGTGCGCACGAGCGCTTCAAAGTCGATGCAAAGCGGCTTCCCCGCCCGTGCGTGCGCGGTCACAATGTGCACCGACGAGCAGAAATCGCGGTGCGTCACCGGGATACCGGCGAACGCCGGTGCGGCGAGCGCACTCGTTACGCCCGGCAGCACGCGGAACGGCACGCCGTGCGCCTTCAGATATTCACACTCCTCGCCGCCGCGCCCAAACAGATAGCAGTCGCCGCCCTTGAGGCGGATGGTGCGCTTTCCCTGCCGCGCAAGGCGCACCAGCAGGGCGTTGATCTCGTCCTGCGGCACGGGGTGATGCCCCATTTTCTTGCCGACGCAGATGCGCTCCGCGCCCTTCGGGATGAGGTCGAGGATGCTCTCGTCCACCAGACGGTCATATACGACCGCGTCCGCCTGTCTGAGTGCCGCGCCGCTGCCGCGCGTTAAAAGCTCCGCGCCGCCCGGCCCTGCACCGACCAGAGTTACCGTTTCCGTCATGTTTCCTCCTCCGCCTGTCTGCGCAGGCGTTCCGCGAGTATGCAGCCGAGCTGCTCGCCCGTCTCCGGTGCGCCTGTCAGCTCTCCCCGGATCAGGCTCCGCTCATCCGCGCTGACGTACAGTCCGCGCAGGCGCAGCGTCCCGTTTTCGAGCACGGCATACGCCGCCGCCGGGGAAAAGCAGCCGCCGCCGAGCGCCCGGATGAACGCCCGTTCCGCCAGAGCGCAGACGCGCGTCTCCGCGTCATCGAGCAGCTGCGCCGCCGCGCGGCACTCGCCCTCCCGCGCCTGCACGGCAAGGATGCCCTGCCCGGCCGCCGGGAGCATTTCCTCCGGCGAAAAATACCGGCTGATGCGGTTTTCCAGCCCCAGACGGTGCAGTCCGGCCGCCGCGAGCACCAGTGCGCCGTATTCGCCGCTGTCGAGCCTGCGCAGCCGGGTCTGCACGTTTCCGCGCACCGGTTTTACCTCGATACCCGGAAACAGCCGTGATAGCTGCACGCGCCGCCGCGCGGACGAGCAGCCGATCGGCTTTTCCCTGTCCCAGTTACCGTTCTCCGGCAGCACGAGTGCGTCTCTCGCGTCCGCCCGCTTCGGGAACGCGATGAGCGGCAGACCGTCCGGCTGCTCCATCGGCACATCCTTCAGGCTGTGCACCGTGAGGTCGACTTCGCCTGCGGCGAGCGCGCGGTCGAGCTCCTTGACGAACAGTCCCTTGCCGCCGACCTTGTCCAGCGTGCGGTCGAGGATCTTATCGCCCGTCGTTTTCATCGTCACGAGCTCGCACTCGCCCAGACGGCGCATGACCTCCTCCGCCTGCACGACCGCAAGGCGGCTGTCTCTGCTGCCAACTTTTATCATGTCATTTCCTCCAGTACCCGTCGGATACGCCGCGCCGCCTCGGCGGTCTTCGCGTGCGAGGTGCCGCGCGAGACCACGCCCGCCGTCAGCTCCGTGCCCTCACAGACCGCCGGAAAAAAGAACGTCGACTCCAATGCGCTGTCCGCAACGCTCACCGGAATGCCGAGAGACGCGCAGTCCTCCGCGATGCGGTGGTTGACCGCGCGGTCATCGGTCGCCGCGACTGCCAGAAAAGCCCCCGAAAGATCGCTTTTCTCGTAGCCGCGACACAGATTTATCTCGATTTCCGCGCGTTTTTCCGGCGCTGTGACCGTGACGCACGCGCCGAAGCGCCGCAGCACAGCAGCACGCCGCGCCGCGATTTTCCCTGCGCCGAACACCGCGCACCGCCTGCCCTCGAGCGGCACGAACAGCGGAAAGCGCGGCGGCGCCGTCTGCTTTTTCTCCTCCGCAAGACCGAGCTCTTCGCGCAGAAACGCCTGCATTTCTGCAAGGCTGCGGCCGCTCTCCTCGCGCGGACGGGCAATGATGAGCGTTTTGATGCCGGTCTCGCGCGCGGCCGCGAGCTTTTCCGCAAAGCCGCCCGTTGCGCCCGTGTCCTTGGTGACAAGGATCTCCGCGCCGGTCTGACGGATGAGCGCAGCGTTCATCCCGGCAGAAAACGGCCCCTGCATCGCGATGATGTGCGAGCCGGGAAAACCGAGGGACGCGCATTTCTGTATCACGCCGACGCTCGGCAGCACGCGCGGATACAGCCGTTCCGCAAAGTTTTCGACCGCCGTATACGCCTCGAGTTCCTTGCTCCCGGTCGTCAGCAGCACCTTTCCGGGGTGTCTGCTGAGCCACGCGACAGCGGCCTCCGTGTCGGGCACGGTCTCACCCTCGCCGTGCCGCAGCGCCGGACGGAGCAGCCGCTCGTACCGCGCCCCCGTTTTCGCGCACGCCGTGCGCAGATTGTCGGTCACGAGCGCGGCATAGGGGTGCGTCGCGTCGATGAGCAGCGTGTCCGCATCGAGCCGCGCCGCGATCTCGTTTTCGTCCAGACGCCCCTCATGCACCGTAATGCCGGGCATCGGCTCCATGACCGCCGCGCCGTACTCGGTCGCGACAAAAACCTCCGCCGAAACGCCGTTTGCGGCGAGAAAGCGGCTGAGCTCGTGCCCCTCGGTCGTGCCCGAAAAAACGCAGATCCTCATACGCCGCGGTACCCCCGGGGCGTTACCATGCGGCCATCGATGACGACCGTGCGGCTGTTGCCGATAAAGACCGTCGTGAGCATATCGACCGGCGTGTCGCGCAGCGCACCGAGCGTCGTGAGCGAAAAATGCTCGCCCTCACGGCCGATGCTGCGCACCGTGCCGCACACGGTCTCGGGCGGCACGGTCTCGAGCAGAATATCACACGCACGCGCGAGATGGTCCGCACGCCTGCGGCTGGAGGGATTGTAGAGCGCGATGCAGAAATCCCCTGCGGCCGCGCCGCGCAGACGCTGCTCGATCTTGTCCCACGGTGTCAGCAGGTCGGACAGGCTGATGCACGCGAAATCGCAGGTCAGCGGCGAACCGAGCACCGCGCCGCCCGAGCAGGCCGCCGTGATGCCGGGAATGACCTCGACCTCGACACCCGTTCCGGCTGCCAGCTCGATGAGCAGTCCGGCCATACCGTACACACCGGCGTCACCCGACGAGACCACCGCGACCGTTCTGCCCTGCTTCGCGCGCTCGAGCGCCGCCGCACAGCGGTCCACCTCGCGTGTCATGCCGGTCTGGATGCGCTCCTTTCCCTCGATGAGGCTATCGATGAGGTCGAGGTACAGACCGTAGCCGGCCACGCAGTCGCATGCTTCGAGCGCACGCACCGCGCGCAGCGTCATCTGCTCCTCTCCGCCCGGGCCGATGCCGATACAGTAAATTTTCATCTCCCGCTCCCCTTTCCGATGTGTTCGAGACAGGCTTTCATGGTTTCTACGTCGATCTTTTCCTTCATGCCGCCGAGGACAAGCTCCACCGCGCGGTTTGCGGCCAGCTCCGCGAGCGTTTCCGCGTCCCCGTCCGCAACGAGCGCATCATAATCCCGAATGCGGCGCACACGAGCCGCGACCGCACGCTTGAGCTGCGCGATGAGCGGCAGGGCGGCGCGGTAATTGAGCCACGCGAAAAACTCGCGCGTCTCCTCGTCGAGAATGCGCAGCGCGGTCTCCCGCGCAGCGTTGTCTGCGTCACCGAGCTCACCGAGATCATCCAGGTTGAACAGTGCCGTGTGCTCGCTCGCCGCTGCGCTCTCGATGTCGCGCGGCATGGCCAGATCGAGCAGCAGGCGCGGCGGATGGCTGAGCGCAGCGGTCTGCTCTGCCGTCAGGGTGAAATGCGGACTGGTCGTGGCGCTGATGACGAGATCCGCGCCCTCGATGCACTCCATGCGCCGCTCATACGGCACGGTGGCGCAGCCCTGCGGCACGACGGTCTCGCCGTGGCGGTAGGTGCGGAGCGTGACCGTGACCGCGCAGCCGGCCTCCACGAGCGCACGCGCCGCGAGCCGCCCCATCTCGCCGTTGCCGATCACGACCGCGCGTTTTCCTGCGAGCGTGCCGAAAAAGCGCTCCGCCCTGCGCACGCCGGCCTGCGCCGCCGAGGCCGGCACCTCGGTCAGCCGTGTCTCGGTGCGCACGCGCTTGCCTGCGGTGATGGCACGGCGGAACAGCGTATCGAGCACCGCATCCGTCGTTTTCAGCTCGCGCGCAAGTGCGGCGGCATCCTTGACCTGCGAAACGATCTGGTCATCCCCGAAGATCTGCGACTGCATCCCGGCCGAGACCTGCATCAGATGACGCACCGCCTCGCCGCCTGCGCGCTGCACGAGGAACGGACGGCACGCCGACGCTCCGGTGGCTTCGCACAGCACCTCCGCCGCGTCAGGCAGCACGCGCTCCCCCTCTGCGTGCAGGTACAGCTCGGTGCGGCTGCATGTCGCGAGCAGCACCGCCGCGCAGCCGGTCCGCTCTGCGATGCGGGGCAGAACCGCCTGCACCTGTCCTCGCACCAGAGACAGCTTTTCGCGCTGCTCAAGTGCTGCGCTCACATGGTCAATGCCTGCCATACAGAGTTTCACGTTTGTTCCTCCTCGGTCATTCTTCAAGGCAGACGCGGTATCCGCCTGCCGCAAACGCGGCTGTTACGCCGTTTTTCGCGTATTTTCGCGCGATGATCGTGCCGTTCCCGGCATTTACGGCGGCAGCGCGCTCGCATACGCTGTCGACGCCCACCGTGTCTTTCACGAACTTCGACGCCGTAAATTCTCCGGGCGCGACGTTCAGTTCTTCTGCCGAATACACGGCAAACGGCAGCCCGTGTGCGGCACAGAAGGACACAAGGCCCGGCTCGTCCTTCTTGATGTCGATGCTCGCGACAGCCTTCACCGCCGCCAGCGGCAGACCTGCCCGGCCGAGCGCCTCGCGCACGGTCTGCTCGACCGCGCCTGCCGATACGCCCTTCCGGCAGCCAATGCCGAGGCTGATCACGCGCGGCACCAGATGCAGCGTGTGCGGGAACGGCTGCACTTCGGTGTCAAAACCGATGGCAAAACCGCTTTCTGCCGCTGTTTTCGTGTCGATATGCGCCGGGAGCAGGCCGTCGACCGGAAACGCCGACCGCAGGCCGACCGTGTCGCCGCGCAGCAGCGCGCCCGAAATGTATTTGATGTTTTCCGGGTCGAAGACCACGCATTCATGCGATTTCGCCCAGCTGTCGACCGCAAAAACCGCACGGCCGTCGGTCGCCGTCGTGATGATTGCCGTCGCGCTCAGCCCCTCCGCCAACCGTTCGGCAAGCTCGTTCGCGCCGCCGAGATGGCCGGAGAGCAGCGGGATAACAAACCGTCCCTGCTCGTCGATCACAACGACCGCCGGGTCATACGCCTTTCCGGCGAGATAGGGCGCGGCCGCGCGAACCGCGATGCCTGCCGCGCCCACGAAAACGATCAGGTCGCAGTCCACCATCGCCTGCTGTGCAAACCGCGGGAGCGAGGTGTTAGAGAGCGACAGATCGACCGTGCGCGCGTAGCGCTCACACAGAAAATCCGGCAGCAGCCGGGCAGCTTTCGCGGCAGTCTGTGCACCGATTTCGGTAAAGGAGACGAATTTCGCGTGCTTCATCGGCTCGCCTCACGGAAACCGGTGGTGAACGCCGGGTCATACAGCTTAGAGCGGTTGTAGCTATCACCAAGGAAGCCGCCGACCGTGATGAGCGCGGTTTTTGTGATACCCTCTCGCGCGCCTGCCGCCGCAAGCTCGCCCACGGTCGTGCGCACGACCTTTTCGTCCGGCCACGTTGCCTTGTAGACGATGGCCGCAGGCGTTTCCGGCGCGCAGCCGCCCTCGATGAGCCGCGCGGACAGCTTTTCGAGCTGTCCAGCCGACAGAAAAATGACCATGGTCGCGCCGTGCGCGGCAAGACTCTCGATCTGCTCACGCTCAGGGACGGGCGTACGGCCCTCCATGCGCGTCAGGATGACCGTCTGGCTGACGTTCGGCAGGGTATATTCTGCCTTGAGCGCCGCCGCTGCGCCGCAGAACGACGAAACGCCCGGGCAGATCTCGTATGCAAGCCCCAGTCTGTCGAGCGCGTCCATCTGCTCGCGATGCGCGCCGTAAACGCAGGGGTCTCCGGTGTGCAGGCGCACGACCGTCTTTCCCTCACGCGCCGCAGGCGCCATGACCGCGATGACCTCCTCGAGCGTCATTTTGGCGCTGTCGTAGATCGCACAGTCCCCTTTTGCGTAGTCCAGCAGCGCCGGATTAACGAGCGAACCGGCGTAAACGATGACATCCGCCTCGCCGAGCAGCTTCGCGCCGCGCACAGTGATGAGGTCGGGCGCGCCTGAGCCGGCGCCGACAAAGTAGATCATTTGCGCTCCTCCTTTACCAGAATGATGGAAAAATAACCGGAAGGCTCGTCGAGCTCGTCCAGATCGTATACTACACGCTCGCCCTCCATGCCGCAGCGCTCAACGAACGCCGCCTGTTCGAGCTGGCCGCCCTCACGCAGCTCATCGCGCACGCGCAGCACACCGCGGCCTGCCTTCATGAGCACCTTGCTGCCCGGCAGGGCGAGGCCCTCGCGCTCTCTGCCGTGCGAAGCCGGGATGATGTGCAGCATTTCGCCGTCCTCGCACAGGGCGCGGCCGAGCCTGGCCGCCGCCGCACAGAACGACGGTACGCCGGGGATAAGCTCCGCCTCACAGCCGCGTGCGGCCACGCGCTTATGCACATACCACGCGGTCGAATAGACCGTCGGGTCACCGAGTGTGAGGAACGCGACCGTCTTTCCCTTGTCGATGAGCGCACAGATGGCGTCCGCCGCCGCATCATGGCTTGCGTTCCGCGCCGCCCTGTCGTGCGTCATGGGCATGGCGAATGAGCGGACGGTCTTACCTTTTATATACTGCGCGGCAATATCGAGCGCGGTCTGGCCACCGCCGTCCGACTGCGGCACCGCGACGATATCGCACTCAGACAGGACGCGAATGGCCTTTGCGGTCAGCAGCTCCGGGTCGCCCGGACCAACGCCGACGCTGTATAACTTTCCCTTTTTCATAAGTTCTTCCTCAGTTTTTCGCAGAGCCGCGCCGCGCCTGCCGACTGCGCAAGCACGCCATATTTTGTCGTAAACATAATAAATTCCGCCGCTGCACGCCCTTTGAGGCGCCTCGCGATGCGTTTTTCCATTTCGTCCTGAATGCGCGCCATCACGCGCTCCCGCACGCCCTCCCGGTCGAGCAGCTCGATGCACGCATCGACCGAGACCGCCTGCATGAGCAGCTCGAGCGTCTCGCGGCCAGCCCCGCACAGCGCCGCATGCGCGGTGAAGATCTCCTGCCGCGCGTCCGCGACCGAGGAATGCGTATTCATCACGCCTGCGGCGAGCTTGACAAGCTTTCCGGCGTGGCCGACAAGCAGGATCTCCGGATAGCCGCAAACGACCGCATGATCGAAGGCTTCTCCGATATAATTTGAGCACTTGACCGCGCGTTCCAGATCGAGTTCGAGCGTTTCGCGCGCGAAATCCGCGCCGTAGTTGCCCGGACAGAGGAACGCGACGCGCTGTCCGGCGGCGTACAGACTGTCCATTTCCAGACAGATCGTGTCCACGAGCGCTTTCTCGCTCATAGGCTCTACGATGCCGCTGGTACCGAGAATCGAGATGCCGCCGATGATGCCAAGGTGACTGTTATAGGTCTGAAGCGCGAGTTCTTCGCCGTTTTCGACCGAGATCACAACCGAAAATCCGCCTTCATAGCCATTTTCCTGTGCCGCACGCCCGAGCGCCGCCTTGATCTGCGCACGCGGTCCGGGATTGATGGCGGCTTCGCCGACCGGCTCCGCGAGTCCCGGACGGGTCACACGGCCGACGCCGCTGCCGCCGTCGATGACGATTCCGCTGTCCGCGCGCCGGACGGCCGACGAAATGAGCACGCCGTTCGTGATGTCCGGGTCGTCGCCCGCATCCTTGCGCACCGCACAGACCGCCTCGCCGTCATGCAGGCTCGCCTGCTCGACCGGCAGGTTGAACGTCACGCCCCCCGGTGTGAGCAACCGGATTTCCGCCGGTGCACTCCCCGTCAGCAGCAGGATCGCCGCCGCCTGCGATGCCGCCGCAGCGCACGAACCTGTTGTCCAGCCGCGCCGCAGCGTTTCCGTACCGCGGTAAACCGTGAGCGGACCCGTCATCGCGCTCCCTCCTTTTTCGATAGAAATGCAGTTTATATTATAGCACAGAGATGGATTTTTTTGAATACCGTTCGGCAGTTTTCGGACGATTTTGATAATTTGATAGATCACAAAGATAAACACGAAAAATCCCCCATCCAAAAGGACAGGGGATTTACATTCATATCATGTGCTTTCGAGCGGGTCAGCCCCGGTCGAAGGCACCTTTTTGACAGGAAGGACCGGACAGATCAAGGAAGGCGGCGAGGCCGCGTACATGTGTACGCAACGAACCACCTGACGACGAGCTGCGCCGGTGTTCCGCAGTCAAAGATTACTTAGCTTCCTTAGCAGCCTTGATCGCGTCGATCATCATCGGAACAACCTTGAACAGGTCGCCGCAGATGCCGTAGTCAGCTACGTCGAAGATCGGAGCGGAGTCAGACTTGTTGACTGCTACGATGCACTCGGAATCCTGCATGCCAGCCTTGTGCTGGATCGCGCCGGAAATGCCCAGAGCAACATACAGCTTCGGATGTACGGTCTTGCCGGTCTGACCAACCTGATGGTCAGCAGTCAGCCAGCCGGAGTCGATAGCAGCACGGGAACCGCCAACAACGCCGCCGAACAGGCCAGCCAGCTCTTCAGCCAGCTTGATGCCGGTCTCAACGTCCTTGGAGATACCACGGCCAACAGAAACGACAACCTCAGCGCCGGTCAGGTCAACCAGCTCCTTAGCTTCCTTAACGACCTCGAGAACCTTGGTCTTGATGTCTGCGTCGGACAGCTCGAAAGCTACCGGCTCAACAACTACTGCGTTAGCCTTAGCCTCGTTGTACTCGCCCTTCTTCAGAACGCCCGGACGAACGGTCGCCATCTGCGGACGGAAGCGCGGGCAGATGATGGTAGCCATCAGATGGCCGCCGAATGCCGGACGGGTCATCTTCAGGTTGCGGTCCTCACGGTTGAGAGCGTCCAGCTGTGCCTGCGGCAGGGTGGAAGCTTCCTTGAGGAATGCTGCGTACTTCTCAACGTCAACGTCGAGGTGGGTGCAGTCTGCGGTCAGACCGGTGTGCAGACGAGCTGCGCAGCGCGGGCCGAGGTCACGGCCAATGTTGGTAGCGGCGATCAGCAGGATCTCCGGCTTCTTAGCCATAACGGTGTCGCAGATAACCTTTGCGTAAGCATCGGTGGTGTAGGTGTCGAGCAGATCGGACTCGCAGACGAGAACCTTGTCAGCGCCGTAAGCGCCCAGCTCCTTCGCCATGGAATCAGCTACGCCCTTGCCGCCGAGCAGCAGGCCGCAAACCTCGGTGCCCATGTCGTCAGCCAGCTTGCGTGCCTCGGAGATCAGCTCGAGTACGGTCGGCTGCAGCTTGCCCTGACGCTGCTCACAGAATACCCATACGCCGGAAAAATCGGCGAGGTTGGTGTTATTGAAATCAGCCATTGTTCAGTTTTCTCCTTCCGATTAAATGATGTGCTTCTTCTGAAGCTCGCCAACCAGCTCTTCGCAGGTAGCCTTGTCAGCACCCTCAAGCATCTTGCCCTGACCCTTCTGCGGGGGAGTGAAAGACTTGAAGATGTTGGTCGGAGAACCCTTCAGACCAATGGTGGTCGGGTCGATCAGCGGATCGTCCTTCAGGGTGTTGTAGTCATAAACTGCAATCGGCTTGTCGTAGCAGCCCATGATGCCCTTGATGGACATATAGCGGGGCTCGTTGAGCTCCTTGATGCAGGTCAGCAGGCACGGGGTCTGGGTCTCGATGGTCATGTAGCCATCCTCGAGTGCGCGCTTAACGGTTACGGTGGTGCCCTCGATCTTTACGTCAGCAGCGTAGGAGATCTGCGGGATGTCCAGCTTCTCAGCGATCTGGGAACCAACCTGAGCGGTATCACCGTCGATTGCCTGACGGCCGCAGAATACAACGTCGTCAGCGTCAACGCCGTACTTCTTGATTGCAGCAGCGAGGATCTGGGAGGTAGCGAAGGTATCGGAACCGCCGAACTCACGTGCGGAAACCAGGATGCCCTCATCAGCGCCCATAGCCATCAGCTCACGCAGCATGCCCTGAGCCGGGGGAGGACCCATGGTGATAACAACGACCTTGCAGCCGGTAGCATCCTTCAGACGCAGAGCAGCCTCAACAGCGTTCTTGTCATCCGGGTTGATGATGGTAGCCATGGATGCGCGGTTCAGAGTGCCATCGGGATTAACAGCAACCTTACCGGAGGTATCCGGAACCTGCTTTACACAAACAATTGCCTTCATAGTTCAGTTTTCCTCCTTTTCTTAGCGCAGCACCTGACCGGCGATGACCATTCTCTGAACCTGAGAAGTGCCCTCGTAGATCTCGGTGATCTTAGCGTCGCGCATCATGCGCTCCATCGGGTACTCACGGATATAGCCGTAGCCGCCGTAGATCTGTACGCACTTGGTGGTGACGTCCATTGCGACCTCGGAAGCGTACAGCTTGGCCATAGCAGCTTCCTTGGTGAACGGCAGGCCAACGTCGTGGTTGAATGCAGCGCGGCGAACGAGCAGACGTGCTGCATCGATCTGGGTAGCCATGTCTGCTACCATCCACTGCAGGCCCTGGAACTTGTCGAGGGTCTTACCGAACTGTACGCGCTCCTTCATGTACTGAACAGCCTTGTCCAGTGCGCCCTGCGCGATGCCGAGTGCCTGAGCCGCGATGCCGATACGGCCGCCGTCCAGGGTCATCATAGCGATCTTGAAGCCGCCGTTCTCCTTGCCGAGCAGGCGGTCTGCCGGAAGATGTACGTCCTCGAAGATCAGCTCAGAGGTCTGAGAACCGCGGATGCCCATCTTGTGCTCGATCTTGCCGATGGAGAAGCCCGGATCGTCCTTGTCGACGATGAAGGCGGAAATGCCGTGGTTGCCCTTGCTCTTGTCGGTCATAGCGAATACGACATAGGTATCAGCGCGGCCGCCGCCGGTGATGAATACCTTGGAGCCGTTCATGATGTAGGAGCCGTCCTCCTGCTTGACAGCAACGGTCTGCTGTGCAGCGGAGTCGGTGCCTGCGTTCGGCTCGGTCAGACCGAATGCGCCGAGCTTAGCGCCTTCCTTTGCGGTGATCAGCGGACGCAGCCACTTTTCCTTCTGCTCCGGGGTACCAAACGCGTAGATCGGCCAAGCGCCCAGAGTGCCGTGTGCGGAAATGATCGCGCCGGTGGTCGCGCATACGCGGCTCATCTCTTCGATCGCGATGGTGTAGCAGACGTAGTTGCCGCCCGAGCCGCCGACTTCCTTCGGGAACTGAATGCCCATCAGACCGTACTTCATCAGCTTCTGAACGGTCTCTTCCGGATAACGCTCCTGCTCGTCGATCTCTGCCGCGATCGGCTCTACTTCATTCAGAGCGAACTGACGGCACATCTTCTGGAACAGTGCTTCTTCTTTTGTAAGCCTAAAATCCATGCCATAAACCTCCCAAAAATATAAATCGTGGGTAAAACACAAAAATACAGCGTCCATCAGCCTCTCTGCCGCAGGACACTTTTCAGGTGCTGACACCCTACTTTGGAGCATGTCTATTCTCTATTATACTGTCCGAAAGTCATTTGTCAAGGATTTAACATTCTTTTTTTCCATAAAAACCTCCCCCCATTTTTATGCATATCTTCTATAAAAATGTGCGTGCGCTATATATAAATGCACGCATTTGTTGCATTTGTGATTTTTTTGGCAAACTCTTGGTGAACTCTTTGCATATTACTGGTTGCTTTGGAATACAAATGTTAAGTCCCGGCAAAATAAATTTTACAGGAGGAAATTTTTCATGTGCGGAATTGGAGGCTTTGTCGATTTCGACCGCGACGCGCGGCGCGGCGGCCCGGTGCTCAGCGCGATGGACCGCAGGCTCCGGCCGCGCGGGCCGGATGCGTCCGGCGTCTATACCGACCCCGACGCGGCGCTCGTGCACCGCAGGCTGATCGTCATCGACCCCGAGGGCGGCGCGCAGCCCATGCTCTCTCCCGACGGGAACACCGTGCTCGTCTACAACGGCGAGCTGTACAACACAGACGAGGTACGGGATTCGCTCACCGCCCTCGGCCATGTTTTCCGCAGCCGCTCGGATACCGAGGTCGTGCTGCACGCCTTTCTCGAATGGGATACGGACGCCTTCGCGCGGCTCGACGGTATTTTTGCCTTCGCGCTCTGGCAGAAGGCCGAGCGTCGGCTCGTCCTCGTGCGCGACCGTCTGGGCGTCAAGCCGCTGTTCTGCTGTCCGACGCGCAGCGGCCTCGTGTTCGGCTCGACCATCGACACCGTGCTCTGCCACCCGGAAGCCGAGCCGGTGCTCGATGAGGACGGTCTGCGCACCGTGCTGCTGCTCGGCCCTGCGCGGCCGCCCGAAAGCGGCGTATTCCGCGGCATATCCTCGCTCCTGCCCGGCAGCTTTGCCGTGCTGACGCCCGAAGGGTTCCGCAGGACCGTCTACTGGCGTCTGGAGGCGCACGAGCATGAGGACGACCTCGACGCGACCATTCAGCGCACCCATGATCTCATCACCGATGCTGCGCAGCGGCAGCTCGTCAGCGACGTCCCGCTCGCCTGCTTTCTGTCGGGCGGCCTCGACTCGTCCATCCTGTCCGCCGTCGCCGCACGCGCTTATGCGGCCCGGAACGAGACGCTTCACACCTGGTCGGTCGACTACCGTGAAAACCAGCGGTATTTTGTCAAAAACAGCTTTCAGCCGACCGATGACCGCGATTTTGCGGCGCTGATGACGGATTTTCTCGGCACGCATCATCACCGCGTCGTGCTCGACCCGGAGGCGGTCTGCGCTGCGCTCCGCCCTGCCGCCGAGGCACGCGGACTGCCCGGCATGGCGGACGTAGACTCCTCTCTGCTGCTGTTCTGTGCAGCCGTCAAGCAGGGCGACACGACCGTCTGCCTGTCGGGCGAATGCGCGGACGAACTGTTCGGCGGCTATCCCTGGTACCACCGCGAGGAGATCCTGTTCGAGGACACTTTTCCGTGGTCGCGGTCGGTCTCGCTGCGGCTCGGCCTGCTGCGCGGGGGCGTCGTGAAAAACGGCGCGGAATTCGTCCGCGAGCACTATCTTTCGACCTGCCGCCGTGCGCCCAGGCTCCCCTCGGACAGTCCGAAGGACGCGCGCATGCGCGAAATGTTCGTGCTCAACCTCGACTGGTTCATGGCGACCCTTCTCGACCGCAAGGACCGCATGAGCATGTATTCCGGACTCGAGGTCCGCGTGCCGTTCTGCGACCACCGCATCGTCGAGTACGCCTACAATATGCCGTGGGCGTTCAAGGCGCTGGACGGCCGCGAAAAGGGCATCGTCCGCCGCGCGTTTGCCGATGAGCTGCCCGAAGCGATCGTTTCCCGCCGGAAAAGTCCCTATCCGAAAACCTTTCACCCGGTTTACGCCCGTCTTTGCGCCGAGGGCGCACGCCGCATCCTTGCGGACAGGAATTCGTTCGCCGCCGCTCTGTTCGACCGCGAAGCCGTCGAGCGGCTCATCCTTGACCCCGACAGCCTGCCTGAGCCGTGGTTCGGTCAGCTGATGCGCGTGCCGCAGATCTGCGCCTATATCATCCAGCTCGAGCACTGGGCGCAGCGTTTCCGGGTCCGGCTGGCATAGAAAAGAGCCGGAGACTATGCTCCGACTCCTTCCGGTCTGATTTTATGCAAGATACTCTGCGAGCGTGTTGATCACGAGCTGATGATCGTCGAGATGGTCATCAAAGCCGGAAACGCAGATCGAGCCGATCACGCCCGTGCCGCGCAGCGCGATCGGGAAGCCGCCGCCCGCCGCATAGTCGTCGCCGCACAGCTTGCGGTCTGCGAACGTCTGACCGGCGGCCTCCATCTCCGCGAACATGCGGAGCGACGAGCCCTCGGTCAGCTCGACCGCGTTGCGCTTGCGCGCGAGCCACAGCTCGCTCTCCGGCTTGGAGCCTTCCATGAAATAACGGAACACGACAAGGCCGTTCACCGTGATCTCGACCGCGACCGGCTGCGCCTGCTTCTCTGCATTTTCGATCAGCTTGAGTCCGATATTCAGCGCATCCCGGCGCGAAAAGCGCTCAACCCGAAACTTTTCTTCCTGCTCTGCGCACATATCGCGCATGGTCTTGAAATCCTGCATTCTGTTTCCTTCTTTCCTCAATGTCAAAACGAAATCCTGCACTTTTATTATACTTTCATCCGTTCCATTTGGCAAGGAGGTCTTTCTTTGGCAGTTCCATCGGATACCGCCGTGCTGCGCGTCGCGGTCACGACCGCGCTCGGCGCACAGCCGCTCGAAAACGCGCTCGTAACGGTATCGACCGCGCCCGACGAGAGCGGATCGCGTCAGCTGCTCTACGCGGTCCGCACCGACAGCGGCGGCATGACGCCGCCCATGACGTTTTCCACGCCGCCGCGCGAAAACTCGCTCTCTCCCGACGGCGGCGTTCCCTATGCGCTCTACACGGTCGAGACCGCGCTCGATGGCTACGTTCCGCTCACAGCCCTGCACATCGCGCTGTTTTCCGGCGTGCCGGCCCTGCTCCCCGTCGCGCTCACGCCGCTGCCCGAATACGAGAGCACCGCGCCTGCCGAGCTGACCTCGGATGGGCAGACGCAGGTGCTGACCAGTGAAAGGGAGTGATCTTTTGCCCGTTTCCATCCCCGAGAACATCACCGTGCATCTGGGCCCGCCGTCCTCAAACGCCCCGAACATCACCGTGCCGTTCGCAGATTACGTGAAAAATGTCGCGTCCTCGGAAATCTACCCGACGTGGCCCGAGGCCGCCATCCGTGCGAATATCTATGCGCAGATGTCCTATGTGCTCAACCGCATCTTCACCGAGTGGTACCGCTCGCAGGGCTACGACTTCGACATCACCAATTCCACGCGCTATGACCAGTCCTTTGTCCCCGGGCGCGACATTTTCGAGAACATTTCGACCATTGTGGACGACATGATCGGCAGCTATCTGACGCGCGGCGATACAGTCGAGCCGCTGTTCGCGCAGTACTGCAACGGCACGACCGTCACCTGTCCCGGCGGCCTGAGCCAGTGGGGCACGGTCCCGCTCGCCGAGCAAGGACTTTCCGCCGAGGAGATCGTACGCTCCTTTTACGGCGACGACATCAATTTTGCCACCGACGCGCCCCTCTCCCCCTCGCTCGGCGAGTCCTTCCCCGGCATCACGCTGCGGCTTGGCGAGAACGGCGAGGATGTGCGCACCATCCAGAACCGCCTCAACCGCATTTCGACCAACTACCCGAACATTCCGAAGATCTACCCCGCCGACGGCGTGTTCGACGCCGACACCGAGGCCGCTGTCCGTGCGTTCCAGCGCCAGTTCAACCTGACGCCCGACGGTCTGGTCGGGCGCGCGACATGGTACCGGATCGCCTTTGTCTATAATAATGTAAAGCGGCTGAGCGAGCTGAACAGCGAGGGGCTCACCCTTGAAGAAATCTCGCGCCAGTACCCGGAGGAGCTTCGCGAGGGCATGAGCGGCGTTTCGATAAAGCTCTTGCAGTATTTTCTCGCCATCGCGGGCGAGTACTATGACGCCCTGCCCCGCTGGAGCGCGGCACAGCTCGACGGCATTTTCGGTCCGCAGACCCGCTCGGCCGTCGAGGCATATCAGCGCATGCTCGGCCTGCCCGTGACCGGCGCGGTGGACCGCGCGACATGGAACGCGCTGGTCTCTACCTACCGCTCCGTGCTGCTCGTGCAGCCCGAACAGGAGTGGCTCGGCCTGTTCGTAGGCCTGCCCGAGGTATTCCTCGTCACCGGCATGCGCGGCGACGCCGTGCGGCGGGCGCAGGAGCTCATCAACATCATCGCGCGCGGCTATCCCGAGGTGCCCGCGGTCGCGGTGGACGGCATTTTCGGCCGCGCGACCGAGAGTGCGGTCTCGGTCATCCAGACGCTGCTCGGTTTGCCCGCGACCGGCGCGGTCGGTCCGCTGACCTGGGAGGGGATGGCGCGGCTGGCCGCCGATGTCGAGGCGTCCTCCCGTTCTGCCGAAGGGCAGTATCCCGGCTACGTGCTCAGTGAGGAGGAGTGAAAATGTACACAGACGAACAGAAGCGCCGCCATATCTACGATCTTCAGGTATGTCTGCGGCGTATCCAGCATGAAAACGACCACCCGCAGCCGCTCGTACCGGACGGCATCTTCGGCGCAGAGACCGCCGAAGCGGTCCGTGCGTATCAGAGACAGAACGGTTTTCCGGTCTCCGGGCAGGTCGACCGCGCGACCTGGGACAGTATCTTTGACACATACGAGCAGCTGACCGCGCTCGATGCTCTGCCTGCCGCTGTCCGCTTTTTTCCGGCGGAGGGCGGCGTGCTCTCGCTCGGCAACAGGGGCGCGGCGGTGTTTGTCCTTCAGCTCCTGCTCGGCAGCGGCGCGCCGCACTTCGCAAATCTCGCTCCCGTCCCCCTCACCGGCGAATATGACGCGGAGACCGAGACCGCTGTGCGCGTCATGCAGGGCATTTTCGGCCTGCCTCCGACCGGCGTCGCGGACTGCGCGACCTGGGATATGCTCGCAGGTCTGCACAACGCGCTCTACGGGCGCGCGCCTCTCGCGTGGGCGCTGCCCTGAGCGGGTATAAAACGGCGACAGACCGGAAATCCTTACCGTGAAAGGGGTGTTTTTCATGGTAAAGGGTATCAGCCGGCGCGTTGTTGTGGTGCGACCGGAGAGCGGCGGCCCGTTTGAGCAGGCCATTTTCCTCGTGCGCGATCCGGCCTTTCCGCGCGGTGACGCCGTGCGCGAGGCCTGCCGCATCGCGGAGGGCTGTCTCGGCTCGAGACGGCGCAGACTGAGGCGCGTGTCCGCCCGTCTGCTCCCTGCCGCCTTCGCGCTCGGCGCTCTCACCGCGAGCCTCGTGTACCTGCTCGCCTCGCTCTTCTGAACAAACGGCGGCGCAGGAAATGTCCGGTCTCCTGCATCGCCGTTTTTCGCACATCAAAACCGGTATTGCCTTTATTTCCGCCTGTATTTTCCGCCAACTCCTGCAAAAAGTCTGCGGTATACTGAATGGGCAGTGAAGGAGGCTTTTCAAAATGGACAAGCAAAAAGTGAGGCGTGCGCCGCGGCTGCTCGGAAGGGCAGCGAGCATCGCGGTCCGCCTGTGGAACGAGGAACATCTGCATCGTCTGCTCGTCGGGACGCGGCGGTTCGTGCTGTGTGCGCTGCTCATGCAGGCGAACGTTTTCGACAGCTATGCGCCCTTCGGACTCGCGATGGCGAGCGCCATGATGGCGCACGGCGCCGGACTTTCCGCTGTCGGCGGCGTGGTCTGCGGCGCGATGCTCATCGACGACGGTCTGCTCGGCGGCGTTTACGTCGCCGCGACGCTCATCGTGCTGTGCGTCATGAGCGTGTGCACCGGTCTGCGCGTCGTACAGCGCCCGTGGTTCGCCCCGGCCGTCGCCGCAGCGGCAGGCGCCGCCTGTACATTCATCTTTCTGCCGGCCGGGGACGAGCTGCGCGCCCCGGCCGTGATGACCTTTCTCGCCGTGCAGGGACTGACGTTCGGCGCGTGCCGCATTTACGGCGCGGCGCTCGCTCCGCCGCGTGAGGAAGGCGACTGGCGCAGACCGGTCACGCTGCTCGCTGTGACCGCGACCGTGCTGCTGAGCCTCGCGCACGTCAGTCTGTTCGGTCTGTTCGCCCCGGCGAGGGCGGCGGCGCTGCTGCTCGTGCTCGGCACAGCCTATCTCGGCGGACCGGCGGTCGGTGCGGCGGCAGGCGTCGCCTTCGGCGCGGTGATGGATCTCGGCGTGGGCTCAGGAGCGCTGTTCACCTGCTGCTACGGCCTTTGCGCGCTCGCGGCCGGACTGTTCCGCGACGGCGGACGCGCAAGGTTCGCCGTCTGCGCGTTCACCTCCGGCCTGTGCGCCTCCATGCTCGGCACGGGGAGCGACCTGTTCATTCCGCTCCTGTCCGAGCTGACGGCGGCAGTGCTGCTGTTCGCGTCGCTGCCCGAGGCGGTCTGGAATGCGCTGCGGCGCACGCTGCTGCCCGAAACGCTCGTCGGTGAAAAAACGCGCCTCAAGCTGCGCCGGGCGGCCGGTCACTGCGCGACCGAGGCTGCGCAGGCGTTCTACGAGCTCTATCTCGCCATGCTGAACGGCGCGGCTGAGGGCCGTGCAGCAGGAGACGAAAACCTGCGCGTTGTATTCGACCGGGCGAGCGACCGGGTGTGCAAGAGCTGCGTGCTGTGCGCACAGTGCTGGCAGAAGGACTACGTAACCACGCTCGCGGCGCTGAACGACGTCACGCAGCCCATGCTCGCGCGCGGCCGCGCGGAAATGCAGGATTTTCCCTATCATTTCTCCTCGCGCTGCGTACATCTGCCCGAGCTCATCCGCGCCATCAACAGCGCACTCTTCGCGCTGCGCGAGCGGCAGAGCCTGCGGCGGCAGCAGGAGGAAAATCGCAGCCTGCTCGCGCGGCAGTATGCCGGCATCACCGACATCCTCCGCCAGCTCGGCGCGGAGGTGACGCAGGACGTGACCGCGCAGCCGATGATGGAAAAGCAGATCCGCCGCTATGCGGCGGCCTTCGGATGGATCGACCGGGTGTGCGCGGTGCGTGACGCGCAGGGGCGGCTGATCGTCGAGCTGTACGGCGACGGCATCGCGGACATCCTGCGGCAGGGCGAAGGCTTTTCCGCCGGACTGAGCGCCCTGCTCGACGTTGCGCTGACCGAGCCGCGCGAGATGGAGAACGAGTTCGGCACCTGCCTTGAAATGCACGAGCGTGCGCCGTTCCGCGCGGTCGTCGGCATCGGCAGGCAGCAGCGCTCTGGCGTTTCGGTCTCGGGCGACAGCGGCTGCTGGTTCCTGACCGACGCCGGTGTTGCCTGTCTGCTACTCGCAGACGGCATGGGCTCGGGCGCGGCCGCCGCGCAGGACAGCCGCATGCTCGTCAGCTCGATGGAGCGCTTTCTCCGCGCCGGAATCCCGCTCGGCGATGCGCTCGGCGCGGTCTCTCCGGCGCTGCGGCTTCGCTCGGACGGCACGCGCTTCGTCACCCTCGACGCGCTCACGCTCGACCTGTTCACCGGGCAGGCGGAGAGCCTGAAATGCGGCGCAGCGCCCTCTTATGTGCGCACGGACGGGCGCTGGAGCGTGCTCGCCGGGAAATCGCTTCCCGTCGGCCTTTCCGATGAGAAAAACCAGAGTCAATCGGTGCCGCTGCGGCTCTCGCACGGCGACCTGTTCATCATGGTGTCGGACGGCGTGTCCGACGGGCTGGATGATGCGTGGGTGCGCGAGCTACTGCGCGAGCACGGCGGCGAAGGGCCGAAGGAGCTCGCGGCGCGGCTTGTCACCGAGGCCCGGGGCCGCGGCAGCGACGACGACCGCACCGCCATCGTCATGCGCGTAGAAAAGACTCAATTTTAGAAAAACCGCCTGCTTTCGATCGAAATCCGTGAAAGCAGGCGGTTTTTGATGCAATACCGCATAATGGAAGCTGCGGTGCTGCCCGTATTATCTTGTCTCGTTTGCGCCGTTGATGGGCGTGAGGGCGAGCGAGATCGTCCCGGACGGGATGCCCTGGCGCGACATATAGGCGGAGATCAGCTCGACCGCTTCGGCGGTTTCCTTGCTGTGGTGCAGGCTGAGCACGACTGTGGCGTTCGTTTCGGAAAAGCGCTGCGCGGTTTCGGCGTAAGCGCGGGCCGCCGTGCCCTTTTCGTCCCCGGCGTCCAGTGTCGCGTCCCACAGGCGGTAGCCTGCGGCAATCAGCACGTCGCGCTGCGCCCGGGAAAGCTGTGCACAGCCTGTGGATACCGAGACGATGCGCGTCTGTACGCCGGTCAGCAGGCGCAGCCGCTCGTTTGCGAGCGTCAGCTGCTCGACGAGCGCGTCCCCGGAGGCTTTTTCGTCCGCATCGAGCAGCAGCGCGAGCGTATGTCCCTCGGCCGCAATGCGGCGCACGGTGTCATCCGTCCAGTCCGCCGACTTGACCGGCAGGAAAAACGCCGCCGTGCGTCCGCTCTCACGCAGCGTATCCAGAACAGCCGCCGTATTTTTGTCCGGCGCACCGTAGAACGTCAGGTACACCCGTGCCGGCTTGCGCGCCGGCTTTTCCTCAACCTTCGGAATGGAAGTCTCGTCCGGCTTCGCTGCCGTGCCGCCATTTGACGAAGCGCCGTTCGAGGATGAGCCGTTCGCGGACGAAATGCCCTTGTAGCTGTTGATCGTGTTTTCGATCGTACCGGATTTTGCGGCGGCAAACGCGGAGTCGCTCGACGCCGAGCCGTCGGTCACGCGCAGCACGGTCTCCCCCGCGACCGCGAGCGTCGAATAGCTCAGACCGAACTTGCCGCAGCACAGCTTGACCGGAACATAGGTCGTGCCGTTCATCGAATAGGCCGGTGTGGAATAGCTGTTGAGGTTCTGGTCATAGACATAGCCCTCCGCCGGGGAAAAGCTGAGCGTCTCGCCGTTTGCGGACAGGTCGAGCACGCCGTCTGAGCTGGAGGCGGACACGCCGAGCTGCGAAAATACGCTGTACGGCACATAGACTTCGCCGCCGAGGCGCGCCGGCATGGTGCTGTCCGAAAGCGGCAGGATGCTGTCGTTGACCGCCGTCAGCGTCAGCGCACGCGAGGGCGCAGGAATGCCGAGCGCCAGAACGCCTGCGCAGAGCAGCCCGCTCAGGATGCGTCTGATGCCCTTTTTCATCTGCCCTCACCTCATCTTTGCGCATATAATTTCAGTATATCCTATTATACCAGACCTCCGGCGGTTTGTCACGATGCCGTTTTGCGGAAATCGCCTGCACCCTGCGTAGAATGTGCCGAAGCACAGCCGCTATGGCAATACCGCATAATTGAACAAGAGCGATTTGCGAGCAAATTTTGCGTGCTGACAAGGCGCGGTTTTGCGGTAATACTTGATGTATTACCGTGAAATTGCAACGAAGTCAGGGCACAAAATTTCCGCAAAGCGCCGCAGATTTCATTGTGCGGTGTTGCCCTATGTATTTTCATGCCGTTTATTCACCGATATTCGCAAAATTTGTATAAATATATCCCCACTGTTTCCATCTGAATTATGCGCTATTGCTCTTGCTTTATCAGAGCAGAGTGCTATAATAATGTTTGAAACTAAACCACAACAGAAAGAGTGACAAACCATGCTGCAGATCACAACACAACGTACCACTACTCCTAAGGCTAAGCCGGACGAGAGCAACCTCGGTTTCGGCGTTCATTATACCGATCATATGCTGATCATTGACCACGATGAGGAAAAGGGCTGGCACGACGCCCGCATCGTACCGTATCAGCCGCTCGAGCTCGATCCTGCAGCGATGGTTTTCCATTACGCAATGGAGTCCTTTGAGGGTCTGAAGGCCTACCGCACCCCGGATGGCTCCATCCAGCTGTTCCGTCCCGACAAGAATGCAGAGCGCATGATCAACACCAACCATCGTATGTGCCTGCCGAGCCTGCCGGTAGAGGACTTCGTTCAGGCGGTTAAGGCGATCGTCGAGTTCGATCAGGACTGGGTTCCGCACGCTGAGGGCACCAGCCTTTACATCCGTCCGTTCGTCATCGCGACCGAGCCGCATCTGGGCGTTCGCACCTCCCGCACCCACAAGTTCATCATCGTATGCTCTCCGGTCGGCGCTTACTACTCCACTGGCATCAATCCGGTAAAGATCTTCGTCGAGGACGAGTACACCCGTGCATGCCCGGGCGGCACCGGCTTCACCAAGTGCGGCGGCAACTACGCGGCATCCCTGATCTCTCAGGTCAAGGCACACGATCTCGGCTACGAGCAGACCCTGTGGCTCGACGGCGTTGAGCACAAGTATGTCGAGGAAGTCGGCTCCATGAACTGCTTCTTCAAGATCGACGGTACGGTCTACACCGCTCCGACCGTCGGCACCGTTCTGCCGGGCGTTACCCGCATGAGCTGCATCGAGCTGCTCAAGAAGTGGGGCATTCCGGTATCCGAAGAGCGTCTGCCGATCGTTGACGTCATGAAGGCTTCGCACGACGGCAAGCTGGAAGAGGTATTCGGCACCGGTACCGCAGCAGTCATCTCCCCGGTCGGCGAGCTGCGCTACGAGGGCGATGTTGCTCACATCAATGGCGGCGAGATCGGCGAGATCACCCACAAGCTGTACAACACCCTGACCGGCATTCAGTGGGGCAAGCTGCCCGACGATATGGGCTGTACGGTAAAAATTTAAGACTTCGATTCAAAGGCAAAGCCTTTGAATCGAGAAGGCTGTGCCGAACGAAGTTCGGACACAGCCTAACGCCCCTCAGCGCGTCGATAAATCGGCACACTGAGGGGCGTCTTGTATAAAAACCGAGGTACACGCCCCCGGTTTTTATGAATTTGCAAGCAAATTCTATTTAATAC
>ENA-UEQP01001063-UEQP01001063.1-human-gut-metagenome-genome-assembly--contig:-NODE-1063-length-27346-cov-6.672815_pt1 | contig 27346 bp, 27 predicted proteins | sample MGYA00242951_ERZ507951 | MGnify/ENA primary metagenome ERZ507951 (study PRJEB26167, sample SAMN06115539) | human gut metagenome | host: Homo sapiens | place: China:Shanxi | collected 2015-11-18...
GTCCTCATGGTGATGTCGGGCTTTTCCTCCTGCGGTATCCTCTTTTCGGGCGGCACACAGGTGTCCGGGCAGACCATCTACACCGCCGAGGACAGAGATATTCGCGGTGCAGAGCAGGACTACAAGAAGCTGGAAAAGGAACTGGACAAGAAAATCAAGCGCACTCCGCAAGACCATCCGGGCTACAACGAGTATCAATACCATCTTGACCCCATCGAGCATGACCCATGGCAGCTCACATCTTTCCTGACTACCCTGTATGATGATTACACCCGGTCAGAGGTGCAGGGCAAGCTGAAGGAAATCTTCAAAAAGCAATATAAGCTAACGACATGGGTGGAGGTGCAGATACGGTACAAAACCGTGTGGGTCATCAGTCCGGCTGGAATCCCGGTTCCTACGCAAGTGCCGTATGAATACAAGATTTTTCACACCAAGCTGGAAAACAAAGGTCTGGAGGTCGTTATCCGCGAAGAACTGACCGAAGATCAGTGGAAGCGGTACGAGATTTTTCAGGACACACTGGGCGGTCGGCCTTACCTGTTCAACGGTGGTCTGCCGCCCGGTGGCTCGGATGGCTCCGGCGCACCCGGCATCGACTACACGGTTCCTGCGGAAGCTCTAACTGACACGGAGTTTGCCGCTATCTATGAGGAAGCCAAAAAATATGTTGGCACTCCCTATGTTTGGGGTGGCTCCACCCCGGAAACAGGCTTCGACTGCTCCGGCTATGTCTGCTGGGTCTACAATCAAGCTGGTTATGATGTTGGGCGCACCACCGCAAACGGATTATGGCAGAAGAGCCAGCATATTTCCGAAGCCGAAGCAAAGCCCGGTGACTTAGTTTTCTTCAAAGGAACGTATGATACGCCGGGGATGAGCCACGTTGGAATATATCTCGGTAACGGAAAAATGGTCAGTGCTGGAGACCCCATCAAATATGCTGACATCCACTCGTCCTACTGGCAACAGTATCTTGCCGGATTCGGACGGCTTTCAAAATGATTGGAGGGTTCTATTATGAGCGAAAAACTGGAAAAACTGCGGGCGATGCTCGAAAAAGAGAAAGAGCGGCGCATCAAGCTGAACAACCGCATTGAAATTCTGGAACGGCGGATTCAGGAGGCCGAAGCCGCCGAAGTGAACGAAATGGTGCGCAGTGCAAAGGTCAGCCCGGAACAGCTTGCCGCCCTGCTGCGGCAGTCTGCCACTACCACCCCGAACCCGGCTGCGCTGTCTGCGGTGGGTGCGACTTTTGAGAAGGAGGACGATGCAGATGAAGATTAAAAAACTGGGTGCGCTGCTGGTATCGGCGGCACTGTGCGCTGGCATGGCGGCACCCGCCTTTGCCTTTGAGGGCGAGGCTGCCCCGGTGGAGCAGCCGGTTCTGCCGGAAGTGGTGGAGGAGGATGTTGTCACCGTCACGGACGAAACCTCTGGTGCCCTGACCCCGGAGGGCAACCTGACGCTGGTGGACGATTACCACACCAATTATTCCGATGGCAGCGGACAGCAGTTTATCACGCTGGTCAGCAAGTCGGGCAATACGTTCTATCTGGTCATCGACAGGAACAGTAAAGGGGCGCAGACCGTCCACTTTATGAACCTGGTAGATGAAGCCGACCTGCTGGCGCTGATGGAAGAAGATGCCGCCGATGCCTACACTGCTGAAAAAGAAGCGGCGACGCAGGCTGAACAGGATAAGCTGAAAGCCGAGGAAGAAGCCAAGAAAGCCGCAGAAGAAGCGGCGGCATCCGGCGAAGAACAGCCCAAGGAAAACAAGGTCACAAAGATCGCATCCGGCTTTCTGGGTGTGGTGCTGATTGCGCTGGCGGCAGGCGGCATTTTCTACGCTTTCGCAAAGCAGAAGCAGAAAAAGCAGGCCGAAAAAGAAGCCCTTGACCCCGATGCAAACTACACTGAGGACAAGGGCGACTTTGAGATTCCGACCGATATGCCGGATGAGGGCGAAGCCCCGGACGAGCAGGACACCGAACCCATCTGATTTTAAGGCGGCGTTTTGCCGCCGTACATATTGCAATCAGAAACAGATTGGAGGGATTCTTATCGCAAAATTGATCGTGGCAGAAAAACCGTCGGTTGCCATGTCCTACGCCAAAGTCCTCGGTGCAACCAACCGGCAGGACGGCTACCTTGAGGGCAACGGCTATCTCGTCAGCTGGTGCGTTGGTCATCTGGTGGAACTGGCACCGCCCAATGTTTATGATGCCAAATACGTCAAGTGGAGCATTGCAGACTTGCCCATCCTGCCGCAAAAGTGGCAGTATCTGGTGTCTGCGTCCACCAAAAAGCAGTTTGGCATCCTGCAAAAGCTGATGAACCGCCCGGATGTGGATAGCATCGTCTGCGCAACGGATGCAGGATAGTGCGGTTGGGTGACTCAAGAGAAAGAAAAAAGAGACCTCATCTCGTCAAAAAACTAAATCATAAAAGCATCAAAGAGGGCATTCAAATGAAACAAAATCGAATTTTTGACCAGAATAGTTCTCAAAAAGCACGTTCTTGGCACTATAATATGGACACCAACCGAGCGGAAGCCCAGTTCGCTGATGGCTCTGCCATTGCCATTGACTGCCTTGCCATCGAGGACGAATACGGCAATACCCCGGCACAGCGAGCTGAACTTGATTGGCTACTATACAACAAGCCCTTGGAGTGCGTCCAGCTTGTGCTGAGTGGTGAGATTGAGCATTATCTCTCACTTGGCTGTGACCATGGCAAACTGAAAGACTAACCTCTAAATAGGCCAAACAACCCGCTACTTGCAGTCGCTGCAAATGGCGGGTTGTTTGCTTATTTTAAGTTTTTCCTTTGCTCATAGTAGTGCAAAATCAATGTAGTGCAAAATCAATGGCCCAACGGTCAAAGAAATCACAAATATCAGGCAAATCTACTGGTTTCTTATAAATGTCATTCTAAAATTCAATGGATTTTGCTATTTCTAGCACTTGTTTTTTCGACACGAAAGTCGATTTAACCCTATATTTTATGTATCTCTCGATGATTTCAAGTTTGCCATTTTGGGGGCTTGATTATTGAGAAAATTCTAAATTCCAAAAAGGTCTATCATTTTCATCAATCGCATCGTTATTGAGAATAAGCACTGCACCACCACTTAACAGAGGAGGCAGCTGTAAATAGCTTATATTATTTATTGAGAAAATGAAACGCTATTGCAACAGTTGAATACTGTATATTTTATCAAATTGATACGGATCTGATAGCAAAACCTTACCGTTTGATATCACAAGAATGCTTTCGCCTTCTTTAAGATACGACAACTGAAGATTTCCTTTCAAGTAGTTTGATACGCCATAAATTATATAATTGTCATCCGTATCATATAATTGATTTTTTGCAGTCGCATAAATACAATTGTTCTTCAGGTCAACTTCTTCAATTATAAGTTCCGATTTTTTTCTTCCGAATGTATTCGATTGAAATAGAATGCAGAGAACCACTGCCACAAATGCTATGCCAACCATAATCTTCCGTTTGCATTTCATTTTATCAACCTCTGTATGAAAGGAACAGCGTATAAAGCGATTGTGTTATTCTCAATGCCCCTGTATAAGAAGTTGGATATGAAGAACCATCAATTGTGCTTCCATCTTTATGGATTCCGATAGCTACATACCCAGCTCCAGAAATATATTCTACAAGAGGACCACCACTAAAGCCACCTGTCAAATCCCAATCGCCCTTGAGATATTTTGAAGTCTGACTTCTAATATACCCAGAAGATTTACACATCCGATATCTCGCATCGGCACCATTTATTTGGCTCGGATAGCCATAAGCATACACCAACTGTGATGATGAATAATTGCTAGACTGCCAATGTAACCCAAGCCATCCCGTTTTCGTTCCTAAATTATTCTTGAGCGTAATAATCGCCCAATCCTCCGAACTTGTTCCAGCAAGATAAGAATCACTAACAATCATCGAACTTGCCGATACATTTTCGCTTCCAAAAGGTTTACTATTATCAGATCGAGCAGGTGCGACATTTACCGACTTAACGTAGGCTTTTTCCTTTATACTGTATAGATTATGTGCTGCTGTTGCAAGTGCATTAGGCCCAATCATAAATCCAGAACCATAATTTGTCCCTCCATTATTGGTCGTTATCTGTAGGCATACCGTACTACAATATGGTGTTGCCGTTGGATTATCAACAACAGTGATATCATTGCTTCCGATAATCGCATACAGATCGGATAGATCAATATCCGAAATCTTTCCATTTGGAAAATAGCCTGCAGTTGTCTCTCCATCCGTGAAGGAATTGGTTTCAACTATAATTTCCTCTATAGATTCTTCTTTTGTATCAAAATCGTATCTATGGTATCTCTCGATATGAGATTTGCTTCCATCACTTTGATTATCTGCAAAAGCAGTCAGCCCAGAGTTAAGCTCCATTGAAGAAAGAGCCACAATCCCACTTGCTTTCAAAAAAATTCTACGAGATATTTTTTCACTAGCTATTTTAATTTTCCTTCTTTACTTTTAGAGTATACACAAGATTTCTTATACATCAGTTGCTCTGCATTGGAAACACCTCCGTAAAATTTTTCATACGTTAGAGCCATCCTTATTTTAGATTTCAACTTTTACTTTCGCAAAAAAATAAATACCACTGATTTTTTATCCAATAGCCGTGCTAAGATTTATCTCTATGGGATTCAACACATGCGTCTGCTGGCACAACCAAGCCCAATTGTTCACTGTAGTAGTAAACAAGTCGTCATAGTTGTTGTCATATGCAAAATCAAATGTGTCATGAACGGTAATCAAGTAATACATTATAGAATTACCAATCATGAAGCCTGTTCCAGAGGTGCTTACCCTATGCAATGCATAGAATAAATCTGCATTATCAGACTTTTGAATTGTAAAAGACCAACTTCCTCCACTAAAATCTTTCAAGCCACTATTAAGTACTTTGTTTTTATAATTATTAAAAACTGTTGTCGTGTTTAACTTGTCAAGCAATGGCGTCGAAGAATCCGTCACACTCTCAGAATAGTCAATATTATATACAGAGAATTCAACCATAAGAGCCGCACATTCATATCCCTTATCCCGTGCAATTTGCGCAGCTGCCAACCATGCAAGCTGTGTATTATTTAACAAATTTCCAGATGCACGTGTTTGATCTTCATCTTTCATCTTATCGATAAACTTATTTAATTCATCTATCGACATTCCCGAAAAATCAACATGATACTTATCATTCATGCTTTGAATAACAGGATTGCTAGCTTTACGGCTGCTTATGTTAGCAGCATAAGACACAGTATTTATCGAAAACAAAAAACACACTGAAAGAATTAATGATACGAACCTCTTCATAACGAACCTCCTTAAATTCTGTACTCTACTATATAAATTGTGTGCTTCTCATCATCCCAGACAACGAGACTAAAATTCACATCTTCAGAATGTAAAAGCAATGTATTCATTTCGGCTTCCGAGCGTAGTTCCTTATGCTGACTATTATCATAAAGAAAAAAATTTCCACTTGCAATTTCAGGAATCACAAAATCTAATCCAAAATATGACGACACATTTTTTAATATAGAAGATATGGTTGGAGAATCATTAATTTTCTCCCATGAATCGAGTTGATGAATAATTTTGGCTGCATCCACATCGTAGTATACCGCTAACATTATCCCATCATTTTGCAATCCGCCATAAGCCTCATATATCAACGATTCAGAGTATGTTGCTTTTCCAATTTTGAATTGTTTCAAATAATCTCGTTTTTCATATTTGCTTTTTCTTCCAAGCATAAAGCCCAAAAGCAAGCACAGTGCGACTATAGCTAGGTATCGGATAACTCGCGTTGGTCTCGCCTTTATAATTACCTCACACCTTTCTAACTTGCTGAAATATATAACAAACTCCACTTATCTACTGGTACTTCCGGTAATGGTTTCGCTCCGTCCATCGGAATAGCTAAAGGTCGCAGAATACTCAAGCCTATAAGATTTTCCGGGCTTAGTGTTAAAGCTACTGCTCACCATGCAGGTTGAGGTCGTGCTGCTGTTTGAGCAGCTACTTACTTTTTGCCATGTTCCAATTGTCCCCTTTTCATAGAGAACGCCTGAAACGCTGATTTTCTTTACTCCAGTTCGAGTCTGGGCATCAACCTGATAGTATGTTTGGTAAATAGATCCGTTGACCGTACTATCGCCTACATACCGTTCAGACTTTTCAGCGGCCATTGCGGTGCAGGCAAAGCTCAAGAGAATCACCGCTGAAACAACAATGGACAACAAACGCTTTTTCGACATAGACATACACCTCCGTTTTTTTGCTCCCATCAAGAGCCTTTGTATAATCAACGCAATTCGCATTCGCTTCGTTTCAATTTTCAGGAGAAAATTTTTCAAATTTTCCATCTTTGTAAGTTCAGACAAAAAGAAAGCCAGACATTTGTGAACTCTCACAAGTGTCCAGCTTTCTTAACGGATACCTTCCGCAATTTTCATAATCTCATCGTATGGAATGTTTCCCATAACGGTATGTGTAATCCCCCGATGTTCCCAACTTAGAGTATAAACATTCTTTCCATGTTCATCCGTACTGGTTCCAAGTACACCATCTGCTTCTCCGACCTTTACGGTTTCGTACACTGTATGCTCATTATCAAACAGGGACTGCTGCCCTGGCTGGATAATTGAGCAACGGACTGTGTAGCTTTCCTCTGTTTCTTTTGACGAGTAAACATGTAAAAAGTTTTCTGCTCGCTCAAATTTCTGCACATCGTCCATTTCAAAGCCGTTCGGCACATAATGGTCGCTGTATCCATCCGGGAGCCACTCCAGCGGTTCGCCATCCACCTGATAAGTCAGCTGCATCTCAATGGGCAGAAATTTTTGAATCATCGTATAGACTGCCCTGCGGAAATCAGCGCTGACCGCAAGAGCACCAACCGTCAGCATTACGAGTGTCAATGCCGCAATTAGTACTCGTTTCAACACTGGGTGGTGCTTTTTCTTCTTTAAGGCCTCTGTCATTCGTTCGTCCCATTGGGACGTATCTGGGTAGATTTCCTCAAACTGCTTTGGCGTTGGAAGCGAATCCAGTTCTCTTTGCGCATCTGCACGAAGTGCCATCATCAAAGCCGCATCAAATGAAATGTCTGTCCGCTCACTCATGGCTGTTCATCTCCTTCCATAATAGTTTTCGTCCTCGAAAGAGCCGTGTTCGTACCACTTCATCCGTTAATCCCAGCGATTTTGCAATCTCACGGTTTGTATATCCCATTGCCAAAAGGCGTAGCGGATCACGGTACATCGGTTTCATTTGGCCAATCAGTTCTGTTAGACGTTCAATGTTATCGGTGCTAACTGCTGCATCATCCGGCACCGGAGCGGCATCTGGTTCGTTTGGGACATCTTCCAGCAATTCTTCTCGTTGTTTGCGAAGCATATCATATGCACGGCTTCTACTACAACTAACGAGATAAGCAGCGAGTTCGTGACAGTTTTCTCGATGAATTTTAGAAAAATTTTTTGCAACGTACAAAAATACCTCTTGTAGCACATCCTCTGCCAGATACGAATCATCCATGATTTTGTAAGCGGTATGGTAAACCAGCCGTTTGTATGTATTGTACACCTCGGTAAAATCTTCTTCAAAGTTTCGATCATCAAGCACACTTAGATATAACGCAAGCAACGCAGTCACCTCTATTCACATTGATTGTGTGTAGTGTACCACGAACCAATAAAAATGTCGAATACAACCAACTTTTGAAAAGGAGCGTGATGCCATTGACCCAACCGAAAACCGATCTCGCCTATCTCCGCAGCGAGAAAGCCAAAGCAGAACAGCAGCTGCGCTACTACCAGCACCGGGAGAAAATTCTGGAACACCAGATACCGGAGCTGACCCGCAAGGCCCGTGTGCATCGGCTGTGTACCCGTGCCGGAATGCTGGAAAGTTTTCTGATTGCGCCGGAAGAACTCACCAACGATCAGGTGATGGAGCTGCTGAAAATTTCGTTCCGCCAGCCTGAAGTCGTGCTGGCACTTGCAAAGATGGTGCATGATGTTCACGAACGCAGCAACGTCCAAAACCCTTTAGAATAAAGGGCGCAATTATACACCGTTCCGGTGAAATTGCGGTCTTGCAGACGGCTCGATGAAATCGAAGCTGGCGTTTGTGCGCCAGCCCGATTCCATCCCAAGGAAAACTGCATTTTCCTTGCGCTGCTTTGCAGCTATCCTTTTGCGGCTCCCGCCTGAGACCGAAGCGCACGGCACTCCGTTCTAAGGCGGCGAGCAAAACCGAATACGATTCCAGACCGTTCATCAAGAGCAATCTTGCTGGGCGGTCTTTTTGTTTGGGGGTGATGCCTATTCCGTGTCCGCATTTCAAAATTACCATCGTCAAGCGCAGCCAAGGGCAGTCCGCTGTTGCCGGGGCCGCTTACCAAAGCGGCGAACGGCTGTTCAGCGAGTACGACCAGAGAACAAAATTCTACAACAAGAAGAAAGAGCTTGTCCACGCTGAGATCATGCTGCCATCCTATGCGCCGCCCGGATATGCAGACCGGGCGACCCTCTGGAACGCCGTAGAAGCTGTGGAGAACCAGTGGAACTCCCAGCTTGCCCGGCGCATCGTGCTGGCGTTCCCGGTGGAGGTGCCGAAGGAGCAGTATTTGTCCATGATAAAAGAGTTTTGTCAGGAGCAGTTTGTTTCCAAAGGGATGATTGCCGACTTTGCCATCCACGACAAGGGAGATGGAAACCCACACGCTCACATTCTGCTGACGCTCCGGGCAATAGATGAACACGGCAAGTGGCTCCCGAAAGCCAGAAAGGTGTACGACCTTGACGAGAACGGTGAGCGCATCCGGCTCGCTTCCGGCAACTGGAAGTGCCACAAGGAAAACACGGTGGACTGGAACGACCAGAAGTATGCCGAGGTCTGGCGGCATGGCTGGGAGACCATTACCAACCGCTATTTGGAAGCGGCTGGCCGCCCGGAACGTGTTGACCTGCGCTCCTTTGAGCGACAGGGCATCCAGCAGATACCGACCGTGCATCTCGGTCCCGCCGCACACCAGATGGAAAAGCGTGGAGTGGAAACTTTTCTCGGCAACCTGAACCGGGATATTCGCGCCGCCAATAGCCTGATGCAGTCCATCCGCAGTGCGATTCGTGGGCTGCAACGCTGGATCGCAGACCTGAATGAAAAGAAGCAGATTCTTTTGGATGCACTGGAACAAGCCAAGGAGCCAATGCTGTCCGACCTGCTGGTGGATTACTTCAACCTCCGCAACGAGCAGCGCAGCGATTGGTCTGGCAAGGCAAAACTGAAATGCACTGTCCGAGACTTTGAGGAAGTCAAACGGGCGGTGGACTATCTGAAAGCCCATTCTCTGAACACCATCGAGGATCTGGATACCGCAATTTCTAACCTGAACCAGACCGCCGCCCCTCTCCGTAGGCAGTTGAAGCAGAACGAAAACCGTATGCGGGCAATCGCCCAGATCAAGGATGCTGCCGCCGCCCATGCCAAGCTGAAGCCCATCCACGACACCTTTATCAAGAAGAACTTCAAGTTGACCAAGGACGCTTATGCCGCCCAGCACAAAGAGGAGCTGGACACCTTTAATAAAGCTGTCCGCACTCTGATGAAACTGAACGGCAGCACAGCGGTAGATTTTTCGGCATTGGATGCCGAATTTTCTGCGCTGCAATCCGGCAGCGCAGAACTGCGTACCAAACTGGAAACCTTGCAGCCGGATGTCTCTGCCCTGAAAAATATCCGCAAGTATATCGACATGGTGCTGAATAAGCAGCAGCTTTCCACACCGGGCGGCAAGCCCCCGGAGAAGGAATCGGTGCTGAAACAGCTGGAGCAGCTTCAGCAGAAAAAGTCCAACTACAAAACGATTTCTACCACCCCAAACCGCGAAGAATCGCTCTAAACGATCTTTCTGTCACCGATATGCCGTTGCAATCAGTGGCAGAAGTACATAATTCATTTGTTTTTTGCTGGCTTTTGGCTATTCTCGCTGGCTAGTGAGTAGAGGCGTACTTTTAAGGCAGAAATTTTCTCCAACACCCCCCATTTTAGGCCACTTTTTCTGTTAATAGTAGAAGCGCCTCTTTGAAAGTCGGTCATTTGTGACCTTTTTGTTAATTCTCAAAAAGATGGTTGTCTTTGGGCTGTTTTCGTTGCCTACCTATTGAGAGGATTTTTTCAAAAGCGGAGATTTGGTCTCAAGAATTACAATTCAATTACAAGTTTCTCACCAATGCTACGAAACAGGCGTTCTCGATGCCTACCAAGTGTAGGGCATCTTTTTCAAGACCATTCTCGGACTATTATGACGTTTTGTTTACAAAATTGCTTGCAATGCTACGAAATGGCCTTTTTCATCGGCTACCAAGTAGAAGGATGTTTTTCGTCCGTCAAAGTCCAGAAATCTTCCATATGTTCCTTGACAAGTGAATAGTTCAATCGTCCGGTACTTCACAAAAGGTACTTCTGTAACTCGCAGCCCGGTCATAACGAAGACGGGGTGGCTGAAATGCCAATGGTGCGGTGCAAGCCCGCCGCCGGACGATTCCCCACTCCTAGGGAAGTCGAGGACCAATATGGGAGACCTTAACTTATTAACGCAGTTGAGCACTTGTTTCGTGCTTTTCTGCGACTGGAGAATTGGAACCCACCAATTCTCGTTACATACTCTTTGTTCCTGATTTCTGCTTCAGCTGGAGGTGATCAACATTTCAGAATATCTTACCACGCAAACTCTGCTGCCGCCGTTTCTCCCATACCCACGCTTCCTTTTGGAACTTGACCTGAGCCAGACTGCAAAAATGACTTATGTGCTGCTGCTCGACCGTGCCACGCTCTCGCAGAAAAATCTCTGGATAGATGAACGTGGTTTCGTGTTTGTCATTTTTACGATTTGCTCTTTGGCTGAGCAGCTAGGGCGCAGCACTGTCAGTGTTTCCAGTGCGCTTAAGGAATTGGACGCTGCGGGATTGATTGAGCGCAGACGAACGCGGTTTTCTTCGCCCAATCACATCTTTGTGAAAATTCCAAATGTTGAATAGTTCTGCGTTTTTCACGATTCAAGAACCGCCAAAATCACGATTCTGTGATGCAGATTCTTAATGGCATCTGCAAAAGATATTTTTCCTATGCAGTATAGCAGCCTTTAAGACTGTATCGAAGAAAACTTTCACCTAACCAACGTAATAAAACAAAAAGAGAAAAACGAATAGAATCCATCCATTCCTTTCCGTATTTGCACCACATGAATGAGGAGGTCTGCCCTTGAACAAAGAAAAATCTGAGAAGAAGCCCACCACACGCAAACGTGCGCCGAGAAGTCCGAAGTCCGTGCGCCTGATCGTGGAACGCCATTATATCGGCAATGTGCCGATGAATACGCTTTTTCAGCGGCTTGCGGAAGAAGAAATTCGTAAAACTGCCGAATCGTATCTCGCCGCTGGCTAATTGGACGTTTTACTGCGGAAAAGGGCTTGCATCATCACGCAGCATCCGCTACAATGTGATTGATGAGGTCTCTTTTCCATTATGGAGGTACACATGGAAAAGGACAAAAAAGTAACTGCTTTATACTGCCGACTGTCAAAAGATGACGGTTCAAACAGCGAAAGCCTGAGCATCCGCACTCAAAAGGCGATGCTTATGGAGTATGCCACACGCAACGGTTTCGGGAATTGCCAGTACTATGTTGATGATGGTTACAGCGGTACGAACTCTGACCGCCCTGCCTTTCAGGAACTTCTGGATGATATCCGGGAAGGAAAGGTGGCAACAGTCATTACCAAAGACCAGTCCCGACTTGGACGCAACCACATCGAAACCGGAACGTATATGGAAATCTTCTTTCCTGAACACGGTGTCCGCTATATTGCAATCAACGATGGTTATGATTCCAACGAGCAATCCCAGATGGATATTGCCCCGTTCCGAAACATCATCAATGAAATGTACGCCAAAGACACTTCCCGAAAAATCAAGAGTGCCCTTCGGACACGCAAGAAAAGCGGAAAGTATATCTCCAGCGGCGCACCGTTTGGCTACCAGAAAGACCCTGCCGACCACAATCACCTTGTGATCGACCCGAACACCGCCCCCGTTGTTGAGTATATCTATTCAATGGCAGAGGAAGGGCTGGGGCTTCACCGCATCGCCAAGCGGCTCCACGATGAAAAAGTCTTGAAGCCGTGTTACTACAAGAAAGAGATGTTTGGCCGCTTTATTGATGATGAAAAGATGTATGATTGGGACAGTGCCTATATCAGTCAGGTTCTGCACAGCCCAGTCTACGCCGGACACATCATCTACGAAGCCAAGCCCACCGTGTCCATGAAATCCAAAAAGCGGCGTTATATTCCGTTTGAAGAACGCGCTATCGTTCCGAATACACATGAAGCAATCATCCCACAAGACCGTTGGGAGAACGTGCAGCGAATCCTTTACAGCCGTTCCGGCTGCTTTATGTGCGATAAGACCGACTACGACAATATCTTCAAGGGCATCGTCCGCTGTGCAGACTGCGGCAGAACGATGTTAGTCAAGGTTGAGCACAGGCGCAAACGTAACAGTGTTCTGGATCAGACCTTTTATTGTTGCAGCACTTATCGGAAATATGGTGCGAAAGCCTGTGACTCTCATAATTTGGAAGCCCGTGTTCTGCATGAAGCTGTCTTTGCGGACATTCAGGCACACGCAAAGGCCGCTGTGAGCAATCGGGAAGCCCTTGTGAAGAAGATTGCAAATCAGATGCACCTCCGGGTGTCCTCTGACCGGGCGCAGCACAAACGGGATTTGAAGCAGTGTAAAGCACGAATCGCAGAAATCGAAGACCTGTATGCAAAACTTTATGAGGACGTATCAAAGGGACTTCTCCCGGAGAAACGTTTTCAAATGCTTGCAGATCGCTACGACAAAGAACAGGCTGAACTGACCGAGAAGATTGAGCAGTACGAGCGGGAAGGCCGTGCTGAACACGATCAGCTGGACAAGATTCAGGATTTTATTGATGAAGTCAGCAAGTACGCTGGCATCACCGAACTGAACTATAAGATTCTGCATCAGCTGATTGACAAGATTCTGGTATCCAAAGCGGAAAAGGTCGATGGCGAATACGTCCAGAAAATCCAGATTTTCTACCGCTTTATCGGCCCATTGGATGCCATCGAGTAACAAAGTCAGAAAAGTCACCTCCGAGAACTATCCTACAGACGCAGGGCGTGAAGGCGAACTGATTTTCCGGCTGGTTTACGAACAGGCTGGGTGTAAAAAGCCTGTTTCCCGGCTGTGGCTGTCCAGCATGGAGGACAATGCCATCCGGGAGGGCTTTGCAAATCTGAAACCGTCAACAGAATATGATGCACTGTATCAGGCTGCACTCTGCCGGGAACGTGCCGATTGGATGGTCGGCATCAACTGTTCCCGGCTTTTTTCCTGCCTGTATGGTCGGCCTTTGGCAGTCGGGCGTGTTATGACCCCGACACTTGCCATGACGGTGGAACGAGAAGCCGCCATTGCTGCTTTTGTCCCGGAAAAGTTCTACACGGTGGCTCTGGAGCTGACAAGCGGTTTTGTGGCATTAAGCCGCCGCATTTCTGAAAAAGCGGACGCGGAAAAGCTGCTTGCGGAGTGCAGAAAGGAGATGGTGTCCACGATCCAGAAAATCACGCGCAAGGAAAAGGCCGAAAATCCACCGCCGCTCTATGACCTCACTACGCTCCAGCGGGATGCCAACCGCTTGCTGGGCTTTACAGCACAGCAGACCTTGAACTATGCACAGAGCTTGTACGAGAAAAAGCTCATCACTTACCCGCGCACGGACAGCCGTTTTCTGACTGAGGATATGGCGGCATCGCTGCCGGGGCTGATGTCGGCTGCTGCGGGAGCCTTTGATGTGCATGAAGCCGTGCCTGTCCATGCAGAGCAAGCAATCAACAACAGCAAAGTCGGTGACCACCATGCACTGCTGCCCACGGCAAGTGTGGCACAGGCAGACTTTTCGGCTTTGCCCGCCGGAGAATTAAGCATCCTGCGGCTGATTACGGTGCGTCTGCTCTGCGCTGTTGGCGAACCTCACCGCTATGCGGAAACCACCCTGACCACCATTTGCGCCGGGAAAGAATTTTCGGCAAAAGGCAAGGTAGTTTTGGACGAGGGCTGGAAAGGCATCGAGCGCAAAATGCTGGACGATCTGCTGGACAAAAAGAAAGAGCCTGCTGCTCTGCCGGATGTGCAGGAGCAGAGCGAGTGCGGCATTGCTGGTGCTGAACTGAAAGAAGGCCAGACCTCACCGCCGAAGCATTTCACAGAAGATACGCTCCTGCACTCTATGGAAACGGCCAGCGCGGACAGTATGCCGGAGGATGCAGAACGTCAGGGCATTGGAACTCCGGCTACGCGAGCGGCTATTATCGAAAAATTAGTGGCAAAGGGCTTTCTGGAGCGCAAAGGCGACAAGAAAACCAAAGTGCTGCTGCCTACCGACAAGGGCAAAGCCCTGATTACAGTGATGCCCGAAGAAGTCCAGTCCGCTGACATGACTGCCGACTGGGAAACAAAACTGCTGCGCGTGGAGCGCGGCGAGATGGAGCCAAAGACATTTATGACTGAAATCAACGATATGATCTCCTCGCTGGTAAACACCACCGAGGCCGTGAAAGGAGCGAGTGCGCTTATGAAAAATAAAGTGATTGGTATCTGCCCGAACTGTGGCAAATCTGTTGTGGAGCGCGAAAAGGGCTATTTCTGCGAGAACCGGGAATGCCGCTTTGTACTGTGGAAAGACAACGCCTTCTTCAAGCGTCTGGGCAAACGGATGGATGCTCATGTAGCCGACAAGTTGCTGCGGGACGGCCGTGTCCGCCTGAAAGACTGCCGTAGTGCCAAGGGCAAGACCTACAATGCAACGGTTTTGCTGACCACTGAAGCCGATGGTCGCAGCAAATTCTCGCTGGAATTTGAGGGCGGTTGCTGATGGAAAAGCTAAATGAAGCGGTCTACCTCATCAACGATGAACGCTATCTGCACCTCCGGGAAAATAGCGCAGGTGTTGGCTTTGCCACTTATAATAAGGTAACGGGCGAACCGCTGGAAAGTGGGCAGATTTCCGAGAAGAATCTGCCGCCGGATGGCAGGAACATGATGGCTGCTGCTCGGAACTGGTATCTGTTTGTACTTTCGGAAGATGAGCGCAAGGTCATCCAACTTGAAAGCATAAAAATTCTCGAAAGCGTTCCCGCATCCGGCATCCACAAACGGCGTATTTGGGAGCCTGAAACGATGCCAAAGGACATTCGGCTCATCAACAGTCACTATGACGATCTCTACCGAATTCCCGATGGCGGTGTGATTCAAGTGGACTACCCGGATGGCCGCAGTTTCACGGCGCGTCTGGAACATCTGGACGATTACCACTTTGATATGGGCGGTCTGGGCAATGTGTTCCACATCTGCCAGTTTGCCGATGCTATGGGCAGGAACCACGCAGATTTCTACCCAGAAATTCAGACGCAGGATGAGCAGGGCGCATGGGAGCTGGGCAGCAAGGGCTATATCGCTGTCCAATCCACCGATGAAGGTTGGGATTACACCATCTATCCTGATGAATATAGAAATAGTAACACTGGCAGTTTCGCGCGTGTGACCGGTGTAGAGCGGCCCGGTTATGAAATTGCTGTCCAGAAAATTGAGATCATTCATCCGGATGGCACCACCCAAACGATGGTGGAAACCTCCACAGAGGGCGAGAGCAAGACTTGGGACTTTGCATATCTGAGAGTCTGCAGCGTACTGCTCCCATCCTGGAGTAGTAACGGAAAGGACGGTCCGGTCAATATGGAGCGGCGGCTGGCTTCCTACCGCGAGGCTCATGCCGTTCTGGACAGAGAGATCGCTGGTGAAAAGCGTGCCGTGCAGTCGCCGAATGGATTTGCCATCGGCACTACGGATCCGGATGGTGTGGTGAACTATATTGCAGTGGAATGTGATGTGCTGCCGGCAGCGCTCAAACAAGATGCGGGATTATACATCAGCACTGCGCTTCTGACACTGATTGTTCTTTTGTTCCTCTCCGCCAAGCTCTCCAAGCAGGTCACGGTTCCGGTGGAGACGCTTTGCCGTGAGGTGGAGGAAGGTAAGTGCAGTGAAGATGGACCGATCCAGGAATTGAATGTATTGGCGTCTGCGTTCAATGACGCACAGAAAAAGCTTGAGGGGCAGCTGGAGCGGGAACGGGAGTTCACTCGTTCTGCAGCGCACGAACTGAAAACGCCTCTGGCAATCCTACGGGCCCATGCAGAGTGTGCCCGGGAGGATGTAGTGCCTGAAAAGCGTGACTCCTATCTGGATATCGTTCTGAAGGAAAGTGACCAGATGGCCGATCTGGTCAGTAGCCTGTTGGAACTGGCACGATTGGAGTCTGGACTCTCGCTGAATCTCGAATCTGTCGCACTTGCTCCTCTCATCAAAGAGGTGTGGGAGTCAATGGCACTGAGTTTGGAGCAGAAAAAGATCGTTCTCTCTATGACTTTGGAAGATCTGTGGATCGAAGGGGATAAGGGACATCTGAATAAGCTGGTGAGGAACCTTGCGACCAATGCCCTGCGCCATACGCCGGAAGGTGGGACGATCACGGTTTCCCTGAGCGAACAGGATGGTCAGGCGATCTTGGTCGTAGATAATGATGGACAGCAGATCCCGGATGCAGACTTGCCCAGACTGTGGGATCCTTTCTACCGCGTGGATAAAGCCCGTAATCGCTCAGACGGAGGGACTGGATTGGGACTCACGATTGTCCGTGCAGCTGTTCTGGCCCATGGCGGTACCTGTGAGGTCGAGAATCGGTCCGGCGGTGTTCGCTTCCGTGTTTCTCTTCCATGCGGGAAATAAGGAAATAAATCATAATTATTATGCCGAAACGACACTGTGGCTCAGACCCTGGATCAGCCGCGCTTTGGCGCTGACAGCTGAGAGAGTATGAACCTTCGGATCCGACCACTGATGCTGATATGAGAAGTAGCACAGCGCATCGATCCAGTCTCGTGCAGGAAACTGCTCAGCGGACAGTTGCTGTACCGCGGATAGTACTTGGCACCTCGGCAGGGGCTGCAGATCGGAGATATACATGCACCCGGTAAGATCTGCGAGGTTAGCAAACAGGTCAGGCTTCAAACACATATAACAATCCTCCATAAACAAAAAAAGAGCTGCCGCACAGGGAAGAGAGCATGTTCTCTCTTTCGCTGTACGGCAGCTCATATTATCTTCATCAAACAGATGGGGATAGCTGAGCAAAGCTTGCCAGGTACTTGCGGGCCTTGCTCATCCAGGCGGTGATGTTGTTGGGGGTGGTATCGTAGTGGGCACTGATCTCCCTGCAGGAATACCCATCGCACATCATGCGCAGGGCGCGGATCCCCTTGGCAGTGATACCGGTAGCTGTAGCTTCAGCCCGGTCCAACAGGCTCATGAGCTCTCTGCAGCGCAGCTGCTGCTCATAGTCTTCCTGACGCGGGTCATCCTCCAGTTCCAGATAGCAGGAAGACACCTCCCGGGCGTACCGGGTACCGCGCTCCAGCTCGTTGTAGATCTCATTGCGGATCAGGATATAGGCGTAAGTGGAGAAGGCGCCGCGGCCGGGCCGGTCCGTCTGTGCTGCCTTGCATAGACCGATGCAGCCAATCTGAAATAGATCGTCATAGGTATAGCATCCCTGAGCGGAGGGGTTCTGCAGGCAGTCCTTGATGACCTTACCCACAAGGCCCATATTTTCTTCTACCAGGATTCTCTGCTCATCATTGAGCGGCAGCATGATACTCACCTCCTATATTTGGCCGGATCCGACCGGCGTTCGGATTGGGGTCCTGGAGCAGCTTTTTGCTCTCCCGGATGACCACCTGACAGTAATAGGCGCCCATGTGCCCGATATGTGCGTGCCCGGCCGGCGACTGGGTCACATGTGCCAGCCAGCGATATGCCTCCTTGCGGGTCATCCGTCCGGATTGATGCAGCCGGTCAAACTGGTTATGGGCGAGGTAGCGAAGACGACGCAGGTTGCTGTCGGCGAGGCTCCCTCTGGGCTGCTTGGTGACCGGGTCCGCGATCACGAAGGAATCGCATTTGGGATAGTTGCTGCAGACATAAGCCATGGCGCCGGGGAAGGGGGGCTTACACACCTCCTCGGCCGGGCGCAGCACAGCAAGGCACCCGCAGTGGCAGCGCAGCTGCTGCCCCTTCTTGGGGAGCAGACAGGTCGTATTCTTTCGGCTCATCTATCAAAACCTCCATTCGAGACGACCGTCTTCCGGAATGGAAAACAGGCCGCAGGATTGTGTCAGGGTACGAAAAAAGCCGGAAGACTGCCAAAAAAGACAATACAGAGTCAAGTGCTGGAGTTAAACGTCGATTCCAGCATTCGACTCTGTACTGTATTTCAGCAGCCTTCCGGCTACATCTTATTGCAAGATCTGCGCTGTATGGGACCATCGGACAAGTGGTCCCGTAACGATTTCCTGCCGCTCATCAGGCAAGTCTGCCGCCGTGGCCAACGACGGATCGAAAGCCTGAGCGCAGTTCTTGATCTGCTCATAATATAGCACAAATGCCCGAAAAAGTCAATAAAAAGGCAGGAAATGCGCATTTTTGGTGCAATAGCCAATGCCGGGGCGCTGGGGTCAGTATGGGGAAATCTTTCGTGCAGTTTGCTCAAATTTCCTCCTCATCGTCCCAATCGGCATAGCGCTGCCTGGCGCTGCGGCGGGAGAGGAAGAGGGCAACGAGACCCACGACAGCAAGTGCCAGCGCGGCGAGGAAGAAGACCACGGGCACCACGTTCCGGGTGTTGCTGCCGGATGTGTTATTGGTCGGCGGCTGAGAGGGGGCAGGGTCCTGCTGTGTGGTCGGTGGTGTGTCCGGCTCAGTCGGTTCCGGATCGGGGATGGGCACGGTGGAATTGATGCAGCTGAGGGTATAGGTGGTGCTGCCGCCCAGATCCATTCTCAGGATGCCGGACTCATCGACAACTACCGGGACCGGGAAGACACCGGCGTCTGTGCGCAGCTCGAACTCCACTCCAGCCCAGCGTGCCCCGAGCTGCAGGACCAGCTGGTCGGGCTGCTGCGTGATTTGAGGCGTATTGGCGTCGGTATCGGCATATGCTGCGGGCGCCAGTACCAGCATGAGCAGCAGGGTCAGCAGCAGGGCAGGGATCTTTTTTCTTTTCTGCATAGTCGCTTTCCTCCCATCAGCGTGTAGTGGACATATGGGTGATGGTGCCCCAGATCCGGCATTTCTCCGTGTTGACGCCGAGGATTCGGACAGTGACGCGGGCGCCTCTGGGCGGTCGGCCGCGGGGAGGATACGTACACAGGCAATCGACGCCGCCATCGAGAGAGACGAATACACCGGTGAGATCCACCAAGCTGACGGTGCCGACGTAGCGTTCGCCGACCACATAGCGTTTCAGGGCCTTCTCGTAGGGGTTGGCGCTGGCCTGCTTCACCGACACGGTCACGTGCAGATGGTTCCAATCACTGCGGTCCAGTTCAATGATCCGCACGAGTACGCGCTGGCCGGGCTGGAAATGCTGACTGGCGTCCACCCAGCGCTGGTAGCTCAGTTCCTTGAGTGGGATATAGCATTCGGCGCCGAACAGATCCACAAAGATGCCGGCGCGGATGACGGATACGACGCGGGCCTCGGCGCGGGAGCCGACATACAGCTGGTAGTTGCCGTTACGGTCAGTCTTGTAAAAATAGGCCTTGCGTTTCAGGGCCATAGCCTCCATGCGGCTGCCGCCCGCCATGCCGGTTTCCGGATCTACGCCGCGGATGACGTAGTCGATCTCTGCGCCCATGCGCTTATTGAGCATGTAGTAAAGCACGTCGCTCTTGCGCTGGCCACGGTAGTCGTCCGGTTCGTAGATGGCCTCTTCCGAGGGGATCAGGACCTTGAACTCGCCATGATAGACTACGGCATAGATGCGGTCGGGATTGGTCTTGCCACGCTCCACACCTCGGATAGAGTCTGTGAGGATGCGCTTGATCTTCATGGACTCTACCAGATCAAGCAGATCGTTCTGAATCCGGTCTGCATCAGTCAGGACCTGACGCTCCTCATCAATGGCGACGATCTTTTTCTTTGCCCGGCGAGGCGTCTTTTCACCTGTGGATAGGACTGCCGGAGTATCCGATTCCTCGTCCTCCGGTAGTGCTTCCGGCTCCTGTGGTACTGGCTCTGAAACAGGTTCTTCAGGGGTTTTAGATTTTCTGGATCTGGGTTTGCGAGCCGGCTTTTCAGGCTCGATGGCATCTTCAGAGTCAGTCTGGGGGACGGGGGGATTAAATTGCTTTCCCTGGGATTCCATCGCCGATTCCAAGTCAGTATGGGGGCCTGCGCTCAGGTCGTCGGGCAGCTTGCCGTTTTGGATGCCGCCAGCTTGGATCAGCTCAGATAATTCCTGAGCTTGGCCAGAAAATGAATTCTGGTTCGGGTCGTGGGTAAAGTCAGTCATGTAGCATTCCTCCTTCAAAGTCAGTTTGGGGCACTAAAAGTCTGCAGGTGGTTTGGAACTTTCATATAAAGGCGCCTTCCTGCGCGCAGTGGCGGCCGGGTTTCCTCTAGACGGTATGGCTGGAGTCGGTATGGGAACGGGTGGGACAGGTGGGTCAGGCTTTGCGGCACGGTAGTCGCGGATGGAGACTTTCTTGATCTCCTTGGCAAAGGGGTGGTCCACGTAGTCGAACTTCTTGGCCTTCAGGATATCCTGACTGCGCACGATGATGAGCAGTTCATCGTTGGGTAGACGCAGGACCTCGTCCGGTGTGAGAAGGCGGCGCCGCCCGAGTCCTTCGGTGTAGCGGTACTGGGGGATGACCTGTGCGATGGCGATGCTCTGGCGCATGGTCATAACTGAGTTGACTTCGACGCTGCGTTCGCTGAAGTATTTGGCGGAGATGTCATCGGTACAGCCCAGCATCAGCTGTGTGTCCGCATTGCCGATCAGCTCGGCCCAGAGGTTGTCTGGATAGCGGTTTTGGATCTGGGGCAGCGATTGGCAGCACATCATGATCTGCAATGACCGGGAGCGGACAACGCTGACTTTCTTAGCAAAGTCCGGTATGACGCCCACATTGTTCATCTCCTCCAGAATGATGTTGACGGGCATTCTGCAGCGCTGGTCTGGGCGGCTGTCGGCGTAGCGGACCAGCTTGATGAACAGACAGCAGAAAAAGAGGGAGGAGAGAAATTCCAGTGACGAGCTTTGGTCGTCGAGGATGATGAAGTAGGCGCACTTTTCTTTGCCGGGCAGTTCCAGATCAATGTCGTTGCTGCGGGTGATGCGGCAGATGGCCTCGTTCTGGAGTACCTGAAGGCGGGTGCCGAGGCCCAGCACGATGCCGGTGCGCACGGTGTCGCTGGCCTGACTGAACAGCCAGTAGGAGGCTTTGGCCGGATGGGTTACGGGAAGGCGCTCGAACATGGCGGTCAGCTGCTTCTCTGTGTTGCGGGTCAGCATCTGGTAGACGGCAGGGAGGTTTCGCTGCTCGGGCGGGCGGCTGGTGTCCTGATCCACATAGAGGATGAGTGCCTTCAGGAGATTGGCCTCACCGTTATCCCAGAAGTGGTCGCCTTTGTTGTCACCCTTGGTGTTGGCGATGATGATGTCGGTGAGGATCTGGGCCATAAGCGTGTCACCATTCAGGTTGAACATGGCGTTCCAGGAGTCGCCGAACTCGGGCTGGACGAGGTTGAAGACCCGGACGGTATAGTTGTGTTTGCGGAACAGCTCGACAGTGTCGGTGTAGATCTCTGATTTCGGGTCTGATACCAGTACCGACTCGCCACGGCGGATGGACTGGAAGATGGCCGGGCGGATGACGCCTCTTGACTTCATGGTGCCGCTGGCGCCGTAGATGACCACGTGCTTGTTGTACCATGTGTCTTCCGGGAGGCAGATGACATCACCATTCCCTTCCCGGCCCAGTATGATGCCGCGTGCCTTCTTTGGGCTGGCCACCTCAAGGATCTCCTTCTTTCGCTTTTCGGTCATCCAGTTGGCAGTGCCATATGTGCCCCGTTTGCTGCGCACGAAGTTGCGGTCGTCCAGGTCCTTGCCTCCAAACCGATCCCGCAGACGAAGGAAGAGGAAGACGCCGGAGCCAACAGTCAGGATCAACAGCGCTGCGCGAAGTCCGGCGGGAGTAAAGGCGTGGCGGATGCAGTGGAGCGGGTGATACTGCAGCGGTGCGATCTGCGCCGTTCCTGTCATACCGCCACTATGTAGCCAATCCTCGTAATTGATCTGCAGTTGTGCCACCAGCCCGCTGAGATAGAGCAGTGCGCCCGGACCCAGTATGGCGGCAAGTGCAATACCGAGTTTTCGGATGGTTTCTTTCTTCAAAGATTTGCTCCTTTGCTTACAGTGGGTCCAAGTCAAGAGCCTCTTCCAGTACCTCGATGGTGAGTTCTCTGAGCTGGACCCGGTTGCCAAGATACTCTCTCAGAAATGGCGTCTGCCACGGAAAGCACAGCAGCTCAACCGGTGCCGAGATATGTTCCAGTGCTTGTTTGAGCCGCAGCAGGCGGGCAAGGTCACCGTCCAGATGGGAGAGGACCAGGATGTCGCCGCGTTTAGCGTCGCATTCAATGCTGCCGGGGGTGTCCAGTCTCAGTTCCGGAGGGAACAGGGCGGAGAGGAGCTGTTCCTGCCAGTCGGGCTGAAGCAACAGACGCAGCTGTCGGACACCTTGTCGGTCCATGGGAATGAAGTGGATATGGGGATAGATACGATCAAAGCGCAGATCCATGCGGCGGCTGTTGGCGGAGGAGAGCAGAGTGGTTAGGGCAACATTGTTGCCCTGACCTAATAGCAGCGCCCGATCCACCCGGTCAACACCGGCATTCATACGCGCCACCTCTGTGAGGTGGTTGGCGGTTTTGAACTCGCCCATATCTCCGCCAAATAGCATTTATTGACTATAGTAGCGCAAAATATGACGATATGAATGCGTGAAAAACAGCTTTTGTATCCTACTGATTTGCGGTATCTTTTATTATAAAAAGAGCGAACAAATGCGAGGATGTACTCTTTGTTTTCAGCGGTGCGTTTTTGAAATAAAAACCACGGATGCGATGCCTTCAATTTCCTACTTCATTTTTCGTAAAAACCGTGGTATACTGCTTATGAGGTGAGAGCTGTGCAGTTTCGTCCGTTTGTTTATGATGCTGCCAATCATCAGGTGCCAGCAGTTATTGAACCGATGACGCCACAAGATGCCGCATTGACGGATAGAGAACCATTGTGGCAGACCTCTTGGGCGAGTGAATACTTAGCTAACGAAGGCTATAAAAAATACGCAGCCAGAGTTGGAGATGAGCTGATTGCTCTGGCGGCGTATGAGATCCTTCCGGCTGCGCTGGTCGTACACATTGTGTATATGGAGGCACAGCCGGAGTCAAATCCTACACTTGACGGTGGAATTTCCCAATATAGAGGAATTGGAAGGCTGCTGATTGCCTATGGCATTAAGCTGTCTATCGACAGCGGTTTGACCGGCGATGTGGTGCTTGAAGCGAAGACGACGAGCTTGGCGAAGCATTATGAGGAAGACTTTGGGGCCGTTTTACTTCCAACCTTTCAATCTTCCGCGCCAAGGTATTTGATTGCGGACGAAGCTGCCAAACGAATTTTCTTCACCTATCTGGATTGATTTTCTGCGAGGAGGTGCTTTGCATGGATATGAATAAAATCAGACCGGCGTCTGATGCGGCGTGGTATTGCCGCAAAGATGCAGAGGAAGAACGTTTTTATGAGATATTCTTTCAACTGTGCCGCAAATACAGTGTGCGCTGGGCAAGCGCCACGCCGAAGGAGAAAAGCTTTATTGAAGAAGTGACCCGTGTCACCTATGAGCGGGATAGGGCGCAGCGGCTTGGTTTGCCGCTGTCGGAGGTGCGCCCCTCGTTCGCGTCCTGAAAGTTGTTTGACCCACACCGTGACCCACACGGGGAAATGAGCGGACGGAAACAATGGAACAAACAGGCTGCGACCTCATCCTTTTTGGACAAAAAAACGCCGCAAAGCCTTATACAGCAAGGGCTGGAAGGCTCTACGGTGGTTGGTAAGGATGAGGTCACCAGTTCAAATCTGGTCAGCAGCTCCAGAACAACACCTGAAATCTTCGGATTTCGGGTGTTTTCTTTTGATTTCTGCGATTTTTTGAACGAATACGGTTTTGCGGATTTTTGTTGACCACATAAAATACCACAGACAGAACGAAGCGGAGTTCCCGACATGGCATCGGGAACTCCACGTTTCTTCTTCGCGTGATTCATGTCGGGGCTTGGGGCTGCTGCCGCTGGGCGGCAATTTCTGCTTTCATTTGGACGATCAGTTCTGCCAGTTTCTGTTCGCATTCTTTCTCGCTGTGGGCGTAGACATTTCGGGCGAGGCGGGCACCGTTGGGAAGTTTGGGAGAATACCGTCCTTCCCACAGCTTTTCGTTGATCTGGCTGACGCAGCCAGTGCCAGATTTGCGGCGCTGCCCTTTGTGGGGCCGGAAGGTGGATGGAGCCGGTTTTCTTGGCGCTGTGTCTATATCTTGGAGGGATTCTGATTTGGCGATCCCTCGGTCGATTTTCGCCGCAGCGATTTTCCTCATCTCGTCTGTGACATGAGCGTAAACATTCAGAGTTGTTGCGGTAGAGACATGACCGATAATGGTGGAGAGAGTCTTGATGTCCATGCCGTGTTCCAGAGATGCGGTGGCGAAAGTGTGTCGCAGATCATGAAATCTGACACGCTTACAGTCTGCCCGCTCCAGTATGGTGGTCAGCCGCTTGCGGACAGCAGCGGGATCTCTGGGCGAGTCATTGTTCAGCGGGGAGGGGAACAGCCATACAGAGTTTATTTCGGTTTTGTAGTCACTCAGCACCATCAGAACAGGGGGCGGGAGGATGACGCTCCGGTTGGACGCCTTTGTTTTCGGCTCGGACACTACCAATTCTCCCTTGACCCGGTGTACCTGCCGCTTTACCTGAAGTTCTCCGGTGTTGAAGTTTAGGTCATCCCATTGGAGGGCGCAGATCTCACCACGGCGCAGGCCGGTGGACAGTTCCAGCAGGAGCAGTTCGAAACAGCCGTCCTCTTTGGCCTGGATAAGCAGCCGTTGGATTTCCTCTGGGGAGAGAACCTGCATCTCTCTGGCCTTGGCAGAGGGGAGACGGCAGAAGTCGGAGGGATTTTTGGGGATGATCTTCTCAGAGACTGCCTTGTCCAGCGCCGCGTGGAAGGTGGTGTGGATGCCGCGGACAGTTTGGCCGGAAAGTCCTTCGCCATACTGTTCCTGCCGGAGCAGACGGCCATTTTGTTTAAGCCCGGTATAGAACTGCTGGATATCTCCGGTGGTAAGTTTGTTCAGTGGAATGGGGCCCAAGTTTGGGATGATGTGCTGATAGATCCGCCGTTCATAGGACATCTGGGTGTTGGGGCGAAGATTTGGCTTTTTGTAGGTCTGATACCAAAAGTCCAGCCATTGGGCGACTGTCATGGTCTGCCGGGGTGGTTGCGGCTCAGATTCTTTTTGTGCGGCAATCAAACTTTTGAGTTTTTTCTCACATTCGGCCTTTGTTTTTGCCAGCACATTTTTAGTTTTGGGCAGTCCGCTGTCATCGTAGCCGATGACAACGCGGCCCTCCCAGCGGCCATCGCTTCTCAGACGGACGGTGCCGCTGCCGTGTTTTCTCTGCTTTGCCAAGGATTCATCTCCTCTCCAAGGTAGTCGGTCAGGAAACCGCCCACGATCTCAGCGGCACGCTTCTGCATTTCGCCGGTGGTGTGCGTGTAGGTGTCCAGCGTGAAGCTGGCCTTCGTGTGGCCAAGGATACCGGCCAGTGTCTTGGCATCCACACCGGAGGATAGGGCATGGGTGGCGAAGGTGTGGCGTAGATCGTGAAAGCGGATGTCCGGCAGTCCAGTTTCTTTCAGTAGTGCTTTCAGGCGGTTGTATGCTGTGCCGGGGGCGATAGGCTTCTCTGGATCAAAGGGATTAGGGAATATCCATTCGGTCGGCGCTGTTTTCTTTCGCTCCCGCAGGAGTTGTGCCGTGCTGGGCGGCAGGACGATCTTCCGTGTTCCTGCATAAGTCTTGGTATCGCCTGTGGTGAGCGGTTTGCCTTTTTCTTTGTGGAGGGTGCGCCGCACATGGAGCGTTTCCTGTTTTGCGTCAAAATCCTCCCACCGCAGTGCGCAGATCTCACCCCGGCGCAGACCGGTGGTCACCGCGGTATAGAAGAAATCATGCCAGAATTCATCCTTTTCAATGACTTTCATAAAAGCATCCAGTTGTGCTTCGGTGAGGATCTTCATGGGCGCGCCGTCAAACTTGGGCGGGTCAACTTCTGCCGCGGGATTGTTGGGGATCAGGTTCTGCTCCATAGCCGTTTTCAGGGCGTGGTGCAGGGTGGTGTGGATGCCGTGGACCGTTCTGGCGGAAAGGCCGGGGGATTGTCCATCTCTGGGACGTACCCGCCCGGTTTCCTGCAAGGTGCGGTAGAGCGACCGCAGGTCGACGGCAGTGATTTTTGAGAGAGTTTTGTTTCCGAGATAGGGTTTGACATGGAGTTCCAGAGAGCGGCGATAGCCGTTCAGGGTGGTGGGACGAAGCGTAGCGGCCATGTACTCGTCCAGCCATTTGTCCAGCCAGACGGAGAGGGCCATATTGCTTTCTTCGGTCAGGTCTACGCCTTTATAGGCTTCGGTGAGCTGCCGCAGTTTGGCGGACAGTTCCTTTTGCGTGGGCGCGGAGATGTACCGGAAGATGGAGTCACCGCTTTTTTTGTGGCCCACCACGATGCGGCCTTCCCAGCGGCCGTCCTCCCGCTTACGCACCATCCCGTCGCCAGACGGTCTTCGTTTCGCCATTTAGTCCTCCTGTTCCGCCGGATGGCAGATGTGTTCTTCTTCCTCTTTCTCGAAGGAATAGAGCCCATCTGCCTCCAGCTCTTTCGCCATGCCCCACGCCAGTTTGAAGCCCGCCGTGAAGCTCATCAGCGTGGACTCAGCCAGCAGTGTGTTTTGCGCGTCCAACAGCCGCAGTAGTTTCTTACGCTCCGTGGCATCCATGTCCCGCCGCAGTTCCTCCTGCGCGTATTCGACCTGCTTGTCCAATTCACTGTGTTCCTGACGGTCGAAACGCTTTTGCAGGGCTTTCATGTAGTCGTACATTGCGGCACCTCCTTTTTGGCAACCACAACACATACCACAACCCGGCGCACAAAGCTACTG
>ENA-UEQP01001076-UEQP01001076.1-human-gut-metagenome-genome-assembly--contig:-NODE-1076-length-27101-cov-3.652420_pt1 | contig 27101 bp, 43 predicted proteins | sample MGYA00242951_ERZ507951 | MGnify/ENA primary metagenome ERZ507951 (study PRJEB26167, sample SAMN06115539) | human gut metagenome | host: Homo sapiens | place: China:Shanxi | collected 2015-11-18...
CAATAACTCCTGCCGTCCTTTGTTGCGGCCTTTTGCGTCTGCATTGCAGCTAAGTCACAGGCATTCCGTCTGTCTGGGGGACGATCACCACCTCCTGCCTGTTACAATCTCGCCGGGCATCGGCCCCGTCCGTTCCGGCGGCGGAAAAGGTGAAAAGCAATGTGATTCGAGTGATTCCCTTGTCGAAAAAATCAGCCGGCAGAAACGAAATCTCGGGAACTTGGAATGGGCAGCCGAGGATTGAATACGGGTGTCCGCTGGACGCTTGTGGGCTGTTCGGCGGGAGCTGCTTCCTGTGTTCTTGATCTCTCGGAATGCCCGTGACTTAACTGCAATGCACGGCCTCGCCTGATGGTCAGGCGGCTCTTGTTATTTTCACGCGGAAGGCCCGCAGAAGCGCGCGTAGACGCGCGAGGAGCGAGCCGGTACGCTGAGCCGCCGCGTCTTCCAACGCACGCAGGAGACGGCTCTGCGCCGCCGCACGGTGCCTTCGCTGGCCCCATATCGGCGCCGTTATCAGCGCGCGATCCGGCGTCCGCTCCTGCCGCTTTTGGGCTCCGGAGGCGGTCGCCCTGCGCGCTGCAGCTCTGGCCCGCTCCGGGATCAGATCGTCCGCCGCGTGCTGCCGGTAGAGCGCATACAGCGCCGGCTCGAGCGCGTCCACGCCCAGCAGCTCCACGCCGCTGCCGTCGGTGCAGAGGGCACGGATGCGGCCGGCCGCGCGATGGATCGTGCGGCAGACGGTCGAATGGTCCACGCCCAGCAGTGCGCCGATCGAGCGCATATCCAGCCACTCGCCATAGTAGAGGTAGAGATACACGGCCTGCGTCTCCGTCAAGCGTGAGAGTACATAGCGCGCCGTTTCCGGTTCGGCCAGGTCAAGACGGTTCGGATGCTCGCGCAGATCCTCCTGGCGCAGATCCTCCGCCTTATCGTTAAGGACCTTCTTCGCACGGAGCAGCGTGCGGGAGACCGTGGCCTTGTTCACGTCGAGCTGCTCGGCGATCTCCGTCGCGGTCTTGCCCTGCAGGAGGAGATCGAGCATTTCGCGCTGGCGGTCTGAGACCGCCGCGCGGCCGCGCCGGAGCGCCCTCATGAGCCGTGCGCGGCTCTCGCCATTGTCCGAGCCGAGGTCATCCCAACGGACTTGATTTCCTTCGAGGTCTGCAAAGGTCAAGTCGCAGCGCTCGAAGAAGTCAAAGCTGTTGACATCTGCTCCGGCAGCACCGGTGTGTATGACCGTCCGCTTGACCGCCTTGTGCCGCTTTTCCTGCGGTGGGCGAAGAGCTTCCAGCCGCTCAAGGCTCTCGTGGTACATCTCGAACAGGATGCGAAGACGGTGCTTCTGCTCTCCGCGTCTGCCGGGGTCCTGCTCCTGCTTGATCTCCTCCCGGACGAGCTGAATGCGCGCATAAAGCTGGTCTTTCTCCTGGACGGCAGCCTCATAGGCGGTCACGTCAGCCCTCCCAGTCTACCCAGCCGTCCATGTAGACCTTGATCACACCGTCCACGCGGTAGAAGGCGTTGTTGATGAGCGGCACGCCCTCCGTGTATTCGATGGGATTGTCGGCGCTCATGCCGACCGGATTTGCCTGCTCGACGTAATCCTTTCGGACGTCCACGTCGTTGACGGTGAAGATCCTCCAGTCAAAGCCGAGCTTGTCGCTCTGCTCCGTGCGCTGCGTGATGCCGCCAGCGGCCCGCACGAGCTTTCCGTCCGTGATCGCGCCCTTAATGGCATTGAGCTTTTCAGTTTGCATCATAGGTGGCCTCCAGTTCCGCCAGCTGCGCGTTGGCAGCGGCAAGGTTTTCTTCGCTCTCGGTGAGCTGCGTATCCTTCTGGGCGACGGCAGCGTTCAGGCTCTCGATCTGCGCCTGATACGGCGTAACATCGCCCCAATGCTGCTTGTCCGTTTTGAGAATGACGGTAAAGTAGCCCTGCTTTGTGTACTCGATTTCCTGCACGGAAAAGGTGTAGCCCTCTGGCAGTGGGCAAGCCGGATAGTCCGTGCGGACCTGCTCAACCGTGACATTCTGCCAGTCGATGGCCTCGACCGCCTCCAGCGTGTTTTCCTCGTAGCAGCGCTCGAAGATCACACGGTATACTCCATTCAATGCCTGAACAAAGCCGACGCGGTGGCCGTTGATCCTGTAATTTACTCCGTAAAATCCACTCATATACTCCTCCTTACCCGATCAGCAGCACAGCGCCGTCGAAGGCGGACGATGTGTGCAGTGTAATGGTCCCGTCAGCGGCGATCATGGCATAGGTCTCAAGGCTTGCCCATGTGCCTTTCCGATAGGCGCCGCTTGACAAGATAGATGCTTGCGCGAAAACGTCATTGCCCAGCAGCCCATGCTCGCTTCGCGGGATGCTCATGGTCGCCTCCGCATCGGTCTGTGTCCACTGGGCAGCGGTAAAGGTCTTGTAATACGATGCCGCCCCACTCGGTGTTTTCCATTCCTGTCCATCGGCGGTCTTCGTCATTACCTGACCGGCGCTGCCGCCGGGGACGGCAGGGAACGCGCCGACATCCTCGGCCGTATATTCGGGGGCGCTTGGCTCACGCGCCCACTGCGAAATGCCAGGGTCGCGCACAGGGATCTCGACGCCGTTTACTTCAAAGCTGTCAATGTAATTCGTATTTGCCATGTGCTCCTCCTTAGATGGTGAGCGTGTGCTCGTTGATCGCAGCCGGCGAGAGCTTGAGCGTCGAGCCCTCCTGCTGCATCGTGCGGGAGGGGACATCAACGAGCTTGACCACGGACCCGTCCACGTTAAATTCCTTCGCCACACAGATGCCGACAATCCGCTCGCCCGCTGCGTTGTGGGCAATGACGCCAGCCATGAGCGTCTCCGGCGTTACGGTGTCCCCGGTCAGGTCAAGCAGGACTGTTCCGTCGCTGAGCTGGACTTTGTTGTTGGCCATGCCGCACCTCCTCAGCCGATGGTGACCGTCTTGCCTCCCTGCGCATTGTCGGTGTAGGCAATCGGGATCGCCGCCACCGTGACGGAGCTGAGGCAGTTGTACTCCTCGTCGGGCAGAACCTCCTGCGAGGCGAACGTGGGTGTGACGTTCTTGGCCTGCGGCTTCATGCCCTCGCTGCCGGACATCGTGCCGAGCACGCCGAGGACGGTGATGCCCTCGCGAATGTTGGCGGGGATCAGCTTCGCCTCTTCGGCTGCGTCGATCTGCGCCTTGCCGCTGCCGTCGTGGTAGCCCTGGGGGATGGTGACCGGCTTACCCTTTTCCGTGATGTTGAGCGTCTTGGCCCCGTTGTTCGGCATGGTACCGGTGACCTTGCTGCCGGTGACATAGGCCGTCTTGCCGGTCAGAATTTCCGCCGCGCCCGCGGTGGGGTAGCGGGTGTCCGCGTCAAATTCGCAGGAGCCGGTGATGGGAGCGCCGTCCTTGCCGTGCGCGGTAAAGCCCTTGAGGAGCTTGTCCGCGACCACGGTGTCCTGGGTGAGGTCCATGAGGACTTCGCCGCTCGAGAGTACGATTTTGCTGTTGTACTGATTTTCAGCCATTGAAAATACCTCCGATAAAAATTGTTTTTCCGCCCGCGGGGTTTTCCACGCGGGCGACTACAATGGGATCAACAGTCACATTGTCTTTCAGAAGCCTGTCCTTTGTGGCAAGCTCCTGCGTCTCAAAGTTGGGCGTCACGGTATATGGGCCGTCATACGGCTCGCCGCCGCCCCCGCGGATGGTGACGTCAAACGCTACCGAGAGCGCCGTTTTCTGCGTCAACTCGAACGTGACCATCAGATCACCTTCCTACTCAGCGCACGCTTGACGTCAAGGCGCTGCATTTCCGAGCCGATCACGTCGCCGCTCGGGAACTTCACGCGCACCTGCATGGGGCAGACGGTCGGAAGACCGAAGGTCTCCGTCTGCGTGAGGGGAAAGTGAAATTTGCCGTCGGAAAACGTGACATCGCCCGGATAGGTCTTGACGAGGTTCAGCAGCGCGATCTCAACCAGAGAGACGGCGGGGGGGCTGAGCGTCTGGCCCTCGTTGGTGATCTCCACGTCGATGGAGTAAGCGTCGCCCTGTACCATTACGTCGTCACCTCCGTTGCGCTGACGGCGCCGGTGTCGTCCACCGTCAGCTTGAATTTTTTCGTGCTGCCCGCCGTCGAGGAGGGGATGATGATCTCGCCCTCGTCCACGCGCTGCAATAGCTCGTCGGTCTTCTCGCCGGTGTAGAGCATGGTGTAATAATCGTTCGGCATAGATACCTCCTTAAACGATCATTCTCCGCCCGAGGGAATCGAGCAGGCCAAGGTTGTTGCTGGTCACGAGCGGGCCGGACTGAAGCTCTTTTTTCTTGCGGTAGTAGATGATGATGCAGCCTGCGCCGCCGAGACCGCCCGTGGAGCCGGAGCCGCCGGCGCCACCGGCTAAATCAAGCCACGTTCCGGAGGGCGTACCATCGTACAGATAGGCTCCGTGCCTCAGATACAGCCCCGATGCGCCGCCTCCGCCTCCTCCGTCGCCGCCGGCGCTGCCGTCATCTCCTTTTTTTCCAAACACGTCGCCGGTAACGGGGTCTGTGAAGCCGGCATCCGAGCGTGAACCATTTTGAGCAGAAAGCGTGCCGAAAGTCGTTGCCGTGTCGGCACTGTACGCAAATACCGTGCCGGAGAAAACGTCGAGGTCGGCGGACAGTATGCGCCCACCGAGGCCTCCCTCTCCGCCCGCTCCGCCGGCGCCGCCAGCTCCCGGCTGCCGCGACCATGTGCCGCCGGGTTTGGCTTCGGTGTCCGTCACAATCAGAGACACCGAGCCTCCACTCGCGCCGCTGCTTCCATCTAAGCCGTCCGCGCCGTGTTCTACCAGCACTACGCGGAGCGAGGTCACGCCCTCCGGGACCGTCCACTCGCCCGAGCCTATGAGAATGACGCGCTCGTCGTAGTATTCATCGGTTTCCGGCTGCGGGGGCAGAAAGCCGACGAGCGCCGAGGTGCGGGACTTGAGCAGCCCGGAGATCTTCGTCTCGCGCGAGGCGATGCAGGCGAGCGTCTGCTGTTTGTCCCACTCGTTCCAGAGCGAAACGACGTGCCCGGCGTGCTCGGCTGCTGGGTTGACGTCCACGGTGAGCTGCTCGCGGCAGGCGTAATAGGCTGCCATGCGCTGCGCGACCGCGGAGGAGTTGACGAGCGAGACGAGCGTCGCGTCGGCGATCTCCTCGACGTTCTCCGCCGCGCCCTCGGTCACGGTGCGCGTGACGACGCGCCGGTTGTGGACGTAGCTTTTGCCGGTGAGCTTGCCGGTACCCGCAGAGAGGACGGCGTAGTTCGCGCCGCTCTCAAGGACGGTGAAGCCCTCGGCGGTGAGCGTGTGCGCCGGCTCGTCGAACTCGATCACGTCGCCCTGCTGGGCCGTGCCCTCGAAGAGCGTGACGTCCTCCGTGCCGGCAATATACTGGTGCTCGGTGACGGCGACCGCGCTGACGGGGTCGAGGTACTTGACCTGGATGTTTGCGGCATGGACGCTCCCTGGGCCGATGATGCTCGCCACGCCGTCCCAGAGCTTCTGCACACGCAGCGTGCCGTTCTCGTCCGTGTGCAGCCACGCGCCGATGGCAAAGAGCACCTGCACGAGGCTGTCGCGCGCCGAGGCGATGGGCAGCCAGCCGTAGAGCTTGATGCCGCGGTAGACGGTCTCGACGAGCACGGGGATGTCGCCGCAGATCTCCGCGACGACCTCGGCGACCGTCTGCCCGGTGTAGATGCCGCCGCGGTGCGGCCGGACGATCAGCAGCCCGACCGCGGAAAGCGCAGAGAGCGTGTAGAGCTTCGGCCCCACGCGCGTGACGCTCTGCAGGTAGTAGACGCCGACACGGCTGCCGGAGCGGAAATACTCGACCTTGTCGTTTTTCTTAAAGCTGCGGATCGTGCCCGATTCGGACAAAACGGTGATGTCGAGCGTGTCGGCCTCGAGCGCGTCCGCGCGCAGCTCCTTGTACTCGCCCAGCACGCCGGGGGTGTCGGTGCTGATGCGCTCGTCCTCGGCGAGGAGCTCGCCCTTGTATTTCACGGCGTTCAGACTCATCACTTTGCCCTCATGGTCACGCGGAAGCCGTTCCACCAATGCGTGCCGCCGTCGTCGAGCAGGACGGACACGGTGTCGACCGTGGGATGCGCGGTGATGGTTTTCTCCGCGCCGGTCCATGGGTCGAAGTAGCGGAAGAGGACTTCGTTTTTGAGGCAGGCCGTCAGCAGCGCGGTGATGCGCTCGGTCGGCGCGTCGTTGGTGGCGCCGACGATCGTCGGCTTGATGGCGAGCAGATCGCGCTGCTCCTCGCCGGAGCACATGAGGCCGCCGTTCTCGCCCTCGCGGAACTCGTAGGTGACCTCGTAGCCGTATTTGTGGAACAGGTGGGTGAAGTCCTGCCCATCCACAATGAAGGGGTATTTTGCCATCAGGTGCCCTCCTTTCCGGCCAGCGGGGTGCCACGCCGGCGGCCCTCGGCCTGCATGAGCGGGTATTGCTTGCGCGCGAGTGTCTGGCCGTCCAGCTCGAGCGTGACGTCAATGGTCACGTTTTCGCGCCGTGCGGCGCTCAGTGCGGTCGCGGGAGACGGGGCTGGGGGAGATGCCGACGGAGCGCCGGACGCGCCGTGGCGCGCGGCAGAGCGCCAGAGCGCGGCCTCCTGCGCGTTGAGCACCGCCTCGTCCGCGTGGAGCTCGGCGAGATAGCCGTCGTAGGGCACGCGGTCGAGCCCCGCGGCGTGGGAGCCGGAGAGGTGCTCGCGCAGCCTCGCCTCGGCGCGGTAGCGGGAGTTCTTCGAGGTGGACGAGCGCTCCACGTTTTTTTCGTTTGCTTCCTCGCGTGCCTCGCGGATCTTCGAGATCAGATCACTAATAGCAGTGATCGCAGCCGTTACGCCCTCAACAATGTCCGCCGTGAATCCGATGATACCAGCCGCAATGGGTGTCAGCAGCTCGCCCAACCGCGCCATCGCCGCGTTGAGCTCCTCCTGCGAGCGGTTCATTTCCATAACGTCCTGGTTGGCGTCCTTCCACGCCTGCCCGGTCTCCCGCAAGCCCTGATTGGCGAGCTGCACGAGCACAAGCTGCGCTCGCTCGGATGTATCGGCGCAGGCTTCGAGCTGCCGGTTGAACTCGTCTTCATTGACGCCCGCCCAGTTGAGCACGTCCGCGAAGACGCCGGTGACCTTTCCGGCCTGCACGGTCTCGTTCACAGCCTCGCTCAGGCTGTCGATTGGGATGGAGTCGCCGTAGGTCGCCCACGCGCCGATGCACTCATCGACAAGGACCTTTAGGTCCTCCTGCTTGAGGCCAAGCGCCTGCAGGTTCGCCGTCGCGGTCGCGGCAGCCTGTGTGTCGCCAAGTACGGCCTGCAGCTCTTGGTAGACCTGCGCAGTCTCCTCGGCTGTGTAGCCGGCAGCCGCGCTGGAGACCTCAAGCGTGCCCATGATCTTGCGGTATTCCTCGGTCGATTCTACGATCTCAAAGATCGCATCTTTGACCGCCTTTGCGCCTGTGACGATGGCGCCGCCAACCAGCAGCCCCTTGAGGTTGCTGAGCGCTGAAGTTACGCCGCCAAGGTTAAAGCTGCCGTCCTCGTTGCGCAAGCCCTTGAGTGCGCCACCGATGCCGCCGAGGTCGTCATTAAGGCCGTCGGCATCGTCCGCGGTCTCCTTGACCGCCTTACCGAAGCCGTCGATGCTTTTCGCGCAGCCGTCCGCGCTGTCCTCAGCCTCTTTAAGCAGTTTGTCGTTCTCGCTCAGCTCGTCGTTGAGCTTCGCGAGCGCGGTCTCCGCGCTTAAGAGCTGCCGACGGTAGCTGTCGGTGCGGCTGTCCGCCTCGCCGTAAGCCTCCGCCGCCTCCTCGACCGCGCCCTGCAGGGAGACGATCTTGCCGACCTGCTGCTCAATAGACTGCTTGAGCAGGTTGTGCTTGGCGCGCAGCGCCTCGGAGCTATTCGCCTGCCCCTTAAACTGCGCGTCGACGAGCTTCATTTCCGCGCCGAGGTTGCCCAGCTCGCGGTTGACCGCCGCGAGCTGCTTTTTGTATTCCTGCTCGCCATCGATGGCAAGCCGTGTGGTGATCTGGCGTACTGCCACCGCTCACCCCTCCTCTCGTTTGAGTCCGCGCCGGCGCTCCTCAAGCTCCTGCAGGTCCATGACCTGCCCCGGCGTAAGCAGCAGGCCCTCGCGGACGCTCAGGCGCAGGAACTGCGTCAGGAGCTGGAGCCAGAGCGCGCGCGTCACGGAGACTCCGTTTTTTTTGAAGCTCCACAAGCCCGAGATCCACGTCATGCTCCTCCTCGGCCTCGCGGGCGAAGCCGATGCGGATCGTCGTTACGATGGCGTCCTTGGCGCGGTAAACGTCGCGCGGCGCGAGGTGGACGCGGAAATACTGCTCCGAGAGCACCGGTCCGCGCGTTTGACCTTCCCAGCGCCGTAGAAGCTCGCCCTGCTCGCAGAGCTTCGCGAGGAAAAAGCAGGTGGCCTCAAAGCCCGCCTTGTTGTTGTCCTTGAGCGGGTCGGTGATGAAGCCCTTGGTGCCGAATTTATCGTAAATGTCGAACAGCGCCTGCCCGTTGAGGAGCAGATAGAGGTGCTGCCCGCAGAGATCAACTTCGTGTCCTTTCATTTTGCCTCCGATTTGCGAAAAGGCGCAGCGGGGTGCTGCGCCTTTTCGGATTCCTTAGCCGCCTGCCGCGGCCTTGACCTTGCCGTTCACCCACGCCTTCGCGGCGCTCTCGGTCGTGAGCTCGTCGCTCTCGATGCGGTAGTCGCCGGTGTTGCAGGCGTCCACCGCGAAGGTCAGCTTGGGACTGTCGAGCACGATGGTCTTCTGCTTGGTGTTGTAGGTGCGCCCGTTCATGCTGGCCTTGACCTTGGGGTAGAAGATGCCCTTGTAATACTTCGAGCCGTCGGCCTTGATGTTGCTTGTATGGTAGCCGAGGCCGCCGTAGGGCGCGGTGTCGTTGCTGGAAAAGTGGATGTCCTTCGAGCCCTCGGTGCTGTCGATCTTCGCGCCGGTGACGGCCGAGGCGGTCTCGTTGGGCAGCTCCAGCACGCTGACGGCGAGCGAGCCGTCGACAAACTCGCGCACGTAGATCTTGCGCACATCGTCCGCACGCGATTCGACCTCGGAGAAGTTGAGCGTTTCGACGACGCTCATGAGGTCGCCGAGCTTCATTGGCGTGCCGTAGTTGGGCAGCGCGTCCTCCGGCTCGGGGTTTGACGCCGCGAACGGCGCCCACTGGAGATTTTTCGCTCCGTACTGAGGCATAGTTGTGCCCTCCTTTACAGGTTTTTGGATTCGAGGAATTTGTTGTCAACAGCGGCCTGCGCCGCCGTGGTCGCCGCCGCGCTCTTCTCGTTGGCGTTCTGCATCCAGCGCTTTGCCGGAATGTTGCGCCGCGGCGCGCCGTATTCATGGATAAAACCGACCTCGCTGCTGGAGGTGGCCTTCTGGTCGCCGCCGACGGTGTAGGTCCGACCGTGCTTGGAGTTCTTGTACGCCTTGGTTCTGAGCCTGCGGTTATATTGGCCGTGCTTGCCGGTGGGATAGATCAGGACATAGCGGCTCGGGCCACCGGCGGACGCTGCGTGGAGTTTTTTATGGAGCTTGATGCTGTCCACCAGATGCGGGCCGCTGCTCTCGTTGTCATACAAACCGAGCGTAAGCAGCTCATCCTTCTGCGCCTTGATCACGACCTCGCTGCCGGCCTCGAGAATCTCGTCGATGACCTCGCCGGGCAGCTCGGCAACCTGCTGCATGGAAAGCATAAAATCGCCAAGGCCGTCTACGGAGAATGTCGCCATCACAACACCTCCAGCTGCACGATCGCGCGCATGGCGGCGTAGTCCGGGTCGTAGCTGACGTCCTCCACGCTGTACGGCGTGTCGCCTGCCGTAAGCGCCGCCTTGACGTCCGCGAGCAGCGTGTCGCCGTCGGTCTGCCAGCAGATGTCCATCTGCACGCGCTGCACTTCCAGCTGCACGGCGTTGTCCGCGATCACGCCGACCGTGCCGTAGGGACTGAGCACGACGAAGCGCTTCGCGCCCGCCGGTGCCTCCCACTCATAGACGGCATCGCAGGCCGCCTCAAGTGCTGTCTTCAGCTCGGAGTATGTCATAGCTGCCCTCCATTCTCCGCAGGCTCAGCGTCGTCACGGCGAGACCGTCCTCGTCCAGCCCGTGCTGCGCCTGCTCGATGCGGTAGACGTGCCCGTCCTCCGGGATGGCATACTGCGTCGCCGTGAGCGCCTCGCCGAACGGCACGCGCACCATGCGGTCGATGCGGCTGCCGGCCTGCACGCTCTCCCAGTAACGCCTGTGGTAGACCTCCAGCTCCGCGTAGAGGTGTCCGGAGTTCTCGGTCAGCTTTCCGCCGCGCTGTGTGCCGTCCTTGAGGTCGTAGACAGTCAGGAAGTGGTCGTAGGTCATGCGTCCACCGCCTTCGGCGTCACCTTGTGGTCCACCTTGTGGTCATTGATCGCCTGACGGAGCATCGGCGGCATGGGATCTCTGCCGGCGCGCTTGCGGTAGAGCCACGCGGCGTGCATCACGAGCAGGTTAAGATCGTCCCCGTCTTCCATGTCGATCGTGATGCCCATTTTCGCAATAGCTTTCTCCGCAGCCTTGAGCTTGCTTTCCAGCAGGTCCGATACCGGGCCGGAGACCGTGTAAAAGCCGAGATCAGCCTTCAGCAGCGCGAGAGCGTATTCATGGGTCATACGTTGCTCCTTTCCGCGCGCATTTCCGTGCCCGATTCGGGCACGGAAAGCGCGTGTGTTATGCTCAGGCGGCGGCCTTCTTCGCGGTCACGACCACGAAGCCGTTCTTTACGGTCACGTCCACGTCGGCCGTGACCTCGCCGCGGACGGTGAGCAGGCCCTCGGCGAACTTGTAGCCCTCGTTGACCTCGACCTCGAAGCCGCCCCACAGCGCCAGCTCGGCACACTGGGGATTGCCGTAGAACATGTGCTTGGTGGCGGTAGTGGTGAGCGTCGCGGTGGACAGCGCGGTCAGATCCTTGCTCAGGCAGTAGCGGCAGGAGAGGCCGTTATTGTCCTTGATGATGCCGGTCGAGGGATTCGCCGCATCGGGGGTGATGGAGTAGACCGGCAGATACTCGTTTTTGCCGCGGATGGCAGCGAAGGCGAGCAGGTCGGCCTTGTTGAGGTACAGACAGGCAGAGCCTTCCACGCCCTCATCGCCGCCGTAGGCAAGGATGATGTTGCTCAGCAGCTTCTCGTCAAAGAGCACGCTGCCCTTGGTCGCGCTCTTGTCGGCCTCCAGCGCGTGCGCGGTGTTGAGGGTGCTCGCGAGGATGGCGTTGGCGGCGACTGCATTCAGCTTGCGGCGCAGGGCGCGGCGCGCGCTCTCGCGGACCTTCTCCTCGTAGTTGAGGGGGCTCTGCTTGCGGATCTCCTTGGAGACGTAGCCGACCGTGCCGTAGTTGGTCGGCGTGAGGGTGACGGAGTCGAAGGTCGGCTCGCTCTCGGTGGGGGCGCTGCCCTCGGTGATGGCGGCAGCGTCCGCTGCGTCGCCGGTCATCAGCGCGACCTTGTAGCCGGTCATGCCGGTGCAGTCGGTGACCTTGAGCATATCGACCAGCGCGGACACGCCGCCGATGGCGTCGTTGATACCGCCGACGCCGGTGGGGCCGACCACGCCGTCGGAGCCGGTCGTCACGGCGGCGCGCAGCAGGCTGCGGATGTCGGTGTAGGTGTGGCGGCCGGACTTCTGGAAGGCCTCAGCGTCACGCAGTTCCATGTGGTTCATACGGTTCTCTCCTCTCTGGCGGCTCGCGCCTGCGGGAGCGGCGCTGCGCTCCTCACGGTTGTTATTGTTCATCGCCTCGGCCTGCGCGGCCTCGGCCTCGGTGAGCTGGGTGCGCAGCTCGGCGAGCTCGCCCTCCAGGCGGCCGCGCTGCTCGCTCGCCTCGTTCTGCTCGGCCTCGAGTGCAGTCACGGATTCCTCCACGGCGCTGCGCTCCTCGTCGGTCTCGGCGGACTCAATGGCCTCGGCAAGATCGGCTTCGCGCGTCTGAAACTCCGCATCTCGCGCACGCAGAGCTTCCAGCTCTGCCTCCTTGTCGCGGATCTGCTTAGCCAGCAGGATGGTTCTCAGCTTCGACATTTGTTGATCCTCTCTTTCATTTTCGTTTTCCACAGCTCGCCCTCGCGCCTGCGGATGGTGTCAAGGTCGTTCTTCCTGGCTTCTACGGACGTCTCCGCATAAGCGGGGAAGGTGCATACGCTGACCTCGTAGAGAACGACGTCCTTGATGATCCACCGGACGCTGCCGTCCGGGTTTTCAACAAATTCCTCGCTCTTGATATCAAAACCGAACGAGCACTGGCTGACGTCACCCCGCTGGACGCGGGCGTAGAGGTTCATGGCGTCGGTGTCCTGCTCGTTGATTTGGATCGCTCCGTAAAGGCCGTGCGCGTCCTCGCGCAGCGTGAGCGTGCCGGCCGTGGTGCGTCCGAGCACCAGCGTGGTGTCGTGGTTGGCGAGCGCGCGCACGTCGCACTCCCCGTAGTCGCCTGCGAGAGACTTCGCGAACGCGCCGGGGGCGACCTGTTCCGTCGCGCCGGGCCATAGGGGATAGTCCGAGTTGAATACGGAGAAGTAGCCCTCGATCACGGGTCCCTCGCCGTCCTTTGCCGCGCGTGTCTGGAACTGCGCGCCGATGCTGCGCACCTGCCGCAGCGAGCGCGCGGTGCTGTCGATATCATTCTTCGGCATTCTTCTTGCCCTCCTTCAGTTTTTTCTGGTCGCCGATGCGGTCGGCAGGAATAAAGTTTTCGAGGATCACCAGCACGTCAAGCCCGTCCTTCGGCGGCAGCGACATCCAGTTGCGCACCTCGTTGCCGGTCATCAGCCCGCGGATATAGAGATTGCTGCCGATCTCGCTGAGTTCCTTGAGGTCGTAGGCGTAGAGCGAGCGGGCGTTGAACTTGAAATAGCGCTTGCTGCTCACCAGCAGCTTCTTCGTCAGTTCCTGCTCAATGACCTGCGCCAGCGGCAGCAGGACGGAGGAGACGAAGGTGTTGTACTCGTCCTTGTCGTAATCGCCCACGCCAACCATGAAGCCAGGCACGCCGAAGATGGCGGCGACGTTCCGCTTGTCCAGCTCCACGCCGTCGCGGACGGCAAGGTCGGTCAGGCTCAGCGGCTTTGCCTGTACCACGTTCATCAGATCCGCAGGGATGATGAGCGGAGCGCTCGGGTCCTTCCGCGTGAGGAAGCTCTGCGTGAACGCATCGCGCTTATCCGGATCGCTCAAATCGCTGTCCGAATTAACGGCGATCACCAACGGCGGCTTGTACTCGCTTCTCATGTACGCCTTCTTCGTCGCCGCCGTCTGTGCAATGCTGTCCACGATGTCGCCGAGCTGCACGCGCGTCCCCACGCCCTGCCAGGGATAGCGCGCATCGGGGCGCAGGCGGAAGTGAAGCACCTCGTCCGGCTCGAAGGCCATGCCCTGCCACACGATCTCGTAGGGGCTGCCGTCCGGGCGGCGCTGGGCGTAAGCCGTCGGCATCGGCCACAGATCGGTGAGCAGGCCGTCCCGCGTCACCGGCAGCACGAAGGCATTGCCCTCGGTGAGCAGCGTGCTCACGATCCAGCCGATGAGTGTCTGGCGCGTACCGAGGCTCCACGGCGCGACGTCCACCTTCCGCGCCAGCTCGTCCTTTACGCGCACGTCGCCATTCTTCGCGTTCTCCATCAGGTGGATGGTCATGGAGGCGATCATGTCGCTGATGCGCCAGACCGCTGCGGCGACCTCCGGCGCGTCCGAAAGGCGGGTATAGCCGCTTGGACAGATCACACCGGGCGAGGAGAGCGTCAAGCCGACCATCGAGGCCGACCGTTTCTTGAAGCGCTTCGTCAAATTCTCAAAAATCATCATCAGCTCCTTTGCGGAAAAATAGAAAAGCCCCGTGTCCTTACAGTGAAGGACACGGGGCATCATGGCCACAGGTCAGGTATTCGGTTTGCCGCTCTCAAACCAGCGCGACGCATTCGCGCGCTTTTCAGTGTCGATGAGCATCCGGATCGTCCCAAACACCGCCGCGTCGAACACGTCGATGCGGGAGGTGTCGTTGATCTTCTCATATTGTACCGCATCATCGACTTTTTCGCAAGCCCTAATATTTCCGACGCAGTATTCAAACGGTTCCGCGCCGCAGTAATACAGGCAGCCGATTTTCATCTTGTGCTCGATGTAGCGGAAGCCCTCGCTTTTCGCGAGATAGAGCTGCGGCTGGTCCACCACCGTGAAGCCCGCCTTTTTCATCGCCGTGTAGTAGGGCCGCGCAAATTTCCGGTCATGGCCGACCTTCCGAATACGGAAGCCCTCGCTCTGCCATTTCTTGAATTGCTTCACCGGCTCGGTCGGGTCCATGCTGCTCTCGTTCGGCATATCAAGCCAGCCGTCGTCCTGCCAGCCGAAGAGCGGGATGTTATCCACATCTGCCTTTTCCGCCGCCGCCGTGCGCGGGAACCAGGCGTGCGGCACGATGACCAGCACATCCTCGCTCGGCGTCCAGTCCTCGTTTGCCGCCTTCGCCGCGGGGATCTCGCCCACAATGGCGGCAGCCGTCAGATCGTGCAGCTTGGAGAGGTCCGCGCCGCCGTACCACGCTGTTACAAGCCGCGCAAGTTCTTGCTGCGTCCAGTGATAGTGTGCGTCCGAGCGCCGGAAATCCGCTACGTCGAAGCACGCCTTGAAGCTCGACACAAACACGTTGAGCGAGCGCGTAAGAAATTCCTTTCGCATCTGCGGGTCGTTCTGTGCCTGCAGGGCGCTTGCCATCATATCGCTCGGGCGGATGGTCACGCCCCAGCTCGGGTTTGCCTGCTCCTGCGCGAGTGGGCTGAGATAGTCGACCTCGCCCGTGTCCTTGTCCGGATCGGCGCGAGCAATGAGCACGAAGATGCGGTCGGCGTCCTCGCCGGTGATCTGTCCACGCACGATCTTGGAGCAGTATTCCAGCCGCTGTGCGCAGAAGCCGGTGCCGTCGTCGCCTGCGGTCGTGGTCGCGGCGATGAGCTTATTCGAATACGCCTTCGTCGCGTCCTTCAAGCGGCCATAGGGCACAGCGTTCCGGTAGAGCTCCAGCTCGTCGAGATGGACGAGGTTTGCGTTGAAGGCATCAAAGATATCTGGCTTATAGGCAAGCGCGTCAAAGCTGATCTGTCCGTCCCAGATTGCGCCGGAGTAGCTGTGCCCGAGCGAGCTGTCCAGGACGCGCAGCCCATGCACCGCGTCCTCGCGCACGGTAAGGCCGAGCCGGTGCAGGTTGTAGCCGAGGAAGCCGAAGCCCTCCATGTTCTGCTTTGCGCTGCCGGCCACGGTCTTGATCTTCGAGTAGCTTCGGCTGTAAGCGACGCCGAGCATCCAGATCTTCGCCGTCGTAAACGGCGTCTTGCCGTTCTTCCGCGCCAGCATGGAAAACTGCTCCTGGTAACGCCGCAGCTCCGTCCCTGGCAGGAAGAAGCCGCACACGTTGTAAATGTCAAAGAGCTGCCAGGGCTGCAGGAGGAAGGGCGTGCCGCGCAGCGGCCGGCCGTCCAGGCTCTCGCCCTGCTGGTGGCAGAACAGTGTCTCGATGCCGTTGATCACGAACTCGGCAAGCTGTGTGCGAAACTCCCACTTGCCGCTTCGGCGGTCGTCGAGGTAGCGCCGCGCCGCCGCCCGAAGATCCTCACAGGCGCGCTCGTTTGCCTCAGTCTGCTCTGCCCACTCGTTTACGATGCACTCATGCGTCGCCATGCGCGCCCTCCATGAGCCGGTCCAGCAATCCCGCCAACTGCCGGTTCGCACCGCCTACCGGCTCGCTGTCCGCCGCAGCGCCGCTGTCCATTGGGCGCAGCCGCTTGAAGGCCTTCGGCGTAAGTCCCAGTGCCTCACGGTGCGCAAGAATGTCTCGGCGCTGCTGCTGGATCACGGTGTAGAGCTTGTCGGCAGCGCTGGGGGCTCTGCCGTCCTCTGCCGTGGCCTTCCATTCCTTCATCGTCCGCTGGTGCTCCCGCTCCAGGATGGCGAGCGTATGGATCTCCGGCTCAAAGGCCTTGTCATAGATGCCGAGGTCACGCATCTGCTCGGCATAGATCTGTTCCTTGGTCATGTCGTGTCCTCCGTTATGGCTTCAAGAACACCGGCAGCGGCATCCACGCCACGGGCGGGAAGATGCCGGTCCGTCGGTCGACCATCTCCATGCCGTAGCGCAGCCAAATGCCGCCCTTGCTGAGATAGGCCTCACCGACGAATACGCCGTCGGTCACGATCACGCGCTCGCCCGGATCGGGCAGCGCGCGCCGCGCGTTGTACCAGCCGGCACGATCCGGCACGGCGGTCTTTCGCGCCGCCGACAGGCGCACGCGTTCCTTTTCGCGGATCACTCCGCGCCGGATGTTTCGTTTTCGCTCCGCGTCAACCGCAGGGTTCCAGCCGCAGCGCGAGCAGTCCTCACACTTCACGTCCAGCGCGTAACTTCCGAGCATACACCCGTCGACCCTTTTCCGGCTCCCGTCCACTGTCTCACCTCATTTCTTCTGTGCCCGATTCGGGCACGATGGCCATTAAGCTCCTGCGCATCTGGCCCGCCGTCGCGGCGGGCCGTCCCCGCGGTGCTTCCGCTTGCGGCGACAGCGCCGCTGCCTCGAATGCTTAGTCGCTTTCTCCGCCACCAGCGGCGCTCCTGCGCATTCCCCGCCCCTCGCGATTCGAGGGCCGCGGGGGTAGGAGAATAACATCATGCCGCCCTTCAAAGAGCGGAGAACACGCAGGAGCTTCTCGCTGCATTCGTGCAGCATATTCCACATTCCGCTGCGAAAACGCAGCGTCCGCCGTTCCGGTGCAGCCCCCGACCCTCGGAGGTGCCGAGGGGCAGGGGACAGAAGCGTGAAGACTATCCGGCTCAAGAGCCGGGGGCTGCACCGGAGCATCTGGGACAAATCATGGGGAAGTCTGGCGTCAACGCATCCGCGCGGTCCGTGCGCGGTTCGCATCCGCGGCCCGCGTGAAACAAACTATCGGGCGCATACGCGCAGGCTCTTATCACGCGCCGCTCCGGCAGTCTCTACCGAGCAGCTTTTTGGGCGCGCCCCCGGCGTTTTTCCAGCCAGTTTTCTCCGGGAAAATTTTCCGCCGCGTGTGCGCGGAGTCCTGCGCCCAGCTGCAGAGACTCCACCGTCACCCGCCAGGAGGTGGGGGGACTCTATTTCGCCAGCGCTCACCGAGCGCCGTGAGCTTTCTGGTCGCGCGATCGTGCATCGCATCGTGCGCCGCGCTCGACAGGCTCACGAGGTTCCAGAGACAGTACGCATACTCCGGGTAGTCCTCGGCAGGCCAGACGTGATGCACCACCTGCGCCGCCTCGCGCCGACCGTACCGGGCCGCTTCCCGGCACCGATATCCGTCCCGCCGGAGCGCCCGCACGCGCAGCCGCTGCCAGCGCTTGTTCTTTCGTGAATAATCAAACATGGGCAAAAGAAAACACCCGCACCGATCACGTCCAACGTCTGGACTCGATCAGCACGGGCTAACAAAAGAGCACTGGCCAGTTTTGATATTCACGAGCATCTGCGACTTACACTGCGCGCAGAACACCTGCAGGTTTTTCGCCTCGGTCTCCGGCCGGATGATCTGCCTGGTTTTCATCCGGCAGACGGGACACACGATGTGTCCGTCCTTGATGCTAAGTTTAGCACCTTTCGCGATCGTTTTCAAGTCGTTCATCGCCATCCTTTCATTCTGTCACTAAAAAGCCAATAGGTTACAAGTAATGTCGCGCGCACGCGCGCACGCGATTCCTTATGCCTCGATCCAGCTCGCCACCCGGTAGCTGCCGAATTGACTGCCGCCGGTCCGCACCCGTGGGAGCACCGCGTCGAACGGTATCGTAATCGCATCGCTCTCGTCAAGCCACACCTCCGGCGGCGGCAGCTTTGCACGAAGGCTGCGCGAGCAGCTCCACGGATGCCGCCCCACCGGAATGATGATCCCGTCGCTGCGCTCCTTGGTGAGATAGCGCGCGAGGTAGCGGTAGCCGAGCGCCTTGCCGTGCCGCTTAAATACCGGCCAATCCGTCACCTCGCCGCACTGCCACAGAAACCGCACCTCCGCCGGCGAGAGCTGCCGGTAGTCCGCGACGAGGTGGATGTGATACCTGTGCGCCCCGTGCAGACCCTCAATGGCCGGGATGTAGTCAAGCCCGCCCTTGCCTCGATAGCGCTCCACGCGCCGCAGGAAGGCCCGCAGCGCCTTGCGCACGTCGGCAAAGCGCTCCGGCAGATGCTCGTCGTCGAACTCCAGAATGTAGTGCGTGGCGTACTTGCCCATGAGCGCGATCATCAGCTCGAGCCGGTCGGTGGAGTCGCGGTTGAGCACCGTGCGCCGCTGCGCCTTGAGGTCGGCCTTGGCGCGCCGGTCCTCGTCGGTGTCGGAGGACGCATAGCGCGGCGGCATCGTCCCGCGGTACTCCTTGACAAGGTTCCCCGCGCGCTGGCGCACGCAGTAGAACCGCTCAGCCATACACGCTCCCGACCATCCCGGCAACCTCACCGGTCATGTCGCCTTCGATGATGGATCGCCTTTGCTGACGTAGGCGATACCGGATGTATTCGTCAAGCAGGAACCCCAAACAATGGCCGTGCGAGAGATTGCCGTCACACTGGTTCGCTGCCCACACTGCAGCATTACGAGATGCGCCCAACCCCATCAACAGCTTGATCATCCGTTTACGCTTCATTTAGACACTTCCTTTCCTGGGTCGTCCGGGTTGACGCTTCTTCGCCTCTGGCAGGTCTACGCCAAGCTGTACTAAGATTGAGCGGATCTCGTCCACTGTGCAGGCGTTCAATTCGGCGAGGATTCCGATTTGTTCCTCTGGCTTCGCGGCCTGCTTATACGATCTGACGATCTCGCCGGCGCTCATCGGCAGCGTCCGCTTCGCCGAAGCCTTACGCTTCTGCGCGTCATCGGGCGCACGGAAAACGGTCCGATTTGAGAGGTCCGTTTTTGGCGTTTTCTCTGATTCAGGTAGCGGATTGATTGACTTCGGATTGGTCTCCTCCGCCCGCTCCGGTTCCGGTGCGGTGCCCAAATCGGGCACCGAGCGGACGACGCGCCCGCCAACGACCAGCCCGCCGCCTCCGCCCGCAGGCGTCGGCTTCGGCCCGCCGATCACGACAGGTACGGCGTTCCCCGCGCCCACCTCCACCGCGCCGAGCGCGTCGCACACATAGGCGCGGAACGCCTCAAGCGCCTTGACGTCGGCGTGCAGCTCCGGCAGCTTGACGATCAACACCTTGCTCCCCGTCATAGCTCCACCCCTTTCAGCGCCCTGCGCAGGTCGATGAAGCGTCCGCCGAGGCCCTTGTCCACCAGCTCCTGCAGCGCGTCGAGCGTCAGCTCGGCGTCCTTGGCGCGGTAGACGTCCTCGCACAGGCTCTCCATGTCGCACAGTTTTGCGGCCGCGCCATAGAGCCGCGCCGGGCAGGAGAGCAGGCTCACGCCCTCGATGCCCCACGCCCCGTCCGGCGTCTTGTAGGTCAAGCGTCTAAATTCAGCCATTGTCAATCCTCCTGTTCCACGTATTCAAGCCGGCTCCGCAGCCGCCGGACCTTAAAGGCCCTCAGCTCCGCCACCGCGTCCTCGACCTCAAACTCGATCGCCATTTGATCGAGCATGATCCCGACGTCGGCGATCTCCTCGGCGATGTTGGCGAGCGTGTCACCGTCCACACGCCCGCGCAGAAATTTACACAGCACATCCTGCAGCTCGGCCATCTCCTCAAAGGCCATCGTGATCTGCGCCTGCGCGCCGTAGCGGCTGAGCGCCGCGCAGAATGTTTTGCGTTCCATGTCAGTCATTAGCGGCCTCCTTTGCATCCTCTTCAAGCTGCTTTTGGTAGAGCAGCTCCAGCTCGTCGTCCCGGAATCCCATCTTTTTCAGTCTCATTGCCGCCAGCGCGTTTTCCGCGAAATGAGGGTCGTCTAATCTGAGCTCAATCATAGACGCGCCCCTCTTGCGCAGTATCCGCTGCACTCATAGATCGGCTTTTTTTGCCTGCGAAGATCTCCGCATTTGAGGCAAGAGCCATTCTCACAGCGCAGGCAGTTATCTGTTCCGCGCCACCTGCAGTAGTCACACAGGCAGGCATCGCATGGGCTTTCCTTCCTCATCCTTCCACCTCCGGCCCTTCCGGCAGCGGCCTCCAGTGAGTGATCGGGACGGCGACATCTTCTTCACAGTCGGCAAGACTTCCTTCCCACCAAAAACAGCCGCATTCTGTCCATACAGCAACGCCGTCCGCATAGACCTCTCCATTGGTACCGATGTAGTTAATCAGCACGGGGACACCCTCCTCCGGCAGGCGCTCCGTCACGGGGATCCACCGTGTCCGCTCCTGCGCCACAGCGATCTCCTCGGCGTAGCGCGCGCAGCGGTCGGTCAGGCGCTCGATCAAATCCGCGCCATCCAGTCCGACGCGGTCGACATCGCATGAATGCATCGTGTCGGCTCCGTATATGGGCCGTTCTTCTTCCGGGACTTCCTCTTCCTTCCAGTACGGGCAATGCTCGCAGGCATTCTCTCCGCCTGCGGTGGAAATGCACCGCAGCGCCCTGACGATCTCATTGCTTTTCATGTGCTCCTCCTTTCACGGCTCCGAAATGCCGTTTCCCTCCAAAAATTTGATCCAGCAACCACGGCAAAAGTACCCAAGCGTCCGTACCGACGCGTAGGGTGCGCGGTACATGATCGAGACCGCCTTCTTTTTCAACACCTGCTCGCCGCAAATTAGGCAGATGCCCACATACCGCGGGGCGAGGTCATCATAGTCAAGCATGGCTCCTCCTCTTCGGCTCATAGCCGAGCCGTTTGATCTCCGGATAGCGCTCCGGGAATGGGTAAAATGTGCGGTCGCCGAGAAACGCGAGCGTCGCGCGGTCAAGGCGCTCCTGCCAGACGTCCGACTCGTCGGTGCTCTGGAGCGCGGGGAAATAGCGGTCGTAGGTCTCGCCCCACTTTTCCGCGAGGCGGCTGAGGCGCTCATAGCCCCAGCCGAAATCCTCGTGCATCGTGATGAGGAGCGTGTCGAGCATGTACTGCTTCATCGTCCGCTGCATCACATCGAGCCGCTCCTGCGTCAGCGCGTCGCGCTTTTGCAGCAGTCCAGACCTCTTCATGCGCCCTCCTTGCCGCGGCCGCACTCGGCAAGCGGCATCCAGCGGTCGCAGCGGCACTCGACGATGTCGTCGACCGTGGTCCCCGCGTCCGTCGAGATAAACGGGTACTCATCATCCGCGCCGCCGGCGCAGCGGGCCACAAGGTAGCTGCTGCCGCCGAGGCCGGTCTCGTAGCTGAGCACGACCAGCGCGCCCTCGGTCGGCCAGTGCTCCGCGTCGAGCGGCTGCCAGACCGGCGAGCAGAGGTCCACGCTGAACAAGGTGGGAGGCTTCGGCGCGGGATCGTCCGTCAGACCGCAGAGGTAGTCCATCGTCGTGCCGAGCGTCAGCGCCAGCTTGGGCAGCGAGCCCGCACCGGCAAGGCTGTTGTTTTCCCACGCGCTGTAGGTGCCGGGGTACTCGCCGATGCTCTCGGCAAACTCCTTGCGCGTCAAGCCGGTCGCTTCGCGCAGAGCCTTGACGCGCTCGCAGAATTTCGGGGTCATATTCTTGAGCCGTGGGTCGTCTGCTGCCGGATTTCGGGGCGCGGCAGGCTCCGGCTCCTTCGGCGGCCGTTCGGCGACCACGAAGCGGCAGGCGGTAGAGCAGGTGTCGCGGTTAAGACATTCGCGGCAGCAGCCGCCGCAGCGCCACTCGCCGTAGCGATAACGGTCAGCGTACATCCGTGCGGCATTCGGGCAGAAGCCGCCGGTATCGGGGCACTTATGCTTGCAGCAGGTCCAGCAGGTTCGGAACTCGCGCACGTTGTTGATCGACCATGTGCGGCAGTGGTCAATGATCCAATCCAGCAGCCTGTACTGCGTCTCGTCGTCCATTCGGGCGATCTCAAGCGCCGCGGCCTCGGGCAGCTCGCCCTTCTCCCATCGGGCAATGATGCCCGGCACCTTGAGGCCTTTTTTAATGACCTGCAGGTTGCCGACCTTCGTCGCGTTGATCTGCATCTCCTTGGCGATCCACTCGCGCAGACCGACCGGGAACTCCTCGCCGGCCTTCTTTCGCCGAATGTAGGTTTCCTTGAGCCTTTCGGCCTCCTCCGCAAGCAGCGCGTTGGACTTCACGCGCTGGCGGTTTGCCTCGATCACCGCGCACAGCTCCTGCTCCTCCGTCATCGCGGGCAGCACGCGGCAGAGCACGGTGGAGAACTGCTTCGCGACGGCCTCGTCCCGGTTCGCCGCGAGCAGCCGCAACGCCGCCATGCGGCTGTGGCCGGAGATCAGGCGATATTTACCGTCCTCTGCCGGCACGACGGTCGGCGGCTCGAGCAAGCCGTTGGCCTGGATGGACTCCATCAGCGCGCCGAGCGCCTTGTTGTCGGGGCGCGGGTAAAAGTTGCGCGGATTGTCGAGGATGTCGCCGAGCGCGAGCTCTATCGTCGTGCCCGATTCGGGCACGGCCTCGGGCAGCGTCGCCGCAAACTTCGTGATGTCAAACTTTTTGCCCGCCATTGTTAAACCTCCTCCATCAGCTCGCCGGCAAGACAGCGGTAATCGACCGCCGCGCTGCTGCGCGGGCTGTACTCCCGCATCGGCGAGAGCGTCACCGTGCTCTCCGGCACCTTGTCCGTGCGCCGGATCTTCGTGCGGTACAGCGGCACGCGCTGCGACCGCAGCAGCTTTTCGCATTCGCCCACGACCTCCGCGCTGCGCGTCTGCGTCAGCAGCACGCGGGAGCGAAGAGCCGGACAGGCCGCGCTCAGCCCGCGCAGCTGCGCGATCACGGCGAACACGCCGTCGAGCGAGAACTTATCGGCGAGCGCGGGGATCATCACCTCACGCACGCTCAGCAGCGCCGCGACGCTCGCGAGCGTGTAGCCCGGCGGGCAGTCGAAGATCATCCAGTCGACCTCGCCGTCCGCGTCCGCGGCCTCGGTGAAGTGGCGCAGCCGCTCCGGCGCGCTCACGCCGTCCTTGATCGCCTGCAGGTCGAGCTCGTAGAGGCCGGAGCTGCTCGGCAGCAGGTCAAGCCCCGGGCGGATGGGCACGAGGTTGTCGCTCCACAGCGACTCACAGTCGCCCCGCAGCACGTCCGCCGTGGTGACCAGCTCCAGCCTGTCCGCGCCCGGCAGAAAAAAGCGCGTGAGGTTCGCCTGCCCGTCGCAGTCCACCAGCACCACGCGCTGCGCGTAGTCCGCGACGAGGATGTCGGCGAGGTTGATGGCGGTGACGGTCTTGCCGACGCCACCTTTGTTGTTCATGATCGCAATGGTTTTCATATCGTTCTCCTGTTTCTCTCTCAAAATTTGAAGCCCTCGCGGACCTTTACGCCGTCGCCGAGGTCGGCCTCGACGAGGAACCAGCGGTGCGCGCGGTTGATGTACACGATGCGCCCGGGCAGCAGCCGCGGGAGCTCCCGATGTCCGGGGCCGATGGCCGCGCCGATGTCCGCCAAAATGGCGTGGGTATCTCCGATTCTTGGCATGTCGTTTCTCTCTCTTTCTCTCGATTTTCAGAACGGATCGTTTTCGTCCTCCGGCAATTCTTCGAGCGCCATCTGACCGGGCGCTTCGCCGTCCGTTTTCTCCTGCCGGCCCTTCTCGTCATCGCGGGTGTAGGGCGCAAAAGTCTGGTGCCTGCCGTCAAAGGCAAACACGCCCTTGCCGCGGCGGCCCTCCTTGCTCTTGGCGATCTGGATGACGCGGCATTTCTCCTGCGAGTAGTTCTGCTTCGGGTCGGGCCGGTAGATCATCACGATCAGGTCCGCGTCCTGCTCGAACTGGCCGGTCTCCTTGAGGTCGTGCATATCCGGCGCGCGCCATGCCCCGCGCTCGGGGCGGCTGAGCTGCGCCAGCTCCACCACCAGCACGCCGCGGCTCTGGGCGAAGGTGTGCAGCGCGCGGGAGACGGTCGCCATCTGCTCGCTGCGCAGATCGCGCGGGTTGCCCTCCGGCACGACGAGCTGCACATAGTCGACGAAGATCACCTCGTATCCGTAGGTGATAGCCTCCGCCATGATGTCGCCCGCAGTCATGCCGCTCGCCTGGATGACGTCGAGCCGGCGTTTGGACGCATCATCCGAGCAGACCGCGAAGGTGCCCCAGTCGCGGTCGGTCAAGCGGCTGCGCTTGATCGCGTCGAAGTCGATCTTCATGCCCTGCGTCACGATGCGGTCGCCGATCTTGCCGGCGGACGTTTCGAGGCTGAAAAAGCCGACCTTGAGCGTCTTGGCCATGTGATAGGCCATCATCAGGGCAAGGGCCGTCTTTCCGTCGCTCGGGTAGCCGCCCAGCACCACCACGTCGCCGCGCCGGATGAAGCTGTTGTGGTCAAGCACGTCCAGCCCGAAGCCCACATAGTCCGCGGCTGCGCCGCTCGCGTGGCGGGTGGAAAAGTCCTGCAAAAGCTCCAGCATCGGCACCACCTTCACGCCGCGCCGCGAGGTCATCTGCGCTTGCAGCTCCGAGAGCAGCGGACGGACGTCGTCGAGCGTAGCCGCGCCGTTGATCTGCGCCGAGAGGGCGCGGATGCGGCCCAGCGCCGCCTGCTCGCGCATAAGCTGCGCATATTCGCGCCAGCTCGCGCTTGTGGGCGTGACCTCCATCAGGTCGATGAGCTGTTGCTGCTGCGGCGAGCCGGAGGCATAGCCGAGCTTCGCGTTGATCGTGATGGCGTCGGCGTGCCCGCCCTCGCGGAACACCTCGCGCGCCGCCTGGAAGATCAGCCGGTTGGCTGTGCTGGTGAAGTCCCGCTCGTCCACCTCGGCGAGCACCTGACTGACGATGCTCTCGTCGATCAGCATCGCGCCGAGCACGGCGCGCTCGGCTTCCAAACCGGCGCTCGGCTGCGCGTCTACTCGGCCCATGTCCACCCTCCGTCCTGACTATCCGGCGGCTGCTCGATGCGGCGCACCGGCTGCGCCTTGGCGCTCTGCGCCGGGCGCTTGGCCTTGGCGTCCTCCCAGCGCCGGCCGTTGAGGAAGGTCGAGGCATACGGGATGCCGACGCCGTCCCGCCACGCAGGCGAGGCCTTGAGTACCTGCAGCGCCCGGCCGATGGTCTCGATCAGCGCGTCGTCCGGCTTGAGCTTGTCCCAGGCGCGCACCGCGCCCATGCGGTTCTCCCCGCGAGGGTAGTAGGCCCAGAAGCCCTCAAAGCGCTCGGGCTTCCACTCAGGCGTCGTCTTGCTGCGCCGTTTCTTTTTCTCCTCCGCGCCGTCCCCCTTGGGGGGACTATAGGGGGGTATATTTCTATCCATAATCTTTTCTTCTCTAATCTGTTCCGCATTGAAACCCGTCGACGGCTCAGCCGTTGACGGTTCACACCGTTGTCGGTGTTTCCCGACAACGGTGGAATTATCCTCCTCACCGTTGACTGAAAACCCGTCCAACGGTGTCGGGCTTTCGCGGGCAGTTTCACCGTTGTCTGGTTTTCCCGACAACGGTGGTGTTTCCTGCAGAACATAGACGTTGCCGTCAAATCGCCCACCCTCGTCATGGGCCTGCTCGCGGACCAGATACCCGACCGCCTCCAGCTCACGCACCATGCGGCGCATCTTATCGCGGCCGCAGCCGGCCTTGACGGCAAGGCCGGTCACGGTGTAGTCCCAATCGGGCGGGAGGCTCAGCATCAATGCCAGCAGGCCGCGCGTCTCCAGCGCAAGCCGGTCGTCCTGTGCGGCACTTCGAGGCAGCGAAAAATACCCCCGCTCACGTATAACGATCCTTGCGTCTCCCATAGCTTCCTCCATCCAAATAGACGATGATCTTCATCAGCCGCTCCGTGAGAGACGTGACGCCGACGAGGATCAGGAAGATGTCCAGTCCCGTCATGCGCGCGCCTCCCCTCGGAAGGTGTTGACTTTCGTCTGTTTCTGCGATATACTGTGTTTGCAATGGTTTTCAGAGCTCCTGCTCTGGGGACGGGAACGCTTCGAGGTGCCAGCCTCGGGGCGTTCTTTTTTTGCGTCCGCGTAGATCACCTGATAGGCCGCGGCGATGGTCTCGCGCAGGTCCTGCACGATGTCGTCGAACTCCGGGCGCTCCGCGTCGTCGATCACGCCGTCCTCGGCGATGCGGAGCAATCCGGCCAGCCGGTCCGCTGCGTCGCGCAGGCGGTTGGTCAGCGAGATGGTCGCCATCGGCAGCGGCTTCGGCTCCACCTCCGGCAGCACGCCCAGCCGGTCGGTTGCCTTCGCGTGCTCCAGCGCCAGCCAGGGCACACCGTAGACGCTACACATCTTCGCGACGGTCTCGTCCGACGGCGTGAGCCTGCCGCCCTCGTAGCGCTTCAAGGTCTCGGCAGAGATGCCCAGCCGCTCCGCGGCCTCCTCCTGCGTCAAAAGTGTCGTTTTACGCCCTCTTTGATAGATATTTGGGTATAACGCTGCCATTGTCTTTCGTCCTCCTTTGTGGTAACGTCAAATCACCAGGTAGCCATCCACCGCGCAAGCGGCACGATGGGGATGATGTACTTCTTGCCGACCTTCTTGGCCGGAAAATCCTTGTCGCCGAGCAGCGCCGCGCGGTCAAGACCGAGGAGCTTACTGCTCTGATCCAGCGTCAGCACCTCCTGCCCGGCAAACTGCTCGCGCAAAGATTGCAGCTGATCGCGGAACGCCTCGCGCTCTCGCATGGCTTATCCCTCCTCACTTTCCTGCGGCGAGCGCTCTCGCGCCTTCCGCGCCCTTGGCCGCCACCGCGGCCCTCGCCGCCTCGCTCGCGGCGCGAAGCGTCTCGTCGTCGTAGAGATCTCTGACCTCGCACTCCAGCACGGCCGCGATGGTCGGCAGCTTGTCCGTCGTGGGCGTCTTGCTGCCGTTCTCCCACCCGATCACGGCGGGCGGCGTCACGCCGGTCATGCGGGCCAGCTCCGTGCCGGTCAGACCGCGGCGCTCTCGTAATTCTCGGATCCTCATTGGGAACACGCCATTTGTCAAGAGTAAATGCACAAAAAAGCAAAAATATTTTT
>ENA-UEQP01001111-UEQP01001111.1-human-gut-metagenome-genome-assembly--contig:-NODE-1111-length-26529-cov-5.603848_pt1 | contig 26529 bp, 16 predicted proteins | sample MGYA00242951_ERZ507951 | MGnify/ENA primary metagenome ERZ507951 (study PRJEB26167, sample SAMN06115539) | human gut metagenome | host: Homo sapiens | place: China:Shanxi | collected 2015-11-18...
GCGGTTTTCTTTCTCCATATCCTATTCCCGAAAGGGGATGTGCTGTATGAACGAAAGAGAACATTGGCAGAGATTTTTGCAGACAGGACAGGTGGCGGATTATCTGCGCTACCGCAGACAGGCGGAAAAGGAATCGCAAAATCCGCGCCGCCGTATAGAGGAAGCGTCAAGGCATAAGCATTTTTATTAAGCATTTTTTCAGTGCTTTAGGAAGGAAACGAGGTCGGCTATGGGAACGGAAAAGCTGCGTGGCATTGTCCTGCGTGAGCAGGCAAAGGGCGAAAGCAATAAGCAGATTGTGCTTCTGGCGCAGGGCGTGGGTCGCGTGCTGCTTTCTGCCCGTGGTGCCAGAAGGGCGAAAAGTAAGCTTCTGGCGGCAACGCAGCTGTTCTGCTATGCCGATTTTGTGGTCTATGAGGGTATGGGCTTTTATTCCGTCACGCAGGCGGAGCTGAAAAACAGCTTTTACGGTCTGCGGCTGGATATGGATAAGTTCTCCGAGGGCATGTATCTGGCGGAGCTGACGGAACGCAGCTGCCCTGCCGGTATGGAGCAGGATGCTGTGCTGGAGCTTTTGTATTATGCCTTTCTTGTGATGGATAGGGGTATTCTGCCGCCGAAGCTGATTTCCCGTATCTTTGAATTAAAGCTTTTGCAGCTGAATGGGCTCTTTGCGTCAGATGTATGCCATATCTGCGGCGAAGGCAAGGGGACACTCTATTTTGATGGCAGGATGGGTGCGTTTTACTGTGAAAAGCACCGCACAGAGGATAGCATTTTTGTGCTGGATGCCGTCCGAAGGGCGGTTCGGTTTGTGCTGGAAAGAGAGAGCCGCGCGGCGTTTGGCTTTCAGCTTTCTGCCGAAGCACTCGAACAGCTGACCTTTATCCTGCGGAAATATATGGAGGTTCACATGGGCATAAGGCTGAAAACACGCGATTTTTTTGAACAGTGAATAAAGTATCGTACATTTTTTGTCTATTCCTTTGCAGAAAGACGGAAAAATACATGGATTTAAGTGCAATTTTTTGCCTTGACAGAAAAAGAGAAAAGCGTTATCATAAACCACAAGTTAATCATTACTGCGATGAAGAAGAGGAGTATCTGCGGAGCATTTGCAGAGAGCTGTCGGTTGGTGCAAGACAGCGGTGCGAAACAGAGAAGGGCACTTTGGAGCAGTGTCACAAGAGAGGGTTGATGCGTCGGCATCAATCAACGAGGGTGGAACCGCGGAAGATTTTAAGAGCTTTCGTCCCTTGCTGAACAGCGAGGAGACGGGAGCTTTTCTAGTTTCTATTCGTCCCTTGCAAGATACATTGGTGAGTCCCACAGAAATAAGGAGGAATTCAAATGGCAGTAGAATCTATGGAAAAAATCGTAGCATTGGCAAAAAACAGAGGCTTTGTTTACCCAGGCTCCGAAATTTACGGCGGTCTTGCAAACACATGGGATTACGGTCCGCTCGGTGTTGCACTTAAAAACAATATCAAAAACGCATGGCTCAAAAAGTTTGTTCAGCAGAACAAATATAATGTAGGTCTTGACTCTGCAATTCTTATGAACCCGCAGACATGGGTTGCATCGGGTCATCTCGGCGGTTTCTCTGATCCGCTTATGGATTGTAAGGAATGTAAAACCCGTCACCGTGCCGACAACCTTATTGAAGATTTTGACGGTACAAATGTTGCAGGCTGGACAAATGAAGAAATGATGAATTACATCAAGGAAAAAGAGATTCCGTGCCCTAACTGCGGCAAGCACAACTTTACCGACATTCGTCAGTTCAACCTTATGTTCAAAACATTCCAGGGCGTTACAGAGGACAGCAAGAATGAAATTTATCTTCGTCCCGAAACTGCTCAGGGCATTTTCGTGAACTTCTCTAACATTCAGAGAACAAGCCGTAAGAAAGTTCCTTTCGGTGTTGCGCAAATCGGTAAATCTTTCAGAAACGAAATCACACCCGGTAACTTTATTTTCCGTGTTCGTGAGTTTGAGCAGATGGAGCTTGAGTTCTTCTGCAAGCCGGGCACTGACCTTGAATGGTTTGAATACTGGAGAGGTTTCTGCCGTGACTGGCTCTATTCTCTCAATATTAAGGAAGAAAATCTCCGTCTTCGTGACCATTCAAAAGAGGAGCTTTGTTTCTATTCAAAGGCCACAACAGACTTTGAATATCTCTTCCCGTTCGGTTGGGGCGAGCTTTGGGGCGTTGCCGACAGAACAGACTATGACCTTACACAACACAGCAAAACAAGCGGTAAGACACTTGAGTATTTTGATCCGACAACAAATGAGAAGTACATTCCGTATGTTATTGAGCCGTCACTCGGTGTTGAGCGTCTTTTCCTTGCTCTTGTTGTTGAGGCTTACGATGAAGAAGTTATTGACGAAAAGGATACACGAGTTGTGTTAAGACTTCATCCGACGCTTGCTCCTTACAAAGCTTGCGTTCTTCCGCTTTCAAAGAAGCTCAACGAGCAGGCCGGCAAGGTTTATGAACAGCTTTCAGCCGACTTTATGACTGATTATGACGATGCCGGTTCAATCGGCAAGCGTTACAGAAGACAGGACGAAATCGGTACTCCGTTCTGTATCACATATGACTTTGAGTCTGTTGACGACGGTTGTGTAACGGTTCGTGACCGTGACACAATGCAGCAGGAAAGAGTTGCAATTGACAAGCTCAACGATTATATCGCTGAAAAGATTAAGTTCTGATTTTAATATGATATCAAAAGGACATTCCAAATGGAATGTCCTTTTTTGCGTAGGGGGGATAATATGTCAACAAGGAATTGTGTAAACAATTGCAATGTTACGCTCGGGCATAATATGTTTTTTACATTGCAAACTGTCTGACCGACCACAACTTTCCATTTTCAATTTTACATTTAATTAAAACTATCTTCACGAATCAGGAACGGCGGCTCGCCGTATAAGAACAGCGGATAACCTTAAAATTCGGGTTATCCGCTGTGTGTTTTATTCAATATAATAATCTGAATTCAATCAAATTACTTTGAGAGGTTTGTGAGAACCTTTTTGATTCTCTCAACAGCCTCAATCGTGTTTTCTCTGTCACCGAATGATGTAAGACGGAAGTAGCCGGCACCGTTTTCGCCAAAGCCCTCACCCGGAGTACCTACAACATTTGCCTCGTTGAGGAGGAGGTCAAAGAATTCCCAACTGCCCATATTGTTCGGACACTTGAGCCAGATGTAAGGTGAGTTCTTACCGCCTGTGTAGTAGATGCCGAGTTCATCAAGAGCAGATGCGATAATTCTTGCATTTTCCTGATAGTAAGAAATGTTCTCCTTGATCTGCTTCTGACCTTCTTCGCTGAATACAGCGGCAGCAGCACACTGAACAGGCCATGAAACACCGTTGAACTTTGTTGCCTGACGGCGGTACCATGTTGCATAGATATTGTGACCGTCACGCTCAAGCTCCTTAGGAATTACCGTGTAACCGCATCTTGTACCTGTGAAGCCTGCTGTCTTTGAAAGTGAGCACATTTCAATTGCGCACTTTCTTGCACCTTCGATTGCAAAAATTGAACGAGGGAGATCCTCTGTGATGAATGCCTCATACGCTGAATCGTAGAGGATTATTGCATCGTTTTTAAGAGCATAGTCAACCCAAGCCTTGAGCTGTTCGGCGTTGTATGCAGAACCTGTCGGGTTGTTAGGTGAGCAAAGGTAGATGATATCTGCCTTTACATTTTCATCAGGGAGAGCGGCAAAGCCGTTTGCCTCATTTGATGTAGCATAAACGATTTCTCTGCCTGCCATAATGTTTGAGTCAACATATACGGGGTAAACAGGATCGGTTACGAGAACAATATTATCCTTTGAGAAGATGTCGCCTATGTTACCGCAGTCCGACTTTGCACCGTCTGATACAAAGATTTCGTCAGCGCCTACTGTAACGCCAAAGCTCTTGTAATAATCTGAAATAGCCTGTCTGAGAAACTCGTAGCCCTCATAATCGGGATAGCCCTTGAAGGTTTCCTTATGAGCAAGATCCTCTGCACCCTTTTTCATTGCCTCAACAACAACAGGAGCAAGCGGAAGGGTTACATCACCGATACCAAGCTTGATAACCTTTTTATCGGGATGAGCCGCAATATATGCATTTGTCTTTTTTGCAACATCTGCAAAAAGATAGTTAGGAACGAGATTGTCAAAATTTCTGTTAATCTTCATTAAAATCAGTCCTTTAAATCTGAAAGTTAAGTGGAAAAATCAATTACTTTTCAAGTGATGCTTTAATAAATTCTCTGAAAAGCGGATGAGCACGGTTTGGGCGTGACTTGAACTCAGGATGATACTGAACAGCAACGAAGAAACGGTTGTCGGGAACTTCAACAGCTTCAACAAGAAGTCCGTTAGGTGAAGTACCTGTAATCTTCATGCCTGCATTTTCAATTTCCTCTCTGAAATCGTTATTGAACTCATAACGATGACGGTGACGCTCTGAAATTTCATGCTGACCGTAAGCCTTAGCCATAAGCGAATCGGGCTTAATAACACACGGATATGCACCAAGACGCATTGTGCCGCCCATATCCTCAATGCCCTCCTGTTCAGGCATAAGGTCAATAACATTATGCTTGCCCTCTGGTGTAAACTCACCGCTGTTGGCGTCAGCATAGCCGAGAACATCTCTTGCGTATTCGATTACTGCAGTCTGCATACCGAGACAGATTCCGAGATACGGAATATCATGCTCACGGGCATATTTTGCAGCCATAATCTTACCTTCGATACCTCTGTTACCGAAGCCGCCCGGAACGAGGATACCGTCAACATCACCGAGAAGCTCGTCAACCTTGTACTTTGTGAGAAGTTCGCAGTCAACCCACTTGATTTCGACATCAGCGGAATTTTCATAGCCACCGTGACGAAGTGCCTCTGCAACAGAAAGATATGCGTCATGGAGAGCAACATACTTACCGCAAAGAGCAATCGTGCATTTCTTTGTACGGTTGTTGATACGGCTAAGCATTTCTTCCCACTCGGAAAGGTCTGGCTTTTTGTCCGTTACAATATTGAGCTCACGACATACAACATTTGAGAAATTGCTCTTTTCAAGCATAAGAGGTGCCTGATAAAGCGTTGGGAGAGTAATATTTTCGATTACACAATCCGGCTTTACATTGCAGAAAAGTGCAATCTTGTTGAAAATGCTCTCCTCAAGAGGTTCGTCACAACGAAGAACGATGATATCGGGATTGATACCGAGTGAACGAAGCTCCTTTACAGAATGCTGTGTCGGCTTTGATTTGTGTTCCTCACTGCCCTTGATATAGGGAACGAGAGTTACATGAATAAAGATGCTGTTCTCTCTGCCGACTTCAAGAGATACCTGACGGATAGCCTCAAGGAACGGCTGGCTTTCGATATCGCCCACCGTACCGCCGATTTCCGTAATTACAACATCGGCATTAGTCTTTTCACCTACATTGTAGATAAAAGACTTAATTTCATTTGTGATGTGAGGAATTACCTGAACTGTCTTGCCGAGGTAGTCGCCGTGACGCTCCTTTTCAAGAACATTTGAGTAAACCTTACCTGTTGTGAGGTTTGAATACTTATTAAGGTCCTCATCAATAAAACGCTCATAATGGCCGAGGTCGAGGTCGGTTTCTGCACCGTCCTCCGTTACATATACCTCGCCGTGCTGATACGGGCTCATTGTACCCGGATCAACATTGATATACGGGTCAAGCTTTTGAGCAACAATCTTGAGCCCTCTTGCCTTTAAAAGTCTGCCGAGAGATGCGGCTGTGATACCCTTGCCAAGACCGGATACGACACCGCCTGTTACAAATATATATTTTTTATTTTTCTTATGTTCGGTTATCTCCACGATTACACCTCAACTTCGCCTTCAAATACTTTTTCCGCATTACCTGTCATATATACCGTTTCATCAGTATAGTTGATAATAAGATCGCCGCCCTTGAGCTTAATCTTGATGTCTTCGCCCTTTTTACAGAAACCGTTTTCACAAGCGGCAACCGCAACGGCACAAGCACCTGTACCGCAAGCCCATGTTTCGCCTGAGCCACGCTCCCACACTCTCATCTTGATTGTATGGTCATCGAGAACTGTTACAAATTCTGTATTCACTCTTTCAGGGAAAAGCTTATCGTTTTCAAACTCAGGTCCTATGGTTTCGATGTCAAGATTATCAATATCGTCCATGAATACCACGCAGTGAGGATTGCCCATTGATACGCAGGTAATGTTATAGTTCTTGCCTGCAATTTCAACAGGTCTGTCAACAACCTTGTCACCGTCAAGAACAACAGGAATTTCCTTCGGTTCAAGAATAGCCTTGCCCATATCAACTCTGAGGCGGTTAACCTTTCCGCCTGAAGTATAAGCCTTGAGTTTCTTGATACCGCTGAGTGTTTCAATTGTAATTTCGTCTTTTTCGTTGATATCAACCATACCGTGGTCATAGAGGAACTTACCTACGCAACGGATACCGTTACCGCACATCTTACCTTCCGAACCGTCAAGGTTGTACATTTTCATCTTTGCATCTGCAACCTTTGAAGGGCAAACAAGAATAATACCGTCGCCGCCGATACCGAAATGTCTGTCGGAAAGTCTTACAGCAAGCGCCTCGGGGTTGCTGATTTCCTGATCAAAAGTGCTGCAATAGATATAGTCATTGCCTATACCCTGCATCTTAGTGAATTTTAACATAAGCTTTTCCTCTCTCATGTGGTTAATGTCGATAAGCTCCGTGCTGTGCTGTGAATAGTGGCTCTTGAGGCAATCTGCAAGTGCATTTGCCGTGTCAAGAGATGTAAGACACGGAATATTTCTTTCAACAGTCTTACGACGGATTTTAACAGAATCTCTTGAAGGAATTCTGCCCTTTGCAGATGTTGAAATAACATACTGAATCTTGCCCGATTCAATGAGTGTAAGAGTATTGTTTGTCTTGGACTCGTGAATTTTCTTTACGCTTACGGCGTCAATACCGTACTTCTTGAGTACATCCGCTGTACCCTCTGTTGCGTAGATTCTGAATCCGAGGTCGTAGTATTTCTTGGCGATTTCACCGATTTCAGCCTTATCCGAATTACGGACTGTGATGAACACACCGCCCTTTTTCTTCATCTTGTAGCCTGCACCGATGAGTCCCTTATAGAGAGCCTCCTCAAGTGTGCCTGCAACACCGAGAACTTCACCTGTTGACTTCATCTCGGGACCGAGGTGGTTATCAACATTGATAAGCTTTTCAAAGCTGAATACGGGAACCTTAACCGCAATGTAAGGACTCTTTCTGTAAAGACCTGTGCCGTAGCCCATATCTTTGAGCTTTTCACCGAGCATTGCTCTTGTTGCAAGGTCAACCATAGGAACGCCTGTTACCTTACTGATGTAAGGGATTGTTCTTGAAGAACGGGGATTTACCTCGATAACATAGAGTTCGTCTTTATAGATAAGGTACTGAATGTTTACAAGTCCCTTTGTACGGAGTTCGATTGCAAGGTTCTTTGAGCTTTCAATAATAATCTGAGTCATTCTGTCTGAGAGATTCCATGCCGGATAAACCGCAATTGAGTCGCCCGAGTGAACACCGGCACGCTCGATATGCTCCATAATACCCGGAATAAGAATATCTTCACCGTCACAAATGGCGTCAACTTCAAGCTCTGTACCCTGAAGGTACTTATCAATAAGAATCGGATTTTCAATATTCTGTGCAAGAATGATTGCCATATACTCTTTGACATCATCTTCGTTGAATGCAATAATCATATTCTGACCGCCGAGAACATATGACGGACGGAGAAGAACAGGATAACCGATTTTGTCTGCAACATCGAGAGCCTCGTCTGTTGTCATAACCGTTACGCCACGGGGACGCTTGATGTGATACTTTTCAAGAAGCTCGTCAAAACGCTCTCTGTCCTCTGCCATATCAATGGCATCGTATGATGTGCCGAGAATATTTACACCGTTGTCGCTGAGGAACTTTGTAAGCTTAATTGCTGTCTGTCCGCCGAATGCAACAACTACACCGAACGGATTCTCTGTCTTTATTATGCCCATAACATCTTCGGTTGTGAGCGGTTCAAAATAAAGTCTGTCGGCTGTGTCAAAGTCTGTTGATACTGTTTCAGGGTTGTTGTTTACGATAACAACATCGTAGCCTGCTTTTTTGAGCGCCCATACGCAGTGAACAGACGCATAGTCAAATTCGATACCCTGACCGATTCTGATAGGACCCGAACCGAATACGATAACTGTTTTCTTATCGCTCTTCTGCTCCCTGATGAATTCCTCAGCTTCATTTTCCTTATCAAATGTTGAATAGAAGTAAGGAGTTTCAGCCTCAAATTCTGCGGCGCAGGTATCAACCATTTTATAAACAGGAACAAGCGGATTTTCAACCTTCTTGCCTGTGATTTTTTCAATTGTTCTGTCAAGGAATCCCTTGTTCTTGGCACGAACATAGAGATCCTCCGTAAGCTCGTCGTTCTTGAGTTCGTTTTCAACGGCAATAAGATTTTTGAGCTTTTCAAGGAACCACTCGTCAATGAGAGTGATGTTGTGAATCTGTTCTACTGTAATGCCTCTCTTGAGAGCCTCATATACGCAGAAAATTCTTCTGTCATCGCAAACGCTGAGTCTGTCATAAACCGATGCGTTTGAAAGCTCTGCAAATTCCTTGTCGTTGAGAGTATCGTGAGAAATCTCGGCACCTCTTACGGCTTTCATAATAGCCTGCTCAAATGTCGGAGCAATAGCCATAACCTCGCCTGTTGCCTTCATCTGAGTTCCGAGTGTTCTCTTTGCATATACAAATTTATCGAAAGGCCATTTCGGGAATTTTACAACAACATAGTCAAGCGCCGGCTCAAAGCAAGCGTATGTTGTACCTGTAACGGCATTCTTGATTTCATTAAGTGTGTAACCGATAGCAATTTTAGCGGCAACCTTTGCAATAGGATAACCTGTTGCCTTTGACGCAAGTGCCGATGAACGGGATACACGGGGATTAACCTCGATAACCGCATATTCAAATGTTTCGGGGTTGAGTGCGAACTGGCAGTTACAACCGCCCTCTACTTTAAGCGCAGAGATAATGTTGAGAGCCGCACTTCTGAGCATCTGATATTCCTTGTCGGCAAGTGTTACCGTAGGAGCGATAACGATTGAGTCGCCTGTGTGAACGCCTACAGGATCGAAGTTTTCCATTGAGCAGACAGTAATAACATTTCCGTCGCTGTCACGCATAACCTCAAACTCGATTTCCTTCCAACCTGAGATACATTTTTCAACAAGCACCTGTGTGATAGGAGAAAGTTCAAGACCGTTTGATGTGATTTCACGAAGCTCTTCCTCGTTATCGACAATACCGCCGCCTGTACCGCCGAGTGTGAATGCAGGACGGATAATTACAGGATAACCGATTTCATCGGCAAACTTAACAGCTGATTCAACATCTGTAACAACAAGTGACGGAATAACAGGCTGACCTATTTCAATCATTGTGTCCTTAAAAAGCTGTCTGTCCTCTGCCTTGTCAATTGTTTCGGGGTTTGCACCGAGAAGCTGAACATTGTATTTATCAAGGAAGCCCTCTTTTGCAAGCTGCATTGAAAGGGTAAGACCCGTCTGACCGCCGAGGGTTGAAAGAAGGCTGTCAGGGCGTTCCTTTTTGATGATTCTCTTAACTGTTTCAAGCGTCAACGGCTCAATGTAGATTTTATCAGCCATTGCGTTATCAGTCATAATTGTAGCAGGGTTTGAGTTTACGAGAATAACCTCAAGTCCTTCTTCTTTAAGCGCACGGCAAGCCTGTGTGCCTGCATAGTCAAATTCGGCAGCCTGACCGATTACGATAGGGCCCGAACCGATTACCATAACTCGTTTGATATTCTTTTTGAGTGGCATATAATCATTCCTCGTTCAAGTAATTATTGTATCTGTTCTTATGCTGAATAGTAATCCGAATTTCGGACTCTTATTTTCTGTTGTTCTTCATCAATTCAATAAAACGGTCAAACAAAAATGCTGTATCGTGAGGACCGCCGCAAGCTTCCGGATGGAACTGAACCGAGAAAGCAGGCATATTTGTGTAGTTTACACCCTCGCAGGTGTTATCATTACCGTTTACAAAGCTTACTTTGCCGTTTTCGGGCATACTGTCGCTTACAACAGCGTAGCCGTGGTTCTGTGATGTAATGTAAACTCTGCCTGTTTCAACCTCTTTTGCAGGCTGGTTTGCACCTCTGTGACCGTACTTGAGCTTTTCTGTTTTTGCACCCTGTGAAAGCGCAAGGAGCTGGTGACCGAGACAGATACCGAAAGTCGGAATCCCGAAGTCACAAAGCTTTTTGAGCTCTGCAATAATCTCTGTGTTGTCCGAAGGATCTCCCGGTCCGTTTGAAAGCATTACGCCGTCGGGATTCATAGCCTTAATTTCCTCCGCTGTTGTGTGGGCGGGAACGACTGTAAGGTTACAACCTCTCTTAACAAGCTCTCTGCCGATGTTATGCTTTGCGCCAAAATCCATAAGCACAACATTGAGGTCGCCGTTTTCAGCGTCAAAATGCTCTTTTTCTTTTATAGTAGTGCTTTCAACAGCCTCTGTAATAACATAGTTCTTAATCTCGTCAAGTTCTTCCTTTGTTACATCGGGAGAATAGGAGATTTTGCAGTTCAGAACACCGTATTCACGCACAATTCTTGTGAGCGCACGGGTGTCGATTCCGTAAATGCCGGGAATTCCCGACTCTTTTAAAAAGGTGTCAAGATCACCCTCACAACGGAAGTTTGAAGGAACTTGGCACCATTCTCGTACAATATAACCTTTCAGTGACGGAGAGTCACTCTCAAAATCGGCAGGGATAACACCATAGTTGCCGATTAAAGGGAATGTCTGAATAACCACCTGACCGTAATAGCTGGGGTCGGTGAGTGTTTCAAGATAACCTGTCATTGCTGTAGTAAAAACAAGTTCTCCCGTAGTTTCTTTTTCGGCACCAAACGCCTTGCCCTCAAAAACTGTTCCGTTTTCAAGGATTAAGTATGCCGCACGGCTCATAAAAACACATTCCTTTCAATAAACTAAAAAAATTGCAGTCAGTTCTCATATGTTCTGATAACCTGCTTTGCAACCTCAAGCTTGCTTGTTCTGAGATCCATAGCCTGTTTTTCAAGATAGCGATGCGCCTGATCTTCGGACATATTAAGGCAGGTAATAAGCAGGAACTTTGCTCTGTTTATTATCTTCATATCCGCAACCATATGCTTGAGCTTTTCATTTTCCTCAATCACACGGAACATACGCATCTTAAAACATTCCGTAAACTGCAAAAAGTGGTGAAACAGGTGCTTGTTTACGGGCTTTGCAATAACAAGAACACCGTGCTCCGTAAGTGCGTCGTTCACATAATCCGCATTTCGCTGCGGAACGATAATCACAACACTTGAACGGGTTGTTCCGGCAAAGTACTTTGAAAGCTCAATGCCGTTTTCCTTTTCAAGCGGTGCATTGACGCAGATGAGGTCAAAAACCTCACCATTTGCAAGCTCCTTAGCCTCCTGTGAGGTTTGGCAGACGGAAATCTCCGTATAGCCTTCGCTTTCGAGCAATTGTGACAAAGAAACGGCACTCTGTTCAGAGTGTGAAATCAACAAAGCATTTTTCAAGAACCTCACCACCGCATATTGTTTCATTCATCTTATTATTTTACAAGATTAACCCCTATTGTTATTTACTTAAAGGAATTATGACAATATTTTTTACAATTTTGTAAAAACATTTTCATTGCAAATTTGTTTTACACTTTTCAACATTTTTCGGGCAATTTTTCATTTAAACATTACTCAAACATATTACCGTATTTGTGTTTTTGATTATAGATTAAATTTTTCACTCTTATCACAACTTCATCGGGATAATATCCGCTGACTTTTTCAAAAGATTTTTCTATATCGGAACTCATAAACGAAAATTTTACCTGTTCACCATACAGTTCCTGAGCAGCATCAAGCTGTACATCGAAATCTACATCAAAAGGTTTTGCGTGAATTTTTGGGATTAAGTTGTAAATATCCTCTCCGAGAGGGTAATCCTCGGTTGTGTCGGCAAGCAGCGAAAGTCCGAAATCAAAATACGGACAAAATCTGTATTCGCCTGTATCATCATTCAGTATAAACGCAATATTATTGGTATGCCTGTCCTCATTCAGAAAAAATGCGTCAAGCTCAAGCATTGCTGTTATATATTTTCCGACATTTTTCAAACCTGTTTTATTCTCAATAAAATCAACGGTGTGGGAAATTTTATCCTTCACATCATCGTACTTTAAAAGATTTTTTGCCATTGATGACGCAAACCATTGCTTTGACAAATGCTCAAGCGTGACAATGCTTTCATTTTTTTTGCGAAAGTTTTTTGAATAACAACCGTTAAGCTTTCGACCTACAAATTCTATTTTTATCGGAAAATATTCCGCAAAATCGGTTATATTCGATTTTTTCAACAATTCAGATACAACAACCTCACACAAGCCCTCATATCCCATATGGTCTGCTTTGTACCAAAAATCGTTTACAAGCCACTTTTGCTGATTGCCTTTTGAAGAAGCAGATTTTGTATCTATAAGTGAGTAATTGTCAAGATTGATTTTCTTAATCAAAAAGCGTACAGCTCCTTTCTTGTAAACCTTATATATTGGTTATCCTCAGCCGTTCTTCCGTCTGTTTTTTCAAGTATCTGCAAAGTATCGTAGCCGTACGCTCCGATTTTTTTCAAAATAGTTTTTCGGAATGCCCTTGATTTCGGAAAACATCTTTCTTCAAGAAACTGTTCAAAATCGTTCCAATCCGGATTTTCATTTATACCGAAAGCTCTTTTCATTATATCATTGGTGCGATTCACAATTTTTATTTTCTTATCGGCAAAGTTGACATATATTTCCGTACACACCTTCTGACGGAACATAAAATCAAGCCGCATAACATAATTACCGTCCAAGGGCTTGTTAAGATATTTTGAAATTGTCTGACGGCTTACATTAAAGGTTTGTGCTATTTCAGCAGTAGTTTTACCGTTTTTCTGCATTTCAATTGCATTTTTAACATCCGTTTCGGTCAACTTATTTTTTCTTCCGCCTTTAAGCCTGCCTGCAATATCCTTTAACTCGGTTTCGTTATCTGTTCCGAACAAATCTATACAAAGCTTTCTGTAATCTGTCATATGCCCCACCGCCTTAATAGTGTCAAATATCATTCTTTACACTATTATTATATAGCATATACAAAACAAAGTCAATTATCTTTGCTAAACATTTATATGCCAAAACACCCCGAACAGCTATTGCCGTTCGGGGTGTCTCGGTTTATGTGAATTAAAAAGGATAGGTTAATTAAGCTATTGGGGATTATTCAACATCCTGCATAGCGTCGTAGCCTGTTTCGCCTGTTCTAACCTTAACAACATCTTCAACATCATAGATAAAGATTTTGCCGTCACCGATATGACCTGTGTAAAGTGCCTTAACAGCCGCATCAACAACTGCCTTTACAGGAACCTTGCAAACTACGATTTCAACCTTCATCTTAGGAAGGAGGTTACTTTCAATAGCAACACCACGGTAATACTCTGCTTTACCCTTCTGAGCACCGCAACCGAGTACCTGAGATACTGTCATACCTGTAATGCCAAGCTTATCCATTTCTTCTTTAAGAGCTTCAAGCTTTGATTGCTTGAGAAGAATGTCAATCTTAGTAATCTTTGTGCCGTCGGTAGCCATATCATACTTGCCAGCAAGCTGAACGGGAACTGCCTGAGTTACAGGAACATTGCTGTCAACATCAAATGTTTCATCAAGTGAAGCTGTACCGACACCGATTGGCATAAAGTCTGCATATGCGCTGATAAGACCGTGCTCGCAGATATCGAGGCCCTTCATTTCTTCGTCCTTTGTAACACGAAGACCTACTGTCTTTTTGATGATTGTGAATACGATAATCATGCAAACAACTGTCCAAGCTACGATTGTAACAATACCGAGAGCCTGCTTACCAAGCTGAGCGAAGCCACCGCCGTAGAAAAGACCTGTGATGCCGTTCTGACCGTTACCTGTTGCGAAAAGACCTACTGCAAGGCCGCCCCACATACCGTTTACGCCGTGTACCGAGAATGCGCCGACAGGATCATCTATTTTAAGCTTGATATCAACGAATTCAACTGCTACTACGATGAGGATACCTGAAACGATACCGATAACTGCTGCGCCGATTGCATCAACATCTGCACAACCTGCCGTGATTGCTACAAGACCTGCGAGTGATGCGTTAAGACACATTGAAACATCAGGCTTGCCGTTCTTGATCCATGTAAAGAGCATGGTTGTTACTGTTGCAACTGCCGGAGCAATTGTTGTTGTAAGAAGAATCTGACCGAGACGAGCGCCGTCTTCAGCAGCGGCACCGTTAAAGCCGTACCATGCAAACCAAAGAATGAATACACCGAGAGCACCGAGTGTGATGCTGTGACCGGGGATAGCGTTTACCTTGCCGTTCTTGCCGTATTTACCGATACGGGGTCCGAGAATGATTGCGCCGACAAGTGCCGAGATACCACCGACCATATGAATTACGATTGAACCTGCAAAGTCGATACAGCCGAGCTGTGCAAGCCAACCCTGACCGTTCCAAACCCAACCTGCTTCAATCGGGTAAACAACGAGTGAAATAATTGCGCTGTAAACACAGTATGCCGAAAATTTTGTACGCTCTGCCATAGCACCTGAAACGATAGTAGCTGCTGTAGCACAGAATACAAGCTGGAATACGAATGAGTTCCAATCAAAGTTCATCCAGTCTGTGAACATATTGAGGTTGGGAACACCGATGAATCCTGCAACATAGTCCTCAGACATCATAAGTCCGAAGCCTAACAGGCTGAATACAACCGTACCGATACAAAAGTCCATCAGGTTTTTCATAATGATGTTGCCTGCGTTTTTAGCTCTTGTAAAACCGGTTTCAACCATTGCGAATCCGCACTGCATAAAGAACACGAGTAATGCGCCGATCATAAACCAGACGCCTGTGCCTCCGTAAATTAGTTCTGCCATATAAATCTCTCCTTTTATCAAAATAACAAAAACGGCGTGGGGTTGACAGTTTAATTCTGTCAATCACACGCCGTTGTGTTACCTGTTATACAATATAAATAATGTTATTTAGTATAAATAGAGGTTCTATCAATCACACACCGAAAAGAAGTTCACCGTATGAAGGATAAGGCCAGTATTCCGAAGCTGTTTCTGTTTCCATTGCGTCACCGACAGCTCTGAGTTCCTGCATAAGTGCAAATACTGTTTCTCTGTAGTACTTAGCATACTTGAGGTTGTCATCGCTGTAGTCGCTTGCCTTGATAACAGCCTCTTCAAGCTCTGCAGTTTTCTTTGAGAAACATACAAGTTTGTTTGAAAGGCTTGTAATAAGGTCTTCCTCAACACTTGTAGGAATAGCGTCTGAAAGTGCCTTCTTGGCAAGTGCTGTATCCGTAAGATCTCTTACATATGATGTAACGGCAGGAAGAATGTTCTTCTTAGCCATATCAATCATTGTGAGAGCCTCAATGTTAATCTGCTTAGAATAGCTTTCAAGCTCAATTTCATATCTTGCACGGATTTCGTCTGCCGAACAAATCTTATTCTTAACAAAGAGGTCCACATTCTTCTTGTCAAGGAAGTGTTCCATTGCGTCAGGAAGTGACTTGAGGTTAAGAAGTCCTCTTCTTTCAGCCTCTTCAACCCACTCGGGAGCGTAGTTGTTGCCGTTGAAGATAATGTTCTGATGCTCTGTGAATACTTTCTTAACAAGAGCCTTGATAGCTGCGTCCATATCATCCGCATCTTTAAGCTCATCGTAGAACTCTGAAAGTTCTTCGGCTACCATAGTGTTGAGCATATAGTTAGGGCAGGCAATGTTAAGTGAAGAACCAAGTGCTCTGAATTCAAACTTGTTACCTGTGAATGCAAAAGGTGATGTACGGTTACGGTCTGATGTATCTTTCATAAAGTCAGGAAGAACATCAACGCCTGTTCTCATCTTCTGCTTACCCTTGCTTACATATTCTCTGTCATTGATGATTGAATCAACGAGTTCGCCGAGGTCATCACCGAGATACATTGAAATGATTGCAGGCGGTGCTTCGTTAGCGCCAAGACGGTGGTCGTTACCTGCCGATGCAACCGTGATTCTGAGAAGATCCTGATACTCGTGAACAGCCTTTACAACTGCTGCAAGGAAAAGCTGGAACTGAAGGTTGTTTTCAGGAGTCTTGCCGGGATCAAGAAGGTTTTCGCCTGTGTTGGTTGAAATTGACCAGTTGTTGTGCTTACCGGAACCGTTAACACCTGCAAACGGCTTTTCGTGAAGAAGACAAACAAGACCGTGTCTTTCGGCAACCTTCTTCATAACTTCCATTGTAAGCTCGTTGTGGTCGGTTGCAATGTTTGTTGTTGTGAAGATAGGAGCAAGCTCGTGCTGTGAAGGAGCAACTTCGTTATGCTTTGTCTTTGCAAGGATACCGAGTTTCCAGAGTTCCTCGTCAAGGTCTTTCATATAAGCAGCAACTCTTGTCTTGATTGCACCGAAGTAATGGTCGTCAAGTTCCTGTCCTTTAGGAGCTTTTGCACCGAAAAGTGTTCTGCCTGTATAAATAAGATCCTCTCTCTGGTCGTAAGCGTCCTTATCAATAAGGAAGTATTCCTGCTCCGGACCTACTGTTGTTGTAACTCTTGTAACATTTTCTTTGCCGAGAAGATGAAGAATCTTTACAGCCTCTGTATTAATTCTCTCCATTGAACGAAGAAGAGGAGTTTTCTTATCGAGAACCTCGCCTGTATAAGAACAGAATGCTGTAGGAATATAAAGTGTTCCGTCCTTAACAAATGCATATGATGTCGGATCCCATGTTGTATAGCCTCTCGCCTCGAATGTGGCACGAATACCGCCGCTTGGGAAAGAAGAAGCATCAGGCTCGCCCTTTACAAGCTCTTTACCTGAGAACTCCATGATAACCTGACCTTCACCGTTCGGTGCGATAAAGCTGTCATGCTTTTCGGCTGTGATACCTGTCATCGGCTGGAACCAGTGTGTGTAGTGGGTACAGCCCATTTCAACTGCCCAGTCCTTCATAGCAGCCGCAACAACATTTGCAACGCTGAGGTCAAGCGGTTCACCGTTCTGGATTGTCTTTTTCAAAGCCTTGTAAGTTGACTTTGGAAGTCTTTCCTGCATCTTCTGGTCATTAAATACCATGCTGCCAAAAATTTCGGGAACTTTTGCCATTTTAATTCTCTCCTATCCATTTTGAAAATAAATTTTAATGGTCTGATTTTTGCTTTATAAAAACAGAAAAGGACACTGTAAGCCTCAGCTCACAGCGCCCTTGCTGTCTTTGATGTTGTTAGTATATTCCACTTTTGCGAATTTGTCAATACATTTTTTGAAAAAAGTTTTGAAATTGCAAGTTTTATTAAATTTCCTGCAAAATTAAGCTGAAACGCCAATAAGAGTTGCATATTTTCTACAACAATCACAGTAAAATGAAAGTTTTACCCTTAAAAGTTGCAATTTTCCTCTATTTTCCCTTGACAAAGCACAATGTATAGTTATATAATCTAAGTGCTGATTTTTCTTGATCAACGATGACAGGGCATTTCAGAACATCAGCCAACCTGCACATTCAGCTTTGCAGGATATAGTACAGGCTGAGCATAGCGGTTTTACCGCTGAGAAGAGATTGGGCATTTTACAATTACATATATATGATTGATTATTAACCGGCAGAACATTAATTGCCACTTTGAACCGATAAGTTTACGAAAGCAAACTTCCTTTTACATATATATGTATATAAAAAAGTCCGCTGAATAATTTTTGTGATTAACAGGAAAGGGTGATCATTAATGGAACAGACAGTCAGAGAGAACAACAAGACTCTGTATTCTCCGAAGTTTGAACATGATAACTGCGGTATCGGAGCTGTTGTTAATATTAAGGGTATCAAGTCACACGACACCGTGGCAAACGCTCTGACAATTGTTGAAACTCTCGAACACAGAGCAGGTAAGGATGCCGAAGGCAAAACAGGTGACGGCGTAGGTATTCTTCTCCAGATTTCACACAAATTTTTTAAGAAGGCAGCTGCTGAAATCGGCATTAAGCTCGGTTCCGAAAGAGATTACGCTGTAGGTATGTTCTTCTTCCCTCAGAATGAGCTTGCAAGAAATCAGGCAAAGAAGATGTTTGAAATCTCGGTTGGAGAAATGTTCCGTCAAAGCCCGAGGTACTCGGTCACAGAGCTGTTGAATGTATGCCTGCAATTATGCAGTGCTTTATCAAAAGACCTCACGGTGTAAAAAGAGGTCTTCCGTTCGACAGAAAGCTCTATGTTGCAAGAAGAGTTTTTGAACAGAGTAATGAAGACACATATGTAGTTTCGCTTTCAAGCAGAACTATTGTATATAAAGGTATGTTCCTTGTCGGCGATCTCCGTAACTTCTTTCTTGATCTTCAGGACGAGGATTACGAGTCTGCAATCGCTATGGTTCACTCCCGTTTTTCAACCAACACAAATCCAAGCTGGCAGAGAGCTCATCCTAACAGAATGATTGTTCACAACGGTGAAATCAACACAATCAGAGGCAACGCTGACAAGATGCTTGCCCGTGAGGAAACAATGCGTTCGGAGCATCTCAAGGGCGACCTTGACAAGGTTATCCCTGTTGTAAACACAGAGGGTTCAGACTCTGCAATGCTTGATAACACACTTGAATTTCTCGTAATGAGCGGTATGGAGCTTCCTCTTGCCGTTATGATTACAATTCCGGAGCCGTGGGATAATAACGGCACAATGAGCCAGAAGAGAAAGGACTTCTATCAGTATTATGCAACAATGATGGAGCCGTGGGACGGTCCTGCGTCAATCCTTTTCTCTGACGGCGACATTATGGGTGCGGTTCTTGACCGTAACGGTCTGCGTCCGTCAAGATATTACATCACGGATGACGGCAACCTCATTCTTTCATCGGAAGTCGGCGCACTTCCTATTGATCCCGCAAAAATTGTTACAAAGGAAAGACTTCGCCCGGGCAAAATGCTCCTTGTCGATACGGTTCAGGGCAGACTCATTGATGACGATGAACTCAAAGAATATTATGCGTCAAAACAGCCTTACGGCGAATGGCTCGACAGTAATCTTGTTTGTCTTAAAGACCTCAAAATTCCTAATATGAAGGTTGAGGAGCATTCATATAAAGAAAGACAAAAACTCCAGAAGGCTTTCGGATATACCTACGAAGATGTTATGACATCAATCCTTCCTATGGCAAAGAACGGCACAGAGTCAATTGCAGCAATGGGTACAGACAGTCCGCTTGCAGTTCTTTCAAAAGAACCGCAGCCGCTTTTCAACTACTTCAAACAGCTCTTTGCACAGGTTACAAACCCGCCGATTGACGCAATCCGTGAGGAAGTTGTAACATCAACAACAATTTATATCGGTGAGGACGGCAACATCCTTGAGGAGCGTCCCGAAAACTGCAAGGTTATGAAGATTCACAACCCGATTCTTACATCAACCGATATTCTCAAAATCAAGAATATGCACATTCCGGGCTTTAAGGTTGCGGTTATCCCGATTCTCTACTACAAGAACACAAGACTTTCAAAGGCTGTTAAGCGACTTTTCATTGGAGCTGACAAGGCTTACAATGACGGTGCAAATATTCTTATCCTCTCCGACAGAGGAGTTGACGAAAACCATCTTGCAATTCCGTCACTTCTTGCAGTATCCGCTCTTCATCAGCACCTTGTTGCAACAAAGAAGAGAACCTCACTTGCAATGATACTTGAAAGCGGTGAGCCGAGAGAAGTTCATCATTTTGCAACACTTCTCGGCTACGGTGCAAGTGCAATCAACCCGTATCTTGCTCAGGAAACAATTCACGAGCTTATCGGTGATGACCTTCTTGACAAGGACTACTACGCAGCAGTTGACGATTACAACAGCGCAGTTCTCCACGGCATCGTAAAGATTGCGTCAAAAATGGGTATTTCAACAATCCAGTCATATCATGGCTCACAGATTTTTGAGGCTATCGGTATCGGCAAGGATGTTATTGACGAATACTTCACAGGCACAGTCAGCAGAATCGGCGGTATCACAATCAAGGATATCGAAAAGAATGTTGACAAACTTCACACAGCGGCATTTGATCCGCTTGACCTCGGTGTAAGCGATGAGCTTGAATCCCGTGGTTCACACAAGTTCAGAAGCGGCAAAGAGGAACACCTCTACAATCCGCAGACTATATATATGCTCCAGCAGGCAACAAGAACAGGCGACTATGAGCTTTACAAAAAGTATTCTCAGATGATTTCCGAAGAAATGGATCCTGTAAATATCAGGGGTCTTTTTGACTTCAACTTTGCAGAAACTCCTGTTCCGCTTGATGAGGTTGAAAGCGTTGATTCAATCGTAAAGCGTTTCAAGACTGGCGCTATGTCCTACGGTTCAATCTCACAGGAGGCTCACGAAACACTTGCGATTGCAATGAATCAGCTTCACGGCAAGTCAAACTCCGGTGAGGGCGGTGAAAGCCTTGAAAGACTTCTCACTAAAGGACAGAAGGTTGACAGATGTTCTGCAATCAAGCAGGTTGCGTCAGGTCGTTTCGGTGTTACATCAAGATACCTCACATCTGCAAACGAAATTCAGATTAAAATGGCTCAGGGTGCAAAGCCGGGCGAAGGCGGACATCTTCCGGGCAAAAAGGTTTATCCCTGGATTGCAAAAACCCGTCATTCAACACCGGGTGTATCGCTCATCTCTCCCCCACCGCACCACGACATTTACTCAATCGAGGACCTTGCACAGCTTATCTACGACCTCAAGAATTCTAACAAAGACGCAAGAATCTCTGTTAAGCTCGTTTCGGAATGCGGTGTAGGTACGGTTGCCGCAGGCGTTGCAAAAGCAGGTGCAGGCGTAATCCTTATTTCAGGTTATGACGGCGGTACAGGCGCTGCTCCGAGAAACTCAATCTACAATGCAGGTCTGCCGTGGGAACTCGGTCTTGCCGAGGCTCATCAGACGCTCATTATGAACGACCTTCGTAACAAGGTTGTTATTGAAACCGACGGTAAGCTTATGAACGGCCGTGATGTTGCAATTGCCGCAATGCTCGGTGCAGAGGAATTTGGTTTTGCAACTGCTCCGCTTGTAACTCTCGGTTGTGCAATGATGAGAGTATGTAACCTTGATACCTGCCCATTCGGTGTTGCCACACAGAACCCCGAGCTCAGAAAAAGATTCTGCGGCAAGCCCGAATATGTAATAAACTTTATGAAGTTTGTAGCAAGCGAACTTCGTGAATATATGTCAAAGCTCGGTGTAAAAACCGTTGATGAGCTTGTCGGAAGAATTGACCTCATCAAGAGAAAAGAAGGCATCACAGGACAGGCTGCCGAGGTTGACCTTTCTAACATTCTTGATACAAACTTTGTTTCGGAAAAGGTTGAATATAACAAAAAGAGCCTTTATGATTTCAAGCTTGAATCAACACTTGACGAGAGAATCCTCTGCAAAGAATTTGCAAAGGTTCTTGCAAAAGGCACAAAGAAAAAGGTTGAAGTCAATGTTAAGAACACTGACCGTTCATTCGGTACAATCTTCGGTTCCGAGGTTACAAGAAAGCATTACAACAACCTTGATGACGATACATTTACAGTAGTCTGCAACGGTTCGGGCGGTCAGAGCTTTGGTGCATTCATTCCAAAGGGACTCACACTTGAACTCGTGGGCGACTCAAACGACTACTTCGGCAAGGGACTTTCAGGCGGTAAGCTGGTAGTTTATCCTCCGAAGAACTCAACATTTGACGCAGGTAACAACATCATCATCGGTAATGTTGCACTTTACGGCGCAACAAGCGGCAAGGCATTCATCAACGGTGTTGCAGGCGAGCGTTTCTGCGTAAGAAACTCAGGCGCAACAGCAGTTGTTGAGGGTGTCGGCGACCACGGTTGTGAATATATGACAGGCGGCAGAGTTGTTGTTATAGGCAAAACAGGCAAAAACTTTGCAGCAGGTATGTCAGGCGGTGTTGCCTATGTTCTTGATGAAGAAAGAGATCTTTACACAAAGCTCAACAAAGAAATGGTTCTCTTCTCTGAGGTAACAGAAAAGTACGATATAATCGAACTCAAAACGCTTATAGAAGAACATGTTGCAGCAACAGGTTCACAGAGAGGCAAGAAAATCCTTGATAACTTTGACGAGTATCTTCCGAAATTCAAGAAGATTATTCCGCACGACTACAAGAGAATGATGGCTGCAATTGCCGCTTATGAAGAAAAAGGTCTTACAGACGAGCAGGCACAGATTGAAGCTTTCTACGAAATTGTGAATAATAAATAAGGAGGGGATATTTATGGGAAAGCCAACAGGATTTATGGAATATAAGCGTGAGGATGCCCCGGCATACTCCGTAAAAGAAAGAATCAAAAATTTTGACGAATTTCACGATCCCCTCAGCAAAGAGGATCAGCAAAAACAGGGTGCAAGATGCATGGACTGCGGCGTGCCTTTCTGTCAGGCAGGAATGCAGATTGGTTCTGCATTCTCAGGCTGTCCGCTTAACAACCTCATTCCCGAATGGAATGACCTCATCTACAAGGGCAACTGGGAACAGGCTTACAACCGTCTTAAAGTTACAAACAACTTCCCCGAATTCACATCCCGTGTATGTCCCGCTCTCTGTGAAAAGGCATGCACCTGCGGTGCAAACGGTGACGCTGTCAGCGTAAGAGCCAACGAATACGGAATCATTGAAAATGCCTATGAAGAAGGTCTTGCAGACGCAAGAATTCCAAAGGTAAGAACAGGCAAGAAAATTGCAATCATCGGTTCGGGTCCATCGGGACTTGCCGCTGCCGACCAGCTCAATCAGCGTGGTCACTCTGTAACGGTATTTGAACGCAATGACAGAGTAGGCGGTCTGCTTATGTACGGCATTCCGAATATGAAGCTTGAAAAAGATGTTATCGAACGCAAGATTAACATTATGGAAGAAGAAGGCGTAACCTTTGAAACCTGCTCAAATGTCGGCAAAGACATCAAGGCAAGCGAAATTCTCAAGGATTTTGACCGTGTAATCCTTGCTTGCGGTGCATCAAATCCGAGAGATATCAAAGTTCCCGGCAGAGAGGCTAACGGCATTTACTTTGCCGTTGACTTCCTCAAATCAACAACAAAGTCACTTCTTGACTGCAACCTCAGAGAGGGTACATTCATCAGCGCAAAAGGCAAGAATGTAATGGTAATCGGCGGCGGCGACACAGGTAACGACTGCGTCGGCACAAGCATCAGACATGGTGCAAAATCCGTTCTTCAGCTTGAAATGATGCCTAAACTTCCCGACACAAGAAGTGCCGATAACCCATGGCCGCAATGGCCGAGAGTCTGCAAAACAGACTACGGTCAGGAAGAGGCTATTGAAGTCTACGGTCACGATCCACGAGTTTATCAGACAACCGTTAAGCAGTTCATTGCTGACAAGAACGGTAATCTTGTAGGTGCGGAGCTTGTTAAGCTCAAACCCGAAAAGGATGCTAAAACAGGCAGACTTATGATGAAAGAGGTTGAAGGCTCAGAATACAAGGTTGATGTTGAACTCGTACTCATTGCGGCAGGATTCCTCGGCAGTGAAAACTATGTAACCAAGGCATTCGGTGTTGAAACAAACGCAAGAACCAATGTTGCAACGGCAGAAGGCTCACACAAGACAAATGTTGAAAATGTATTTGTTACAGGCGATATGCACAGAGGACAGTCCCTTGTTGTCTGGGCGATTCGTGAGGGCAGAGATGTTGCCAAAGAGGTTGACGAAAGCCTTATGGGATACACAAATCTTTAATTGATTACAAATAACCTGATAATCCTCAATTTTTCGATATACCGGTTAATAATCAGAAAGCGCAGGAGCGGATTTCCCTCCTGCGTTTTTCTTTGTTATTTAGGGTTTGTTTCTGTTGCATATCAATATGATTGATGATAAAATAAAGGATATATACAATGCAATAAAATGTGAGGAAATATTATGAGTAACAGACCTGAAACCAATAAACAAAGCTGTCCCGTTTACAAAAAATGCGGTGGTTGTCAACTGCAAAATCTGTCATATCCCGAACAACTTGAATTCAAGCAGAGGAAAGTCGAAAAACTTCTCAAACGCTTTTGCACCGTTGAAAAAATTATCGGAATGAAAACTCCCTACCACTACCGCAACAAGGTTCAGGCGGCTTTTTATACGGACAAAAAGGGCAAAATCATTTCGGGTGTGTATCAGTCGGGCAGTCATCATGTTGTCGGAATTGACAGCTGTCAGACAGAGGATGTTATTGCCGACAAAATCATCGTTGCAGTACGCAAGCTCCTCCCCTCTTTCAGAATGACAACCTATAACGAGGACACAGGCAAAGGTTTTCTCCGTCACATTCTTGTGAAAAGAGGCTTTGCGACAAATCAGATTATGCTTGTGCTTGTGACAGGTACACCTGTTTTTCCGTCAAAAAACAATTTTGTAAAAGCGATTCTGAAACAGTTTCCCGAAATTACAACCATTGTGCAAAATATAAACCCCTACCGCACCAACCTTGTACTCGGTGACAATCAGAAGGTGCTGTACGGCAAGGGTTATATTGAGGATATTCTCTGCGGTTGCAGGTTCAGAATTTCGCCGAAAAGCTTTTACCAAATTAACCCCGTTCAAACCGAAGTTTTGTACGGCAAAGCAATTGAATTTGCAAATTTCAAAGGCAACGAAACCGTGCTTGACACCTACTGCGGAATCGGCACAATCGGCATAATTGCCGCCAAAAACGGTGCAGGCAATGTTATCGGTGCAGAACTTAACGGCGATGCCGTGAGGGATGCAATCGTAAACGCAAGAGCAAATAATCTGAAAAATATCCGTTTCTACAAAGCCGATGCGGGCGAGTTCATGAGAGAAGCTGCAGACGAGGACGAAAAGCCCGATGTTGTGTTCATGGATCCGCCAAGAGCCGGAAGTGACCGAAAATTTCTCGACTCACTAATCAAAATGGCTCCGAAAAAGGTTGTCTATGTTTCCTGCAACCCCGAAACATTAGCAAGAGATTTAGCCTACCTAACCCAAAACAGCCCCTACAAAGCCCAAAAAATCCAACCCGTAGATATGTTCCCCCACACAGCACACATCGAGACCATAGTCTTGATGTCAAGAAAATAATTAAACAATATAAAATTCGGCTTGTTTGATGACTTTTTCTAAATCTAAAATTGTACATTTAACTATCAAAAGCACTCGGGTATATCTTATGGAAACATATCCAACGCAAAATTTCGTTCAGGTTGTAACCTCGGATTAGATAATGCAAATTGAGTGAGTGGATTAGATGCCAGGGCGTTTGGAGAGAATTTTATAGAACAAAAAGCTGACAGCTAATCCTGCAATTCGACCGTTTTGAGGGGTTCATGAACAGTGAAATAGATGTTAATAGAAATTAGATAAATCGGAATTTGTAGGTGCGATTGATGAAAATTATTGAAGTTAAAGAAAATAAAAAACAATATCTTGATTTGCTCCTATTAGCAGATGAGCAGGAAGATATGGTTGACCGTTATCTTGATAACGGCAAGATGTATGTACTTGATGATAATGGGGTCAAGTGTGAGTGTGTCATAACCGATAAAGAAAATGACATACTTGAAATCAAGAACATTGCGACAGTTCCAGAATATCAAGGGAAAGGTTATGCAAGAGCCTTAATTGAGTTTATTGTTAATAATTACAGAGAGCAATATGCCATTCTGCAAGTGGGAACAGGCGATAGCCCACTGACAATACCATTTTATGAAAAGTGTGGTTTTGTCCGTTCGCATATCATATCAAATTTCTTTATAGATAATTATGACCACCCAATCTATGAGAGTGGAATACAGTTGGTAGATATGGTGTATTTGCAAAGACCGTTATAATTTAAATTCAAGTTTATGGAGAGTCACCGTTATGATTAGAGAATTTCAAAGGGATGATATAAATAAAGTTGCAGATATATGGTTGGATACAAATATAAAGGCACATAATTTTATCCCCGCCGAATACTGGAAAAGCAATTTCAAATCAGTAAAAGAAGCGTTGTTACTAGCAGAGGTTTATGTGTATGAGTATGATACAGAAATACAGGGTTTTATAGGGTTAAATGATGAATATGTTGAGGGCATTTTTGTTTCTGGTGAAATGCAATCGCAGGGTATAGGTAAAATTCTGCTGAATTATGCAAAGGATAAAAGGAATAAGTTGCACTTGAACGTATACCAAAAGAACGCACGGGCAATATCTTTTTATAAGAGAGAAGGATTTGAGATTCAGCATAGTGGCTTAGATGAGGCTACCGGAGAAAAAGATTATGTAATGAC
>ENA-UEQP01001126-UEQP01001126.1-human-gut-metagenome-genome-assembly--contig:-NODE-1126-length-26263-cov-4.164859_pt1 | contig 26263 bp, 23 predicted proteins | sample MGYA00242951_ERZ507951 | MGnify/ENA primary metagenome ERZ507951 (study PRJEB26167, sample SAMN06115539) | human gut metagenome | host: Homo sapiens | place: China:Shanxi | collected 2015-11-18...
GTCAAGACGAGTGCAATAAAATGCCGGAGTTTTCTCATAAGGAAGACCTCCTCCTTCTAATATTTATGATTTTAGAATCATTTGTGCAGGAAACGAATAGAAATATTACTATATTCCGATAATATATCCTGACTTAATGAATGACAAGAGAAATCTGCTCAGGAGGATTAACTTTGTAGGAAACAATAGAAACGGAACGAATATTTGTGAATTCTGACGAACAAGTCCAGAGGGAGAAAGTTTCCGTATGGGAACTTTCGGACGTCCGTGTTTTGCGAAGTCAAAACACAGATTGTCGGAAAACGGAGTTTATCGACAGTCTCAACCGAGTGCCGAAGCACTCTGCTATGCCTTTCGTCCGTCGGCCAAGATTGCCAGCCGGAGTTTGTTTCTGGCAGTCTCATCGATCTTCTTCTGCTCAAACAGCTTCTCGTTGAAGTACTGAAGCCAGATCATTTCTGCCATCCGTTTTTTCATTTGCTCTGTACCCTGCATAAAAACTCTCCTTTCTGGGCTTTCTAATATATATTCCCAGGTGCTTTTCATTTCAGTTTTCCACGCAGGTGAATTTTTATGCACAAGACCCGCTCGTCTGAATCCGAAACGAGCGGGTCTTATATCCATGATAACCGGTTCTTCTCACGCGGCAGAAGTCTCCTCAGCTATCCCGATACTGCCTTTGATGCGATGTTCTTATTTACCGATGCGATGTTCAGTTGTCTGTCAGCACCAGACCTTCCGCCTTCTGTCGTTTCTGATACCCTGCTCCCCACTCCCACATGGCATCCATGACAGGCTTCAAACTGCATCCCAGTTCTGTCAGCGTATATTCCACGCGCGGCGGAACCTCGGCGTAGACCTTTCGACTGAGCAGGCCGCTCGCCTCCATCTGACGGAGCTGCGTTGTCAGTACCTTTTGAGAAACGTGGCCAATCGACTTTTTCAGCTCTCCGAACCGCTTCGTTCCCGTCATCAGGTCTCGCAGAATGAGTACCTTCCACTTATCGCTGATGAGCGTCAGCGTAGTCTCCACCGGGCAGGCCGGCAGCATTTTGATTTCTCTATCTTCCATGACAGTCTCCTATTAGTTTCTTTTTAGTAACTACCGCATATTATTATACTTACTTTACAAATTCTCTCTACAGCGCTATTATAATGCCAAAGGCAAGCAAACGCAAGTCAGATTATCAAGGAGGATTACGGATTTTACGGTAAAGGCATCGACGGATATGTGCACTGCAAGCAGGCCTTTGATGAAATGCACAAATCCCCCGCAAGTCATTCGTCCCACAGAATAAACTCTCGGCATTCATATACGTCAGGAGGCTCTTGGGATACGCCGTTCACTATTATCGGCAGCGTTCTTGCATTGATCCTCTATTTTCTTTATCTTGTGTATTGCACGTGATTCCCAGCCCAAAGGCATGAGAATGGTGAGGTCAGAGCGTTTGGAAGCGTCCGCAACACTTTTCAACACCTCGTCTGCGTCCTTCTGGTTGACGAACGTGCGCACATGCGCCTTTTCGCCGCGCTCGATGTTAAGGCAGCCCTCGTCCATGCTTTCGCGCAGGCTGAGGCCTACGCCGCACGCAATCAGATCGTGGGCCTCGGCGGCGTTCATCGTATCGAGCACGCCCTGCGGGCCGTAGTCGCCCGTGTGATTGTTGACAAATCCGACCATTTTCAGATTCAGATCGGCAAACCCGGAGAGCGTCGCCGGACGCACCGAGGTCATGCAGCCGCGTCCGCAGGCAGGCGGCGTAGTCGGCTCCGGCGTGCCCTGTTCGAGAATATTTCCTTCCGCGAAGTACGCCACGCGGTCTGATACATCGCGGGCAAAGCTCATTTCATGGGTGACGATAATCATTGTCAGGCCCTGATCCGCAATCGAACGGATAACATCCAGCACGCCGCCTCGATGTCCTTGCGGTCGACCGAAAGGATAGCCGCACGGATGGATTCCGCCATATAGGCCGCCTCGTTGAGTGAAAACGTCACGAATACGAACAGCATGCTCGGGATATCGTTGACGCTGAACTCCCAGCCAAACTTGTAGTTGAGGATATTCAGCATAACCGGTATGCCGTAGTACGACAGAAACAGCTGCACGAGCAGCGGCGTGCCGCGCATAAACGAGATGTACAGCGTAGCGAACTGACTGAGCACCAGGAATTTTTTAATGCGAAACAAAGCCAGCAGAAAGCCCAGTACAATACCGATCACAGCCGCAACCGCCGCGATCTCGAGCGTTTGCGGAATATTCGGAACGATGCGGACGATGCCCTCCCAAATCGCAGATGGCTTAAAAAGGTTCATAATGTCATCGTAGCAGCCGTTATACAGATCGATCAACGCAGCGGAAGCATCTGCATCGGTGTACTGGATGTCGATCGGGTTGTCTGCGTGCTCCTTATTGTAGCTCTCCATAAACTGCGCATTGGCGCGACCTGCGCCTGCCGGAACCTTCTTACCGCCGAGATCATCAACCGTCTTAATGCCGGTGTTGTTCGGCGCAGTAACCAGTACGATTTAAAACTGATATAACGGATGGGGTTCAGCACTTCAATACGATTGATCTGCCAGCGAAACTCTTTCGGCTTTGAATAAATCGCTGAAAGAATCCCTCTTGCGGCAGATGGAGTCGGGAACGGATAGGTTAATCTTTCAACCTTTACATATGGCATCGTGAAGCATGCAAGGTCTCCCCACACCTCGATTACAATTTCTTTCAAATACAATTCACCTCCATGATTTGCGTGCTCCGCGTTGTTTGACGGACAGAACAGTAAAATTATGTCATCTATATTTTTCAGGCTCTCCATCTATTTTATCTGTAAAATAATAACACGTTGAGTGTCCAATAAAGCGGAGACTCAACGTGCTACCCTTACCATATACCGTCATATTCTTCTCCCTGCGGCAAATGAAGTCCCATCTCCGCAGAATAGTATTCTTCATATTGCGGACGGAGCAGGTACACGCGGCTTCCCGCCGTCTGCCCATCGAACCGAGCTCTGCTTCTGCGGGCAACCGGAATTTCTTCCGCATAGATATCCAGATTTTTGTCAAAGCAGATCAAGGTAATAGATGCTGCTTCTTTCAGAATTCCGGCAGCTGCTCCCTGCTCGCGCAGCTGCTTCGATATACTCTTATGCAATTCGCGTTTCTCCGCATAGGGGACAATAACCTGCACACCGGCATTGTCAATCAGCTTATACTGTGCCGCTGTTTGCGCAAAAGACCGGGTATCAATCCCCTCTGGCAATGCTTTCTTGTCTGTACTCCCATCGAACAGCCGCTGATAATACTCCCGAATATTATCCGGATCATGAATAGAAAAAGGCGGCGACATTTCCTGCACGGTAACGGCAGCATTGTTATAGCAGTCATCCGGGTATAGCCTTCGGCTATCCTCAGGGCAAAATACGATTACTCGTCCCATCCGGTCACGTCCGTTGCGGTTGCACCGTCCGGCCGCCTGAATGATGGCGTCCAAAGGCGCCAGAGCACGATATACCGTTTTGAAGTCCAGATCCACTCCCACTTCAATGCACTGCGTCGCCACCGCACGACAGGGTTTGCCTTCATACATATGAAGATCCGTGCTTTCTCGATCCGTTTCTCTTGTATTTGCGCATTTGTCATGATATACTAATCATGATACAATGAACTTTTGAGGTGTGGCTTATGGACATCTTTACGATACGGCAAAAGCTGCGCACAACGCGGCTCAGCGACATTGCTCTGCGCGTAACGTTTTACGCGCGCGTTTCGACCGACAGCGACGAGCAGCTCAACTCGCTCGACAACCAGATCAGCTACTACCGCGACTATATCACGCGCAACCCGGCATGGACGTTCATCGACGGCTACATTGACGAGGGTCTTTCCGGCATGACCACGCGCAAGCGCGACAACTTTCAGCGCATGGTGCAGGACGCGAAGGACGACAAATTTGACCTCATCCTCACCAAGGAGATTACCCGTTTCGCCCGAAATACACTCGACAGCATCCGCTACACGCGCGAGCTGCTTTCCGCAGGCGTCGGCGTTTTTTTCCAGAACGACAACATCAACACGTTCGACGAGGACTCCGAGCTGCGCCTCACCATCATGTCCGGCATCGCTCAGGACGAGCTGCGCAAGCTGTCCAGCCGCGTCAAGTTCGGCCACCAGCAGGCGATAAAAAACAATGTTGTTCTCGGCAACAGCCGCATCTTCGGATACCGAAAGGACAGCAGGCGCCTTGTCATTGACGAAAACGAGGCTCCCATGGTGCGCGAGCTGTTCGAGCTGTACGCTACTGACCATTACAGCATGAAGCAGATTGAAAACCTGTTCTGGGAAAAGGGCTACCGCAACCATAACGGCAAAAAAATCGCCCACACGACCATGTCCGGCATGATTTCCAACCCGAAGTACAAGGGCTATTATGTCGGCAACAAAGTGCGCATCGTGGATATGTTCACTAAAAAGCAGAAGTTTCTCCCGCCCGAGGAGTGGGTGATGTTCAAGGATGAGAGCGGTGAAATCGTACCTGCCATCGTATCCGAGGAGCTGTGGGACGCAGCAAACGCTGTCCTCACCCGCCGCAGCAAAGATGTCAAGCGGCGGCAGAATCTTTGCAATCACGACAATCTGCTGACCGGCAAGCTGTACTGCACGCACTGCGGCGCGGCCTACTACCGACGCGATGCCAAAGACCGGAAAGGCAGCGTCAACAGCAAGTGGGTCTGCTCCGGCAAGATCAAAAACGGAAAGGACTCCTGCCCTTCCCTGCCGCTGTACGAGCAGGAGCTGAGGCCAGTCCTGATGGATGTATTCAAGGAAGCGGACGTCAATGCCGATGAACTGATCGAGCGCTATATCGAAATGTACCGTGCAATCAGTCAGGACGATACCGACCTTGCGCAGGAGATCGACACGCAGCGTACCAGGCGCGAGCTCGCTGAAAAGAAAAAGAGCAAGCTGCTCGAGTACAACGTCACCGGTCAGATCACGGATGCGGATTTTCTCAAGATGAACCGTCAGTGCGACAATGAGATCGACGAGTGCACTCTCTGTCTCGAAGAATTGGAGGCCGCCCGGACCTCCCGCGCCGACCTCAACGCACACATCGCGGAAATCCGCCGTGTTTTACAAGCCGCTCGCGACGATGCGGTGAACGGGCTCATCAACCGCGACTTTGTGCAAAAATATATCGACCGCATCTTTGTAACGGTCGATAATGATAAAATTCAGCTGCAAATCAAACTTTTCACCAACGAAAGCACCATGCGGTATCTCGAAAAACTCGAACGTCGTTCGGGACACACGTTAAGGCTCCAAAAAATGCAAACAGGGCGCTGCTTCCGGGAACACTTCTCGGAGGCAGCGCCGCTTTTTGCTGCTGTTTTTTTATTTGTCCAAAAGCCACGCTCGGCATCTGCGCGAACCCTGATTTCCCTTATCCATGATGCAGTATACTCAGGTAATCATAGGCATCCAGCAGATTGCCGACATGGAAATTCATGACCGCTGTGTCGACTTCGCTGCAATATCCATACTTTTCGAGGTCTTCAGGCACGGCAATACCGTGCTCCTTCAGACGTGCGAGCATTTTATCGTCCGGAACCGGACTGGAATCCATGTTGCACAGCGCCGCGAGCTCGCCGCCCATTTTATCGAGCAGCTGCTGACAGCCGCTCAGATAAGCAGCTTCCTGCCGCCGCGCGGAAACACGCACGGTATGATGAAAAAGCGCGACAGGCTGTTTTTCGAAAATACGCAGTTCATCGTCCAGCTTCCCAATTTTGTTGCGCAGCGCCGCAAGATCCGGGTAGCGGTGCGCGATCACACGCGCCTCCAGAAGCGGGAGAAACTGCTTTTGCAGCTCGTGCATCATATTCAGGATTTTCTGGCGGTTGTTGTATGGCCGGATCACGATATTGACCACGAGCGCAACCGCCAGACCGACCATCGTATCTGTGAAGCGATGAAAGCCGTAGACCACGGCGTCTCCGCCCGTATACAGACAGACATCCGCGAACACAATGCTCGCGAGCGGAATGGCAAAATTCAGCCGCAGCGCGATACAGAGTGTGATGACGCAGAGCGTGCCGACTGCCATCCACAGAAAGAACTGCGGCCGCCACGGCAGCCAGAGTACAAAAGCGCATGCGATCAGATATCCGAGAAAAGTACCGGCAACCTGCGTCAGACTTTCCTTCAGTGAGTCGCTCCATGTGCGGCTCATAACCGAAATCGCACCGATCGCCGCAAAAATCGGCAGACTAGAACCTAAAATCTGCGCAACCGCAAGCGCGATCCCAACCGAAAGCGCAGTCTTGACTGCACGCTGACCGATTCGTATTTTTTTGAAAAAATGCATTCTTTTTACCGCCCTTTGCAGGAGAATACGCTCTCCTGTTTTTCCTATATAAAAAACAGTATATCATATTCGAGGGCGGCTTTCCAGTCATTTTATGCCCCAAACAGGAATGCTGCTCTCGGTGAAGTCCTGGTCGGCCGGCGTGATCTCGCGCGATAATGCTGCGGCTTTCAGACCATGTGACCAGATGCGGTGAAATCACGTTTCACAGGAGAAGTTCCGTTCGTCCGAGTCGTTTTTTTGATCATTCGGGGCGGCTGTGCCTCCTCCGCATCCCATGATAAGCTCTATAACCGTTATAGAGTCAACTGCAAAAAAACGGCCGGCTGAATAGCGCCGGCCGTCCTGTGTTAATCGTTTCTCACGCCCGAGAGATCCTTGACGACCTCGCCGGCCACGATCAGTCCCGCTACAGCAGGCACAAAGGCCGTGCTGCCCGGAACCTGACGTCTCTGGGTGCACTTGCGCGCCGTGCCCGGCGGACAGATGCAATTCTGACGGCAGCTGCTCGCCATATCGTCGATCGGCGTCATCGCCTGCTCGCGCGAATAGACCACCTTGAGCTTCCGGATGCCGCGGCGGCGCAGCTCGTAGCGCATAACACGCGCGAGCGGGCAGAACGAGGTCTTGTAGATGTCGCTGACCTCGAAGGCGGCGGCGTTCAGCTTGTTGCCTGCGCCCATGCAGCTGATGATGGGGGTGCCGGCCTTGTTCGCCTGCTCGACCAGCTCGATCTTGCCCGTTACCGTGTCGATGGCGTCAACCACGTAGTCGTACTGCGTAAAATCGAACTGGGACGCCGTTTCGGGGTTGTAAAACGTCTTGTAAGTGTTGACCACCGCGTCCGGGTTGATGTCGTGGATGCGCTCCGCCGCCACATCGACCTTGTACTTGCCAACCGTGCTGCGCGTGGCGATAATCTGGCGGTTGAGGTTCGTGAGGCACACCTTGTCGTCATCGATGAGGTCGAGCGTGCCGACGCCGCTGCGTGCAAGCGCCTCTACCGTATAGCCGCCGACGCCGCCGATGCCGAATACCGCTACGCGAGCCTTGCTGAGCTTTTCCATGCCCTCATGACCCAGCAGCAGTTCTGTTCTCGAAAACTGGTTTAACACGTCTATCTGCTCCTTATTCTCCATTTTTGCATACTGATATAAGTTTACACAGCTTTTCAGAGTATGTCAATAGGATTTCCGCAAATGGCGTACAGAAAAAAGCGCCTGCAACGTTTTCTGCGCGTTGCAGGCACTTGGGGTTGCCCCGGATTATTCCTCGACGCTGCCCATCAGAGTGACCATGACAGCCTTCTGTGCGTGCAGACGGTTCTCCGCTTCCTCGAAAATCTCGTTTGCGTGTTCCTCGAACACCTTGGTGGTGATCTCCTGCTCGCGGTATGCCGGCAGGCAGTGCTGCACCATGCAGCCCGGCTTTGCAGCGGCGAGCAGCTCGTCATTGACCTGATAGCCCTGGAACGCCTTCATACGGATTTCCTTCTCGGCTTCCTGACCCATGGATGCCCAGGTGTCAGTGATGACAACGTCTGCATTCTCCGCAGCCTTCATCGGGTCGTCGGTGATGAAGAAGTTCGGGTTCGGCTCTGCGAAGGCCATGACTTCAGCATCCGGACGGTAGTCCACCGGCGTTGCGATGGATACCTTCATGCCGGTCTTGAGACCGCCGACGATCAGCGAATTTGCCATGTTGTTGCCGTCGCCGATGTAGCACATCTTGAGGCCCTCCAGAACCGCGAACTTCTCGCGGATGGTCATCAGATCGGCCAGAACCTGGCACGGATGGCAGAAGTCAGTCAGACCGTTGATGATCGGAATGGAGCCGTACTTCGCGAGATCCTCGACCTCCTTCTGTGCGTAGGTGCGGATCATGATGCCGTCCAGATAGCGGCTCAGAACGCGCGCAGTATCCTGCACCGGCTCGCCGCGGCCGATCTGAAGGTCACGGTTGGACAGGAACAGCGCCTGACCGCCGAGCTGATACATACCGGTTTCGAAGGAAACGCGGGTACGGGTGGAGGACTTCTGGAAGATCATGCCGAGGCTCTTGCCCTCCAGATGGCGATGGGAAATATTATGCTTCTTTTCATATTTGAGCTGATCTGCCAGATCGAGCAGGCCGATGATCTCCTCGGTGGAGCAGTCGAGCAGCTTGAGTAAATGCTTCATTGGTAAAACACCTTTCTATAATCCGTTAAGGCCATACCGCGCTTTCATTGTGCGGCGTTTTCTTAAAATACCTTTGCCATGACTGCCAGTGCCTCGTCCATTTCCTCCTTGGAAATGACCAGCGGCGGCAGCAGGCGAACCGCATTCTTGCCGGCAGTGATCGCCAGAACACCGTTTTCGATCAGCTTGTTCGCAAAAGCGGAATGCTTGCCCTCGTCCACGATGATGCCGAGCATCAGACCCATGCCGCGAACGCCATGGATGCTGTCCTTGCCGAGCGCAAGGATGCCGTTCTTCAGATATTCGCCCTTCTCCTTGACTTCATGCAGGAACTTCGGGTCGCCTACATGATCGAGCACTGCATTCGCGGACGCACAGACAAGCGGCGTGCCGCCGAAGGTCGTCGCGTGTGTGCCCGGCGTCAGAACGTTGCAGCAGGTATCTGCCGCGAGCACAGCGCCGATCGGAACGCCGCCGCCGAGACCCTTCGCCATGGTGACAACATCCGGACAGATGCCGTACTGCTGGAACGCAAACAGGCTGCCGGTGCGGCCGATGCCGGTCTGTACCTCGTCGATGATGAGCAGCATATCCTTCTCGCGGCAGAGCGCCTCGACCTGCTTGACGAATTCCTGATCGAGCGGCAGCACGCCGCCCTCGCCCTGTACAAGCTCCATCATGATTGCGCAGGTCATATCGTCGGCCTTGCGGCGAACATCGTCGATGTCGTTCGCGACCGCGTAGTCAAAGCCCTCGGTGAACGGGAAGAAATAGTTATGGAAACGATCCTGGCCGGTCGCCTTGAGCGTGGTTACGGTGCGGCCGTGGAAGGAATTGATGAGCGTTACGATCTTGTAGCGTCCCTCGCCGTATTTGTCGAAGGAATACTTGCGCGCGAGCTTGATCGCACCCTCGTTGGACTCCGCACCCGAGTTGGCGAAGAATACCTTGCCGTTCAGATGGGTCTTTTCGACGAGCTTCTTCGCGACCTGCACCATCGGTTCCGTGGTAAACAGGTTGGATGCGTGCATGATCTTGTGCGCCTGCCGGGTGATCGCGTCGATGAGGATCTGGTTGTCGTAGCCCATGCAGTTGACGCCGATGCCGGAGGCAAGGTCGATGTACTTCTTGCCCTCTACGTCCCACAGGGTCGCGCCCTTGCCGTGGTCGAGCGCGATCGGGAAGCGGCCGTAGGTGTTCATTACATATTTATTTTCTTCGTTTTTCAGTTCGTTATATGTCATTGGTTTTCGCCCTTTTCGTGGAAAATCTGCGAAATCAGCATAAATCTACTGATTGCTGTGAATTACTGAAACATCGTGCCTGCGCCGACATCAGAAAGCAGCTCGATGAGGATGGAGTGCTTGACGCGGCCGTCGAGAATGGTCGCACGCTCGACGCCCTTGCGGACCGCCTCAACGCAGCAGTCCACCTTCGGGATCATGCCGCCCTTGATGACGCCGTCGCGCACGAGCTTAGGCACTTCAGAAACCTTGAGTCGATGCAGCACGCTGTTTTCATCGTTGACGTCGAGCATCAGACCGCGCACATCGGTCAGCAGGATGAGTTTTTTCGCACCGAGTGCAACGGCGAGCTTGCTCGCTGCGGTATCGGCATTGATGTTGTAGTTGGTCTCGTCATCGATGCCCTGCGCAACGGTCGAAACAACCGGGATATAGCCCTGCTGGAGCACGTCGATGACCGGAGCCGGATCAACATCGACAATATCGCCGACATAGCCATAATCCGTGCCCGAACGATCGGTCAGGCGCTTTGCCTGAAACAGGCCGCCGTCCATGCCGCCGAGACCGATGCCGCAGCCGCCCGCCTTTTCGATCAGGGTGACGAGGTCCTTGTTGACCTTGCCGCACAGTACCATCTGCACAATGTCCATGGTCTCACGGTCGGTGTAGCGCAGACCGTTGACGAACTTGCTCTCCTTGCCGATTTTTTTCAGCATATCGTTGATCTCCGGACCGCCGCCGTGGACGATAACGACCTTGACGCCGACCAGATTGAGCAGAACGAGGTCATGGATGACCGCGTCCTTCAGCTCGTTGTTAATCATCGCGTTGCCGCCGTACTTGACGACAACGGTCTGACCGTAATATTCCTGGATATACGGAAGAGCCTCGACCAGAATGTCGGCTCTCAGCTCCGCATCCATATTGTCTGTTTTCTGTTCTGTGATGGGAGTATCCATGCTTTTTCGTTCCTTTTCGGATATGTTTTTATCAGATGCGTACTCACGCAATCTACTCTGTATCCCCTGCGCAAGAGAAACCGCGCAACGCATTTGCACAGCTCGCTTCGCCTCCTGAGCAAGAAAAACCGCGTCTGCATTCACGCAGCTCGCTCCGTACCTTCGCGCAAGAGAAACCGCGTCACACATTTGCGCAGCTCGCTTCGCCTCCTGAGCAAGAGAAATCGTGTCAGCCGAGGAAGAAGCGCACGCCGCGTACATATGTACGCAAGCGCGCTGCTGACGAAGGATCACGCGATTTATCGCCGCTCAGGTACGGTAGTCGCCGTTGATCTTGACATAATCATACGTCAGATCGCAGCCCCAGGCCGTAGCAGCATGCTCGCCCTCGTGAACGTCAATCTGAATGGTGACTTCGTTTGCGGTGAGAACCTTCTTTGCAAGCTCCTCATCGAAATTCAGCGCTGCGCCCTTCTCGCAGACAGCAACCGAGCCGTTTTCGGACTCGAACGCTACATCAACATACTCCGGGCGGAACGGCGCCTTGGAGTAGCCCATTGCGCACAGGACGCGGCCCCAGTTTGCGTCCGCACCGAACATGGCAGCCTTGACGAGATTAGAGCCGACAACCGCCTTTGCCAGACGCTCGGCGGTCTCCTCGCTGCGCGAATTCCTGACCGTGCAGGTCACGAGCTTGGTCGCGCCCTCGCCGTCCGCTGCGATCTGACGCGCCAGACGGGTGTTAATCTCGTTCAGCGCCTTGCAGAACGCCTGATAATCCTCGTTCTGCCAGTCGATCAGTTCATTGCCGGCCAGACCGTTCGCCAGAACGACGCACATATCATTGGTCGAGGTATCGCCGTCAACCGTCACACGGTTGTAGGTCTTTTTTACGTTCTCCTGAAGTGCATCAGTCAGCATTTCGTGAGAGATCGCGCAGTCAGTGGTGATGAAGGACAGCATGGTGCCCATGTTCGGATGGATCATGCCGCTGCCCTTGCAGATGCCGCCGATGCGGCAGGTCTTGCCGCCGACCGTAAACTCGACCGCCGCAGTCTTGGTACGGGTATCGGTGGTCATGATTGCACGGTTTGCCTGTTCCGAAGCGTCGTCCGAAAGAACGATTTCCGGCAGGTGCTGCTCGATGCACTCGATATCGATGCGCTGGCCGATAACGCCGGTGGACGCTACCGCAACATCCTCCTCGTCCACACCGAGAAAGTCTGCCGCAGCCTTCGCCATGCGGCGCGCGTTTTCCATGCCGTCCGGTGCGCAGGCATTTGCGTTGCCGGAGTTTGCAACGATCGCACGAGCCACGCCGTTTTCCAGATGCTCCATGGTAACATAGACCGGAGCCGCCTTTACGCGGTTCATCGTGTAGGTCGCCGCAGCGTTGCACTCGCATTCGCTGAAAATGATCGCGGTATCGTCATTCGTGCGGCTCGCCTTGATGCCGCAGCGCACGCTGCCCGCCTTGAAACCCTTTGCGGCGCAAACGCCGCCGTCAATGATCTTCATAGTTCTTCTTCTCCGTTTCAGAGCGTCAGGCCCGTCGTTTCCTCCAGGCCGAGCATGATATTCATGTTCTGCACCGCAGCACCCGACGCACCCTTTCCGAGATTGTCGAACAGTGCGGTAACGATCGTCTGTTCCTCATGGCCGCAGACGATCAGCCGCAGGCTATCGCGGCCTGCCATCGTATTTGCATAAATGACGTTTTCATCGCCGCCTATCGGTGCGACCGTCACAAAATTCTGGTTTGCATAGTGCTCCGCGAGGGTGTTGTGCACGATGTGTGCATCCACACCCGGCAGCATGACCGTCGTTGCCATACCCTTGTAGAAGTCGCCGACGATCGGCACGAAAACCGGCGCGTGCATCAGACCGCAGACGTATTCCATCTCGGGCAGATGCTTGTGATGCAGATTGAGGCCGTAAATGCGCTCGGAGTCGTGACGGCTGTCGCGCTCGGCATCCTCATATTCTGCGATCATCTTTTTGCCGCCGCCCGAATAGCCGGTGAGCGACGAGCAGGTAAAGGCAAAGTCCTCCGGGACAACGCCGCGTGCGACGAGCGGATAAACAGAGGAAATGAAGCCGCTCGCGTGGCAGCCCGGGTTGGCAACGCGCCTGGAGCCGGCGATCGCGGCGCGGTGCGCCTTGGACAGCTCCGCAAAGCCGTAATCCCAGTCCGGGTCGGTGCGGTGTGCAGTCGATGCGTCGATCACACGGGTATGGTCGTTTTCGATCAGCGTGACAGCTTCCTTCGCTGCGGCATCCGGCAGGCACAGGAACACGATGTCCGCCGCATTCAGAAACTTTCGGCGCTCCTCGGTATCCTTGCGCTTGTCCTCGTCGATGAGCAGCAGCTCTACGTCGTCGCGTTTGCCGAGACGCTCGTAGATCTGAAGGCCGGTCGTGCCCTCCTTGCCGTCAATATAAATCTTCGGTTTGCTCATAATTACAGCTCGTCCTCCACATCGGCAACGAACTTCTCGATCTTGTCGATCTGGCGGGTGACCTCCTGCGGAGCCGGGCCGCCGATGACCTTGCGCCCTGCAACACAGGTACGCAGGTCAAGTGCATCGTAAACATCGTCACCGAACTTGTTGGAGATCGCCGCAAAGTCGCGCATGGTCATGGTCTCGAGGGTCTCGTCCGCCTTGATGCACTGGTTGACCAGACGGCCTACCGTCTTGTACGCATCGCGGAACGGAACGCCCTTCTTGGTGAGGTAGTCCGCGCAGTCGGTCGCGTTGATGAAGCCGCGCGACGCCGCCTTGCGCATATTGTCGCGGCGCAGCGTCATGGTCGCGAACATCGGGGTGAATACCTCAAGGCACTGCTTGACCGTATCGATCGCGCCGAAAACAGCCTCCTTGTCCTCCTGCATATCCTTGTTGTATGCAAGCGGCAGACCCTTCAGAACGGTTAGCATGGTGGTCAGCGCGCCGTAAACGCGACCGGTCTTGCCGCGGATGAGCTCGCAGACGTCCGGGTTCTTCTTCTGCGGCATGATGGACGAGCCGGTGGAGTATGCGTCGTCCAGCTCCACGAACTTGAACTCCCACGAGCACCAGGAGATGATCTCCTCGGACAGACGCGACAGGTGCATCATCAGAATGGAGAGCGCAGAAAGCAGCTCAACACAGTAGTCGCGATCGGAAACGCCGTCGAGCGAGTTGTCGGTCAGGCGCGCAAAGCCGAGCTGCTCGCGGACGAAGTCGCGGTCGATCGGATAGGTGGTGGAAGCGAGCGCGCCCGAGCCGAGCGGCATCTCGTCCATGCGCTCGTAGCAGTCCTGGAGACGGGTGATGTCGCGCTTCAGCATATTGGCATATGCCATCATATAATGTGCGAACGTCGTCGGCTGCGCACGCTGAAGATGTGTATAGCCCGGCATGACAGCGTCCAGATTCTCGCGGCTCTTCTTGGTGAGCGCCTTCATGAAGCCGAGGATCAGCTCGATGATCTCCTTGATCTCCTTCTTGACATACAGACGCATATCGAGCGCGACCTGATCGTTTCTCGAACGGCCGGTATGCAGGCGCTTGCCGGTATCGCCGATGCGCTCGGTGAGCAGCTGCTCGACGTTCATATGAATGTCCTCGTAATCGAGCGAGAACTCTACGTTGCCTTCCTCGATATCCTTGAGGATGCCCTTGAGGCCCTCAACGATCTTCTCGGCCTCGTGCTCCTCGATGATGCCCTGCCTGCCCAGCATGGTCGCGTGCGCGATCGAGCCGGTGATGTCCTCCTTGTACAGGCGGCAGTCAAACAGGATGGACGAGTTAAAGTCGTTTACTACAAGATCGGTCTCCTTCTGGAAACGTCCTGCCCATAATTTTGCCATAGTGCTGTTACCTCTCAAAACACCCGTAGGGCGGCACATTTCGGACATGCCGCCCTACGATCTAAATTAACTTACTTATCAACGGACGGGAAGTGCTCGCCGGTCTTGGCGAACAGCATCTGATCGTTCAGCGCGCGTACCTTGAGCGGCAGGCCGAACAGATTGATGAAGCCTGCGGAGTCTGCCTGATCATAGCAGTCATCCTCGTTGAAGGTAGCCATATCCTCGGAGTACAGGCTGTACGGAGAGGTTACGGAAGCCGGGATGATGTTGCCCTTGTACAGCTTCAGCTTTACGTCGCCGGTAACGGTCTCCTGCGTGGAGTCGACGAATGCGGACAGCGCCTTGCGCAGCGGCGTATACCACTGGCCGTTGTAGACCAGCTCGCCGAACTTAAGGCCGACCTGCGTCTTGTAGTGCGAGGTCTCCTTGTCGAGGGTGATCTCCTCGAGCTTTGCGTGTGCTGCGTACAGGATAGAGCCGCCCGGAGTCTCGTATACGCCGCGGCTCTTCATGCCGACGAGACGGTTCTCGACGATGTCGAGGATGCCGATGCCGTTCTCGCCGCCGAGCTTGTTCAGCTTCTCGATGAGGGCAACGGAGTCCAGCTTCTCGCCGTCCACAGCGGTCGGAACGCCCTTCTCGAAGTGGATGGTGACATAGGTCGGCTTGTCCGGAGCCATCTCCGGGGAAACACCCAGCTCGAGGAAGCCCGGCTTGTTGATCGGAGCCTCGTTGGACGGAAGCTCAAGGTCCAGACCCTCATGGCTCAGATGCCACAGGTTCTTATCCTTGGAGTAGTTGGTCTCCTTGTTGATCTTCAGCGGGATGTTGTGCGCCTCAGCGTACGCGATCTCCTTTTCGCGGCTGTTCAGCTCCCAGAAACGCCACGGAGCGATAATGTCCATCTGCGGTGCGAACGCATGGATTGCCAGCTCGAAGCGAACCTGATCGTTGCCCTTGCCGGTGCAGCCGTGGCAAATCGCGTCTGCGCCTTCCTTGAGCGCAATATCTACGATGCGCTTTGCGATGATCGGGCGCGCGAAGGAAGTACCGAGCAGATACTGCTCATAGGTTGCGCCCGCCTTGACGGTCGGAATGATATAGTCATCAACAAATTCCTTGGTCAGATCCTCGATGTACAGCTTGGAAGCGCCGGTCTTGAGCGCCTTCTCCTCCAGACCGTCCAGCTCAGTACCCTGACCGACGTTGCCGGAAACCGCGATGACCTCGCAGCCGTAATGCTCCTTGAGCCACGGGATCAGTACCGAAGTATCCAGACCGCCGGAATATGCCAGAACAACTTTGTTATATTTCTTTTCCATATCGTTTGACCTCGCATTCATCGTTTTTTCGATGGTTTTATTATACTACCACATTTCCCGTTTGGCAAGAAAAATTTATAATTATTTTGCGAAATGTATATTTATTCATTTTGTGCATTTCCGTTCCTCATCTGCCCGCGCCGCTTCTCACCATTATTCTCACTATATTAAATAGGTATCTTTTCTGCTTTTCTTTTGTTTTTCACACGGCGCCGATAGATTTCATCCTATCATTTGTCCTCATAAAACAGATATTCCTTCGCAGTATCATTCGCTGCCTGCCCGTTTTCCCCGAGACGTCAGAGCATGTCTGCACCTTTCTGATGCCCGTCTGTTTCCCCCTGCCCCGCCGAAAATTTCAGGCAGCATCGCACAAGGAAAGCTGCGGCGCTTTGCGGAAATTTCGTACCCTGACTTTGTTGCGATTTCACGGCAATACGTCAAGTATTACTGCAAAACCGTGCCTCGTCAGTACGCAAAATTTACTCGCGAGTCGCTCTTGTCCAATTATGCGGTATTGCCTTAGCTCTCTCTAACAAAAGAAATGCTTGCACTTTTCCATAAAACGTACTATTATATGTTTAATACTGTGTGTCAAGACAGTGCACAGGCTATGAATTTACCGCGTGTCTTTTTCTCACGCAAAGGGGCGTTTATCGCAATGACCGAAAGAAATCTTACCATGCTGACCGACTTCTACGAGTTCACGATGGCAAATGGCTATTTTGAAAAAGGTATGGGCAACCGCCGCGCATACTTTGATATGTTCTTCCGCCGCGTTCCGGACGGCGGCGGCTATGCCATCATGGCCGGTGTCGAGCAGCTGATCTCCTACTTCAAAAATCTCCGCTTCACCGAGGAGGACATCGCATACCTCCGCCGCCGCAAATGCTTCTCCGAGGCGTTTCTCAACTATCTGCGCGACTTCAAGTTCGAATGCGACGTCTGGGCTGTCCCCGAGGGCACGCCGGTATTCCCGGGCGAGCCGCTCGTCACCGTTGCAGGCCCGATGATTCAGGCGCAGTTCGTTGAGACCATGGTTCTGCTGACCGTCAACCACCAGACGCTGATCGCCACCAAGGCGAACCGCATCACCCGCGCCGCGCAGGGCCGCACCGTGCTCGAGTTCGGCTCCCGCCGTGCACAGGGCTATGACGGCGCGATCTACGGTGCGCGCGCAACCTTCATCGGCGGCTGTCAGGGTACTGCCTGTGTTCTGGCCGACCGCGACCACGGCATCCCGGCCGGCGGCACGATGGCGCATTCCTGGGTGCAGATGTTCGACAGCGAGTACGAGGCCTTCAAGGCCTATGCCGAGATCTATCCGGACAACTGCGTATTCCTCGTCGATACCTATAATGTACTCAAATCCGGCGTTCCGAACGCCATCCGCGTGGCAAAGGAGCTTGCTGAAAAGGGCATCCGCGCCAAGGGCATCCGTCTGGACTCGGGCGATATCGCTTATCTCTCGGTCGAAGCGCGCAAGATGCTCAACGACGCAGGCTTCTCCGATATGCAGATCATGGCCTCCAACTCGCTCGATGAATATCTGGTGCGCGACCTCATCGTACAGGGCGCGCAGATCGACTCGTTCGGCATCGGCGAGCGTCTGATCACCTCCAAGTCCGAGCCGGTATTCGGCGGCGTTTACAAGCTTGCAGCCGTTGAAAACGAGGACGGCGAGATCATTCCGAAGATCAAGGTCTCCGAAAATGTTGAGAAGATCACCACGCCGCACTTCAAGCAGGTCTACCGTCTGTTCGACAACAAGACCGGCAAGGCGCTGGGCGACGTTCTGACCATTCATGACGAGATCATCGATCCGGCTCTCCCCTATGTTCTCTTTCACCCGATCCACACCTGGAAGCAGCGCGTCGTTACCGACTACACCGTCCGTCCGCTGCGCCAGCAGATCTTCAAGAACGGCGAATGCATCTATCAGTCGCCCTCGATCACCGAGATCCGCGACTACTGTATGCGCGAGGTGGACACGCTCTGGGATCAGATCAAGCGCTTCGAAAATCCGCAGACCTACTTTGTCGACCTGTCCAAAAAGCTCTGGACTTGCAAGAACGAGCTGCTCGAATCCTGCCGCATCTGATTTTATTCAAACGTACACATGACAGCGGACCTTCTACGGTCCGCTGTTTTTCTGTGCTCAAATACGCGAGCGCAAGATTTTATAAACCGCGCAGGCAGCCGCGCATTTTTTTGCGCTTCGAGGCCTGCCGGATGGCGGTTTTCACCGGTTTTTCTTCCGTTTTTTCTGCACGAATTCGCAAGATTGTGCTGGAAAACCGCATTTTATCCTGTTATACTTTTGTCTGCAAGCGAGGGAATGCTGTTTCGCATTTTCTCAATGCTTCATTTTCGTAAACCAGAAGGGGCAAACACTATGAAGGCATTTTTATCATCTATCAGCCGTAACAAGCGTTTTGTTGTCGCTGAGCTGTTCCTCGTTTATTTCGCGCACGGCCTCGGCTCGATCATGCTTGGCTCCGTCCTCCCCGATCTCCGCGCCGCCTACGGGCTCGACTACCAGCTCAGCGGAACACTGATCTCCTCCCAGTCGGTCGGCTACCTTCTCATCGGTCTGCTGTCCGGCGAGGCAGTCGTCAAATGGGGTCTCAAGCGCTCTTATCTCGTTTCCTACTATCTGTTTGCGGTCGGCTTCATCATGCTGCTCGTGACCGGCTCGCCGGTCCTGCTGCTCACCGCGATGTTCCTGACCGGCATCTCCAAGGGCGGCATTACCGACTACAACAACCGCGTCATGAGCGAATACGCAAACGGCAGCGCAACGCCGCTCAATATGATGCACGCCTCGTATGCATTCGGCGCGTGCGTTGCTCCGCTCGCGGTGCTCGCCTGCCAGAAGCTCGGCGGTGAAAACGGCTGGCGTCTGGCGCTTGAAATCGCAATCGTTCTGCTCACCTTCGGTCTTGTGTTTGGCCTGTTTATGAAAATGGATGAGGAAAAGCCTGCGGAAAGCTCGCAGAAATCCGCCACCGATTACGGATTTTTCCGCGAGCGTCTGTTCTGGCTGACCACCGCGCTCTGCTTTTTCTACGAAGCGGTCGAAGCATCCATGATGGGCTGGCTGACCACGTTCTACATCGACTCCGGCGTGCTTGCAGCGGGCGCGGCGCAGATCGTTACTTCGCTGCTCTGGATTTCGCTGCTTGTCGGCCGTTTCTCGTGCAGCGTGATCGCGGCAAGGTTCCGCCCGTGGCAGATGATCACCGTCATGTGCTTCGGCATCGCAGCCTTCCTCGTCCTGCTCGTCCTCGGCACCAGCCTTCCGGTACTGATCGTCGCTACCATCGGCCTCGGCCTGTGTATGTCCGGTATGTACGGCACGACGGTCTCGAATGCCGGCGACCTGTTCTCGCGCTATCCTGCCTCAATGGGCATTTATGTTACACTGAACGGTCTGGGCGCAGCGGCTGCCCCGGCAGCGATCGGCGTTGCCGCAAACCACGGCGGTATCCGCATCGGCTTTGCTCTGCTGCTCATCGCGGCGGCAATGCTCGTCGTTTCCGCTCTGTGCAATATGCACTACCTTAAAAAACGCTAAAATCTCTCTCTTTCTGATCCCGGTGCAGAGCTGATCTGCATCGGGATTTTCGTTTTTCTCCGCTCATAAATTTCACTGTGGGTTGACCGAACGCATCTTGTGTGTTATAATCATTATCGACATATGTCGGAAACGGAGTGACAGCAATGGCAAGACCCTGCCGATGGCGGCGCATCTGCACCGAGCCGGAGTTTGACCGCTTTGTACCCGAAGGTATCCCTTCGCCGGAAAGCATCACGCTGACCGTGGATGAATACGAAGCCGTGCGGCTGATCGACCTGATGAAATGCACCCACGAGCAATGCGCCGCGCAGATGGATATTTCGCGGACAACAGCGACCGAAATCTACGAATCTGCACGGACAAAGATTGCAGCCAGCCTGATTGGCGGCAAGACGCTCGTGATCGCAGGCGGACGCTACCGCCTGTGCGACGGCACAGGACCGCTCTGCTGCCATCGCTGCCGCAGAAACGCGGCGCAGTCCCCGCAGCAGATTACAAAAAAAGGAGAACATATCATGAGAATTGCAGTTACCTACGAGAACGGAACCATCTTTCAGCATTTCGGCCATACCGAGCAGTTCAAGCTGTACGATGTGGAGAACGGCGAGATCCGGCACAGCGAGGTAGTCGACACGAACGGCAGCGGCCACGGTGCCCTTGCAGGCTTCCTGACCGCGCATCAGGTCGACGCGCTGATCTGCGGCGGCATCGGCGGCGGCGCACAGACTGCGCTTGCGCAGGCAGGCATTCGACTGTACGGCGGTGTTTCGGGCAGCGCAGACGAAGCTGCGGCAGCACTTGCAGCCGGTCAGTTGACCTTCGACCCGAACGTCCATTGCACCCATCACGAGCACGAACACGGCAGCGGCCATCACACCTGCGGCGAACACGGCTGCGGAAAGCATTAACGCAAAAGGCACTCTCGGACGAATGAGAGTGCCTTTTTGCGTTCGTTTATATCATCTTTACCACGCCGAGCACGCCGTGAGACGCGATCAGCATGATGATGCCCGCCGTGATGACGCCGCAGAAAATAGACAGCAGCGCGCGCGTTTTGGGCATTTTCAGCAGCGTTGCGATCAGCGCACCCGACCACGCGCCGGTTCCCGGAAGCGGAACAGCAACGAACAGATACAGTCCGAGACGGGCGTATTTTGTGACCTCGCCGCTTTTGCTCAGCAGCTTTTTCTTGTACGCAGCGGCAAATTTACGCAACGGCGGCAGGGTTTCCGCCCATGCAAGCAGCTTTTCCCCGAACACGAGCAGCAGCGGAATGGGGAGCATATTGCCGAGGATGGCCAGCGGGAAAAGCGTCGTCCACGGGATTCCGGCGGCCGCGCCGAGCGGTACTGCGCCGCGCAGCTCTACGAGCGGCACCATGGAAATGATAAAAACGGCCGCCTCGCGCCCCGCGCCGAGCAGCCAGTCAAATAATGCAGAAAACAATCTTCTACTCCTTTTTTTCGAAATATTACTTTTATTTTACCCTTTGAGCACAGAAAACGCAAGGGCGCTCCTATAAATTTTGTGTGAATTTTATCAACAGTTTGACGCACCGCCGTACTTCGGGTATACTGTGTATAGCAAATCATATGCGGAGGTGAGAACAATGTCCGACCGAAGGAACGACGCCTGCTGGGCGTCATGCAATGTACTGCTCGTGCTGGGCATACTTGCCGACGGAGAACGCGCCGGGCACGAGATCATAACGATACTCGAGCGCCAGTGTGACCGCACCTTTGCCGGGCACGAGGGCGACCTTTACCCCCTGCTGCACCGGCTGGAGGAGCGCGGCGACATCCGCTCGCGCGAGCGGATGAACGACGGACGGCCGCGCCGCTGGTACCGTCTCACCCGTCAGGGGACAAAGACGCTTGCGCGGTGCCGCCGCGAATGGGAGCATTACCGCTGCAAATGCAGCAGTCTGGCCGCAGGAGGTGAGACCTGTGCACGAAGATGAACGCCTTGCCTCTTTTCTCGATGAGGTCTGCGGTCCGCTGTTCTGGCCGCCCTACCGCCGCCGCGTACGCCGCGAGCTATCTGACCACATTCTCTCTCGCGCAGAGCTTCTCGAACGCAGCACCGGCTGCCCGCGCGGGCAGGCCATCGAACGTGCCATCAGCGCCATGGGAGACGCGCATTCGCTCGGACTGCTGCTCCGCCGCACCCGTTTTCCGCTCCGCGGCCTGTTTCTGACTCTGATGACCAGCCTCATCTGGGCCGCCATCGCAGCCTGCATCCTTTATCTGCTGCTGCACCTCGGTCTGCGCACGTAAAAATGTATCAAAAAGGCACCGCTTCACGAAAAATGAGGCGGTGCCTTTTGAGACGCACGGTCCGTCGAACCGGAATAGCGCTTATTTATCTTCTTTTGAAAAAACACCCCATAAAGAAAGTGCAATGCCTGTTACCAATAAAATAATTCCTGTTATCAGCACAGGGAATAAACTCATATCAGATACTGTTTGCCAATATCTACCCAATTCCGTATTCCACTCTGTTGTATTTTCCATATTCATGCTTGCCATCAAAAAAGTACATAGCACCATCAATGTTCCTGTAAGTTCAAATCCTGTTCCTGCAATTATTTTCTTCATACTTAGACCTCCACACCTTTCGATCTGTTCGCTTTATCCCCCACGATTTTCATCTTTCAAAATCAGCTGCTTACAGCAGTGGCGCGAACAGGCGCAGCACGCTTGCAGCGATCGACCGCAGCCACGGAACGCGCCGCAGCCATGCGTCGTCAATGCGGCGGCTGACATTGATCGTTTCGAGGATATCCTGCTTGACCGCCGCTACGACCGAGCTGTTGTAGAAGCAGGTCGCACACTCAAAATGCAGGAAGAACGAGCGGAAATCCATATTGATCGTGCCGACCACCGCCGTATCGTCGTCCGAGACGATGCTCTTCGCGTGCAGGAAGCCGGGGCGGTATTCATAGATCTTCACGCCTGCACGGTGCAGCTGCTGATAATACGACCGCGTGATCATATAGACCAGCTTTTTATCCGGAATGCCCGGCGTCAGAATGCGGACGTCAACGCCCGACTGCGCCGCGATCGTCAGCGCCGTGATCATCTCATTGTCGAGCACCAGATACGGCGTGGTGATGTAGACATACTTTCGCGCGTTGTGAATGATCTGAAGATAGGTGGACTCACCGATGTTGAGATCGTCGAGCGGCGAGTCGGCGAACGGCTGCACCCAGCCGTCCTGCGGCAGCTTGACCGTCGGCAGATAGTTTTCGAACGCGGTAATCTTCTCGCCCGTCACATACTCCCACATCTGAAGGAACAGCGAAGTCATGTTCGCCGTGCCCTCACCGCGCAGCAGAATGCCGGTATCCTTCCAGTAGCCGAAGCGCACCTTTTCGTTGATGTATTCATCGGCAAGGTTGATGCCGCCCATATACCCCACATTGCCGTCTATGATCATCATTTTGCGGTGATTTCGATAGTTCAGATAGGTATTGAGCGTCGGAATAAAGCGGTTGAAACGGACCGCGCGAATGCCGAGCGACACGAGATAGCGGTCATAGTGCTGCGGCAGCGTCGCGATCGACCCGACATCGTCGTAAATGATGCGGACATCCAGGCCTTCCTTTGCCTTTCGCGCCAGAATATCGAGAATCGTGTTCCACATCTTGCCTTCTTCAATGATGAAGTATTCGAGAAAGATGAACCGCTCCGCCTTTTCCAGCTCCTCGCACATCGAAGCAAACATATCCTCGCCGGCGCGGAAGTAATGCGCCTCCGTGTTCGTCCAGGCCGGCATACCGCACAGACTGTCGATATAGCGCGTGCGGGCCGCATGGCGCGGATGCAGCTGCGAAAGCTCCTCCGTTGCAGGCTTGCGCATGTAATCGGTGAAATCCGGCGGATTTGGCTCATACTGATGCTGTGTGCGCGCGCGGTTGAAGGGCGTATTGCCCCAGAACAGGTAAAACAGGCCGCCGAACAGCGGAAACAGCAGGATAATGATGATCCATGTAATCTTATAGGTCGGATTGTCGTACTTGCGGACAAGCCAGACCACGATAACAAAGCTGAGAATGGTGAGTGCCGGCGTGACCGACGGCCATCGCTCGCTCATCCAGCCCACGCCCCACATCACGGCGATCAGCTCCAAAATCAAAAACAATCCGCCAGCAACGCGCCGGTCACCGAGTATCCGGCCGAAAAATCTGCGCATAACGACTCCTTTCCCTGCGGGCATTTTTCTTTATATATCATGATACCGCAGCAGCGAAAAAAAGTCAATCGAACGCAGCCGGATGCGCAAAAAAGCTGCGCTTCCCTCTCGACTTTTGCGGTACAGCTGTGGTATGATGAAGGAGCTATAATAAATAAAAAAACGGAGGGATCACCATGCCACATACCGCTGTTCCTGCGGCCGAGCTCGCCGCGCGTCTGGAAAACCTGCGCCGCGCGATGTCCGCCGCCCACCCCGACTGGGGGATGATTTTGCTCGACAGCAAGATCGACCTGTATTATTTTACCGGCACGATGCAGGAGGGCGCGCTCGTCATCACGCCCGATGAGGCGGCCCTTTTCGTGCGCCATTCCTATGAATGCGCCGTGCGCGACTCCAGCTTCGCCGACATCCGTCCGCTTGGCAGCTTCCGCGGCATTGCATCCGCCTTTCCTCATATCCCTGAAACGGTTTACGTCGCGACGCGGACGATGACGCTGCAAAAGCTCACCATGCTCCAGAAGTATCTTCCTTTCGCTCCTGCCTCCATCGACAGTATTCTGGGCGGTCTGCGCGCCGTCAAGAGTGCCTACGAGCTGGAATGCATGAGGCACGCCGGAAAAATCCACGCAAAGGTTCTCGAAACTGTTGCGCCGGCGCTCCTGCGCCCCGGCCTGAGCGAGGCCCGTCTGTGTTCTGAAATCTGCACCTCCATGCTTGACCACGGCGCGATGGGCATCTCCCGTTACAATCAACCGGCGGCCGAGGATGTGCTCGGCTTTGCAAGCTACAGTGAGAACAGCCTGATGCCGGCGGCGCTCGACGGCCCTTCCGGCACGGTCGGCACCTGCATCGCCATGAAGTCCATCGGTTCGACCGAGCGCCTGCTTCGCGGCGGCGATACCGTGCTGCTCGACATTCCGTGCGGCTGGCGCGGGTATCACACCGACAAGAGCATCACGTTCTATTTCGGCGACCTTGACGAAAATCCGAAGGCCGATCTGATCCGCGCCGCACACGAGCAGTGCATTGCACTCGAGAAGATGACTGCTGAACTGCTGCGTCCGGGTGCGGTTCCGGCTGAGATTTACGAAAAAGTTCTCGCCGCCGTTGACCCGGTATTCCGCGACGGCTTTATGAATTCCTGCACATTTCTCGGCCATTCCATCGGTCTGACGATGGACGAGGCGCCGGTGCTTGCTAAGGGTTTTAACGATCCGGTCGTACCCGGCATGACGTTTGCAGTCGAGCCGAAAATCGCGTTCGAAGGCATTGGCCTCATCGGCACGGAAAACACCTATGAAGTTACGGAGAGCAGCGCCGCAAAATCGCTTACCGGCGACTGCGAGACCGGTCTCGAAATTAATTACTGATACAAATACAACAAGACGGCTGAGATTTTTATTCTCAGCCGTCTTTTACGTCTCAGCCAATCTCGACTCGTCTGCTGCCCTCTTCCTCGTACAGCCGGTGCGAAATCGAAACAACAGTGCGACCTCCTGCGGCGGAACGCAGCGCTGCAAGAACGCAGTGTTCGGTTTCAGCATCGAGATCCGCAGTGATTTCATCGAGAAGCAGTATTTTCGGGTCGGCTGCTACCGCGCGGGAGATTGCAAGCAGCTGCCGCTGTCCCTGGGAAAAGTGAGCCTCCGAAAACATCGTTTTATAGTTTTCAGGCAGTGCCATGATTGCCGCGTGCAGACCCGTGAGCTTTGCCGCCTTCACCGCGTCATCATGCGTAATTTCCGGATCAAACAGCGTAATCTGTTCCTCGATCGTTGCGGGTGGCGCGTAAAAATGCTGCTCCACACAGCCGAACAGATGTCGCTTCTCTGAATCCGGAATATCCGACGCCTCGCGTCCCATAATGCGCACGCTGCCCTTCTGCGGACGGTACAGCCCCATCAGCAGCTTAAACAGCGTCGATTTTCCTGCCCCGGTTCGGCCTGTCAGCGTAACGTGCTCGCCCTCTCTTATATTCAGCGAAATATTCTCCAGGACCGGTGTATCCGCAGTATAAGCAAAATCCACTTCATTCACAGAAATGCACAAATCCGATTTTTCAGCATCAGCGCTACCGGTCTCTCTTTCCGAAAGAGCCAGAAAATCGTCAATTCGATGCACGCCTGCGACAGCTGACTGCACGGTCTGAATTTCCATGCCGATGCTTTCAAGCGGCGTAAATACCTGCGAAATATACGAGATCACAGCGACTGCTGTACCGGCAGACATGCCGAACAGATAACGAAGCGATGGATTTCCTGATGCTGAAAGAACAAAAACCAGCGCAGTTACCGCAGCGCTCACGATCAGAATGACCGGAGAGTACACCGAATCATAGAAATTTGTGCGTTCTGCTGCCTGGTAGCCCTCCTCGATTGCTTCATCATAACGTTTCCGCATAAATCCTTCGCGTCCAAGAAGATGCACTGTGCGGATGCAGTGCAATGTTTCGGGCAGGAAGCCGGAAACGCTCGCAGCCGCAGCCCGGCTGTCCATCTGCGCACGAAGCATTCGTTTCTGAATCACCCTCGTGAAAATGTACAGCGCCGGTATAA
>ENA-UEQP01001130-UEQP01001130.1-human-gut-metagenome-genome-assembly--contig:-NODE-1130-length-26235-cov-5.090986_pt1 | contig 26235 bp, 30 predicted proteins | sample MGYA00242951_ERZ507951 | MGnify/ENA primary metagenome ERZ507951 (study PRJEB26167, sample SAMN06115539) | human gut metagenome | host: Homo sapiens | place: China:Shanxi | collected 2015-11-18...
CGGAGCATACGCCGGCAAGGACATAAAAATACTTTGGACACTACCAATTATCACAGCGCTATTCTTTTTGCTTGGGACATGGCTGTTCTTTAGTATTGGAGAAAAAGCATTTATTTTATATGCGTTGGTATATTTGCTCTTAGGAATTGTAACAGAGTTAATTTCCATGTTTGTAAAGAAAAAGAATTTAAGAGGTTAAACAAATTCCAGTTCGTTAAGGCAATACCGCATAATTGGACAAGGGCAAGGCTTAAGATACGCCTTGCTCTTTTTCTGTCAGATCGGGTGCTTCTGGAACAGGCCGGGGGCGATGCCGACGTTGCTGCGGAAGCTGTGGATGAAGTTTTCCTCGCTGTTGTAGCCGGTGGCATAGGCGATCTCCTTGACCGAGAGCTGGGTCGAGGTAAGCAGGTACTTCGCCTTGTCGATGCGGCGGAGGATGATGTATTCATAGGGAGGATAGCCGGTTTTGGCCTTGAACTGGCGCGAAAAGTGCGAAGAGCTCAGAGCGACCGAGGCGGCGACCTCCTGCACGCTCAGCTCCTCGAACAGATGGCGGTTCATGTAGCGGATGGCCTCTGCGATGCGGTCGCTGCCGGCGTGAGCCGGAGAGGTGTCGTCGAGCAGCAGCAGGCCGAGTATGCGGTGGAGCATCTGCGAGAGCTGTGCCTCGCCGGGGCGCTCGTCTGCGGCGCAGCCGGTGAAGATGCTGTCGAGCAGCTGCGCGATCTCGCTGACGCCCGAGGGCATAAAGACCTGCCGGCCGCCGTGCGCCTGAAGGATGCGGCGGTAAAACGCGTGCGTGTTCAGTCCGTTGAACAGCAGCCACGAGAATTCGAGGCCGTCCGAGGCGGCATAGCGGTAGGGCTCGCGGCAGTCGAACAGCACGACCTGTCCGGCGGCGGCGAGCGCTTTGACGCTGCCGAGCGTCAGCTCCATTGCGCCGCTGTGGATATAGAACAGCATGATGTTCTGGTTGTGGTCGCCCTGCATGGCGATCTCCGAGCGGTGGTCGAAGGAATACAGGCTGCTGCAAAAGTAATGGCCGCCGCGCGTGGGGTAATAAAAAAGCTCGCGTGCAAGCGAGGACGGGGTGAAGAAATACCGTTCCGAGGTTTGATGCACGCCTTTCTCCGGGATCAGCATAAAGCGTCACGCTCCTTTCCTGCATCATAGCAGAATTTACCCTGCTGCGCAAGAGTTAAAGCGTGTTCTGAAAAGAAAAAGCAGGAATTTATACGGAATAACGGATAAAATACGCAGACGTCCAGCATTTGTGCAAAATATAATCAGAAGTGCACAATCACGGAAAAACAGCAGGATTTCGCAGTTATACGGCGAAATGTATCATTGGCAGAGCGGATAAAGCGCCGTATAATAGAGCCATCGAAAGGAAAGCCGCCATGGAAACGGCACAAAGAGACAAGGAGGAAAACATTTATGAAAATCGCATTTGACGTTGACGTTCTGGCCAAGCAGATGTCCATCAATGATTACGTACACAAGGTCGCAGACTGGGGCTACAAGTACATCGAGCAGTCCCCGCATCCGCGCATCAACCCGTTCTACAAGCATCCGCTGTTCTCCAAGGAGTGCCAGCAGGAGTACAAGCAGGCTCTCAAGGAGACCGGCGTAGAGATCTCGTCCTTCATCGTTGTTTACCGCTGGTCCGGCCCGACCGAGGAGCAGCGCCAGCACGCCGTTGCAAACTGGAAGCGCATGATCGAGATCGCCGTTGACATGGGCGTACCGGTCATCAACACCGAGTTCTCCGGCGACCCGAACCAGCAGGAGATCTGCAACGGTATGTTCTTCAAGTCCATGGAGGAGCTGCTGCCGATCATCGAGCGTGAGGGCATCCGCGTAGAGTGCCAGTCCCACCCGTATGACTTCGTAGAGCTGAACGACGAGGCCTGCGACATCGTCAAGTCCTTCCGCTCCAAGAACCTCGGCTACGTTTACTCCGCTTCCCACGGCTTCTTCTATGACCAGGGCAAGGGCGACGTCCGCCATATGCTCAAGTACGCCGGCGACGAGCTGACCCACGTACTTCTGGCCGACACCTGGAACCAGACCAAGGACTGCCGCTACATCGTCAATCCGCCTTGGCTCAACCAGCGCGGCCGCGCAGACTACACCATCCATCAGCACACCGCAATGGGTGAGGGTGAGGTCGATTTCGACGGCATCTTCGAGACCCTGCGCGACATGGACTTCGCAAACAAGCAGCTCAAGCCGGACGCACCCAAGGTCGGCGGCGACAACATCATCTGCGTATCCTACTTCGGCTTCCCGGAGAAGATGGAGCAGCAGGCTCCCGAGGCGCTCGAGCGCATCAAGCGCGAGCTGCTGTAAGATCGCGTCTTTCAGAAATCTCTCTCTTTTCAATAACCCAAAGCGCAAAAGCGCTCCCGTCCGGATGGATGGGAGCGCTTTTGCGTGCAAAAAAGAAACGCAGACCTTCGTCTGCGTTTCGGCTTATCCCTTGTTTTTCTCCACAGCCTGTGGAGAACTTTTTATTCGGCGCTGTTCTGAGGGGCAGGCGCGTTTTCGCCGTTCTGCGGGCGGCGGTGTCTGCGGCCGCCGCGCGAGCGGCGGCGAGGTGCACCCTCGCGCGGTTCTGCTGCGGCATTTTCGCCGTTTTCAGCAGGATTTGCATTCTTTTCGATGCGCTCCGGCTTCTCAGGACGGGGCTGGCGTTCGCCCCTTGCCGGACGCTCCGGCTTTTCGGGGCGCGGCGGCCGCTCGACCTTCGGCTGACGCTCGGGCCGCTCGCTTCTCGGCTGACGCTCGGGTTTCGCCGGACGCTCCGCTCTCTGCGGCTTTGCCGGGCGCTCGGACGACGGATTTTCGCCGTTTTCCTCGCGCTGACGGCGCTCCTCGGCCATCGCGGCGGCGTTCTGGCGGTTGCGGCACGCGCCCTTGACCACTGTGCAGTCCTCACAGCGGAACTCGGTCAGCGAATGCTCGGGGCTGTCATCGAGCTGCACCTTGCAGATGCCGCGCAGCATCTGAGTCGTGATGACCTTGCCGCGGCCCTCGGGGGTATCGACAACGCTGCCCTGACGCGGCGTGATCTTCTGGAGCTCGGCGTAGGCCTCGTGCTCGTATTTCAGGCAGCACATCAGACGGCCGCATACACCGGAGATCTTCGCCGGATTGAGCGAAAGGTTCTGGTCCTTGGCCATGTTGATGGAGACCGGATGAAAGTCGTCGAGGTAGGTCGAGCAGCACAGCTCACGGCCGCAGCAGCCGAGGCCGCCGATCATCTTCGCCTCGTCGCGCACGCCGATCTGGCGCAGCTCGATACGGGTGCGGAACACGCCGGCAAGATCCTTGACCAGCTCGCGGAAGTCTACGCGGCCGTCCGCGGTGAAGTAGAACAGCAGCTTGTTCATGTCAAACGTGCATTCCGCGGTCACAAGGTTCATTTCGAGCTTTCTGTCCTCGATTTTGCGCTTGCAGACGAGAAACGCCTCGTCCGCGCGCTTGCGGTTGCGCTCGAGCGTTTTCATGTCCGCCTCAGTCGCGATGCGGACCATGCGCTTGAGCGGCTGCACGACCGACTGCTCGTTCACCTCGGTGTTGCCCTGCACGCACTCGCCGTATTCCAGACCGCGCGCGGTCTCGACGATTACGCCGGTACCGGCGGTGACTTCGGCATCCTGCGGGTCAAAATAATACATTTTTCCGTTTGATTTGAAACGGACTCCGATTATGGTCGTCAAAGGTTTGTCCTCCTGTATCTGTAAAGCAGGGCAGGCGCCCTGCGGGGAAGTGCTACTGGTAGCAGATGCGGTAAACGTCGCTCGTCAGCGCGCAGGTGACAGCGGCAGAGGCCGCGTTGCGCGAGATGCGGTGGACGAGCTCGTCCGTAAAGTCGTAAAAGGCAAGCAGGCGCTCGGGCGTGAGCGCAGAGGCGAGCGCCTCGGACTGCTTTGCGAGCCCCGGCTGGAGCGGCGGCTCGCGCAGGCCCTCCGCGCGGAAGATCGCGTCGCGCAGCGCGGCCTGCATGACACCCATCACGCCGATGAGCGCGCGCCGGGGTGTTTTTTCCATGCCGAGCGCGGCGAGCATCATGCTGCCCTCGCGCTTCCCGGCGACGGCGGTCAGATAGGGTGCAAGCAGCCGGACTGCTTCGTCGTCGGAGACGGCCTGCTCCTCCCCGGACGGCTCGAGCGCGAAGCGCGTGCAGCGGCTGCGCACGGTCTGCAAAAGCGCGTCCGGCTTTTCCGAGGTCAGGATGAAAAACGCGAAGTGCGGCGGCTCCTCAAGCTCCTTGAGCAGCGCGTTCTGCGCGTAGGCGTTCATATTGTGCGCATGGCGGATGACGGTCACGCGGCGCGCGCCGTCGTTCGGGATGATGGCGTTTTCCGCCTTGATGCGCCGCGCAAGATCGACCTTGAGCTCGTCTTCACCTTCGTCGATGAGGGTAAGGTCGGGATGCACGCCGTCCTGCACCTTGCGGCAGGAAAGGCAGGCGCCGCAGGGGCGCGGCCCATCCGCCTCACACAGGATACCGGCGGCGAGTGCGGTCGAGAGCGTTTCCAGACTGCGGCTGTCGTCCCCCGAGAGCAGGATGGTCTGCGGCACGCGGCCGGCGAGCGCGCGCCGCAGGCTCGCCTTCAGGCTGCGGTTGCCGGGGAGCGCGTCAAAGGAGATCACAGTTTCTCAAAGCGCTCGACGCCGAGCACGAATACCGTTGCGCCGCCGACATCGACCTGTACCGGCGCGGACGGGAAAAAGCCCATGCCGAGCTCTGCGGTGGTCGGGATGATCTGCTTGCGCGTGGAGGAATGCTCGCGGATGATGTCGAAGCACTCATCCAGACGGCTCTCGTCCAGACCGACCAGAATGGTCACGTTGCCGGCCTTGAGGAAGCCGCCGGTGGTCGCGAGCTTGGTGATGGAGAAGCCTGCCTTCATCAGGCTGCTGATTACGTCCTGTGCATCATCGTAGTTGATGATCGCGAGTACCATTTTCATAGAAAAATCCCCTTTCGTTCATGCGTCCGGAGACGATGATTTCCGAAACGTGCGGAAGCACCGCGGCCGTCACTTTTCCGGCATGACAACGGTGATCCTGTCTATATCATTGTACCATCTTTCGCGGATAAGTTCAACGTGCGCCTTTGTAATTTTCTCGCCGGGCCAGAGCAGCGGCACGCCGGGCGGATAGGGCGTCACGGGACGGGCGCAGACGCGGCCCTCGGCGTCCGAGAGCGACACCTCGGCGGAGGGCGCGAACCGGGCGTCGCGCACGCTCATGACGCGCTCGGCAGAGGGGAACGGCCGCGTTTCGACCGGAAGGGCGGTCTCCCTGCGGCGGCGCGACAGCACGCGCAGGCCGCGTCTCAGACGGTGGATCGCGCCTGCGGTGTCGCTTTCGGTGAGGATGAACACGACGTTTCGCTCGTCCGCCATCTCGCAGGCGACACCGTGCTCGCTCCACAGCGCATCGGCGAGAGCATGGCCGGTGATGTCGGTGCCTGCGGTGCAGACGGTCAGACGGCAGGGGTCGAGCGAGGGAAAGTCGCGCTCGGTGAGCGCGGTGAAAACCGTGTGCGCACAGATGTATTCGCGCATTTCGCGGCAGACGGCGGCGGCCTTCTGATATTTTTCGCGGCCGGGTCCTTCATTATATGCGCGTGCAAGGTCGATCGAGGCCATGATGGGGTAGGAGGGGCTGGAGGTGCCGAACAGGGCGGTGTTCTCGCGCAGGGATGCGCGGTCTGTGCCCGGTCCGGAGAGCAGCACAGCCGCCTGCCCGAGACAGGGCATGGTCTTGTGCATGGAGAGCACGGCCATATCCGCGCCCTCCTCGACCGGCGACGGCAGACCGACCGCCGGGAAGTGAGCGCCGTGAGCCGCGTCGACGAGCAGCAGCTTTCCGTGTGCGCGGCACAGGTCGGCGAAGGCCGGAAGGTCGCGCCGCAGGCCGTAGTAGGTGGGCGAGGTGAGCAGGACGGCGCGGATGTCGGGATGGGCGAGCAGTTGACGCTCGGCGTCCTCGACGCGCAGCGCACCCGTAATGCCGAACGGTTCGAGCAGGGGCGCGGAGAAGAAATACGGCGTGATGTCGAGCAGGGCGCAGCCGTGGCAGACCGAACGGTGCACCTCGCGGTCGATGAGCACGCTGCCGCCGCGGCCGACCGCCGCGCCGAGCATGGCGAGGATGCCCTGCGTCGAGCCGCCGGTGAGGAAAAAGCAGTCGTTCGCGCCGAAATAACGCGCCGCCGCGACCTCTGCGTCGCGGATCGGGCCGTCGCCGAGGTAGAGATTGCCCGTGCCGTAGGTCTCGGTGTAGTCGATGGCGAAAACATCGCGGAACGAGTTGAAAACCGGCTGTCCCTTGTGGCCGGGCATATGAAAGCGCGCCGAATCCGAGGTGGCGAGCAGCTGAAGCGCGTGGAAAAGCGGCGCGCCGGTAAACGGCATCAGCCGGTCGATGGCATGATGCTGGCGGCGGTGCAGGGATGCACGGCCAGACGGCATTTTTCGATGGTGCATGAAGGGTGGCTCCTTACTATAATATATAAGTATTGTTTGTCAGATAAGCGAAGCTTGCGAAATGAAGCAGCCGCGCGGCAGCGCGCATAAAATAGGAAACGCGCAGCGATTTCATAAAAACCGGGGGCGTGTACCTCGGTTTTTATACTTCTGGAGGGAGAAAGTTTCTGAACAGGAACTTTCGGACGACTCGTGTTCTGCGCGAGCAGAACACAGCTTGTCGGCGAAACTGTAGTTTCGCGACAGCTTTTTAAGTATAGCACGGCAGACCGGAAAATGGCAAATGAAACGGCCGGTATTACAGGCAGAGCTGAATTTTCAGCGTACTATTAAAAAATTTCATAACACCGATTAAAATGTATAATAGCAGGTGCATTTGACCGCGGATTTTTGGGAGATTTTTCGGTAGTAAATCGAAGTATTTTATATTATAATGAATATCACATTCCACAAATAAAACGGAATGTTTATTTTTGAAAGGCAGGCTATCAACTATGGCAGACAATCGTATCTACAATTTCTCCGCAGGCCCCTCCATGCTTCCGGTTCCGGTGCTCGAGCGCTGTGCATCCGAAATGCTGAACTACAAGGGCTCCGGCATGTCAGTCATGGAGATGAGTCACCGATCCAAGGTATATGACGGCATCATTACCGAGACTGAAGCGGCTCTTCGCCGTGTGCTCTCTATCCCGGACAACTACAAGGTGCTGTTTCTGCAGGGCGGCGCTTCGACCCAGTTCGCGGCGATCCCGATGAACCTGCTCAAGACCGGCAAGGCAGATTATGCCCTCACCGGCAACTTCGCAAACAACGCTTACAAGGAAGCGGTCAAGTTCGGCGACATCCATGTTGCCTTCTCCTCCAAGGAGCGCAATTTCGACCGCGTACCGACGCAGGCCGAGCTGGACATCCGTCCGGATGCAGATTACTTCTACATCTGCGCCAACAACACCATCTACGGCACCGAGTACCAGTACGACCCCGAGACTCCGGCAGGCGTACCGCTCGTTGCGGATATGTCCTCGAACATCCTCTCCAAGCCGGTAGACGTCTCCAAGTACGGCGTCATCTACGCCGGCGCACAGAAGAACATGGGTCCGGCGGGCGTTACCGTCGTCATCGTCCGTGAGGATCTGCTCGGCTCTTATCCGCTCGAAAAGTACCCGGTCATGCTCGACTGGCAGACCATGGCCAACAAGGGCTCCATGTACAACACGCCCCCCACGTACGGCATCTACGTTCTCGGCCTCGTTCTCGAGTGGGTCGAGCAGATGGGCGGCGTCAAGGCCATGCAGGAGCGCGCTGAGAAGCGTTCCGCCATGCTGTATGACTACCTCGATTCGCAGGACTTCTATAAGGCTGTCGCAGAGAAGGCTTCGCGCAGCCACATGAACGTTACCTTCCGCACCGGCGACGACGAGCTCGACGCAAAGTTCGCCAAGGAATCCATGGCGGCCGGCATGTCCAACCTCAAGGGCCACCGTTCGGTCGGCGGCATGCGTGCTTCCATCTACAACGCAATGCCGATCGAGGGCGTTGAATATCTGATCGACTTCATGAAGAAGTTCGCCGCAGAAAACAAGTAAGAGATCGTTCGGCAAAGGAGAACAAAATGTATAACGTAAAGCTTTACAACAAGATTTCCAAGGTCGGTCTGAACGATCTGGATGCTGCGAAATATACCTGCTCGGAGGACTTCACCGACTATGATGCGGTTCTGGTCCGCTCCGCAAAGCTGCACGAGGTCGAGTTTTCGAAGAACCTCAAGTGCATCGCACGCGCCGGCGCCGGCGTCAACAACATTCCGATCGACCGCTGCTCGCAGGAGGGCATCGTTGTATTCAACACCCCGGGTGCGAACGCAAATGCGGTCAAGGAGCTGGTCATCTGCGCGCTGCTGCTCGCGTCGCGCAAGGTCGTACAGGGCGCAAACTGGGTAAAGGGCCTCAAGGGCACGCCGGATATCGGCCCGGCGGCTGAGAAGGGCAAGTCGACTTATGCAGGCCCGGAGATCGCGGGCAAGAAGCTCGGCATCATCGGTCTGGGCGCGATCGGCGTCAAGGTCGCAAACGCAGCCGTTGCGCTCGACATGGAAGTATGGGGCTACGACCCGTTCCTGTCGGTTGACGGCGCACTCAAGCTCGACCGCTCGGTCAAGCATGTTACCGATCTGAACGAGATCTTCGCGAACTGCGACTACATCACCATTCACGTTCCGCTGAACGCTGATACGAAGAACACCATCAGCGCAGAGGCGATCGAGAAGATGAAGGACGGCGTCCGCGTCATCAACCTCGCGCGCGGCGAGCTGGTCGACACCAAGGCGATGGCGAAGGCGCTCGAGAGCGGCAAGGTCGCGGCTTACGTTTCCGACTTTGCGTCCGACGAGATCCTCGAGCAGGAGAATGCCATCACGCTGCCGCACCTCGGCGCTTCCACCCCGGAGAGCGAGGACAACTGCGCGAAGATGGCCGTTTACGAGATTACCGAGTACCTCGAGAAGGGCACCATCCGCAATTCGGTCAACTTCCCGAACCTCAAGGTTCCGTATGAGGGCGGCTACCGTGTCTGCCTCATCCACAAGAACATTCCGAACATGATCGCGTCCATCACCTCGGCGGTTCACACCAACATCGAGAACATGGGCAACCGTTCGCGCGGCGATTATGCCTACACCATCATCGACCTGGCAGACCAGCCGACCGAGGAGAACCTCGCAGCGCTGCGCGCAATCGAGGGCATGATCTCTGTCCGCGCAATCTAAGAGACTGCATATTCCACAGATTTCAGGAGAGCACAGCATAACGCTGTGCTCTCTTTTGCGTCATGAAGTTGCTTTTTGCTAACCGGCGGTCTGTCCGTTTCCGATGATGGAATATGGCTGAACTCATGCGTAATAAACAAAGGAAACTGAGGGAAAACAGACCCGGTTTGGCAAGATGAACAAAGAAAATATGTAATTTGGTTGATTTTTTTTGTAATTAGGACTTGCGCACAAGGTGCATAAAACAGTATAATCTATGTTGTATGGTTGCGCAGTTTGTGCAGCCTGCTCAATTCTGAAGAAGAGGAAGCCGGTCATGCCGGTTCTTCTTGCGCAAAATAACAGAGAGGTGAAAAAAATGGTGTATTCGTTCCGTGGCGGCATACATCCCGGCACTCATGCAGATCCGGGATATAAATCCGCGACAAACACCAAGCCGATCGAGAAGCTGGCTCTGCCCGACGAGGTAATCCTGCCGGTTTCCATGCACATCGGCGCCCCGGCGAAGCCGATCGTATCGGTCGGTGACACTGTGGATCTCGGACAGCCCATCGCAGAGGCCGGCGGCTTCGTCAGCGCTCCGGTCCACGCAACCGTTTCCGGCAAGGTAAAGGCAATCGAGCCGCGCCTGCATCCGAACGGCAGCAAGGTCCTGTCCATCGTTATCACGAATGACGGCGAGGACCGTCCGCACGAGTCCGTACATCCCTACGACTTCGCATCCATGTCCAACGAGGAGCGCATCGAGTGCATCCGTTCGGCAGGTATCGTAGGTCACGGCGGCGCGACCTTCCCGACCCATGTCAAGATCCAGTCCGGTATCGGCAAGTGTGACACGGTCATCATCAACGCCGCAGAGTGCGAACCGTACATCACGTCCGACCATCGCCTGCTGCTCGAGCGCCCCGAGGAAACCATCGGCGGCCTCAAGATGCTCGCAGACCTGATGGGCGTACAGAACGCGATCATCGCAATCGAGGAGAACAAGGCTGACACCTTCCCGAAGATCGAGCAGCTGATCGCAGACGATCCGCGTCTGCACCTGTATCCCCTCAAGTGCAAGTACCCGCAGGGCGCTGAGAAGCAGCTCATCAATGCCTGCACGGGCCGCGAGGTTCCGTCCGGCAAGCTGCCGGCAGACGCAGGCTGCGCGGTATTCAACGTAGACACCGCGGGCGCGATCTACCGCCGCTTTACCACCGGCATGCCGGTCATCCGCCGCGTCGTCACCATCTCCGGCTCCGCTGTGGCTGAACCGAAGAACCTCGAAGCACGCATCGGCACCCCGATCGAAAAGCTGATCGACGCCTGCGGCGGCTTCAAGGAAGCGCCGAACAAGCTCCTCGCGGGCGGCCCGATGATGGGCAACGCCCAGTTCTCCCTCGACGCTCCGGTCGTCAAGGGCACCAACGCTTTCCTCGCCTTCGCAGGCGATGAGGACAAGCGCGTCAAGGACCCCCAGTGCATCCGCTGCGGCAAGTGCATCAACGCCTGCCCGATGCACCTCCTGCCGATCTACATGAACGTATACGGCAAGCAGGAGGACCTCGACAATGCTGTTGACTGCGGCATGATGGACTGCATCGAGTGCGGTTCCTGTGCCTATGTCTGCCCGGCTCGCATTCCGCTGGTCGCACAGTTCCGTCTGACCAAGGGCAAGATCCAGGCAAAGCGCATGGCAGAGCGCGCAAAGGCTGAGGCTGAAAAGAAGAAGGCCGAGGCTGAGGCGGCTGCCAAGGCAGAGAACAAGTAAGGAGGAAAAACGAAAATGGCTTATGATCTTAGCAAAGTAGTCGTAACCTCCTCGCCGCATATCAAGGCGGACGATGACACCCGGAGCCTGATGCTCGACGTGCTCATCGCGCTCGTTCCGGCACTGGCTGTTGCGATCTACACCTTCGGCGTTCGTGCACTCATCCATGTTATCATTGCGATGGTGTCCTGCGCTGTATTTGAAACCATTTACAACAAAATCGTAAAGCATGAGAACACCGTAGGCGACCTTTCCTGCTTCGTCACCGGCGTTCTGATCGCTTTCAACATTCCGGTCGCAGCTCCGCTGTGGCTGACCGTATTCGGCGGTCTGTTCGGCATCATCGTTGTCAAGATGCTGTTCGGCGGCATCGGCAAGAACTTCATGAACCCGGCGCTCGGCGCGCGTGCATTCATGATGGCTTCCTGGGCCGGCTTCATGACCACCTGGACCGCGCCGCACGCAAAGCTGCCGCTCTTCGGCAACGTTACCGTTACCGACGCGATCTCCACCGCGACTCCGCTCGCAAGCCTCAAGACCGGCACTCTGCCGGACGTTTCGATCGTTGAATCCCTGCTCGGCCAGACCGGCGGCGTCATCGGCGAGACCTCCGCACTGGCGCTGATCGTTGGCGGCCTGTACCTGCTCTGGCGCAAGGTCATCACCATCAACATCCCGGCGGCGTACATCCTCACCGTTGCAGTCATCACCTTCCTCTTCCCGATGGGCGGCCAGAGCCACCTGCAGTGGATGCTGTATCAGGTGCTTGACGGCGGTCTGATGCTCGGCGCGATCTTCATGGCTACCGACTACGTTACCAGCCCGGTAACCCCGAAGGGCCAGATCGTATTCGGCGTAGGCTGCGGTCTGCTGACCGTATTCATCCGTTACTTCGGCGGTCTGCCGGAGGGCGTATCCTACTCCATCCTGATCATGAACACGCTGGTTTGGGCAATCGACAAGAAGACCCATCCGCGCAAGTTCGGTTATCAGCTCGACAAGGTTAAGAAGGAGGCGCAGTAAATCATGGAAAGCAACAAAAAGGAAGGCGGCATCGTACAGCTTGTCGTCGTACTGGGCCTCATTACGTTCATCTGCGCACTGCTGCTCGGCGTGATCAACGGCGTAACCGCGGACAAGATCGCGCAGAACGCAGTTGAAACCCGCGACGCTGCCATGGCAGAGATCATCCCGGACGCAGAGTTCGAGGACATGAACACCGCGCTCAGCGCAGACGAAGTCGCAGCCGCAGGCGTCACCCTGCCGGCAGGCCGCACCGCCGCTCAGATCGACGGCGTTTACAAGGCTACCAAGGACGGCGAAGAAGTCGGCTACTGCGTACAGGTAGAGCCGAAGGGCTTCGGCGGCAACGTTACCATGATCGTCGGCATCAACGCTGACGGCACGGTCGCAGGCGCAAAGGTTACTTCTCACGCCGAGACCCCGGGCCTCGGCGCAAAGAGCCAGGCAGACCCGAACTGGATCACCCAGTACGCAGGTCAGGCGGCTGACGGTCAGCTCCAGGTTACCAAGGACGGCGGTACGATCAACGCCATCACCGGCGCGACCATCACCTCCCGTGCAGTAACCGACGGCGTTAATACGGCGGCAGCATATGTCGCTACTCTGGGTTAAGGAGGAAAAGCCACAATGAAATTTTCTGAACAGCTGAAATCGGGCGTTATCCTCGATAACCCGGTTTTCATGCAGACGATCGGTCTTTGCCCGACGCTGGCAACCACCACTTCTCTGCAGAATGCGATCGGCATGGGCGCGGCGGCTACCGTCGTTCTCATCTGCTCGAACGTAGTTATCTCCGCGCTGCGCAAGATCATTCCGGACAAGATCCGTATCGCAGCCTTCATCACGGTCATCGCGACCTTCGTAACCATGATCGACCTGTCCATGCAGGCATTCCTGCCGTCGCTGGCTTCGTCGCTCGGTCTGTTCCTGCCGCTGATCGTAGTTAACTGCATCATCCTCGGCCGTGCCGAGGCGTATGCTTCCAAGAACAAGGTTCTGCCCTCCGCAATCGACGGCGTTGTCATGGGTCTGGGCTTCACCTTCGCTCTGGTTCTCATGGGCTTCTTCCGTGAGCTGCTGGGCGCAGGCACCATCCTGTCCGGCTACGTCAACGGCGTAAACGGCATCGCAGTTCCGTTCTTCAACTCCAACCCGATGGTCATGATGATCCTGCCGGCCGGCGGCTTCCTCATGATGGGCTTCATCCTCGCTGCGATCCAGAAGATCATGGCTGGAAAGGAGGGCAAGTAAATGTCTTTTGCATTACCTGCCTCTATGGGCTTGACCGATATTCTGTCGCTCGCTATCGCGGCGATTCTGGTCAACAACTACATCCTCGTTCAGTTCCTCGGCTGCTGCTCGTTCTTCGGCGTTTCCAAGAAGACCGACACCGCGCTCGGCATGGGCATGGCGGTTATCTTCGTTATGGCGATCGCTTCCGCAGCATCCTGGGCTGTACAGTACTTCATTCTCGAGCCCCTCGGTCTGGGCTATATGCAGACCATCGCGTTCATTCTCGTAATCGCAACGCTGGTTCAGTTCGTCGAGATGTTCATGAAGAAGGCTATGCCGTCGCTGTACTCTGCGCTCGGTATCTTCCTGCCGCTGATCACCACCAACTGCGCGGTGCTCGGCGCGGCTAAGACCAACATCTCCAACGGCTATTCGTTCATCGGCTCTCTGGTATACGGTGTTGCAGCCGGTGTCGGCTACACGCTGGCTATCGTACTGTTCGCTTCCATCCGCGAGCGTCTGGACGCAACTTCCAAGTGCCCGAAGTGCTTTGAAGGCTTCCCGATCTCTCTGGTTGCAGCAGCTCTGCTGGCTATGTCCTTCATGGGCTTCTCCGGCCTGTCGATTTGGTAAGGGAGGACACAAGAAATGGATATGCAAAATGTTATTTACGCGGTTGCGGTACTCTTTATCATGGGTATCGTATTCGCGATCCTGCTCGGCGTTGCCGCTAAGGTCTTCGCCGTAGAGGTTGACGAGCGCATCCCGCTGGTACGCGAGTGCCTGCCGGGTGCTAACTGCGGCGGCTGCGGCTTCCCGGGCTGCGACGGCCTGGCTGCTGCGATCGTCGAGGGCCGCGCTCCGGTCAACGGCTGCCCCGTAGGCGGCGCCGCTGCGGCGGAAAAGATCGCAAAGGTGCTCGGCGTCGAGGTTGCTGAGGGCGAGCGCAATGTCGCTCACGTCAAGTGCAACGGCGGCTGCAACGCAGTCGACAAGGCTGTATACGAGGGCCTTCAGGACTGCAACGCTGCAATGCGTGTTGCAGGCGGCCCGAAGGCCTGCGCATTCGGCTGCATGGGCCTCGGCTCCTGCGTCAAGGCGTGTGCGTTCGACGCAATTCACATCGTTGACGGCGTTGCAAAGGTCGACACCGACAAGTGTGTTGCCTGCGGTAAGTGCGTTTCCACCTGCCCGAAGAAGATCATCGACCTCATCCCGGTCTCCAAGAAGGTTCACGTAAACTGCGTGAACAAGGACAAGGGTCCGGCTGTCATGAAGGTCTGCTCGAACGGCTGCATCGGCTGCCGCATGTGCGAAAAGACCTGCAAGTTCGACGCGATCCACGTTGTCGACGGCGTAGCCAAGATCGACTACGACAAGTGCAAGAACTGCAAGATGTGCACCAAGGCCTGCCCGAAGGGCTGCATCGAGCCGGTTCCGACCGCTGAGGAAGTCAAGAAGTTCAAGGAAATGCAGGCAAAGCAGGCTGCTGCCGCCAAGGCTAAGGCTGAGGCTGCAAAGGCTGCTGAGACTGCCGCTCCGGCGTCCGAGGACAAGTAATGGATTATCTTCATCCCAAGCTGGATGATGCCGCTATCGCCCGCATGTCGAGCCTCGCGCTCGCCCATGTGGGCGATGCCGTTTATGAGATACTGGTTCGCACCCATCTCGCCTGCGGCGGCACGCAGACAGCGAAAAATCTGCACAGTCAGACGATAACGCTCGTGCGCGCCTCCGCACAGGCGAAGGCCATCGAGCACATCCTCCCTGACCTCACCGAGGAGGAGGAGACCGTCTACCGTCACGGCCGCAACGCCAAGCCCAAGACCGTGCCCAAGTCGGCAACGGTCGCGGAGTACGCGCACGCGACCGCGCTCGAGGCGCTGTTCGGCTGGCTGTATCTCAAGCAGAGATATGACCGCATCAATGAGCTGTTCGGCACGGTCGCCGAGACGTGCTGAGCGCAAAAAATCCCTCCGAAGAGCTGTTCTCCGGAGGGATTTTGCATTGTATATGGGATTATTTGTCGGCCTCGCGCTCGCGCTCCTCTTCCTTGCGGAGCTTCTGCTCGTTGGCGTAGACGCGGCTCTGCAGGCGGCAAAGCTCCTGTGCGAGCGGGTCGGGGAGGTTGATCTGATCGAGCGTGTACGCAGGGGAGGGACCGATGCGCTGACCGGCGATCTTGACGACGCGCGCCTTGATGCCGACGACGGTGGAGTCAGGCGGCACTTCCTGAAGCACGACGGCGTTCGCGCCGATGCGGCTGTTGTCGCCGACGGTGAACGGGCCGAGCACCTTCGCACCCGTCGAGATCAGCACGTTGTTGCCGATGGTCGGGTGGCGCTTGCCGGTGTCCTTGCCGGTGCCGCCGAGGGTCACGCCGTGGTAGATGGTGCAGTCGTCACCGATCTCGGCAGTCTCGCCGATGACGATGCCCATGCCGTGGTCGATGAACAGGCGCTTGCCGATCTTCGCGCCGGGGTGTATCTCGATGCCGGTCATATGCCGCGCAAACTGCGAAAGCGCACGCGCGAGGAAAAAGTGCTTGTGCTGATAGAGCCAGTGTGCCTGGCGGTGGTAAAACAGAGCATGGAAGCCCTGATAGAGGAGGACGACCTCAAGCGTGGTGCGCGCCGCAGGGTCGCGGTCGCGGATCGAACGAGCGTCGTCGAGCAGGCCCTTGAAGATCATAATACAGACATCCATTCGTTGGAAATTGAGCGAACCAGCCGTTTCGCTGAAAACACTATGTAATACATTATAGACGTATTCGCGTAAAAATTCAAACACTACGTTGAACTTTGCGAAAAAAGTGGTATAATGTAAGAAGATTACGCTGAATGAGGTAAGAAAACTATGAAAATTACTGTCATGGGTCTTGGCTATATCGGCCTGCCGACCGCGATCACCCTCGCTGAAGCCGGTTTTGAGGTCTGCGGCTTCGACGTCAACAAGAAAACCATCGAAACCCTTCAGGGCGGCCACATCCACATTGTCGAGCCGGGCCTGCAGGAGGCGTTTGAAAAGGCAGTTGCTCACGGCCATCTGCACTTCTCCGACACGCTCGGAAAGTCGGATGTGTTCTATATTTCCGTTCCGACCCCGTTCTATAAGGACGAGACCGGCAGCCACAAGGCGGATCTGAAATTCGTCGAGTCCGCCGGCCGCATGGCAGGCAAGGTGCTCGAGGCGCCGAACCTCGTCATCCTTGAGTCCACCGTTCCGCCGCACACCTCGGAAATGCTCGCGCGCGTGCTGAGCGAGGAGTCCGGCATCCCGATGGAGAAGATCCATGTTGCGCACTGCCCCGAGCGCGTCATCCCGGGCAACATGATGTACGAGCTGAAGAACAACGACCGCATCGTCGGCGCGCGCACACCCGAGGCGGCTGAAATGGCGGCTTCCATCTACGAAAAGGTCCTCGACAAGGGCGTCGTACACAAGACCGACGACCTGACCGCCGAGATGTGCAAGCTGACCGAGAATACCTTCCGCGACGTCAACATCGCTTACGCGAACGAGCTGTCCGTCATCTGCGACAAGATGGGCATCGACGTATTCGAGCTCATCAAGCTCGCCAACTGCCATCCGCGCGTCAATATCCTGACCCCGGGCGTCGGCGTCGGCGGTCACTGCATCGCGGTCGACCCGTGGTTCATCTACGAGCAGTTCCCGGCGGAGGCCAAGGTCATCCTCGCTGCCCGCGAGCGCAACGAGAACAAGCCGGTCTTTGTTGCCGGCAAGGTCGTTTCCGAGCTGAAGAAGGTCACGGATACGGTCGGCGTGCTCGGCCTGTCCTACAAGCCGGACGTTGACGATCTGCGCGAGTCCCCGTCCATCGAGCTCTGCCACGTTCTTCAGGAGAAGGGCGTCAACGTTATCGCCTGCGAGCCGTTCGCCAAGGATGCAGAGGTACAGGGTATCCCGAACGTTTCCTTCGAGGAGATCCTCAAGAAGGCGGACTACCTTGTGATTACTCTGGGACATACTATGTTCAAAGATAACAAGAAGTTGATTGCCGAAAAGCCGTACTACGACTGCGTCGGCCTGATGGAGTAAGAAAGCAAAAAAACATCCCCTGTCTGCACGCTGTTATTGCAGACAGGGGATTTCTGCGTTTATGCCGCGGCCGTGTGCGGATGACCCTCTTGACTTTTTCACATAAATATGATATGCAGCAGTCGAGCAAAGGTGCTTTACAGGGGTGCCTTTGCTCTTTTGTTTTATCTGGGGGAGGGAATGATATGCGCAGACCGGCATGGCTTTCGGTTCGGTGGTGGAGCAGCCGCAGCATTCTGACGGTTTCGTTCTGCGCGTTTGCGGCGGTGCTTTGCATTCTGCTGGGCAGCAACCGCTATATGGCGGACTGCGTGCGGCAGGAGGCGCAGGCGAAGGATGAGCTGGCCTCGCTCATCGCACTGGGACAGCAGCTTGCCGATGCGTCCGACCTGCTGACGAATGAGGTCCGCGCCTATGCCGAGACCGAGGACATCACCCATCTGGATAACTACTGGACCGAGATCCTCGCCACAAGGCAGCGCGACGAGGTCATTCAGACGCTGGAAAACAGCCATCTGCCGGACGGCGCACGGCCTACGAGGTGCAGATCATCTGTCTGCTGTGCTCGCTGGTGCTGATCGCAGGCGTACTCTGGCTGCTGATGCGGCTGTACATCGTGCCGCTGCGCCGGTATACGGACGCGCTCTCCGGCGTGACGCCGGAACGGCTCAAGGTGTGCGTTGCGCCGTGCGCGATATGCTTGAGCACAGCGCGCGTCAAAAGGGGCTGACGCTGGAGCTGGACATCCGCAGCGACCTGCCCGAAGCGATCAGCGGCGACCCGACGCGTCTGCGGCAGGAGCTGGCAAAATCACGGCCGTGCATCATCATCGGCAAGTGCGCCAACCACATCCTGCGCGACCGGGCGAACGTACTGAGCGTGTATGTGGAAGCGCCGTGAAAGACCTGCGTCGAGTCGATCATGAGAAAATCGGGCGTGACGAGCGAGGAAGCGAACAAGCTGATCGTCAAGACCGACCAGTACCGCGCGGAGTATTACCGGTATTATACCGGAGGCGAGGACTGGACCAATCCCACGCTGTATGATCTGACGGTGAACACCGACAGGCTGGCGCGCGAGGATGCAGCGCGGCTGATCATTCAGGCGGCGCGCATCAAGTTCGGCGAGGACGCGCTCTATTAAGTGCATATGTTTCGACAATGGGGTCGATCCGAAAACGGCAGGTGCCGCGCGGATCGGCTTTTATTTTTACCCAAATCCGTAATCCAATCCGTTAAAGGAGAGATAAAAAATGAATTCTACCCTGTTACGCAGACTCTCGGCCGGTGCGGTGTGCGCCGCCCTGCTGGCAGGCATGACCGCCTGCGGCGGTTCCTCTTCCGCCTCGACGGCGGACGGTGCGGATGCCTCCGCGGACGGCGGCACCGTCAAGGTCGGCCTGCTGCACTCGCTGACCGGCTCGATGGCGATCTCGGAAACGTCCGTGCGCGATGCAGAGGTGCTCGCCATCGACGAGATCAACAAGGCGGGCGGCGTCAACGGCGCGCAGATCGAGTACGTCGAGGAGGACGGCGCATCCCAGCCCTCCACCTTCGCGACCAAGGCCGAAAAGCTGATCGACAGCGACGGTGTCGCGACCATCTTCGGCTGCTGGACTTCCTCCTCGCGCAAGGCGGTAAAGCCGATCGTCGAGGACTATGACGCACTGCTGTGGTACCCCGTGCAGTATGAGGGCATGGAGTTCTCGCCCAACATCGTATACACCGGCGCGGCTCCCAATCAGCAGATCGTTCCGGCGATCGAGTATCTGCTCGATCAGGGCTACAAGAATTTCTTCCTGCTCGGCTCGGACTATGTGTTCCCGCGCACCGCGAACATGATCATCGAGGCGCAGGTCAAGGCGGCAGGCGCGAACGTGGTCGGTGAGGAATACGACGACATGGATCAGACCGATTTCGCCGCGATTATCGCAAAGATCGAGGCTGCAAAGCCGGATATCATCATCAACACGCTCAACGGCACCGGCAATGTTTCCTTCTTCAAGCAGATGAGCGAGAAGAACTACACCGCCGAAACCTATCCGACCATGTCGTTCTTCATCGCGGAGGAAGAGGTCGCGACCATCGGCTCGGACATCCTCAAGGATCACGTGGTATCGTGGAACTACTACCAGACGACCGAGACCGACCGCAGGCAGCGTGATCTTCCATCCGGAGAGCCGCGCGGATGTGCGCCTGACCGGTATGGCGGAGTATAAAATCGTCCGCGAGGGCGTCGGCCGCAAGTTTCAGGTGCCGAGCGTGTTCGGCAGCCTGACCGTCTGGGACAACATGATGCTGTCGCTCAAGGGGCACAAGGGCATCTGGGATTCGCTGTTCGGCAGGCCGACAGCGGAAGAGCTTCAGCAGATCGACCGCGTGCTCGACAAGGTCGGCCTGCTCGACAAGGCGCAGACGCGGGCGGGTTCTCTGGCGCATGGTCAGAAACAGTGGCTCGAGATCGGTATGCAGCTCGTGCAGCAGCCGGAGATCATCATGCTCGACGAACCGGCGGCAGGCATGGGAAAGCCCGAGACCTTCAAGACCGGCGAAATCCTGCGTGAGATTCAAAAGGAATGCACGATCATCGTCATTGAGTACGATATGGATTTTGTGCGGCAGGCGGCGGATGTCGTAACCGTGCTGCACGAGGGCAAGGTGCTCACCGAGGGAACGGTGGACGAGGTGCTGGTCGATGCGACCGTGCCGCCCGTCCGCGGCGACGCGGTCCTCGTGCGCATGCTGCTGAAAAACATCATCAGCAATGCCTTCAAGTTCACGCGCGGCTGTGAAAACGCGAAGATCACCGTCACGGCAGGCGAGGAGGACGATTTTACCGTCCTCGCCATTCGCGACAACGGCGCAGGCTTTGATATGCAGTACGCCGACCGGCTGTTCCACATTTTTCAGCGCCTGCATGACGACAGCGAATTCGAGGGCAACGGCGTCGGTCTGGCGATGGCGCAGCGCATCATGGAGCGGCACGGCGGAAAAATCCGCATGACCGGCGAAGTGAACAACGGTGCGGCTGTATTTTTGTATTTTCCGCGGGAATAAACAGTGATTTGAATAAAAATCAGGAGGGTTATTTATGAATATCGCAAGCACATTGATCTCTGCCGCAGTAGGCGGCGCATTCGGAACCGGCTCGGGCGGCGCAGTAGTCGCTTCGGGTGTCGGATTTCATAAGGAGAAAAATCCGAAGCCGCTTCTTATGGGCGCGGCAGGCCTGATCGGCTGTGCGGCTGTGTTTGCGCTCGCCGTGCTGACCGGCGCTGCTCTGACACGCACGGCAAAGGCTGCGGCCTGACAGAAAGGAGCGAAAATCATGCGACTGACTCCACGCGAAACACCATCGACGAGCATCTGGATATGCTGATGGTCTGTCACCATCTGGACAAGTCTAATCCCGAGGATATTGCCTTTGCGGATAGCCGCATTCGGCCGGAGACCATCGCGGCAGAGGACGTGCTGCACGACATGGGCATTTTCTCCATGATGTCGAGCGACTCGCAGGCGATGGGCCGTGTGGGCGAGGTTATCACGCGCACCTGGCAGGCGGCGGACAAGATGAAAAAGCAGCGCGGCACACTGGATACCGACTGCGCGCCCGATGCGACCTGCCGCGCCGTCGTCAATATTCCGTTTGAGTGGTTCGAGATCGAAAAGAAGCGCATCGCCAAGACCGCCGAGGACGGTACGGAATTCGGTGTGTGCGTCGGCGAGCCGCTGCACGAGGGCGATATTCTTGCACGGGAAAACGGCAAGGTGTATGCGGTGCGGATTGCACCGTCACGGCTGATCGAAACGCGCGTTTCCACCATGCAGGAGATGGGGCGGCTGTGCTTCGAGCTGGGCAACCGGCATCTGTCGCTCAAGATCGAGCCCGACCGCGTGACCGTGCCGTATGACGAGCCGACGCTGCTGTATCTGCAGCACCTCGGCTTTGACGCGCACGAGACGAACGCCGCCTTCGCGGACTATATCGTGTGCAGGGCGCACGGCGCGAGCGGGACGGCGCACAGCCATCACCATCATCATGAATGAGCGGAAACGGCTGTATATGCTGCAAATATGCGATAGTTTGTTTCCAATCGGCGCGTTTACGCTATCCAACGGTCTGGAGACCTATGTGCAGCGCGGCGCCGTTCATTCGCCGGAAACGCTGGCGGCGTATCTCACGGATTATCTGGCGCTTGCGCCGTATCAGGAGCTGGGCGTGGCCGCACTGGCGATGCAGTACGCGCCTGAGCCGGAGGCGTGGCAGCGGCTTGACCGGCTGTACACGGCCTATCGTGCGCCGATGGAGGTTAGACAGGGCAGTACCAAGCTGTGTATGCGGCTCATGAAAGCCGCGGAGCAGATCGCACCGGTCGAGAGCCTGCGGGAGTACCGTGCGTGCATTGCGGACGGCGTCTGCACGGGACAGCATCCGATCGCGGTCGGCTCGGGCAAAACTGCACTCATCGAGCGTTTGACCCGTCATATGAGCAAGGAATACAGCATTTGCGTCATCACGAACGACATTTACACCCGTGAGGACGCGGAATTCCTAATCAAGAACTCCTGTCTTCCGCCCGAGCGCATTATTGGCGTGGAGACCGGCGGTTGTCCGCATACCGCCATCCGTGAGGACTGCTCGATGAATCTGGAAGCAGTGGATGAGATAGCGGTCCGGGCGTGACGCGCAGCGACCTGCTTGTCATCAACAAGATCGACCTTGCACCGCTGGTCGGGGCCGGTCTGGAAGTGATGGCGTCCGACAGCGCGCGTATGCGTGAGGGCCGGAAATTCCTGTTTACCAATCTGGTCAGCGGAGAAGGACTGGATGAAGTGATCTCGTGGATCAAATCCGACGTGCTGTTCGAGGGCAAGTGATGGAAAGCCGCATTTTTGTGAAGACGGTGCGGCAGAACGGACGCACACAGGTCGAGGATATGTACTTCACCGCGCCGCACAAGATCATGCGGCCACTGTACAACGGCGGACATACCGACCTGATTTTGATGGCGGCTTCGGCGGGTCTGCTCGCGGGCGACAGCATCAACGCGCAGTACACGTTCGGGGATGACTCGGATGTGTCCATTCGAACACAAGGCTTCGAGAAGGTGTTCAACACCGGAGACGGACAGGCACGCAGACATATTTCCATCGAGGTTGGAGAGAATGCGCGCGTGTGCGTCCGTGCACTGGCCATGAGCGGCGATACGCTGTTTTCCGGTTCTTCGAGCAGTTCGAAAAGCTGCTGTGAGCGTGCGGAGACCGGGTGCAATGGTCAGGCTCATGCCTGCTGCTGCCCGGTCTGATAGTATTCCTTCATGAAATCCAGAAAACGTCTCGTCTGCTCCGACATACGGCGCGCGGACGGATACACGATGTAAAGCCTGCGCAGAAAAGCCGACTGCCCCAGCGGAAACAGCAGCAGTCTGCCCGACTGCGCATCGTTCTGCACGGTCGCGCGCGACAGGATGGAAACACCCATGCCGAGCGTGATGCAGCGGATGAGCGAGGCCGCGTCATCCATGACGGCGATGACGTTCAGCTCGTCGAGCGACAGCCCTATGTTCCGCAGAAAGTACAGCGTTTCCTGCTTGGTGCCCGAGTTGTCCTCGCGCAGCAGAAACGGCTCGCGCAGCAGCGCCCGCAGCGGCTCCTTCTGCTGCTGATATTCCCGGAAATGCGGCGTATTCGGCGCTGCGAGGACCAGCTCGTCCGATGTCACCGGCAGAAATCCGCAGCCGGGCGCGGCGGTTTTCGTGCCGGCAAGACCGATGTCGCAGCCGCCCTCGGAGACCTTGCGTATCACGTCCAGACTGTCCGAGCAGCTCGTGCGGAAGCGCACCTCGGGCGCCTGCGCATGATACGCCGCGAGCAGCTCGGGCAGAAGATGCAGCGACGGCACCGAGGACACGCCAATGTGCAGCATGGCCTCCTGCTGACTGGTCAGCTCCAGAACTGCCTTGTGCCGCAGGTCGAGGATTTCCGCCGCATAGCTGTACAGTCTGCGCCCGGCCGGCGTCATGGACAGCGCCTTGGTCGTCCGCTGCAAAAGCTGCGTGTGCAGCTCCTTTTCCAGATTGCAGATGTGCGAACTGACCGTAGGCTGGGAAAGATACAGCTTTTGCGCCGCGAGCGAAAAGCTCTGATATTTTGCCGTGTATACAAAGGCCTCCAGCTGCCGAATATCCATTTACCGCGTGTCCCTTCTGTTTCGTTTTCTCTATTATAAGCTGATTTATAGATTTTTTCAATAAAATACAATAGAATATCAATAGAATGAATTTCACATCAAAATCCGGCTGTGTTATACTTTTATCAGATATAAAAGCACAGTAAAAGGAGAAAAACATGAAATTCTTTGACAAGACATGGAAGCTCGCGCTGTCCGGCGCGGTGGCCGGTCTGTTGGTCGCGCTGCTGGCGATCTACGGCAACCCGGCGAATATGGCTATCTGCGTGGCCTGCTTCATCCGCGACAGCGCCGGTGCGCTCAAGCTGCACACGGCCGCGCCCGTACAGTATTTCCGCCCGGAGATCGTCGGCTTTGTCTGCGGCTCATTCCTGCTCGCCCTGCTGACGAAGGAATACAAGTCCACCGCCGGTTCTTCGCCGATGGTGCGCTTTATCCTCGGCGTCGCGATGATGATCGGCGCGCTCGTATTCCTCGGCTGTCCGCTCCGCATGGTGCTGCGTATGTCCGCAGGCGATCTGAACGCATGGGTCGCGCTCATCGGCTTTGCGGGCGGCGTTGCGACCGGCTCGTTCTTCCTCAAAAAGGGCTTCTCTCTCGGCCGCGCCTATGAGGCGAAGCCGCTTAGCGGCGCAGTCCTGCCTGTCCTGCTCGCCGCTTTGCTCGTCGTCGGCACGGCGATCGGCGTTTACGCCATGAGCGCCGAAGGCCCCGGCAGCAAGCACGCGCCCGTTATCCTTTCTCTGGTCGCGGCGCTCATCATCGGCGCGCTCGCGCAGAAGAGCCGCATGTGCTTCGCAGGAAGCATCCGCGACGTGCTCCTTATGAAGAATTTTGACCTCATCAGCATCATTGCGGCGCTGTTCGCGGTCATGGCGGTCTACAATCTCGCCGCCGGCAGTTTTCACCTCGGCTTCTCCGGTCAGCCGATCGCGCATTCTCAGCACCTCTGGAACATTCTCGGCATGTACGTTGTCGGCTTTGCGGCTGTTCTGGCTGGCGGCTGTCCGCTGCGTCAGCTTATTCTGGCCGGTCAGGGCTCGTCCGACAGCGCCGTGACCTTCCTCGGCATGCTGCTCGGCGCGGCGGCTGCGCATAACTTCGGTCTGGTCGGTGCGGCGGCAAAGGCTGCGACCGAAACCGAGGCGGCGGTTCCCGGCGGCCCGTCGGCAGCAGGCAAGATCGCCGTCATCGTCTGCATCGTCGTACTGTTCGTTATCGCAGGAACCAATCTGCGCCGAAAAAAAGCGGCTCGATAAGCCGGAAAAGGAGAAAATGCAATGGAAAACTTTGTTGAAGTAGATGTGCGCGGCCTTTCCTGCCCGGAGCCGGTGCTGCTGACGATGGACGCCATGCAGGACAATCCCGGCAGGACCGTCCGCGTTCTCGGCGACGAGGTGCATACGCGCAGGAACATCGAAAAGATGCTCGAATACGAAAAAAAGAGCTTTGCGACGACCGTTCGCCCGGACGGCTGCTTCGAGATCACGTTTGAGGCGTGAAGCGGACGAGAAAAGCGTACCGGGTGCTCACGTTTCATACCACGGATGCGGCGATGGAGATGGAGGCGTTCTGCCGAGACAGCGGCATCCCCGGCAGACTGATTCCCGTGCCGCGGCAGCTGTCGGCAGGCTGCGGCATCGCGTGGCGCATGGAGGCGGTGGTATTCGCGCAGTATCGCGCAGAGATTGCGCGCAGCAAAATCGAGATCGAGCAGAGCGTCGAGCTGGCGCTCTGAGATATTCCAAAATGATAATAAAAGGAGGCTCTCCCAGACGGGGAGCCTCCTTTGTGTATTCTCAGTAAAACGGGTGTGTCATGAGAGCTGCCGGAAAATCAGCCGGACAATTCTCGTATCTCCTCCTGAATGAGCTTTCCGGCGGCCGCGGCAAGCTGATCCATCCGCTGAATGCGGACGAGATCGTGCCCGTAGATCGTCCGTGCATCGGGGGCGCCGGCGTTCTCGCCCATAAAGACAGCGGCGACCCGGATGCCGCGCTGCCGCAGCGCCCGCACTTCCTCCGCCGTGTCCGCAACGCCTGCCGCGCCGTCATAGCTGCGGCTGAGGGGGCTTTGACCGGTGGGGAGGATGCGGCGGCTGTCCGCGTGATCCTGCCGGGCGGATACGGCGTCCGGCTGCTGCTGCACCTGTATGCAGTTGCGAATATACCCGGTCAGGGCGCGATCGACGGCAACGTTTATGCTTTCATGAAGCGCGTCAGTCCCTATTACTTCAACGGTGACTTCTATCCCCGTCCGACCATGTGCTATGTAGAGCACTGCAATCATATCACCTTTACCGGTATCACCATGCAGAACTCTCCGTTCTGTACGCTGACCTCGACCTCCGCCGCGCTCAAGATCGGCACCGAGGGCACCGGTGATTTCGAAAACGTTATCGTTGACAACTGCATCATTTCCGGCTGCGAGGGCAACCATATCGAGGGCGTCGTGTTCGACCGCGTACAGGTCACGCTGCGCCGCAAGAGCAAGTGGGAGCGCGGTCTGTACGACCTGCGCCCGGGCCACGATCAGGGCATCGAGAAGATCACCTCTCCCGGCTTCCTCATGCTGCCGCGCGGCAGCCGTTCCTGCATGAAAATAAACTTTATCGACAGACTGGAACCGCCCTTCCGGGCGGTTTCCCACCTGTAAATTCAAAATTCCGCCATAAAACTGTGATTTTTATCATTTTTCACCAAAAC
>ENA-UEQP01001145-UEQP01001145.1-human-gut-metagenome-genome-assembly--contig:-NODE-1145-length-25936-cov-3.564639_pt1 | contig 25936 bp, 26 predicted proteins | sample MGYA00242951_ERZ507951 | MGnify/ENA primary metagenome ERZ507951 (study PRJEB26167, sample SAMN06115539) | human gut metagenome | host: Homo sapiens | place: China:Shanxi | collected 2015-11-18...
ACCGAGAAAGCGCTCGAGATGCAGGGCGACGTAAATTAGCTGAACGTCCTACACAATTTAGAGAGATTAACAATCCAGACAATTTTATAGCTATTCCAGAAGTTTCATCTGGCGCTCGTCGTTATGTACCAATGGATTTTTTGCATTCAGATACTATTTGTAGTAACAAGTTGCAAATACTTCCTCATGCAAATATGTATCATTTGGGAGTTTTAACTTCAAATGTTCACATGGCATGGATGCGAGCTGTATGCGGCCGACTGAAAAGCGATTATGACTACTCTGCGAAAATCGTCTACAATAACTTCCCATGGCCGACACCGACCGACGCGCAAAAGGCTAAAATCGAGCAGACGGCGCAGGCCATTCTTGACGCTCGCGCTCTTTATCCCGATTGCAGCCTTGCAGACCTCTACGATGAAGTAACCATGCCGCCGGAGCTGCGTAAAGCCCATCAGGCCAACGATAAGGCCGTCATGCAGGCGTATGGGTTCTGGGGCAAGCTCAACAGCGAAAGCGCTTGTGTGGCCGAATTGATGAAGCTGTACCAGCAGCTCACCCAATCATAATAAACGAAAGTGCACCTTCGATTGAAAGTGCACTTTCAATTTTATACCGGAATCATCTTAACCATGCAATCTCCGCAGATGAGGTTGACCTCGCGCGTTGCCCGAACGGACATTTTGCAGTTCATGCAGATGTATTTTCTCGTGCTGCTCTTTTTCGGCGTTGTTGGCGGTGTGCCTGCTCCGCTCGGTGAACCGCGTCCCGGTGCTCGTGCTGCGCTGCCGTCCGTTCTGCCCATGTGAATATCGTCCCAACCCTCGTCGACGATGAACTCGATAAGCGCCTCTGTCGGGGAAGTCACCGACCAACCAATGCGCGGGTCGTAGTCGATTTGCAGGTCGCAAGCCTCAGCAGCGGCCTTGAACTTGCGGTTGTGGTAGGTTCCGCCTCGGCTGCAGTCTTGCACGCCTGCCTGTAAGTTTGCGAGGTGTACCATTTCATGCAGCAGGGTTGCAACGACTTCTTCAATGGGGCGGTCGAGTGTGCCAGCATCGAGGTTCAACTCGTGCCGACGGTCGCCGTTGCTCTTACGCCATGCTTTCGAGATGGTAACATGACCGTAGGCGCGAGGCGTGGACTGGATTGTGATTATCGGTTCTTCAATCGCGGAGGCGAAGTAATGTTCGTTGAGTTTGCGAAACATCTTCTCCAAATATCCTGCGGTTCGGCTAGTTTTAACGGTTTCTTTCATCTGCGTGCCCTCCAGAATTTTTTTACGGCGTTCGCCGTACTCGGTCCGAGTACGGCTTGATTACCCCATTTGCGCGACGGGAGCTATGTCAAGACTGCCGCGCAGCGGCACTCGCGCTCAAAATTGTAAAACAATTTTGGGCGGTCTTGATATAGCTTTCGGCGTGCGACACGCGCAGGGTTAAAAACTGAGACGGAAAGTGAAAGAAAAGGGTTGACTACAGTAGAAAAGGTGTTATAATAGGATTAAGCTATAAGAGGATTGAAAAGGGCGTAGCATACCCTTTTCGCTAAAATTAAAGTTAACTTAACGCAAAGGATTTAATCAGTCCTTTGCGTTTTTTTGTTGTCGTATATTTTAAGGAGCAAGATTATACCTCAAAGCCGTGCAGTCAGAATTTGTCTATATCCATTTTCTGCTGTACCAATTTAGGAGGTGGTCGACATGGTACGCGCTGCTCTCATTCAATGGGCATCTCTGTCGTCGATGCCCATAACCCTTGCTGGCTTTGTGTCAGCAGAGGTCTGTAAGCCCGTCACCTTTGCCGGTTCTGTTGAACTGGCCGATGCTGTTGTTAAGCCCTCGACCCTCTCTGACTGCACGGTTTTAGAATACTTGTAATTGTCCTGCCTGATAACCTTGTTTCTGCCGAAACAAAACAAATCAGTCACAGACAATCACAAGGAGTTTTTTGATGCAACCTCATTCCGAGAGTGCATCGCCATTGCCAGAACTCGTAACCAAATAAGCGAAAACAGGTTAGCTGCCCTGGCACGAATTGAGCAATCGCGGTTAAATAAATATTGTCATAACAAAATTTTGTCCCTACGAATAAGTGAATATCTAAGGATATGTATGGCACTCAAATTGACCAAGGAAGAGGCTGTTTGGGCAATTGCTTGGGACGAAAAAGCCTTTAAGCCGTGCGACAAGGATGTTTGTTTAACGCTGATTGAAATGTATTCAACAGCCAAAGTACAATACCCGTCTGACGGAAATAATCCCGAACATTTTTTAGATAAAGCTGAAAAAATCGTTGCTGACTGCCATCAAGAATATCTTTTATTGTAGGCGAAAAGTATTTCGTTCAGCTTACCTGATTAGTCCACATACCTTTTCTGGTATGTGGACTTTTCTTTTTTCAAACATTAAAGGTTATGCAAAATTTGCATTAGAGCGCGTATCCGTTTAACTGCTATTATAACAGTGAAATCAGAAAGTGATTCCAAAACTTTTAAACAATGAAAGAGGTGAAAAACAATGCTGAAACTCAATCAGCTCGTCATTGATGCCCCGGCAACGGTCGGCGACCACTTCCGCTTCCTCGGTTTCAAACCGGCGTACGAATACGCAAACGGCCAGCCGACACAGAAAATCAAGGGTTATCGTTGCGAGGTAGTCATGCTCGACCGCAGATATTCAACGCTTTATGTGACGGTGCCCCAGGCACCCGAAAATCTGGCGTTCGACAGTCCCGTTACATTGAACGATCTCGCCATCAAAGCGTATGTCATCAATGGCAAATGCCGAATTGTGGCGACTGCAACGTCCATCGAAGCCCTCACTGTCGAGTAAGTCGTAACAATCGGGCTGCTGCCTTTCAAAGGTGGCAGCCCCATATTTTTGAAAGGAGGAATTGAATGGCCAACAATCAGGTTAGCAAGTCTTGGTTCGCGGTCTTGGCCAACCCAGAAGATCACGGTTACTCAGGAACGCCACAGGAAATCTGTGAAAAGATGCGTGACGATTGGATTGGTAGCAGTACCACAAGGTCCGGCGCTTGGACCTACTGCCTATCAGCGGCTGGACTTCCACATATCCACATGGTCGTCGAGTCCGAAGATGCTATGCGATTTAGTGCTGTGAAGAAGGCCTATGCTTGTGGCGCCCATTTGGAGCCGACGAAGGGGAGCAAAAAGCAAGCCGATGATTACATCAACAAGAGGACTCCTTACGATGAAAAAGGTGAGAAAGTCTTGTGCTTGGTTCGTGCTGGCGAGATTAAAGGCGCCCAAGGCAAGCGCTCAGACCTCGATGAAATTGCCGCTCTGCTCGATGAAGGTAAAACCCCTGAACAAATCATGTCGCGCAACATTCATTTTCGCAGGTTCGAAAAAATCATTCGCGATGAATATTTTGCACGACTGCTCAAGAAAACGCCGCCCATTCGTGACGTTAAGGTGCACTGGTTGTGCGGAGCGTCTGGCACTGGGAAAAGCTATACTTTCGTTCAGCTCTGTGAGAGTGTAGGCGAGGACAATATTTATTTTGTCACCAATCTTGATAACGGTGCGTTCGATAAATACGCCGGACAACCCATTCTTTTCGTCGATGAATTAAAGGAAGACAGCATTTCATATGCAGGGCTTCTGGTCTTGCTCGACCGCTATAAGCGCCAAGTGTCGGCACGCTATTCCAATACCTATGCGCTTTGGAATGAATTATATATTACCAGCGTTTTCTCGCCAGAACAACTATACCAAGAAATGGTTCCATACCATAAGCGCCCAACCGATACCTACGAACAGCTGCGTCGGCGTATAACCGACTTAACATACTTCTATTTTGACTGTAATCATCAACGCCAGCAGTTTTTCACGCTAATGGACTTCTACAATGATATTGCGGATTTAAGGAAGCCGCTCGAATAAGCTATATAGCGAAGTGGCGGGATAGTATTACCCGCCACTTTGTTACAGTTACAAAAAACCTAAAAGCCCTGTAAAATCAAGGTTTTTCGCACATAACGATGTAACGAAAGCCGTTACAAAACATCATGACTTCGTTACACCGAGAAAGATAGGAACCTATAATGACAAACAACAAAAAAGCTGAACTCATCAGCGAAACCACTCTACGCTATGCCATTTATCGCTTCGGCGAAGGCATCAAGCAGATTAAATCTAATTATCGCAAACAGGCTGGAGCGCTGGTCATTCTGGCACTGGCGCTGCTGTGCCACGTCCTCACGAAGCACAGTTTCAACGGCAACCCTATCGAGGAAACGCTCAAGGCCGGTGCACAGTTGCTTAACGCTTCTGTAACGCTCATCGGACTGCTGTGCTATGTTTTGTATCATGGTACACCCAAAGCTGCATATCGCACACATAACAATCTTTCGCGCATCGGTTTTTGCAATGCGGCCGGAGAGGTTCCGCTTTTATTGCGCGAATATCCATATCGTGGTCGAGCAACTTTTCGACAAGTAGATTGTCTTGAATTTCTCGCCTGCGGCATCGACAAGTCCATTTGGGAGAACAAGAAAACCGCTATCGAGGCAGCTCTAAATGTTCATCTGGCCAAGGTGGAAGAAATAGAGGGAAAGCAAGGTATTCGTCTGTATACTGTCCCTGCTGACCAAGGATTGGCAGATAAAATCATCTGGCAGGATACAATGCTGAACACCCAAATTCCGGTATGTAAGATAGCTCTGGGACAAAGCCTCTTGGAACAGGTTATCGTCGATCTTAATGTAACACCGCACCTGTTAATCGGCGGTTCGACGGGTTCAGGCAAAACCGTATTGCTGCGGCTCATTCTTATGCAGCTCCTCCAAAAACAAAATGTCGATGTCACCATCGCAGATTTTAAAGGCGGCGTAGACTTCTCGGCGCATTGGAAAAATCACCCTAACTGCCAGATGATTTTCGACCGCGCTACACTGTTAACCTATCTCAACTATCTAGTAGATGAGTTAAACCAACGTAAGGCGTTGTTCGCCTCAAAAGACGATTGTAACAACATTTTTGATTTCAACGTCAACCCACTCTACACGCTCAATGATACAGAACCACTCCATCGTATAGTATTTGCAGTTGATGAGGTTGCCGAGATTCTTGACAAGACCGGCTTGAGCAAAGAAGAAAAGGAGCAGGTCGCACAAATCGAAAGTCGCATCGCAACCATCGCGCGTCTTGGTCGAGCTTTTGGTATTCACCTGATTTTAGCTACACAGCGTCCCGATGCCAACATCGTATCCGGCCAAATCAAAAACAACATCACCTATCGAATCTGCGGGCGCGCCGATAACGTGTTGTCGATGATTATACTGGATAACACGACTGCCGCCGATGAAATCCCCTCTGACGCACAGGGTCGCTTTATTGACAGTAATGGTACTGTGTTTCAAGGATACTGGTTCGACGAGTCATCTGTCGATTGGGGGACGATTTGAATGAAGCACACCGAGGATTACGGCACTGGAATACCCCGGCACGAAATTGATGCGCTGGCGCGGCTGCTGCTACCCGAAATTCAAGCATTTTTTGCGTCCGAGGAAGGACAGCGAGAATACGCCGCTTGGAAACAGAAGCAAGCCTCTAAAGAAAAGTCCGAATAAATCAACAAGGGCAGGAACCTCGGTTCCCGCCCTTTGTCTGTATCATTACAAAATTACATTGATAGAAATGAAAAATCCGAACACATCTTTTACTTGAATAAGACGGTTCGGATTTCTCTTGTTTGGTGGAAGTTAACGGGCTCGAACCGCTGACCCTCTGCTTGTAAGGCAGATGCTCTCCCAGCTGAGCTAAACTTCCATAGCCGGTCACTTTTCAGTGTTTTGTGTGTCACTCAGTGACGACTATGTTAGGATACTACACTTTGCCCGAATTGTCAACAGGTTTTTCGAAAAAAATCCGAAATTATTTTTTCACCTGTCCTCGCTGCATGCTTTCCCGGTGCTCCAGCTCACGCATGACCGTGCACCGCATCGTGATATAGCATGCAAGTCCGCCGATCAGATTGGAGATCGGCTCGGCCGCAAAAACACCGTTTACGCCGAGTCCGGCAACGCGCGGCAGCACAAGCGTGAGCGGAACAACGATGAACGCCTTTCGCAGAAGCGAGAAGAAAACCGCAAAGCCAGCCCTGTTCAGCGACTTGAACGTGCTCTGACCGGAATACTGGAACGCCATCATGACAAAGCCGAAGAAATAGATGTGCAGCGACGGGATCGCCGCACGCAGCATGGCGGCGTCCTGATTGAATATCCGGATAAAAGCCGCCGGGAACAGCGAGATCAGCAGCCAACTCAGCACGGTATAGCCAAAAGCAAGCTGCGTCATAAACCGGATGGCGTCGCGCACGCGGCTGTAAGCCTTCGCGCCGTAGTTGAAGCTGATGACCGCCGTCGCACCGTCTGCGATCGCCATGACCGGCGTCTGCGCGATCTGCCGCACGGAATTCAGCACGGTCATGACGCTGATATAAATATCGCCGCCGAATGTGAGCAGCGTCGCGTTGCATGCGATCTGCACGAGACTGTCCGTAAACGACATCACAAAGCTCGAAACGCCGAGCGTCGCGATGCGCCGGATGCAGGCAAAATCCGGCCGAAAGCCGCGGAAGCCTATTTTAAGCTCCGCTTGCCTGCCGGTCAGGAAACGCAGTACCCACAGCGCCGAAAGCGTCTGCGAAATGACGGTCGCGATGGCCGCGCCGCGCACGCCGAGGTGCAGAGCAAAAATAAAAACCGGGTCAAGCACGATGTTCGCCGCCGCACCCACAACAACGGTCAGCATGCCGATCTTCGCAAAGCCCTGACAGTTTATGTACGGATTCAGTCCGAGCGACGTCATCACGCATAGCGTGCCGAGCAGATAAACCGTTAGATAAGATGCCGCATACGGATACGTCGTATCGCTCGCGCCGAACAGATACAGCAGCGGTCTGTGAAAAACGAGACCGATTGCCGTCAGCACCGCGCCGCTCACGAGCAGCATGAAACAAGCGTTGCGCATGATGCTCTGCGCACTCTCGCGGTTTCCCTTTCCGCGCGCGATCGAGCACAGCGGCGCGCCGCCCGCACCGAACAGATTGGCGAACGCGGTCACGATCGTAACCACCGGGAAGCACAGGCCAAGCCCTGCGAGCGCGGCCGTGCCCTCCCCCGGGATTTTGCCGATATAAATACGGTCAACTATATTATAGAGCAGATTGAGCACCTGCGCGACGAGCATGGGCGCGGCAAGCGCCAGCGTTTTGCGGCGCACGCTGCCCTCGGCAAAGTCGATCTGCCCGGCAGGCTGTTTCTCTTTCAAACAGGTCCATCCTTTCTCTCGACGTTCTGTCATATTTTCACTGATTCAGACCTATTATAAACCAATCTGTCGATAAAGTCTACTTCTGCCTTGGGCCAGCCGCCGCTCCCTGCCGTTATTGCAGCCGTTCGATCGCGCGGCAGAGCATTACGCATACGTCTCTCCGGGTGAGCGGCGTGGAGGCGCTGCCCGAGGCCGTGCTTTCATCCAGAATTTCCGCACGCGCCATCGCGGAGACCGCCCGCTGCGCCCAGTCTGCCGCCTCGTCATGCTCCGCCGCCATCACCTCGCTGACGCCCGCGGCATCGCTCAGCAGGTTCGCCATGACGACGCTCGCCTCCGCGAGCGTGATCGGGTTCTGTCCCCGAATCTCGTTGAGCGCTCCGGCAGTCTCATAACCGCAGACCAGTCCGTCCGCCGCCGCCGCGCTGATATACGGCCTGGCCCACGCGGAAAGTCCGCTGTCGTCAGCGAAATCCGTGCGGTCGGTCGGCTTTATCCTGAGCTTCGCCGCAGATGCCGCCATCGCGATAAATTCACTGCGCGTCACGGTCTGCGACGGGCGGAAAAACGCACAATCTCCGATGCGCTCGCCCTGCATGATGCCGCGCGCGGCAAGGCACAGCGCCGCATAGTGCGCCGGGTCGCCCTCCATGTCGGAATACGTCAGTCCGGCCCGGTTTTTCCCGATGCGGACCGTAATCTTTGCCGGTGCAGCGGCATTTCCCTCCGCGTCCACCGCAGTATAGCTGAATTCATCCTTTCCCGTGCGCGCGCCGGGCGTATAGATGATACGGTCGTCCTCGATCTCCGCTGTGCCGAGACGCGGCCGCTCAGTCAGCTGAAACAGCACCACATCCCCGTCTGCGTCCTGTGCACACAGCGCGGCTTCGGTCGACGCGCCCACGCAGGTCTCGAACGCGATGTCCTGTACCTGCGGCTGCGCGCCGGCCGCCCCGGCGGATGCCGCGCCGCTTGCAAGCGCTGCGAACAGCAGCAGAACGGTCAGCGGGAGCAGCAGCGCCGCCGCCAGCAGTCTCCTGTCTTTCAATGGGATTCTTCCTTTCCGTACAGTTATTTCCATCTCAGTCTGCACCGCTCCGCCTCTTTCTATTCGCTGTTTTGACGAAAAACCGGAAGCAAAGTCTCCCCCCTGCAATCAACCCTATAAAATCCGTCGAAATATTGAAAAAGCACTTGTCGAACGCCTGCGATTGTGGCATAATTTTATTATATGTTTAAGAGTATCAATACGAAAGGAGATTGACGATGGAAAATCATCAGCTCGTTCTTGTGCTGGATTTCGGCGGTCAGTATAATCAGCTGATTGCGCGCCGCGTCCGCGAACATAATGTATTCTGTGAGGTAAAGCCGTACAAGACCTCGATCGAGGAGATCAAGGCCATGAACCCGATCGGCATTATCTTCACCGGCGGCCCGAACAGCGTTTACGAGGAGACCTCCCCGAAGTGCGACCCGGCGCTGTTCGACCTCGGCATCCCGGTGCTCGGCATCTGCTACGGCTGCCAGCTCATGGCGCACACCCTCGGCGGTCAGGTCACCGCCGCGCAGGAGGACACCGCGCGTGAATACGGCAAGACCCGTACCTTCTACAACACCGGCTGCAAGCTGTTCAAGGGTCTGCCCGCCGAGGGCATTTCCTGGATGAGCCACGGCGACTACATGGCAAAGGTTCCGGAGGGCTTTGAGCTCGTCGCGCACACCGATGCCTGCCCGACCGCCGCTATCGCAAATGAGGCGCGCGGCTTCTACGGCGTTCAGTATCATCCCGAGGTAAACCACACCGAAAACGGCTCTCTGATGCTGAAGAACTTCCTCTATGAGATCTGCCACGCTAAGGGCGACTGGACCATGGAGGACTACAAGAACACCTCGATCAAGGCGATCCGCGAAAAGGTCGGTGACGGCAAGATCCTGCTCGCGCTGTCCGGCGGCGTTGACTCCTCTGTTGCAGCCGCTCTGCTCGCGGAGGCAGTCGGCGATCAGCTGACCTGCGTGTTCGTAGACCACGGTCTGATGCGTAAGAACGAAGGCGACGAGGTCGAGGAGGCGTTCTCCAAGTGGAACCTCAACCTCATCCGCATGAACGAAGAGGACGAGTTCCTTGCCGCGCTCAAGGGTCTGACCGACCCCGAGGACAAGCGCAAGGCGATCGGCGCGCAGTTCATCCGCACCTTCGAGAAGATGGGCAAGGAGATCGGCGCGAAGGTCGGCAAGGTGGACTACCTCGCACAGGGCACCATCTATCCGGACGTCATCGAGTCCGGCAAGGATGACGCAGCCGTCATCAAGAGCCATCACAACGTCGGCGGTCTGCCGGATTTCGTCGACTTCAAGGAGATCATCGAGCCGCTGCGCCTGCTGTTCAAGGACGAGGTCCGTCAGCTCGGCTTTGAGCTCGGTCTGCCGAAGTATCTCGTTATGCGCCAGCCGTTCCCGGGTCCCGGCCTCGGCATCCGCATCACCGGCGAGATCACCAAGGAGAAGTGCGACATTCTGCGCGAGGCGGATGCGATTTTCCGTGAGGAGATCGCAAATGCAGGTCTGGACACCCAGATCAACCAGTACTTCGCCGTTCTGACCAACACCCGCACGGTAGGCGTCATGGGCGACAGCCGCACTTACGATTACGCTCTCGCGCTGCGCGGCGTTACCACGAGCGACTTTATGACCGCTGACTGGGCGCGCATCCCGTATGACGTCCTCGACAAGGCTTCCAGCCGTATCGTAAACGAGGTCGCCGGCGTAAACCGCATCGTGTACGATATCACCTCCAAGCCCCCCGCTACGATCGAGTGGGAATAAGTCGGCAGCCTTAAAAAAGCCCGATATATAAGGGAATTTGCCACTTCGATGTCCGCTGTGACAACAAAATGACAACATTTCCGGTTATCCAAGAATAAAGAGCTATCTGATTTTCTGTTGAAGTCAGATAGCTCTTTTCTTTTGCGCTGTTCAGTTTTGTTTTCGCAGATCATCTAATTTCTGCCGCATCTGCTCTGTTGGAACCGCCGGATAAGTGTACCGCCAACGGTCATATTCTTCTTTTGAAATTTCGCCGTTTCGCAGCTTTTCCGCCATCTCCTGCCACATGGTCATGCGCTCCAGCATGGAAATGTACGCAGCACCCCGATTTCGGTCTAACCGCAGGCACACCTCACCGTCCAACCTGTCGATCTTCAAGCCCTGTAAATCCTCCAAGGCAAACAGTGTGTGCATGATGCCGATTTCGCTGTCGATGTCCGGGACGTTCAGTGCCATAGGAGAAACATTCAGAACCTCTGCGAAAGTGTGCGTCAGATCTTCTTTTGGGGTTCGCGTGCCAGATTCATACTGTGCAATGCGGATATCTGCCGTTTTCTCAGGAAAACCGACTTGAATGCCCAACAGTTTTTGTGTCATGCCTCGTAAGTTACGGAAAAAACGAATTCTCTCACCAATCGCCATGTCATCACTCCCGATATATGTATTACAATCAAAATATAACATATATGCTTTGTATATGTCAATATAGCACTAACTAAAAAGTTTAATATTTTTTCGCAAACCACTTGACATAAACATAGAGGTTTAGTATAATCAATACACTAAACTTTTATGTTATGGAATATTATTAAGGAGGAAGGTATGTATATGTCTAACCAGAATTATCTCCGAGCGGAGGATGTCGCAGAAATCATGGGATTTCTAAAGCGTATGCCTATAAGATTATGCGAAAACTGAATGCAGAACTGGATGAACAGGGATATATCACTGTTTCCGGGCGCATCAATCGAAAGTACTTCATGGAACGCACCTGCTATGGTACAAACGAGCAGAAGGACGGTGACTGATATGCCCGTTTACAGAGACGAAAAGAATAACACCTGGAAGGTTTATTACCGCTACACCGACTGGGACGGAACAACTCATCAGTCTACCAAGCGCGGCTTTAAGACCAAGCGTGATGCGCAGGCATGGGAGCGTGAACAGCATTCCAAGAGCAGCGGCAATCTCGACATGACGTTCCGTAGTTTTGCGGAACAGTACACCGAGGATATGAAAAGCCGTGCAAAAGAAAATACTTGGCATACCAAAGAGCATATCATGCGAACCAAGCTGCTGCCCTACTTCGGCAAGCTGAAAATGAGCAGCATCACGCCGCAGCAGATTATCCGCTGGCAGAATGAACTGATCAACTATCGCGACAAAAATGGAAAGCCCTACTCGCCGGTTTACCTCAAGACCATCCAAAATCAGCTGAGTGCAATCTTCAACCATGCGGTTCGGTATTACAACCTGAAAGAAAACCCCTGTGTAAAAGCAGGCAGCATGGGTAAGAAGAAAAGCCGCGAAATGCTGTTCTGGACAAAAGATGAATACCTGAAATTCATTGATGCTATGATGGACAAGCCACTGTCCTTTTATGCTTTTGAAATGCTCTACTGGTGCGGTATCCGCGAGGGCGAACTGCTGGCATTAACACCGGCAGACTTTGACTTCCAAAAACGTACCGTTACAATAAGCAAGTCCTACCAGCGTATCAGTGGCAGAGATGTAATTACCACGCCAAAAACTGAAAAAAGTAACCGCACCATCACAATGCCTCGTTTCCTTGTGGAGGAAATTCAGGAATATCTTGCTATGCAGTATGACATCGGTCTGAACGATCGACTGTTTCCAATTACAAAAAATTACCTCTATCGAGAGATGCAGCGCGGCTGCAAGGAAACCGGCGTAAAGAGTATTCGTATTCACGACCTTCGTCACAGCCATATCAGCCTGCTGATTGATCAGGGATTTTCGGTAGTTGGAATTGCAGACCGTGTCGGTCATGAGAGCATCGACATCACCTACAACTATGCGCACCTGTTTCCGTCCAAGCAGACAGAAATGGCGGATAAGCTGGATATGGAAAGAGGTGAAATCTGATGTCACTGAAAAACCGTGATGAACACAACCGCTGGCGGAACAAAACAATAGCGTTTCGAGTATCGCCTGCGGAAAACGAGCAGATCGAACGCTATGTGCAACTCTCCGGGCTGACCAAGCAGGACTATATCACCCGGCGGCTCACTAACAAGGATGTAGTGATGCATGGCAGTCCTCGCGTTTACAAATCGCTGTGTAATCAGTTTGCCGCCGTGCTGGATGAGCTGCGGCGTATCGAAGCCGGTGACGGTGTGAACGACGAGCTGCTTGACCTGATCGAAATGATGACTGACATTATGGGCGGAATGAAGGAGGCTGATACCCATGAGTGAAAAAGAAATGACCGCTCCAAATGTATCTGTTGGCGCAGATACGGAGCAGTCATCCCAGAACCTTACTGACAATAGTTTAACCGATTTTGACCCGAATTTCAAGGGGTTTGATGAAATGCAGAGAGAAATTCTGCGAATGATGGACCCGTCCTACTTGAAAACCGTGTCAATGTCTGAACTGTTGGACAATGTGTACCAGAGCAAGCCGCCCCTTGTGGATGGTCTGCTCTACCGGGGTACTTACCTTTTTGTAGGTGCTCCGAAGCTGGGCAAGAGCTTTCTGATGACCCAGCTTGCGTATCACATCAGCACCGGCACGCCGCTGTGGAACTACCCTGTCCGAAAAGGCACAGTGCTGTACCTTGCCCTTGAGGACGATTACCGCCGCTTGCAGGAGCGTTCCTATCGGATGTTCGGCACGGCAGAAAACGAGAGCCTGTTCTTCTCTGTTTCTGCCGGACAGCTCGGCAGAGGTCTGGATGAACAGCTCACCAATTTTCTACGGGAGCATCCAGACACTTCTCTTATCATTATCGACACGCTTCAGAAGGTGCGTGAAATCGGCGGAGACAATTACAGTTATGCTAACGACTATCAAATCATCACCCGTCTGAAAGCGTTGGCGGATAACTATGGCATCTGCCTGCTCCTTGTCCATCATACCCGAAAACAGCAAGCAGACGATAAGTTCGATATGATCTCCGGCACCACCGGACTGCTGGGTGCAGCAGACGGAGCGTTTCTGCTCACCAAGGAAATTCGCACCAGCAATGCTGCCTGCCTCGATGTGTCCGGCAGAGATCAGCCGGATCAGCGGCTGCACCTTTTCCGCAACGAGGAAACCCTTGCGTGGGAACTGGAGCGTGTAGAAACAGAGCTTTGGAAATCGCCACCAGAGCCGCTGCTGGAGCAGATTTATGCTTTCCTTTCTTTAGACAGGAAGGAGTGGGTGGGAACACCCACCGAACTTGCGGCACTTCTCGGCGTGGATATGAAGCCCAATGCTCTGACAAGGAGGCTGAATGTCAACGCAGGGCGGCTGCTGAATGAGTACGGCATTCGATACGAAAGCAGCCGCAGTCGCAGCGAGCGAATCGTAAAGCTGACGGCGGATCAAGCGTGACGATATGTGACGGTGTGACGATATTTCCATGAGTGGAGGCGGTATCCCAAATACCGTCATCATCGTCACACACCGTCACGGTGTACCGTTTCGGCAGGTAAAGTTTAGGCGGGGTGCAGGGTGCCCTTTTCAAAGGGCGGCCCTGCTGGGGCGGCAACCGCAGTTGCCGGGGCAACGCCCCTCTCGCCTGCCGGCTCGGTCAGTGCTTCTGCCGACCGAAGTCGGCAGAGGTCGCCGCCGGCGACCCGCACCCTCGGAGAGCGCAACAGCATCTTTTGATGGCCGCAGGCTGTCAAAAGTGCTTTTGCGTTACTCTTGGCAAGAGTAACAGAACCCGTCTACGGAAGGAACTGAAAGAAGTGAAGGAAATGAAACGAACGATCAGCGTTGAAGTCGGCAAAGGCTCCGTCAACCATAACAGCCGCAAATTCAAAGCGGAGAATGTGGACGGTGCGCGCAGCCATCTCAATATCGACTACTGCAACGAACGCATCCAGGATGTCTATCAAATGCTGTTCGGACCGGCGCAGGAACGATTCAATGCCAGGCAGAAACGTGCCGACCGGCGCATTCCGAACTACTATGAAAAAATCTGTACCGGGCATCAGGAAAAACCTTTTCATGAGATCATCATTCAAATCGGCAACAAGGACGATATGAGCGCTCTGGGCGAAAATGCAGAACTGGCAAAAACTGTGCTGAACGAATACTATCAGGGCTTTCAGGCGCGAAATCCAAACCTTTATGTTTTCTCCGCACACCTGCACATGGACGAGGCAACGCCTCATCTGCACATTGACTTTGTTCCGTTCATCACCGGCAGCAAGCGCGGACTGGATACCCGTGTATCTCTCAAGCAGGCGCTCGCCGCGCAAGGTTTCAAAGGCGGCACACGGAGCGATACCGAGTGGAATCAGTGGGTGCGCTCCGAAAAAGCTGACCTTGCTGCTAAGATGGAGCGGCACGGTATCGAATGGGAGCAGAAAGGCACCCATGACAAGCATCTTTCTGTGCTCGATTACAAGAAGCAGGAACGTAGCAGTGAGGTGCAGCAGCTTGGCGAGGAGATTGATGAACGCCGATGCGAGGTTCATAATCTTCAGCAGCAGGCAGAGAAATATAAGCAGGCGTTGGAGGATTGCAAATTGACGGAGGATATGCTGGAAACCGCACCGGAGTATCAACTGCCGGAACCGCCTGTGCTGATGTCTGCTAAGACCTACAAAACAAGATTCGTTGATGCGCTGGTTGAGCGGCTCAAGAAGCTGGCCAAAACGCTGCTGGCGCGGTATTTCGAGGTTCTGAACGATTATTTCCGAGTCAATGCAAACAACGGAAAGCTGTACCATGAGAACAAAAATCTGCGAGCAGATAACGCATGGCTCAGCCAGAAAAATGACAGACTGGAAATCGAAAACAGAAACTATTCCCTACTCCGCAAGCGGCTCGGCAAACAGCAGCTTGACGCATTGGTGGAGCAGGCAAAAGCAGATAAACACACCACCCGAAGCAAAAACGAAACGAGGGAAAGATGATGAAAAAGTACACCTTTGATGCGAAAAACGGCCTGTGGTACGAGCAGTGCGGGGAGTATCGGCTCCCCTGCCTGACCGTGCCGAACAGCAAAATGATCGGCAGATGGGGACAGCGCCACCGCCGGTCTCTCCGTCCGCACAAGGACGGTCCTTATAGCGCGCTGCTGCTGACCGGCAGGCTGGACGATTATCTGGCGAATATTGACCGGCAAGCGGAGGAAATATTCGCTCGGCTGGTTGGACAACTGACTGAAACCGATGGCATCAATGAGGAACTGAAAGCTGATAATCAGATGGAATGGGTGCGGCGGATGAACGCCATTTTCGAGCAGGCAAGAGAGATTGTAAATGTGAAACTGATTTACACGATATAAGCACAGCGGCGGCGAGAAACAATCCTCGTCGCCGCTGCGCTTATATCGCTTTTCTTTTTAATGCACTATCGCATCTACTAATGCATAAGCCTTTTTAACGCTCAAGAATGCGTTATAATTTCTTTCGTTTGCTCAATCTTATTATCTGCATAAAGGACAACATCTCTGATGACCAGCTTCTGTGCGGCGGAAATCAGCGAATGGATTCTCGATCGGCTGGCCCTGCGGGCCACGAGTGTGCTGCATCTCGCGCACTGGCGGGATAATGTTACGGTGCAGAGTTATTTGGCTCGGCGGTAATTGTTTCTCAGTCCAGATAGAATAAAAATCAAAAAAATTTTACGAGCAGATACAGTCGCTCATTGCAAAATAGCAAATATCCGTTTATATCGAAAGTGAAAGGATGTGAACAATGTCAAAATGGCTACTTACGGTTATATCCGCGTTTCGACCCGAGAACAGAATGAAGACCGGCAAGTCATTGCCTTGCACGAAGTCGGTGTGCCGGAGAAAAACATTTATATGGATAAGCAGTCCGGCAAGGACTTCAACCGGCCGCAATATAAAAAACTGCTGCGGAAAATGAAAAAAGACGATCTACTCTGCATTAAGAGTATAGACCGTCTGGGACGCAATTATGAAGAAATATTGGCGCAGTGGCGGATTCTTACGAAAGATAAAGGCATCGACATTATGGTTTTGGATATGCCACTGCTAGACACCCGGCGAGGAAAGGATCTGATGGGAACCTTCCTCAGCGATATCGTATTACAAGTGTTGTCCTTTGTTGCGGAAAACGAGCGTGTTAATATCCGCCAGCGGCAAGCAGAAGGTATCGCGGCTGCAAAAGCGAGAGGTGTACGGTTTGGAAGATTGCCAAAACCATTGCCACCTAATTTCCACACCGTCTACCAACGCTGGAAACACGGTGAAATTACCGGAACGGCAGCTGCAAAAGAATGCGAAATGCCGCTCTCTACATTTCGTTATCAAGCAAAAATCTATCAAAACGCCAAGTTATCGTAAGAAATGTATTTTTACAAGAATGTGTACTTTTTTGTTAGTCGAGGTTTACATTGTGCAAGATATACATTTAATAGTAGTAATTACTATGCAACAATGCTATAATAGAGAAAAGTTATAAGCAGTGGAGATGCCAAAAAGTACACCTTTTGACATCTTGTAACTGCCATTGCACGGAAGGAGGAAAGCACAGCATCAATGCGGCGGACGAAAGAACTGCCGCGAAAGATCAGAAACCTGTCAGGATATTGCCTTAGTAGCCTTGCCTTGGCAGGTATTACTATGTGTAAAGGAGCATTTGATGTGAAAACGAAATTATTGTCATGGCTGTTGACACTGAGTCTGCTCATAACCATGCTTCCGACTGCTGCGCTGGCCGCTGCGGCTCCCGGAACAAGCAGCGGAACAAGCAGCGGTACAGTTATCTATGTATCCGAAAGCGGCGATGATTCAGCCGCCGGCGATGAGAACGCACCTCTTAAAACAATTGGTGCGGCATTTACGAAGGCAGCTGACGGAGATACCATCTGCCTGCTTTCAGACATAGTTTTGCCGAGTGAAACCGTCCTGTCAGGTGATAAGTCAATCACGCTGGCGGGTAAAGCTGGTGAAACTGCAAAGAAGATTACCTATACAAAGGACACTTCTACTACCTCTCCTGACCTTTATATGATTGAGGTTGGTGTTGAAAACGGCACAGCTACAGCGACGAACCTCACGCTTGAAAATGTGACGATTGATGCTGAGGCACAGGATATTCGCTGCATCCGTGTTTGCCCTGAAAGCCAGCTCACATTAGGAAACGGTGCAACGGTCTGCAACGGACGTGCAGTTCATCGGCGCGATGATCATTCAGGAAACACAGGAACAAATGACTGGGGCGGCGGTATCGTAGTTGATAGCACTGCAAAGCTGATTATGAATGATGGCTCTGCCGTAACCGGCTGTTCTGCTGAGCAGGGCGGCGGCATCTATCTCAGCGGCGAGATGGAGATGAACGGCGGTACGATCAGCGGAAATACCGCAGTTGGTGATTACTTTTACACTGCCTATACACAAAGTGCCCATGGCGGTGCAATTCTGATACGTGCAAATCGTGCTGACTATGATGAGAGTTATGATGTTCCGGCTAAATTGACTATGACCGGCGGAAACATTCAAAACAATAAAGCGGCAAGTGACCTAAGTGCTTTTGGCGGTGCGGTTGCTATTCTTGGCACACCCAAAAACACTGTAGACTTGACCAACGAATTTATTATGACCGGCGGTACGATTTCCGGCAATACAGCCGGATACGGCGGTGCAATCTCTGCTTATGCGGCTGATGACTATTGGAACGGCAATGCAAGCGTCAAGATTTCCGGTAATGCGGAGATCACCCAAAATATAGGCCGTAATGGCGGTGGCGCGATTGCTCTGTTGACCAGTAAAGCAAATAATTACACCAGCACCGTAGAAATGAGCGGCGGTACGATTTCGGAAAATGAGACATTCTCTAAGGGCGGCGGTGTTTTCCTGTACGGCAAGGGAGACTCGTTCTACATGACCGACGGCAAAATTTGCGATAACGAAGCGAAGCAAGGCGGCGGCATTTCCATCTGTGATACAGATGCGGCTGCTTATCTGCTGGGCGGTACCATTCAGGATAATAAGGCAACTGAGGGATACCCCCACTATGATGATGCTTCGGAGCGCAGCTATTACGGGAACGCGGTTTTGCAGGATGGCAGCCTCTATCTTGACGGCACAAAAGCCAAGATTAGCGGGGACATTCGTATCGTCTGCCGCTTTGATACAAGCGGAGGAATTTCCACCAACCGTTTTGTTGCCTTGGTCGGCGCATCGGATACGATGAACGATTATGAATTGACTTCTTTTAAAAATGAATCCTTGGATGGCAGAGTAGTTGTTGCCCCCGGTGCGATTACTTATGGCACAGAAACCTATAGCGTAGCAGATGCCGAGCCGTATCTGTCGCATTTTACACACAACCATAAGGAAATTATTACAGATACTGATTATACGGCAAAAACGGGAACTTCTTCTCAGGCGAAGAGCCTTGTTCTGTACGGAGCGATCCAAAAGTTTTCTGTTACCTACACAGACGGTATCGGCGGCACCAGCTTTGCGGATGAGGTAACCAGCGACCTGCGCCGCGGAACCCCCACCCCTGCATTTACCGGCGGAACGCCGACCCGCAGTGGATATACCTTTACCGGCTGGGAGCCGTCCGTAGCCGCAACGGTAACGAACAATGCCGTTTATACCGCACAGTGGGCAAAGAACAGTTCCTCCTCCCATCATTCGACCCGCTATACGCTGCACTATGAGTCGAACGGCGGCACGGCTTACAAGGATGAGCGCTATTCTTCCGGCACGAAGGTGACGCTCGACAAGACCCCGACACGTGAGAGCTACACCTTCACCGGCTGGTACGCCGACAAAGCGCTGACCGACAAGATCACCAATGTGAAAATGACGGGCAACAAGACGGTCTATGCAGGCTGGGAGGCTACCGGTGTGCCGGATATGCTGAACGGCGATGACCACTACGCCTATGTAGTCGGTTACTCCGATGGCACTGTCCGTCCGAACGCGAACATCAGCCGCGCCGAAGTTGCAACGATTTTCTTCCGCCTGCTCAAGAAGGAAGTTCGTGATGGCAACTTGACCACTGAAAATACATTTGCTGATGTAACGGATGGACAGTGGCACAACAAGGCGGTTTCCACGATGGCGAAGCTCGGTATCGTCAAGGGCCGCCGTGCGGACAGCTTTGACCCCGATGCCTCGATCACTCGTGCGGAATTTGCGGCAATCTGTGCGCGCTTCAACACCAAACCGGTTGAGAACAGCGGCAGCTTCTCCGACATTTCCGGTCACTGGGCGGAAAACGAGATCGAGAGAGCGGCTGCGTTCGGCTGGATTTCGGGCTATCCGGACGGCACATTCCACCCCGACGCCCGCATCACCCGCGCTGAGGCTATGACGATGATCAACCGCGTGCTCTGCCGTATGCCGCAGAGCGAAAGCGACCTGCTGGACAGCATGGTAACGTGGCCGGACAACAAGCCGTCCGACTGGCACTATCTCGCCGTACAGGAGGCCACGAACAGCCATGACTTCGACCGTCAGGGCGAGGTCGGCGAAAGCTGGACGAAGCTGACGAGCGTCCCCGACTGGACACGGTATCAGTAATACAACAAGGAATTTTCGGAGCAGTGGTTCTCAAAGAATGACAACATCCCCTCTGCTACTCCAAGACGGCAAATATCTATACATTCACCATGCTTGCGGCATAGTGAGAGTAGAGTTGTTTTTCCCCGTTCAAGACACAGCCAGAGTTAAGGATGTTGCGAACGATTCCTATTTTTCACGGAAAGCTGGGGCATTTGCCCCAGCCTTCTCCAAGCGCTTGACCACTGGTGGAGCGCTTGGAGAAGGTTCTCAGAATGATACCATATATTCTTACTGATTGACACAGAGATAGACAAAGGAAATTGCAGATATGGATATTCGCAAAAACTTGGATCAGACCACAGAACTGGACATTGCACGGAACGATCTGGTAGCGGAAAAGAAGCTGGTTGCCTGTATTGAAAACCTTGTCATGAACGATGACTTCACAGCGGCGGTCAACTCCGTGCTGACGACTATCCTCGAACATTACGATGTGGATCGTACCTACTTTGTCAGTATCGGCGGCAATGATATCTTTCAATATTGCTTAAGCTGTTCTGGTGCATTGGGTGTCTCTCTGAGCAAAAAATCCACATCGCACGCTTTTGTATAATAATGCGTGTATTTTTTGAAAGTATATTGTAATTTAAAAAGCACTGCGCTATAATATCAATACAGTTTGGTTTTGCGTCAATCTATCACTCGCGACAACCACATGACAACAGGAATTATGATGCACCATAATTCTTGGATAACTAAAACACTCACGATACCACAGAACAAATCACCATAGCTTATCTGTTTAGTATTTGCTCCTGGGGAGCGAGTGGGAATGATTGCAGAGGCCCGAAAAAGCCTGATTTTACTGGGTTTTTGAGGGGTTAAGACCCCTTGTGGCAACGATTTGGCAACACTTTTTCATTATTCATAAAAAGAGAGCTAACTGATTTTGATTAGTCAGTTAGCTCTCTTTTTCTTTTTATTATTATTTTGTGCAACAAACGGCCTCTCCCGTGGCCTACAAGTGAAAGGGTCAAAAGAGGTCCTGGGGCGGCACCTTCACATAGTTCTGGGCTTTGTCAAACTCCGGATAGTGGTAGCGCCACTTGTCATAGTCCTCTTTGGAGATTTCACCCGCCTCTAGCATGGCAGCGGCCTGCTGCCAGGAACAGAGCATCTCGTGCAGCCGGGCGGCGTCCTTGCTCTTCCGCACATCAACCTTCAAGCAGACTTCTCCATCCATCTCGCTGATCTTGAGCCCGTAGTTGTCCTCCAGGGTAAACAGGGTGTGCATCAGCCCCACATAGGAGTCTATGTCCGGGACAGAGAGCGCATGGGGCGAGACATCCAGTACCTGGGCCAGGGCGGCAGTCAGGTCCGCTTTGGGGGTTCTTGATCCTGTTTCATACTGCGCCAGGCGCACGTCGGCGGACTTTTTCGGGAAGCCCAGCGCCATACCGAGATATTTCTGAGTCATCCCCCGCAGGAGACGGAAAAAGTGAATCCGTTCGCCAATCGCCATATCATCAACTCCAATCGTTGGTTGTCCTTAGGAAAAGCGTAGCAGAAATGCTTAGTAAAGTCAAGAGAATCCTAAACAATTTTATTTAATTTATTTTGCGTACTCCGATTGACACAAGCTATTTTGCTTAGTATAATGACAATAGACTAAGCAAAATAGCTTAGAATCAATAAACAAAGAAGAACTGCCGTAATCCCCCGGTTATACATCTGGGAAAAAGTGGCGGACGAAAGTGAGGAGGCATTTATGGGACACAACATCCATCCGCAGCAGCCATCAATGAGGAAAGGAAGGTATTTTCAATGCAGGCACAAAACTTTATGCGCGTGGAGGAAGTGGCCCAGGAGCTGGGTATCTCCAAGTCCCACGCTTACGAGGTGATCCACCAGCTCAACGCCGAACTCCGGGACAAGGGCTATCTGACCATCGCCGGGCGGGTCAACCGGAACTTTTTCATGGAGAAGTTTTGCTACGGCAAGACGGGAAAGGAGGGCTAATCATGGCAGTCTACAAGGAAGAAAAGACCAACACCTAGCGGGCGGTCTACCGCTACACCGACTGGAACGGCGAACGCAAGCAGACCCAGAAGCGGGGCTTCAAGACCAAGCGGGAGGCACAGGCATGGGAGCGGGAACAGCTCAATAAGACCAGCGCCGATCTGGACATGACCTTTAAGAGCTTCGTGGACCTCTACACGGCGGATATGAAGACCCGGCTCAAGGAAAACACCTGGGCCACTAAGGACCATATTATCCGTACCATGCTGTTGCCCTACTTCGGCAGGCTGAAGATGTGCAACATTACTGCCCAGCAGATCATCACCTGGCAAAACGAGATGCTGAATCACAAGGACGAGAACGGTAAACCCTACTCGCCTGTGTACCTCAAGACGGTCCATAACCAACTCAGCACCATCTTCAACCACGCGGTTCGGTACTACAACCTCCGGGAGAATCCCTGCAAGAAGGCAGGCAGCATGGGCAAAAAGAAAAATCGGGAAATGATGTTCTGGACCAAGGAGCAGAACCTGAAATTTGCCGAGGTGATGATGGACAAGCCTATGTCCTTCTATGCCTTTGAGATGCTCTACTGGTGCGGTATCCGAGAGGGGGAGCTGCTGGCCCTGACCCCAGCAGACTTTGACTTTGAGAAGCGCACCGTCACCATCAATAAGTCCTATCAGCGGCTGAACGGTCAAGATCTGATTACCGCCCCCAAAACCGAAAAGAGCAATCGAGTCATCACCATGCCGCAATTTCTGGCCGAGGAAATCCAGGATTACATCAAAATGCTCTACGGCATCGGGCCGGATGACCGGATGTTTACCGTCACCAAAAGCTATCTCCATAGGGAGATGGACCGGGGAGCCAAAGAAGCGGGGGTACCGCGCATCAGAATCCACGATATTCGTCATAGCGCGATCTCGCTTTTGATCGACATGGGGTTCTCTGCCACGGCCATCGCGGACCGGGTAGGTCACGAGAGCATCGACATCACTTACAACTATGCACACCTGTTTCCGTCCAAGCAGGCGGAAATGGCGGATAAACTCAACATAGAAAGGGGCAATTAAAGATGTCAGCAAAGAATTTAGACAAGCACAACCGTTGGAGGAACAAGAGCGTGGCTTTCCGGGTCTCCCCAGAGGAGGACGAGCAGCTGGAAATCTTCGTCAAGCTGTCCGGCCTGACAAAGCAGGACTACATCACCCGGCAGTTGCTGGAACGGGATGTAGTGGTCCAAGGCAACCCCAGGGTCTACAAGGCCCTGCGGAACCAGTTGGCCGCTGTGCTGGACGAGCTGCGCCGGATCGAAGCCGGACAGGGCGTAAACGATGAGCTGCTGGACACCATCCGTATGCTCGCCACCATTATGAACGGGATGCAGGAGGACTTTGCCTATGACCGATGATAAAAAGAAAATGACCGCCCATGGTTCATCTGTTGACGCAGATGATAGGCAGTCAATCTCTCAAAATTCCAAGACCACTATACCAGACTCGGACGAAAAAAGCAATTCCCCGGAAAGAGATTTGGAGGAACTTTACCGAAAAATGCGCCGCATGAGCGACCCGGCCTATCTGCATACTGTGACCCTGGACGAACTGATGGACAATGTGTTCGAGGGTAAGTCCGCGGTGATTGAGAACCTGCTCTATACAGGAGCGTACTTTCTTGCCGGAGCGCCTAAAATCGGCAAGTCCTTCCTGGTGGCTCAGATTGCCTACCATGTCAGTACCGGGCAGGATTTGTGGGGATATAAAGTCCATCAGGGGACGGTACTTTACCTTGCGCTGGAAGATGATTTTCAGCGTATCCAGAGCCGGATGTTTATGATGTACGGTGTGAACGATACCCCCAACCTCCACTTCGCCACCGCCGCCGGAAAGATTGGGAATAGGTTGGATGAACAGCTGAAGAATTTCGTGCAGGAGCACCCGGACACCAATCTCATCATCATTGATACTATGCAGAAAATCCGTGAGGTAGGCGGCGAAGCGTACAGTTATGCCAGCGACTATGAGATCATCGGCAGAATCAAGCAGTTTGCTGATCAGCACGGGATCTGTGTTCTGACCGTCCATCACACCCGGAAGCAGCATTTCGTGAAGAGCTGCTGTGGTAGAGATTGCAACGCATGATGTATAATCCGGTTTTTCTTCACCTTTCATAATGCCCGGTTTTTCACGGAACTGGCGTCTTACTTCTTCGATCATCTTGTATGCAGCCTTTGATACAGACTCCATAGTAAATGCGGAGAAGAGGAATGTAAGCATACCACCGATAAAGATACCGATGATTACTCTGTAGTCAAGAAGGTTGATTGCTTCAAGACCAACTGCCTGTGCATAAGATACGAAAAGTGCAAGTGCGGTAAGGGCTGCTGATCCGATCGCGAATCCCTTACCCATAGCTGCAGTTGTATTTCCTACTGAGTCAAGCTTATCTGTGATTTCACGAACAGATTCATCCAATCCTGACATTTCTGCGATACCACCTGCATTGTCTGCGATCGGTCCGTATGCATCAACGGCAACTGTGATACCTGTTGTAGAAAGCATACCTACTGCTGCAAGTGCGATTCCGTAAAGTCCTGCAACTGAGTAAGATACAAAGATACCTACACAGATCAGGAGAAGCGGGATTGCTGTAGATTTCATTCCTACCGCAATACCACTGATGATTGTAGTAGCTGCACCAGTCTCTGACTGTTCTCCGATTCCCTGAACCGGTTTGTAGTCTGCTGATGTGTAGTACTCTGTGATGTTACCGATGATCACACCAACAACCAGACCTGCGATAACGGCAATTGCCGCACTCATCTTTCCGAAGAGTACATTACTCAGTACAAGTGCTACAACAATAACTACGATAGAAGCTGCATAGCTTCCCTTTGTGAGAGCTTTCTGTGGATTCGAATTCTCATCACCTTTTACAAAAAAGGTTCCGATGATAGAAGCAATCAGACCACATCCTGCGATTGCAAGCGGATAAAGAACTCCGGATACAGCTCCTGCTGCTGCTCCAAGAGTCAGTGCTGATACAAGTGAACCAACATAAGATTCAAAAAGGTCAGCTCCCATACCTGCAACGTCACCTACGTTATCACCTACATTGTCAGCAATAACAGCCGGGTTACGCGGATCATCTTCCGGAATACCTGCTTCTACTTTACCAACAAGGTCTGCACCAACGTCTGCTGCTTTGGTGTAGATACCACCACCAACACGGGCAAAAAGTGCGATTGAAGATGCACCAAGGCTGAATCCTGAAAGCACATCTACGTTCTTTGTAACAATGTACACAAGGCTTACGCCAAGTGCTCCAAGACCTGCTACGCACATTCCCATAACGGCCCCGCCAGAAAAAGCGATTGATAATGCTTTATTCATTCCGCTTTCTTTTGCTGCGTTAGCAGTTCTTACGTTCGCTTTTGTAGCGACTGTCATACCACAGTATCCTGCAACTGTTGAGAAAAGTGCTCCAATTACAAAGCATACTGCTGTTACCCAGCTGATACCAAATCCGATCAGTACAAAAAGCACTACTACAAAAATGACCAGAATCTTGTATTCAGCCATGAGGAAAGCTCTTGCGCCCTCCGCGATTGCGCCTGCAATCTCTTTCATGCGGTCCGTACCTGTATCCTGTTTCCCTACTTTACCAGCAAGATATGCTGCAAATAAGCAATAACAGCTGCAATAGGGACCAGATACATGTAATTATTCATTTCTTGTTCCTCCCTGAATTATTGTACCTCTAAAGACAATATCATAAAAAGAACAAGAATGCAAAACAATTTTTTGAATTTTCAATAAGTTTTATTTTGTTTATCTATAAATGTGGTCTTTCTCTATTTTTTTAATTTATATCTCACCGTCCACATTCCACTGGGATTTACACAATATCAAGATATGTTTTTTTCCGAGGTGCCGGAAAAGCAGCATCTAATCTGGCATATTCCTCCGCTGTCAAATGAACCTTTCCCGCCTCCAAGTTCTGCAGTACATGTTCTGCCTTTCCACTTCTTGGAATGGCAATCACATCCATTACTCAGTTTTATCTCCTTTTTATTCATGATTTCCACTCCCTGCATTTTGTTTTTCTGTTCCTTAC
>ENA-UEQP01001161-UEQP01001161.1-human-gut-metagenome-genome-assembly--contig:-NODE-1161-length-25630-cov-3.517395_pt1 | contig 25630 bp, 19 predicted proteins | sample MGYA00242951_ERZ507951 | MGnify/ENA primary metagenome ERZ507951 (study PRJEB26167, sample SAMN06115539) | human gut metagenome | host: Homo sapiens | place: China:Shanxi | collected 2015-11-18...
AATATAAATGGGATTTTGCCCGCTCATCAGGTGGTAGCGTCCGGCTTTTCTGTCCCGCGCCGCTTGCAGGGACACCACCTCCGTCTCCGCAAAGGGAAACGCCGTCAGGCAGTCCGTCAGCTCAGCCACGGACTCCAGCGAGACCGCCGTGGCCACGATGCGGACACGGGGGTTTCTTGCCAGCAGCAGCGCCACGATCTCCCGCATATTGCCGGCACTGCCGCCGATGAATGCGTGAGTGGGGGCTGGCAGACCGGCACAGGCCTCCGGCGCGCTGCCGCAGACCACCTGTAAGTTTTCCAATGCAAACCGATTACGGTTTTGCCCCAGCAGCGCTGCGGCATCCTCTTGCCGCTCTACGGCGCAGACAAGCCCTTGCTTTGCCTGCAAGGCCATTTCCACCGACACTGAGCCGGTACCGGCGCCGATGTCCCAGCAGACGCTCCGCTCCGTCAGCCGCAGCTTGGAAAGGCACACCGCCCGCACCTCACTTTTGGTCATGGGAACCACGGGCATTCCCTCCGCACTGCGGAGAAAGGCGTCATCCGGCAGACCCGGTGTGACCACCGCGTCAGGTTGGGGGTTTTCGATAAGCGCCACGCTCAGAGGGGCATAGACACCATCCGTCAGCGCCGCTGCCGTGCCGCGCACGATGCACTCGTCTGGGTAGCCCAGCCGCTGCCCCACAGACACGGGGACGCCGCCCAGACCGCCCGCTGTCAATGTACGGCACAGGTCGTTGATGCCGCGCTCGCCGCCTACCAGCGCAAAGAGGCGGCTGGTTGCCCGCACCTCCGGCAGAATGTTGTGCTGCCGCCCGTGGAGACTCACCACCCGGACATCCTCATAGGAGGTCCGGAGACGGGCGCACAGATAGGACAACGAGCTCAAACCCGGCAGCACCGCCGTATCGCAGCCCTCCAGCAGGGGCAGCAGCTTTTTCGTGCCGCTGAAGAAGCCGGTATCGCCGGACATGACCACCGCGAAGCGGCGGTACTCCCAGTGGGTGCGGATAAAGTCCGCAATATCCTGCGGCGCAATGGCGTCATAGATGGGCTGACCCTGCCGCGCCACCGCCTCCAGCATCCGTTTTGCGCCGATGAGACAGTCCGCCGTCTCAATGGCCTCACTGACCTCACGGGTCATAGCCTCCCGGCTGCCGGGGCCGATGCCGACGATCCGCACCTGCGGCCGGACGGTGCAGCCGAACCGCTTGCACAGAACATCCAGCACTGCCGCAAAGGGAAGACCCTCCCGTTGGGGCGGGCGGCCAATGACCACCAGACCTGCGCCCGCCTTCCGGGCGGCGGATGCCTTAGCGGGAAAGCCGCCGGCTTCGCCGCCGTCCTTGGTCACCATCCATACGGCGTCGGCAAACCGCAGTGTAGCCAGATCCATCTCCTCGGAGAAAGGCCCCTGCATGGCGATGATATGGGCGGCCTTCAGCCCCGCTGCGCGGCAGGCCTCCAGCGAGGCATCCATGGGCAGCACCCGGGCGTATACCCGCTGGGTAAAATCGGGGATGTTGCTGTACGCCGCCAGTTCCTTACTGCCGGTGGTCAGCAGGATATTGCCCCGCGTACTCTCCAGAAATGCGGCGGCCGCCGCCGCATTCTCCACGCAGACCACGTCCTCCGTCTGTTCTGAGGATTGCCGCAGCAGGCGCAGATACTCCGTCTCCGTTTCCCGACAGGCTGTGCAGATGCTCTCGGTGATGGAGGTGGCATAGGGGTGGGTAGCGTCGATGACCAGATCGAACCGCATCCTTTGCAGCATCCGGATGATGTCCTCTACCGGGATACGTCCCGCCAGAACCGTAATGTTTTCCGCCTCCGGCAGCAGCGTTTCACCGTACTCCGTGGCCACGCATACCGTAGCCTGCACCGGCTGTCCGGCCAGGAATTCCACCAGCTCCCGGCCCTCCGTGGTGCCGGCAAACACGCAGATATTACACATTGCGGTATCCTCTGGGTGTGACCAGTTGACCGGCCACCGTTTTGACGGCGGCGCTGCCGATCAGCACGGTGCAGAACATATCCACCTCCGCCTCCCGCAGCTCTGCCAGCGTCAGGATGCGGCTGCTCTGCCCCTCACGGCCAATATTGCGCACGATGCCGCACAGCCGCTCTCCCGGCAGACGGCGCAGCAGGATATCGCAGGCCCGCTTCAGGTGGTCGGGTCTGCCGTGGCTGGCGGGGTTGTACAGGGCGATGGTCAGATCCGCCGCCGCCGCGCAGTCCAGCCGCTTTTCGATGGTTTCCCACGGCGTCAGCCGATCGCTGAGGCTGATGACCGCAAAGTCGTGGGTCAGCGGCGCACCCAGCACCGCTGCGGCGCTGCAAGCCGCCGTCAGACCAGGTACCACCTGAATTTCAGGCTCCTGCGCCTCGCCCCGCAGCTCATAGACCAGCGCCGCCATGCCGTAGATGCCGCTGTCACCGGAGCAGACCATGGCGACGGTCTTACCGCTGCGCGCCAGCTCCAGCGCCAGCTGGCAGCGCTCGGCCTCCCGTGTCATGGGGGTGGAGTGAAGCTCCTTGCCGGGGTAGCGATCTCGCACCAGATCCACATACACCGGGTAGCCTACGATGGCGTCACACGCCCGCAGGGCGGTATCCGCCCGGATGGTCATATCCTCATAGCTGCCCGGCCCGATACCTACTACAATTACCTTACCCAAAGCGCACCTCCCAATGCTCCGCCGCGACGGCGATGGTCACGCCGTCCCGCGCTGTTTTTTGTACGATCAGTTTTTCGGCATCCAGCAGCGCCGCCCGCTCACAGACGTTGTCCACGCCGGTAACGGAGCGGACGAAGTCGGAGGGAGTGAAGTCACCCGCCACATCCCGCAGCTGCTGCGCTGTGTAAAAATGCACCGGCCAGTTGTTTTTCTCACAGGCGGCCAGCAGACCCGCCTCGTCCTGCTTCAGGTCGATAGAGTAGACGCCGCGAATGGCTGCCGTGTCCAGACCATTTTCTGCAAACACCGCCCGCACTGCGTTTTCCACCGTTTCGGCGGCGGTGCCCCGGCGGCAGCCTACGCCTACCCGCAGCACGCGGGGGATCAGCCGCAGGGTGCGGACAAAGGGCGATTTCGTGCGCCAGCCGATGAAAATGCCCAGCGGGCCGGTCTCACCGGCAAACGTACCCTCCGGCAGGGGGGCGGGCAGAGAAAACTGGCTGCAAAGGGGGATATCCTCCTCTAAGATCGCCGCCGAAACCGCCTTGGCAAGCCCCATGTCAGAGATGACGCAGCCGTGCCGGGCAGCCCATGCGTCCACAGAAAATTTGCCGCGGACATCGGTGGCGGTGGTGACCACCGCCGTGGCCCCCAGCTTTTCCGCCAGCTCCACCGCCAGCGCGTTGGCGCCGCCGATATGGCCGGAGAGCAGAGGGATCACAAACCGACCCGCCTCGTCGATGCAAACCACCGCCGGGTCGTTTTTTTTGCTTTTGACATAGGGGGCGATCTCTCGCACGGCGATGCCGCAGGCCCCCACAAAAATCAGTGCGTCCATGGCGGAAAAGCACGCGCCGTATACCGCCTTGTCCAGCGGTAGGAACTCCGGTTCCTGAAACCGCTCCATGGTGTAGCACACGAACGCTGCCTCCGGGAGCGCTGCCATCACCCGCCGCGCCGTGACGCAGCCGCCCCGGCTGAAGGCAAACAGGGCGGCTCTCATTGCGCCCCCTTGCGGAACTCCGTTGTAAAATCGGGGCGGTACAGCAGGGAGCGCCGATAGTTGTCACCCAGACCGTTGCCCACCACGATCAGCGAGGTCTTGGTCAGACCGTTGCCCGTTACCGTCTCGTGGAGCGTGCCCACGGTGCAGCGGAAGATCTTCTCCTCCGGCCAGGTGGCCTTATACACCACCGCCACCGGCGTCTCGGCGGCATAGCCCCCTGCCAGCAGCTCATCTTGCAGCAGTTCGGTCAGTGAGGTACTGAGAAACAGCACCATGGTGGCCTGATGGGCCGCCAGCGAGCGGATGGACTCCCGCTCCGGCACCGGCGTGCGGCCGGGAGCGCGGGTGATGATGACGGTCTGGCTCACATCGGGCAGGGTGTACTCCGCCCGCAGAGCCGCCGCCGCGCCGCAGAAGGCGCTGACGCCGGGGCAGACGTCGTAGGCGATACCGCGTTTTTCCAGCTCGTCGAACTGCTCCCGCACCGCACCATAGATGCTGGAATCCCCCGTGTGCAGACGCACGGTGGTCTTTCCCTCCGCCTCCGCCTTCTCGATGAGGGCGATGACCTCTTCCAGCGTCAGTTTGGCGCTGTCGTGGATCTCGCAGCCGGGCTTGGTATAGTCCAGAAGCGCCGGATTCACCAAAGACCCTGCGTAGATCACCACATCGGCCTCACCCAGCAGCTTGGCGCCCCGGACGGTAATAAGGTCGGCAGCGCCGCTGCCCGCTCCCACAAAATGTACCATTGTCAGTCCTCCTTTATCCGGCACAGCAGTGCCGTTGCGTCCTTTGTCTCACACAGATAGCCGTATTCCTTGGAGAACAGGATGGCGCCCGCCTCCATATCGCCGCATTTATAGGGCAGCATCGCGTCGATGCGTCCCGCCAGACGGTGCAGCACCGCCTCATAAAGCCCTTGCTCCTGCAAAATCCGCAGGGCGTCGTCGCAGGTGGCGCAGCGGAGCAGCTCCTCCGCTGCCGCCGCGCCCAGTCCCTCCGCAGCGGCACAGGCCGTCAGAATGTCCGTGCGGCAGTCGCCGTAGCGGGAGTGGGTGTTCCACATACCGCCCGCCAGCTTTACCAGCTTGCCGATATGACCGATGAGCAGCGCCCCTCGGAAGCCCAGCTCCCGGCACATCTCCAGTGCGTCGCCGATGAAGTTGGAGGTCATCACCGCCGTGGCGGGGTCGATGCCCATGGCGTCCTTGATATAGTCCGCGCCGTAGTTGCCGGGGGCAAGCAGTACATAATCCGCGCCGCCCTCCCGCCGCTGCCGCAGCTCTACATGGATGGTGTCCACCAGCGCCTGCTCACTCATAGGCTCTACGATCCCCGTGGTGCCTAAGATGGAGATGCCGCCCTCGATGCCCAGCCGGGGGTTGAAGGTCTTTTTCGCCAGTGTCTCGCCATCGGGAGCGGAGATCACCACCCGCAGGCCGCCGGTGTAGCCCAGCAGGCCGCAGACCTCCTCCACATTCTCCCGGATCATCCGGCGGGGTACGGAGTTGATGGCCGCCGCACCCACCGGCTGGTCAAGACCCGGCTTGGTTACTCGGCCTACGCCCTGTCCGCCGTCGATGACAATGCCCGCGGCCTCCGTTTTCCGCACCTCGGCATAAACGAGGGTGTCACGGGTGATATCCGGGTCATCACCGCTGTCCTTCCGGATGGCGCAGCGCACACAGTCCGGGGACAGATAGATGTCCTCCACCGCCAATGCCAGCTCCATGCCCTTGGGTGTCAGCAGGCGGATGGTCTCCTTCCTGCTGCCGCTCAGCAGCATCCATGCGGCGGCCTTGGCGGCCGCCGCGGCACAGGAGCCGGTGGTGTAGCCCAGACGGAGCTTTTTCCCGTCCCGCATCACAAATTCCTTCATGACCTACCGCCTGATCTGGTAGAGCATGGCATTGCAGATGGCCGCCGCCACATTGCTGCCGCCCTTGCGGCCCCGGGACACGATGTAGGGCGCAGCAGCGGCCTCGATGATGCGCTCCTTGCTCTCCACCACGTTCACAAAGCCCACCGGCACGCCGATGATGAGGGCGGGATGGAGCTTACCGGTCTCCATCAGCGCCTCCAGCGAGAAAAGCGCCGTGGGGGCGTTGCCGATGGCGAAAATGCAGGGCTTGGGCAGGGCCGCCGCCCGCTCCATGGATACAAAGGCACGGGTCACGCCCCGCTCCTTGGCCTCCGCCGCCACGTCTGCGTCCGACATGAAGCAGTGTACCTCTCCGCCCAGCGAGGCGAGGATGGACTTGTTGATCCCGGCCTTGGCCATCTGCGTATCGGTGACGATGTCACAGCCCGCCCGCAGGGCGGCGATGCCCTTTTCCACCGCGTGGCCGGAAAAGGCCAGATTGTCCACATAGTCGAAATCCGCCGTGGTGTGGATGACCCGTTTGATGACCAGCTCGTTTTCCGGGTCCAGCCGCCGGTCGCCCAGCAGTTCGGCGATGATGGCAAAGCTGCGCTTCTCGATATCCATAGGCTTCATCTGTTCCGTCATAGCGTCTCCTTTCTGCAAGCCGCCAAAAAGCGCTGCGCCATGACAGGCTTGGCGTAAAAATGGAAGTGGGGGAAACCCGCGTACAGCGTGTCCGTGGCATACGCACAGCGCCACTGCTTTCCGGAGGGCTTTTCCGCCCCAAAAGCATCGCCGGGCTGGGGGGTGTCCCAGTGGTGGAATTCATGCATCGGCACCTGCTCTCCGGCGCGGCAGAGGAGATTGTCCTCCCGGGCCGTGGCGGTGATATAGCCGAACCGGGTCAGCCTCCCCGTGTCAAAGCAGTCCCCCGGCAGCGCACCCACCATGGCGCGGCCTGCGATGGCCTGTGTCAGATACATGAAGCCGCCGCACTCGGCGATACAGGGCATTCCCGTGTGTACAGCGTCTCGGATTTGCCTGCGCAGGGCGTGGTTTTCCTCCAACTGCGCCGCGTAAAGCTCCGGATAACCGCCGCCCAAATACAGACCCTGTACGCCGCCAGGAAGCCGTTCATCCGCCAGTGGGCTGAAGGGTATCAGCTCCGCGCCCAGCTGCCGCAGCAGGTCGAGACTGTCCTCGTAGTAAAAGCAGAACGCCCGGTCGCGGGCCACGCCGATCCGCACCGGCGCGCCCTTTTCCGGCAATACCGGCGGCGTGAAGTCCAGCACTGGCGCATTGTGGGCGATCTCCAGCAGCGCGTCCAGTTCCAGCGTCTTTCCCGCCGCCTCCGCCAGCTGCCGCAGCTTCTCCCGCAGATCCGCCACCTCGTCCGCTGTCACCAGCCCCAGGTGGCGGCTCTCCAGCGCGCACTCCGGCAGCCGGGGCAGATAGCCGCAGGCGCGGACGCCCAGCCGGCTTTCCAGCTCCCGCGCCAGCGCGCCGTAGCTCATGGCACTGCACCCGTTCAGAATGACGCCCTGCACGTTGTTGTCCGGCGCGAAGTCCAGGAAGCCCTGCACCGCCGCCACAACGGACAACGCCGCCCCCCGTGCGTTCACCACCAGCACCACGGGGCTTTCCGTTTCCCGCGCCGTCTCATAGGTGCTGGCGCGGGTGGATGTCAGCCCCAGACCGTCATAATACCCCATGACCCCCTCAATCACCGTGATATCACAGTCCTGACCGTTGTGAGCCAGCAGATAGCGCATGGTGTCGCGGTCAAAAAAGAACGGGTCGAGGTTAGAGCTTTTCGCGCCGATAACACGGCTGTGGAACATGGGGTCAATGTAATCCGGGCCGCATTTTGCCGCGCCTACCCGCAGACCCCGTCGCACCAGCGATTGCAGCACGGCGCAGGTGACGGTGGTCTTGCCGCAGCCGCTGTTGGTTCCGGCAAGCACCAACCGGGGCACTCGTCTCTGCATAGTGTCCTCTCAATCCGCCACAATGGTGGCAAAATAGCTGATCTCCTCCGGCAGCTGCCGCAGGTCGGTGTAGACCTGCTCCGTCTCCAGCCCGCAGTCCGCCACCATCCCGGCACGCGCTGCAAGACCGTGCCTTTCCAGCGCGTCCACCGTCTCGCGGATGGCTCTCCCGGACTTCATCAGCACCTTCGTTCCCTCCAGCGTGAGCGCGCTGTCCATGTCCATGCTCCCCGGCAGGATATGGAGAGGCTCCTCCATGCGGGTGAGGCTGCGCCCCAGCCGCGCCGCCACGGCGCAGAAGCTGGTGACGCCGGGACACATCACCGTCTCAAACCCGTCAGCGCGGATGCGCTCCAGAATATAGTAGGCCGTGGCGTACACGGAAACGTCGCCCAGATTCACCATGGCCACGTCCCGCCCCGCCGCCAGCGCCGCCTCGATGGCACCTGCCGCCGTGCGGTAGCTCTCCTCCCGTACCGCCGCGTCATGCGCCATGGTGAAGTCCAGCGGCAATATGGTCTTTCCCCGCATATCCACCGCACCGGCGGCGATGTCCAACGCCAGCATCCGACCGGACTTCATCCGGGGCGCCGCTATAACGTCACACCCCTCCAGCACCCGGCAGGCCTGCCGGGTCAGCAGCTCCGGGTCGCCGGGACCCACGCTGACGGCGTAAAAAACACCCTGTTTTTCCATGATGGCACTCCTTACGGCACGAATTCCAGACTGTCGAAGCAGGGGTCGTACTTCCCGTGCTCCATCTGGTACAGCTTTGCGATATACGCCCGTGTGAAGATCTCCTCCGGCGGGCCGATGCGGTCGATCCGGTCGCCCGCCACGCACACCACGGTGTCGGAGATGCGCTCCGCCAGCTCCAGCTCGTGGAGCGACAGCAGCACCGCCAGATTGTTCTCCCGCACCATGCGCTTGAGCACCGTCAAAAGCTCCAGCTTGTAGCGGATGTCCAGAAAGCTGGTGGGCTCGTCCAGCACGATGATCTCCGGCTCCTGACACAGGGCCCGGGCCAGCAGGATTCGCTGGCGCTGCCCATCGCTGATGTTGGCAAAGGGCCGGTCGGCAAAGTCCAGCCCGCCTACCTGCTCCAGCGAGCGCTCCACAATGGCCCGGTCCTCCGATGTGAGGATTCCCAGTTTGCCTGTGTAGGGATAGCGGCCGCTGCTCACTACGTCCCGGCAGGTCATCAGCTCCGGCTCCATGCGCGCCGTCATCAAAATGGCCATGCGCCGGGCAATCTCATTGCGGCTGCGCGCTTCCATGGCCTTCCCGTCCAGAAACACCGTGCCGGACACCTTGGAGAGTTGGCCGATGATGGTTTTCAATATGGTGGATTTTCCCGATCCGTTGGGACCGATGAGCGTCACGATCCTGCCCCGCTGCACATGGAGGGCGACATCTTCGATCAGCGGCTTGCCGTGGTAGCCCACGGTAAGGTCTTTTGTTTCCAGATATGCCATACTCACGCCGCCTTTCTGTGGATCATCATGTAGATCACGATGGGTGCGCCGAATACCGCCGTGACGGAGCTGATGCTCACCTCCGTGGGGGCGAAGGCGGTGCGGGCGATAAGGTCGCAGAACAGGCAGAACACGCCGCCGCCTAAAAAGCAGGCCGGGATCATACACAGCGGCTCCGCCGATTTGAACAGGGACTTCATCAGGTGCGGCACTGCGATGCCGACAAAGGAGATGGGGCCGGCAAAGGCCGTGACGCAGGCGGACAGCACACTGGACAACAGGATCAGCGCCGTCCGGAAGGCTCGCAGGGGGACGCCCATATTCTGCGCGTAGACCTCGCCCAACTGGTACGCCCGGATGGGCTTGGAAAGCAGGAAGGTCAGCAGCAGCGTGATGCCGCAGACGACGGCCATAGTCTTTACGTTGTCCCAGCTCATGCCGGAGAAGGAGCCGAGAGACCAGTTGTGCAGATTTACGATGCTGGAATCGTCGGCAAAGGTCACGAGAAAATCCGTGAGCGCCGAGCAGATATAGCCGATCATCACGCCGCAGACCACCAGCAGGCTCATGCGCTTGACCCGCTGGGAGATCAGCAGCACGAAGCCCATGGATACCATGGCGCCCACGAAGGCCGCTGCGATGAGAATGGCGGAGGAGGTGGTCTTGCCACGGCTCAGCAGCGCCAGCATGGCCACGCACACCGTCATCTTCGCGCCGGAGGAGATGCCCAGCACGAAGGGGCCTGCGATAGGGTTGTGGAAGAAGGTTTGCAGCAGATAGCCGGACAGGGACAGCGCCCCGCCCAGGATCAGCGCCGACAGAAGCCGGGGCAGACGGATCTTCACGATGATCTGGCTCTGTGTAAAGCCCACATCGCCGCCCAGCAGGATCCGCCATATCTCAGACGCGGAAAGAGAAACGCTTCCCGCAAAAATATTCCAAAGCAAAAAAACAAAAAGCAGGAGGAGGAGCAGCCAAAAGCCTCCCAAGATGCGAAGTGTTCGGGTCCTTTCCATGCTGCTCCTCCTTATTCTTCAAAAAGTTTACTTCATGCGGGTCAAAAAGTGAAACGCCGTATCCGGCGCGTCGTTCAACGCATGGTTGACGTCCAGAATGAGATCGCTCAGCTCCAGCGACTCCTGATAGAAGTTTTTGGTCAGGCACCACACATTACCGCTCTTGACGGCCTTGAAGTCGGCCATCAGTGGATCCAGTGCCACCAATTCGTCCAGCGTGTGCAGCTCACCATCGATGATGCTGTTGTAGATCAGCACGTCGGCGTCCACCGCACCGTGGTAGAAGGATTCCATCTGAATGTTGATGGTGGACTGGGCGTTGTCCTCCGCCGATTCATCGAAGGAGACATAGTCTCCGCCTGCGATGGTGACGCACTTCGCCACATAGTCCGTGGACTTGCGGACGTTTACAGCGCCGCTGCTGGTGATGTAGAAAAACGCCACAGTCTTGCCGGTGGGCTGCTGCTCCAGTACGTCCGCCACGCTGTCCACCTTCTCATTAAACAGCGCCTCGGCCTCGTCCTCCTTGTCCAGCAGCGCCGCGTACAGCTTGATCCACTCCATCCGACCCAAGGGCTGGGTCTCGTAGCTGGATGTCTCCACCAGCACGGGGATGCCCAGCCGCTCCAGTTGCTCCAGTACCGCCGGAGAGTGATAGATCATGGTGTTTTCCACCGCCAGATCACAGCCCTGCGACAGGATCAGCTCGTAATCCGGCTCGGAGTACTTGCCGGCGTATACCAGCGCTCCGCTGTCCATGGCGTCCTTGGCACGCTGGATATACCAGTCCGACTGCTTTTTACCGCTGAGGGTGATACAGTCGATGGCGTTCAGCTTGTCGAAGTAGTCCATGGCAGCGGCGGCTACCAGATAGATCTGGTCCAGCGGCTGGTGCAAAACAGTGACGCCGGAGGGTGTTCCGTCAGGCACCGCCGCGCCCTCCGCTACCAGCAGGTACACCCGGTCGTTGTTGATGGTGATGCGCTTGTAGCTCTCTCCGGCATACTCTACGGTAAACTGCTGGGCATAGCGCAGGGGCATGGTACGGTCAAAGACCAACTCATCCCACGATATGGAGGCAGTTTGTCCATCTGTTTTGGCAGGGGCGTCTGCCGTGCCGCAGGCACAGAGGGACAGTATCAGCAGCAGCGCCAGTACCGCGGCGGCCAGCCGTTTCACTGGGCTGCCTCCACCGCCGTGGTGGAATCAAAGGTCAGGGTGTACTCGATCTCGTGAGGGGTGCTCATGGCGGTGGTGTCGCCGATCACTGTCAGCGGGGTATCCAGCGCCCGCACGGGGATCTCAAAGGTGGAGCCGCCCTCGGTGGTGAGAACGTCATAGCGCTGGCCATCCACCAGCATATAGTCATACTTCTCACTGCTCCACACGATGGTGGCGGTGGCAGCGCCGTTCTCCACCTTCAGGGTGCAGGGAGTCAGCACATGGGACTTGCCGGAGCCGCCCTCAAAGCCTACCTCAATGGTGTAAGTGCCGTCCGCCAAGGCGATGGCGGCAGCGTCGCCGCCGCACAACTCCATCAGCACGGGGTTGGAGACGGATACCTTGTGGTCATACCATACGCCCTTCTTGCCGATGAGGGCCACGTCGAACTCCGTGTCCAGGGCGGGCACGGGGATGTCAAAGCCGTTGACCTCCTCGGACAGACCGTCGGGATAGGTGACGGTGTCCTTGGTGGGCTGGAGAAGCACGGCGCCGTCCTTCTGTGCGTCCTCCTTCAAGCCGGGGAACAGATTGACGATGCTGGTGGAGGCGAGGCTGACGTGAATGGTCATCTGCCCGTCCTTCACGGTCAGCACGCCCTTGCCATCGCAGGTCTCGTTGGCGTGGAACATACTGCTGTCGGTGTTGAAATCCGCGGTGTACACGCCGTCCGCCAGGGCGGGCTCGGCGACATCGCCGCCGTTGTTGTCATCTGTTTTCTGCTGTCCGCAGCCCGCCAGCAGCGATGCCGTCATCAGCAGTGCCAGCAGACAGGAAAGAAACTTCTTCATTTTTATGTGTCCTCCATACTCTGAAAAAGGCTCCGAGGCGATAATATACCGCCCCGGAGCCAAGTCAGTCCTTGTTACGCGATAGCGTCGATGGCAGCCTTGGTGTGTGCCACGTAGAGAGCCTGCACGTCCGCGATACGGCCCAGACCGGAGATCTGGCAGTTCACGGTGAGACCGGCGGCCTCAAACATGGTCTTCCAGGAATCCTCGTCTGCACCGGCCATGTCGTTGTTGGCGTGGTCGCCCGCCACGACCATCAGGGGACGCAGCACCACGGTGGTGTAACCGGCTTCCTTGACAGCTGCGATCACGGCCTCGCAGGAGGTATCCTCGGGCTCGCCCTCCACGGTGCCGATGAACACGTTCTCATAGCCCAGCTTGTCCATCTGGGTGGCCATCTGGCTGTAAGTGACCTTCGCCACGTGCGCCGTACCGTGACCCATCAGCACATAAGCCACACCGGCCTCCTTGGCGGCGGCGGTGGACTCGTAACCGCTCTCGCTCAAAGCAGCGGCGACGACGGCCTTGGCAACGGCTTCCTTATCGGCGTTGATGACGGCGGCGTCGCTGCCCACCTCACCCAGCATGGGCTCGGCGATCTCAACGGACTCGAACTTGTCACGAACCTTGTCAATGGCGGCGCACATCTCGTCGTACTCAGCACCGTGCATCAGATGGGTGGGCTGCACCACCAGCTGCTTCACGCCGTTGGCGACAGCGCGCTCCAGAGCCTGCTCCATGTTGTCGATCTTCTCGCCGTCACGGGCCTGGATGTGGTTGATGATGATCTGAGCGGTGAAGGCGCGGCGCACGGACCAGTCGGGGTTGGCCTCCTGCAGGGCGTCCTCAATGCTCTTGATGTCAGCTACGCGGCTGTCGTTGAAGGAGGTGCCGAAGGACACCACCAGCAGCTCCTTCTCGCCGATCTCGTCCTGGTTGCGGGGATCGTCCTTGGACGCGTCACCGGTGTCCAGACCGAAATAGTCGGGGCTGGCTTCCTCACCTTCCACCAGTGCCTTCTGGGCATCGGTCAGGGCGTCCCAAGCGGCCTTGGCGGCCTCGCACTGGGCGTCAGTCTCCTCGGTGCGCTCCTGCACGTAGATGGCGTCGATCAGCGCAGCGACCTTGTCGGCGGCGGCCTGATCAGCCTCGGCGGTGGACACATCGTTGTTGTCCTTGGTGTCATCGGCAACGTCCTTGTTGCCGCAGGCGGTCAGCATGCTCATGAGCATCACTGCCGCCATGAGAAATGCAAGTGCTTTCTTCATGGGGAACTACCTCGTTTCAAAAAATGTTCTGAAAGAATATAAAAGCGGCTGCGGTTTTCTGCAGCCGACCTCTGTGCTTCTTACTACTGGCAGATCCTCGCGCAGACGCGCTTGGATCATAAGTTCGTAGGAACACCAACCCGTTGGCAGCAGGTTTGAGATTCCACACAGAGGCAGGTCTCCTGACTTCGTTCATCACGGCGTTGCCCTTCCCAGTTTCCCAGTGGATTGCAAGGCCGCTCCCGTACACAGTGACTGCATCGTTCCGGATTCGCACCGGATTCTCTATTCTCCGCCTCGCGGCGGCACCTCTGCGATACAATTTTACATTTTTTCAGACATAGCAGATTATAGCATTCCCCGTCGAATTGTCAATGAGGAAAGCGCGGCGTCCCTTTTACCTTTTGTGTTGATGGTAAAAACTCCGTCGATTTCACCAAAAGCGTGCCCCAGATACCTAATTTCCGAGAGGATACCTATTTTTAGGGTATCCTCTTTCCTTTGCCTGCTGTCTTAAAACCAAGCTTACTGATATTCAGAAGAAAATAAGATTTTGAGGATGGTGTTCCTATGGAAGATTTATTTGACAGGTTCCAAGCCATAACAGGCATTTCCAGAAGAACAGAAGAGAAGGCAACACATAATAGACAATCAGATATATGGCTTCGCCACTTCTGGAATCGCAGCTACGCTAGTAAGAAGGCAGTTGTATGATGACCCTACACTTGTAAAAAACATCTATTTCACAACTGCAAAGGACATAGTAAAAGAGATACAAGGAGCATTCAGCAATATGAAATTTGAAATCTTATCGGCGGTATGGATACAATCACACGATAGTTCTCCGCTGCAAGCAGGCGGATGAGCAGCGGCGAAAACGCGATGATACCGCCCGCGCAGAGATAGATTGCGTACGGAAGTTTATGCTTCGTTCGCCTCTGAAAAGGTGAAGAAAATGCCTGCTGTCAAGAATGGTTTCAAAATTGAGATTTTTAATGTCCCGACATCGTGATCGTGGAGATGCAGCCCTATTACTTTGCTTTTTAGCTTTCTGTTTGGAATTGCTTTTCAGCCTTCTGCCTGATATAATAATGGCAGCATAACGCGAGAAGCTTATCGATAGGATCGGGTGTATTTATGTGAACGCCAAGACCTGATCGGACAAAGAAAGGGTGGGGAGAATGTTATGTCAGAGATAATGCGGCACATCTGCATTTCGAGCATCTACACCCGTGACCGAGTTAGAATGCTTTCTACGATGGGAACGCTTTCATTGCGATTGTGGTCGGAATTCATTGATACTGTTATCTTTTTGAGCTTTGCTTATGGCTGGATACAAATGTTAAGGGAGATATTGATATGGCATTTTTAAATGAAAACGAATGGATACGCCTCAATGAGATCGCATACAATATTTCATTTATCTATACAGTAGAGGAAATGCAGCATGAAATTCTCAACCGATGGCTTCCTTTTTTGATTTCGTATGATAGCGCAATTTTTGCCCGAATCTCTACTGCGGAGAATGGATCCTATCAGTTTCAGGCCCCAGCGGCTTTTCATCTGCCTCAGCAGGCTGTCGATGTCTGGATGCAGGAAAGCCTGAATTCAGATGCTTTTCGCTGGGCGCTGTATACCTGTGAAGGCGGTGCTTTTCGGGAATCTATGGCATCTTCGGATGAACAGGTGAATAGCAGCGGAATCTACCGGAACTTCTATCTGCCCAATCACTTGGCATATTCCGTCGGCCTTTCCATCTCCTTTCGAGAAGAACCGGTCGGCTTATTGAAATTGTACCGGCAAGCTGATAAGCCTCCGTTTAGCGAACGGGATATGTTTGTATTGGAGCAGTTGCACAAGCACTTTGCATACCGTTTAGTATATGAAGCAAAAAAGGGAGACACCCGCTATTTTTACGCAAAAGGATATCATGAAAAGTTGTGCAGCCAGTACGGCTTGACCAGTCGAGAAGGGGAAATGTTAGATCTGGCCGTACACGGGCTGTCCAATGAAGATATCGCTCAAAAAATGAATATCAGTATCCATACGGTAAAAAAACATTTCCACAGCATATATACCAAAATGAATGTGCGTAACCGGGTACAGATGATCCAGAGTCTTCCTGTATCAACCAACAAGATCGATTTTGATGCGCTATAAATAAAACTCAGGAAAAATGTACCGCCTGTATTGGCTAAACTGCATTATCCTTTGGTAGTATATAAAGATTCGTTGGTCTTACATCGGGACACAGAAGGCTTGTCCAAATAATATACAGACTACATAAAATGGAACTGGCGCTGAATTTTAACGCCGGTTCCATTTTGCTATATTTGGGGTACAAAAGTTAGGGGATGCATATGAAACGAAGCGATATTTGGTGGGCAGTTGCTTATGGGTTGTTGGCTGTGTTCACGGTACTCTTTTGCGTCACAGGAGGCTTTGCCAAGGTCAATACAGCGTATCCTTATCTGGCAGGTTTTGCACAATTCGCTGTCTATGCTACGGCGGGTGAGTTGCTCTCCGGACGTCTGTTGGAGGGAACTTGGCAGATCAACCGGGCGACTTGGTTCAAAAGCCTGAGTTGGGGAATAGGAGGCGTGCTTGTCACGCTGGCCTTTACCGTGTTCAGCCAAGGTACCCGGCAAGCCATGGCAGCAGGTCTTCTTCCGGGATATGGAAATGCTCTGGCAGAGGCCTTTTTTACCAGCGTTACCAATAATCTGTTTTTTGCTCCTATTCATTCCGCTCTGATGCGAGTATGTGGAAATTATGCTGAAATCCGCTTTTTGGCGGGGCAGCATATCACTCCACGCCAAGCGGTGGACTCTGTAGATTGGGGAGAATTGATCGATTTTACTCTGTTTAAAACGATTCCTCTCTTTTGGATCCCAGTCAATACCGTGGTATTTCTTCTACCGCAAGCATATCGTATCGTATTTGCAGCGGTGCTTTCCTTGGCATTTGGAATATTGATGACTGTTCTCAAATTAAGGGAACGGAAGAATCAGAGTAGAAAGGAGTTACCTATATGATTCAAATTTCAGATAACACTCAGCAGATCCAACCCTCCAAGATTCGAAAAATGTTCAATAAGGCGCTGGAGTACGATCATGTAATTAGTTTTACACTGGGAGAGCCGGATTTTACTGCCTCGCCGAACGTAGTGGAGGCTGGGTGCAGGGCCATTCGGGAAGGAAAGACCAAGTATTCAGAAAATGCAGGGCTGCTGGCTCTGCGCCAGGCGATTGCAGAGTATCTCCATCGCACAGAGGGACTCTCTTACGATCCTGCAAGCCAAATTGTGGTGACGCCTGGAGCCATGGGAGCCTTGTTTTTGGCGCTGAAAGTGCTGCTGAATCCTGGGGATGAGGTTATCGTCAACGAACCCTGCTGGACTAATTATGTCCAACAGATCCGGATGTGCGGCGGCGTGCCGGTGTCGGTGAAAACCAACGCACAACGGGGATTTGATTTGGATGTATCCGCTATTGCCGAAGCTGTTACCGATAAGACAAAGGCCATTATTCTAAACAGCCCATGCAACCCCACAGGAGCTGTAGCCAGCACTGAAACGCTGCTCCAACTGGCCGAATTGGCCCAGAAGCAGGACTTGGTGATCTTGGCTGATGAGGTGTATAAGCACATCCTCTTTGATGGAAGGACTTATACAAGCTTTGCTGCTCTGCCCGGAATGAAAGAACGGACCCTGGTTATTGATAGCCTTTCCAAAACCTATGCGATGACCGGTTGGCGTATCGGTTATGCTGCCGGACCGGAAAATGTGATCCGGAATATGGTCAAGCTGCAGGAAAATGTCAGTGCTTGTGCGGCCACTCCCTGCCAGGTCGCGGCTATTGAAGCTTTGGAAGGTCCGCAAGACCACTTGAAGTATATGGTGGAGCAGTACCGCCTGCGCCGTGACTATGTGATGAAGCGGATATCCGAGATCCCTGGTTTGTCCTGCCATGCTCCGGCTGGGACTTTCTACGCATTTATTGACATCAGTCAACTGGGTATGCCTTGTGAAGAATTTGCCATGAAACTGCTGGAAGAACGGCAGGTGGTAGTGGTACCCGGTACGGCCTTTGGCGAATTTGGCGAGGGATATATCCGTCTGTCCTATGCGACATCCATGCAGTGCCTGGAGCAGGGGCTGCAGGAGCTGGAGGAGTTTGTCAGATCCCATGAGACTGAGGGGGACCCCGCATGAGTATGATCAACGGCACCCGCTTATATGATCATTTGACCCAACTTGGGCGAATCGGTTTTGTGCCGAAAGAAGGAACCACACGATTGCCGTATACCCCTGCCTATGACGAAGGACGAATCTATGTTCAACAGTGCATGGAACAGGCAGGACTTCAGACATCCGTCGATCCTGTAGGGAATCTGATCGGTACGCTTCCTGGTCAGGGAGAGATCATTTGCATTGGATCCCACATCGATACGGTGCCGGGGGGCGGGATTTACGACGGAACCTATGGTGTGTTGTCCGGAATCGAGTGTGTGCAGCGCCTTAAGGAGTTGGGATATCAAAATCGGCATCCCATCCAGGTGATTGCATTTACCGAGGAGGAAGGCAATGTCATTGGCGGAACTTTTGGAAGTAAGGCATTTACCGGCGGAGAGATCGATGAAGCTATGCGGCCAAATCTGGCCCTCCACGGACTTACAATGGAGCAGGTCGGCGCCTGCCGAAGAGATCTGACCCAATATCAGTGTTACTTGGAGTTACATATTGAGCAGGGCGGGGTATTAGAAGCTGAAAGAATGCAAATAGGCGTGGTTGATGGTATTGTGGGCATCGTGCGCTATCGCATGACGGTTTCCGGCTGTGCCAATCATGCAGGCAGCACACCCATGCATCTGCGGGATGACGCGCTGGTGAAAGCCTGCCGGATCATTACCCAGCTTATGGAACGGACTGAGGCCGCTTCGCCGGATATGGTCTGCACTGTAGGAACCCTTCAGGTGTTCCCAGGAGCGGTCAATGTGATTCCGGGCAAGGTGGAGTTTATTGTGGAACTGCGCAACCCAACGATGGAGCCCATGGATCAGGTCATTGACTCCGTGCTGAAAGAGCACCCGGAGCTGGTAGGCGAAGAATATATTCGCCAGTCGCCTACCCAGTGCAGTTCTAAGCTGATAAAGCTGAGCGAGACACTGTGCCGCAACCGCGGTATCCGTTTTCGCAGAATGTTCAGCGGTGCAGGACACGATCTGATGAATTGGGGAAAAGCGGTTCCCTCTATGCTTCTGTTCATTCCCAGCAAAGACGGGATTAGCCACTCTATCCGAGAATACAGCGCTCCTGAGGACTTGTACCAGGGAGCTGAGCTGCTGATGGAGATGGTTCAGGCTTTGGACCAAGAGGAGGGAAAATTGTGAAGATCAAAATCATCAATCCCAATACGACGCAATCCATGACTGAAAGTATAGAAAATTTAGCACGTCGAGTGGCACGCAGCGACACTCAGGTTTGGGCGGTTACTCCGGCATCCGGGCCGGACAGCATCGAATGTTATGTGGATGAGTATTTGGCTGTTCCGGGGGTCCTGAAAGCAGTGATCCGGGGAGACCGAGAGGAAGGCGCCGATGCATTTATCATCGCCTGCTTTGGTGACCCTGGGCTTCAGGCAGCCAGAGAGGTCACCTCCAAGCCTGTGCTGGGTATCTGTGAGTCGGCCATTGCTGCTGCCAAATTTATAGCGCCGTACTTTTCTATCGTATCGGTGTTGGATCGGTCCCGCAAGGTCACAGAGGATGTGGTGTCCAACTATGGAGCGGAAAAGTTTTGCCGTTCTATCCGATCCACAGGTTTGAGCGTGCTGGAATTTGGCAGGGACCCCAAGAAGGGATTGGAAGCGTTAGCCTATCAGGGAAAGTTAGCCGTGCAGCAGGACGGCGCCGAATGTATTTTGCTGGGGTGCGCTGGTTTCGTGGACTTTGTTGAGGACCTGTCCGCCCAGCTGGGCGTTCCCGTGTTGGATGGGGTAATGCCAGCAGTTAAATTTGCGGAAGCCATGGTAGATATGGGGCTGCGTACCAGCAAGGTGTCTACTTGGGGCTTCCCAGAGCAGAAGAATATCGTAGGCTTTCCCATGTTTACCAAACAAGAATTGATATTTTAGGAGATGACAGTATGCGTACCTTGATTAAAGGAGGCACAATCGTAACCGCAGAACAAGAGTATGTGGGGGATATCCTGGTGGAGGGCGATGTGATCCGCGCAATGGGGACACATTTGGACGAAGCTGCAGATCTTGTGATAGACGCCAAAGGTAAATATGTGTTTCCGGGAGGCGTAGACCAGCACACCCACTTTTCCGCCCTGTGCAATGTCGGCAACCGTGACACCGCCGGATATGAGACGACCGACTCTGCTATTGTAGGCGGCACGACCACCATTGTGGACTTTGCTCCGCAGGATCCGGATCGCGGACTGCTGGATTCCATTGATTATCGAATCAATGTGCGGGCGAAGGATAAGTCTTGTGTGGATTTTGCACTGCATTCCATGGTAACATATATTATGGACAGTATCTTTGATGAGATTGAAGAATTTCCTCGGAGAGGCATTTCCAGCATCAAGATTTTTATGGCCTACAACGGCTCTCCGCTTCATGTAGATGACGGTACTTTCTTCCGTATTCTGGAGAAGAGCCGACAGGTTGGCGCTACGGTATTTGTGCACGCAGAGAATGGAGAGATCCTGAATTTCCTCCGCAGCGAGTGTGTAAAGAAGGGCCAACTGACGCCGCATTACCATTATGTTTCCCGTCCGCCTTTTACTGAGGCGGAGGCGGTGCGCCGGGCTATTTATCTGGCTGGTCAGACCGATACGCCTCTTTATATTGCTCATATGACCTGTCGGGAAGCCATTGCCGAATTACAAAAGGCCAAGGGAACTGGCCAGCGGGTTTCCGGCGAGACTTGCACTCACTATCTGACCACCACTAAGGAAGTTCTGGATAATCCGGATTTCAATGAAGCGGCTAAGTTCGTTTGCTCCCCCGCTTTGCGGGATCGTGAGGACTGCGAGGCTCTTTGGCAGGCATTATCCGACGGACTGCTGACGGCGGTCTCATCCGACCACTGCGGTATAGATGTGGCAGAGCTCAAGCAGGCCGGCAGGAATGATTTTACTCAGATTCCAAACGGTTCCCCCGGCGCCGGCGATCGACTGCATATGGTGTGGACCGAAGGTGTATGCACGGGAAAGCTGACCCGCCAGAAATTTGTAGATGTTATTGCCACTCAGCCGGCAAAAATCAACGGTATCTATCCGAGAAAGGGAACGCTGGCGGTAGGTTCTGACGCAGATGTTGTCATTTTCGATCCCAATTATGAGGGGACAGTTCATCTGGCAGATAATCCTAACGGCGTGGACTACAACCTCTATGAGGGCCGTCGTCAGTCTGGTCGGGTGGAGACGGTTCTGCTGCGAGGCCAGGTTGTGGTGGAGAACGCCAAGTTTGTGGGCCGCTACGGCCAGGGAAAATTCATCCCTGCAAATATGTACGCATCCGGTTACGAAAACCGAAATTAACCAAGTGTGATCCGTAGTTACTCGCGCTGCCAAAACCGAAGATGTTGGGAGCGGTGGGAGGCTGGAAACCGGAGTGAGCAAAACGTTTGGTCTGTTCATGAAAATATACGGTATATCGTATGATCAGTCTCGTTCAAAGCTGATATGCCGTGTCTTGATTTTGCAAGACTTACGTTTTGCGCATCCCTGGACCGAGAAAGTGAGGAGGTGTGATTTGCAGATTCGGATAGGGCCTGTAGTTGCGGAAGCAGAGATTCCATGAAAAAAACCACAGATAATTTATAACAGGAGGCTTGTTATATGGATACTACATATGGAGTGTTGTGTCTCATTCCCCCCATCGTGGCAATCGGATTGGCCCTGTGGACCAAACAGACGATTTTCTCTTTATTCATCGCGGTTTGGTTGGGGTCCACAATGATGAACGGCTTTAACCCTTTGGTTGGTTTTGTCAAAATTATCTCGGACTATATGATCCCCTCTCTCAGCGGAAATGCATCTTTGATCATTTTGGTTACACTCTCCGGCGGTATGATCGCCATGCTCCGTACCACTGGTGCTGCAGAGGCCTTTGCTACCAGGGTGACAAAGGTTATCAATACTGCCAAGAAGGGGCAGATCGTTACTTGCCTAAGCGCCTTCATTTTCAGCTATACGGAGCCCTGCCTCATGCTTGGTACTATCATGCGGCCCGTTACTGACATGGTGCGCATCTCTCGGGCAAAATTGGCTTATATCTTGGATTCCATGGGATGCAATTTAGCTGCGCTTTCTCCCATTAGCAGCTATGGTCCCTTTATCACGGGACTGATTGCCGCAGAGCTGTTGGCAAGCGGCGTTGAGGGCAACGAATGGGGCATCTGGTTGAATATGCTTCCGTTCAATCTGTATGGCGTATTTGCCATGATTTCTGTTTTGATCGTTGCTGCTTTCGGCTTGAACTTTGGCCCTATGTACAAGGAAGAAAAGCGGGCCAGAGAGACCGGAAAGCTGCTGGACGACGGGGTTCAGCCCTTGGTTCCAGAGGTGAAGAATGAACTGCCCGCAGATTATAAGCTTACTATGTGGAACTTTATTATCCCTATTGTTTGCCTGTTTGGTTCTCTCTTTGCCACCATTTTCTGGTCCGGCGATCTGGTTAACAACGGGTTGGTGGGATGCTTCCGCAATGCCAACATTACACTTGCTATTTGCATCGCCTTTATGGGTGGCGCGCTGGGTGCGGGCATCATGGGTGTAAGCACCAAGCTCTTCAGCGTGACCAAGGCGTTCGATACCTTTGTCAACGGTATGGCCGAACTGATCTCGGTTCCCTTTATTCTGGTGTGCGCATGGTCCTTGGGCTCTATCGTCAAGGGTATGGGGACCAGCGAGTTCCTGATCCATATTGTGGAGCATTACCTGACTCCCGGCATGGTTCCGGCTTTGGTATTCCTGTTTGGCGCACTCATTTCGTTTTCGACCGGTTCCTCTTGGGGCGTGTGGTCTATTATGATGCCCATTGCTTTCCCGATGGCCGTCGCCTTTGATATTTCCATTCCGTTTGTTGTTGGCGCCGTGATTGGCGGTGGCCTGTTCGGCGACCAGTGCTCCCCTATCTCCGATACGACTGTGCTCTCTTCTACCGGTGCTTCCTGCAACCATATCGTCCATGTTATGACGCAGATCCCCTACGGAATTACGGTTGGTATTTCGGCTTTCGTGGGATTCCTTTTTGGCGGACTGACCGGACAGTATGTCTTGAGTATTGCGGTTACTGCTGCTATTCTGACAGTGAGCCTGATTACTCTGACTCAGCTTACCAAACGGCGTTACCCTGAGAAGGTACACTAACTGCTTTGCCGTTGGAATAGGAGACATTTATGAAAAAGATTGATACCATTGTGGTGGCCCCGCATTTCTATACGATGGAGGGTGCCGGCGTAGGCTATCATAGTGATGCCGCTATGGCTGTAGACGGAGGCAAAATCTTGAAGGTGGGCAACCGGCCTGAGATTTTAGCGGAATATACAGCTGAGGAAATGATCACCTTGGATCATCATATGGTGCTGCCTGGTTTTATCGACGGCCATATGCATACTGCATGCAATATTATGCGCGGATTGGCTCAAGACACCAACAGTTGGATGATGTTCGGCCTCCAGCCCTTTGACAACGCGGTTAATGACGAGGAACGGGATGTGGGCAGCCGAGTGGCCATTCTGGAGGCCGTCCGGGCAGGCACTACCACACTGGGCGACTATGAATCCAAAATGGAAAATGTGTGTGCTTTCATCGATAAGGTGGGCGCCCGAGGGAATATTGCACAGACGATTCGAGCGGCTAAACGACGGGTTTATCAACCGGGCGAACTCTATGAGTTTGATGATGCCATGGGAGAGGAGAGCCTGAATCGAAACATTGATCTGTATAATAAATGGAACAACAAGGCAGGGGGACGGATTAAGATCCTGTTCGGCCCGCAAGGCGCTGACTTTGTCAGCCCGGAGATGCTGTTGCGTATCCAAAAGGCGGTCAAGGAGCGGGGTACCAAAATCCATATGCATGTGCAGCAAGGAGATCGAGAGACCTATCAGATCGTCCAGCGCTATGGCAAGCGTCCTACAGCTTTTCTGGATGAGTTGGGCTATCTGGATGAATCTCTTATTGCAGTCCATCTTACTGACTGCACAGATGAGGAAGCTGCCCTTATTGCCAAACGAGGTGCCTCAATGATCGTTAATCCGGGTTCGATCGGCATCATTGATGGCATTGTCTGCCCAAGTGTTGTTTTCCAGCAGGCAGGCGGTGTGGTGGCCTTGGGTTCCGATCAGGCTCCGGGCAACAACTGCCATAACATCATCAATGAGATGAAAAATGTTTGCCTCTTCAACAAGATCAAGTATCAGAATCCGGAAGTTATGCCCGCCTGGAAAGCCCTGCGTATGGCCACCATTGAGGGTGCCAAAGCGATTGGCTTGGGCGATACCGTAGGCTCTCTTGAGCCTGGAAAACGCGCGGACTATATTGCTATTGATCTCAGTTGTCCCTCCATGTTGCCGGTGTACACCTACCCAATGCGCAACATGGTACCTAATCTGGTTTACAGTGCCAGGGGATCCGAGGTTTCGCTGGTTGCAGTGGACGGCAAGGTCATAATGCGAGACGGCGCGTTTACCAATGTAGATGAAAAAGAGTACTTAAATGAGATATCTAAGTACCCAGATGACATCGGTCGGCGTGCAGCAGATGAGTTCTTCTCCATTGATGGGACCAATGCTCATTTTATGCGTGAGGATAAGCTGTAAGCGCCTGTTTTGGGGCCTGAGGAAGATCTCCTCAGGCCCCCTTTTTATCAAGGTGGAAAGCTGTATGGCGGTCGGATATTGCGCGGTTGAATGGTTCGTCTCCAGCCATACAATTACGAGCGCTTTGTTCAGGCGGACCACTTGGAGTTTTCTTTCGGTGGCGGGGAAGCTAACGTAGCTGTTTCGCTGGCTAACTACGGCCTTGACGCCGTCTACGTCACCAAACTGCCCGCGCATGCCATCGGACAGGCTGCGGTCAACTCTCTGCGCCGCTGCGGCGCGGATACCTCTATGATCGTGCGTGGAGGCGACCGTATCGGTATCTACTATAATGAGAAAGGCGCGTCTCAGCGCGGTTCCGTTTGCATTTATGACCGGGCGCATTCTGCCATTCAGGAGTCCACTCCCTCCGACTTCGACTGGGATGTGATTTTTAAAGGCGCGGACTGGTTCCACTTTACCGGCATCACGCCTGCGCTCGGCCCCAACATGGTAGATGCCTGCCGTGACGCCTGCAAGGTGGCGAAGGCACACGGGGTCAGGATTAGCTGTGATCTCAACTACCGCGGCAAGCTGTGGAGCCGTCAGCAGGCACGGGAGGCCATGACTGATCTGTGTCAGTACGTGGACGTATGCATTTCCAACGAGGAGGATGCCAAGGATGTGTTCGGCATTGAGGCGGAGGCGACCGATATCTATGCCGGCGAGATCAACCGCGAGGGCTACAAGTCCGTTGCAAGGCAGCTTGCTGATCGGTTTGGCTTTGAAAAGGTCGCTATCACGCTGCGCGAGTCCCGCTCGGCGTCCGACAACGGTTGGAGCGCCATGCTGTTTGACGCTGTCGGCGATGAATACCATTTCTCCAAAAAATATGACTTGCATATCGTTGACCGCGTGGGTGGCGGCGACAGCTTCGGCGGCGGTCTGATTTACGCCCTGCCCGCCGGTAAGGGCAATCAGCGGGCTATGGAATTTGCCGTGGCGGCCTCCGCGCTCAAGCATACCGTCGAGGGCGATTATAACATGGTTACAGCGGCCGAGGTGGAAAAGTTGGCCGACGGCGATGGTTCCGGCCGCATCCAGCGCTGAATTGATTTTTAAAATATTCCCTGAATTTATAAAGTGTCATTGTAAGCTGCTGATCACTTCAAGATAGGGACTCTTGCGATTCTTCACCTTTCTTTCCTGAATACGGCATTTTGTGTTGGTGAAAGGGACTGATACCCTGCCAAAGCGACGAACAATGCCAAGGGAGCGCAATGTTGGCAGACGAATAATAAGACCACGCAGCCCAGCGGGGCCGCCGTGCCAGAGGAAGCGGACGCACGCCAGAGGCGTGCATTCGCTTCCTCTGGCTTTTCTTTGCCCAAATGTGAGAGAGAAGTGAGATGTGCCAGGTAGCAGCAAGAGCGAAGCACCCGTGCTTCGGCGTTCGAGCCGCATCAGTTCATAAACTCAACCAGCTGCATCTCGAAAATGTCG
>ENA-UEQP01001168-UEQP01001168.1-human-gut-metagenome-genome-assembly--contig:-NODE-1168-length-25550-cov-4.483453_pt1 | contig 25550 bp, 24 predicted proteins | sample MGYA00242951_ERZ507951 | MGnify/ENA primary metagenome ERZ507951 (study PRJEB26167, sample SAMN06115539) | human gut metagenome | host: Homo sapiens | place: China:Shanxi | collected 2015-11-18...
TCGACCTGTGCCTTGCAGTCGGGCTCGATGGCCTTGCGCTCGGCGACCTGACGCTCGAAGCGGCCCTTCTGGTCGATCGGGTCGTTCAGCTCGGAGAATGCGTTGCACAGCTCGCGGCCGTAAACGAAGCACTCGAAGCGCTCGGTCAGACGCGGATCGGACGGCTTGCGCTTTGCCAGCGGAGAGATCTCAACCGGGTAATCCGTGATAAAGGTCGGCTGCATGAGGTTTGCCTCGACGTACTCGTCGTAGCACAGGCTCATCAGGTCGCCCCAGCTCTCCTTGCTCGGCTCGATCTCGAGACCCTTCGCCTTAACGGCCTCGAGCGCCTCCTCCGGAGACAGAGCCATGAAGTCGATGCCGGCATATTCCTTGACCGCCTCGGCCATGGTCATGCGCTTCCAGCCCTTGGAGAAGTCGATCTCAACGCCCTGATACATGACCTTGGTGCTGCCGAGGACCTTCTCGCAGACATGGATGACCATGTCCTCGGTGATGTCCATCATGCCCTGATAGTCGGTGTAGGCCTGATACAGCTCGATGGTGGTGAATTCCGGGTTGTGACGGGTGTCCATGCCCTCGTTGCGGAAGATGCGGCCGATCTCGTACACGCGCTCGAGACCGCCGACGATCAGGCGCTTGAGGTGCAGCTCGGTCGCGATGCGCAGGTACATATCGATGTCGAGCGCGTTGTGATGGGTGATGAACGGACGGGCAGCCGCGCCGCCCGGGATGGTGTTGAGGCACGGGGTCTCAACCTCCATAAAGCCGCGGGAATCCATGAAGTTGCGGATCTCGCGCACGATGGCGGAACGCTTCTCAAACGTGTCGCGCACACCCGGATTTACGATCAGGTCAACGTAGCGCTGACGATAGCGCATATCGGTATCCTTCAGGCCGTGCCACTTCTCGGGCAGCGGATTGAGGTTCTTGGCGAGCAGGGTCAGCTCGGTGACAGCGACCGAGATCTCGCCCTTCTGGGTGCGGAAAACCTCGCCCTCGATGCCGATGATGTCGCCGATGTCGAACTTCTTGTAGCCCTTGTATACGTCCTCGCCGACGTTGTCGCGCTTGATATAGAGCTGAAGACGGCCGTAGCGGTCGGTCATGTCCGAGAAGGATGCCTTGCCCATGATGCGCTTCGACATCATGCGGCCTGCGAGGCGGACGGTCTTGCCCTCGAGCTCGTCGAAATGCTCGTGGATGTCGCTGGTATAGTGATCGCGCTCGAAGCGAACCTGCTGGAACGGGTCGTTGCCCGCAGCCTGCAGCTCGGCCAGCTTCTCGCGTCGGATGCGCTTGAGCTCGTGCAGCTCCTCTGCGGTCTGCTCGTGCTGCTCCTGCGCCTGATGCTGTTCTGCCATAGTTTCCCCATCTTTCTGTATCATTTATCTGCGTTTTTAAGGAAACGCGCCTGTAAACGAAATTTTTCCGTGCTTACTTTTCGATCTTGACGATCTGGTACTTGATCATGCCGGCCGGGGCCTCGACCTCGACGACCGTGCCGACCTTCTTGCCGAGCATTGCCTTGCCGAACGGGGACTCGTCCGAGATCTTGCCGTCCATCGGGTCAGCCTCCTGCGAGCCTACGAAGTGGTACTCCTCCTCCTCGTCGAACTCCAGATCCTTTACAACAAAGCGGCAGCCGGGAGAGACCTCGTCTGCGGCATAGGTATCGCCGGTAACGACGACCGCCAGCTTGATGATCTCCTCGAGCTCTGCGATGCGGGAGTAAAGCTTGCCCTGCTCGTTCTTCGCCTCATCGTACTCGGCGTTCTCGGAAAGGTCGCCGAAGGAGCGTGCTTCCTTGAGCTGCTCTGCGACTTCGTCCGCACGGGTAGTCTTGAGGTATTCGAGTTCTTCCTTATAAGCGTCCAGGCTTTCCTGTGTCAGCTTGATTTCTTTAGCCATATCTGCAAACCCTTCTTATTCATCAATAATCAGTCTCCTCCGGCGCGCAGACGCTGCCAAAGGGACTGTACAGTACATTTTATTATATGTAAAGCCGCGCGATGTGTCAAGGCAGCAGACGCATTTTCCACATATTCGGCAGAAAAAACTGTCTTTTGCCCTGCTTTACAGGTTAGTTTTTCAGACTCCGCACCTCGCTCAGCGCGCGCTGAAGCTGCGGATCACCGTCCGTCCCGAGAAAATAGAAGTTCGCGGTCTGCTCATCGGTGAGCGCGGTCTCGATGTCGGGGGCGATGCCCGTGTCCGCGAGGCTTTTTCCCTTAGGCGTAAAATATTCCTCGACCGACAGGTTGACCGCCGAGCCGTCCGAGAGCACGTAGGTGCGCTGTGCGCGGCCCTTGCCGGTGGTGTGCGTGCCGACGAGCGTCGCGCGCTCGTATTCCTGCAAGGCCGCCGCGAAGAACTCGGCCGCCGAAATGCTCTGGTCGTCGATCAGCACCGCGATCGGCAGGTCTATCATATCCGCGTCTGAGGAGTAGACGGTCTCGTGGCCGTCCTTCTCGCGCAGCGTCATGATCGTGCCCTCCGGGAGCAGCGGATCGAGTATCTCGCTCATCTCCTTGACCTTGCCGCCGCCGTTGTGGCGCACGTCGATAACGAGCGAGGTCATGCCCTCGCCGGTCAGCGTGTCGAGTACGTTCCGGAACTGCTTCGCCACGCCCGTGTGGAAGTTTTCGATGCGGATATAGCCGGTATTGCCGGAAAGCATCTCGCCCCACGCCATCTTCTGCGTGACGGTCGCGCGCTTCATGGCAAGCGTTTTCGTTTCGCCCGCGCTCGTCTGTATCGTCACCGAGACGTCCGTACCCTCCTCGCCGCGTATCGCGGAGATGACCGCATTCGCGCCGTCCTTTTCGACCGTGAGGCCCTCCGCTCCGAGAATGTAATCGCCCTTGACAATGCCGGCCTGCGCCGCAGGCGAGTCATCATAGACAATCGAGATGCGCACCGTATCCGCTGTGCTCGTGACCGAAACGCCGATGCCGCAGCCCGTACCCTCGCTGCTCATGCGGTAGGCCTCGTACTGGTCGGCCGGGATGTAGCTCGACCACTTGTCGCCGAGGCCCGTCACGTAGCCGACCGCCGCGTAATCCGCAACGCTCCCGCTGTCGGTTTCTCCGATATATTTTTCCGAGACCAGACGGTCGATCTCGCGCAGTTTGGTCTCGACAGCGCTCGTTTTCCAGCCGCAGAGCAGCCTTTCCGCGCCGAGCGACGCGCCGGCGGATACGAAGCACAGCAGCACCGCCGCCGCGAGCGGCACGCGTATTTTTCGCAGTTTTTTCAATCGTTTTTCCTCCATGAAAGAAGGGAGAGCGTGGACCGCTCTCCCCAAGAATTGATGTACTTAGCTGAAATAGCTCATCGGGTTCTGCGTTGCACCGTTGACGTAGACCTCGAAGTGCAGATGCGGACCGGTGGAGTTGCCGGTCGAACCGACTGCGCCGATGGTCTGGCCGGCGGAAACCGTCTGACCGACCGATACGTAAATCGCGGACTGATGGCCGTAAGCCGTCATGACGCCGCCGCCGTGGTTGATGACCGTGTAGTTGCCGTAGCCGGAGACCCAGCCTGCGGTCGTGACCGTGCCGGAGGCCGCCGCAACGATGGCTGCGCCGGTCGGCGCCGGGATGTCCTCGCCCTTATGGAACTTGCGGGTGCCGTAAATCGGATGGACACGCCAGCCGTAGGCGCTGGACGCCGAGGTGTAGCCCGGCAGCGGCCAGGTGAACGTGCCGCTGTAACGGGTCGCGGAGCCCGAGCCGGTCGTCGTGACCTGATTGCTCGTGGTGCCCTTCTTCTTTGCGGCCGCTGCTGCTGCGGCTGCCGCCGCCGCTTCCTTGCGCGACTGCTCGGCGATCTGGTCGCTTACGGAGTCCATTTCGTTCGTAATGCGCTCGTACTCGGCCTTCTGCTCCTTCTGGTAGGCTTCCAGGCTCTCCTGAAGCGCCTTCTGCTGTGCCTCGCTGGACTTCAGCTCCTCGGCCTTGTAGTTCAGGTTGTCCTGATACTGGACCTGCTCGTCCTGCGTTTTCTGGAGGTCATCGCGCTTCTGCTGAATGTCCTCCTTGGCTGCCGTATACTCCGCGACGATCTTCTTGTTGTCGTCCATGATGGTCGACACAATGTCGAGACGGTTGAGCAGATCGGAGAAGCTCGACGAGTTGAGCAGCACCTCGAGATAGCTGATGTCGCCCTGCTCGTAGGTCGTGCGGACGGTCTGCGAGAAATTCTCCTCCTTCGCCTCGAGCGCCTTCTGTGCGCTCTCGAGCTCGGTGGACTTGACGTCGATCTGCTGCTGGAGGCGCTCGATATACGCCTTTACGGTCTCGATCTCCTCCTTGGTGAGGGTGATCTCCTTCTGGAGCGCGGCACGGGTCTTTTCGACGTCGCTGACCTTGCTTGCAGTCGAGTCGAGCTCCTTCTTGATCTCAGCCTTCTGGTCCTCGAGCGAGGAGAGCTTGTCCTTGAGCTCTGCGCTTGAGGCCGCGCCCGCATAAACGATGCCCGAGGCAACGACCGACACGAGCATTGCGCCGACCAGAATGCCTGCAACAGCGCCGGATATCAGGCGTACGGTTTTCTTTTTCATCATATGATCGTTCTCCTTGTTCTCAGACATCCATGAACTTGCGGATGCTCGTTACCGAGCCGCCGATGCCGAACAGCGCGCCTGCGCCGGCGAAAACGGCGAGAACGAGCCACCTCAGGCTTTCAAACGGCAGAATTTCGAAATAGGGGATGACGCCGCCTGCGACGCTGTACAGCTCGGTGTACAGCCCCCACTCAGCCAGGAACGCCAGACCGCCGGCCACAAGGCCGATGATCATGCCTTCGATGACGAACGGCCAGCGGATGAACCAGTTGGTCGCGCCGACCATCTTCTGAATGGAGATCTCCTCGCGGCGCGCGAACATGGCGAGCTTTACGGTGTTCGAGATGATGAAGATCGAGATGACCGCAAGGCCGACCACCATCGCGAGAGCGACGATATTGAATACGTGCTGGATCTGGATGAGCTTGCTGATGACCGCTTCATCCGCGCGGACATTTGCTACGCCCTCGATCATTTCGATGTCCGAAATGGTCTCCTCGGCCTGCGTCGAGTCCTTGAGGGTCAGGATGTAGCTGTTGCGCAGCGGGTTGTTCGAGGAATTGTAGTCCTCGAGGATGCTCGCATCCTCGCCCAGCTCCTCGCGGTATTTTTCGAGCGCGACATCGCGGTCCTCGAACTCCACGGTCGCGATATTGCCGATCTTCTCAAACTGCGGCTGAAGGTCCTTGGCCTCGCGCGTCGTGAGATTTTCGTCGATCCAGACGACGATCTCGTTGGACTGCTGCAGGTCAACGATGCTCAGGTCGATGTTGTACGCGATGAGCGTCACCGTGCCGGTCAGGATCAGACAGGCGACCATGATGGCGATCGCCGCGATCGACATGAACCCGTGCTTGAAGATGTTGCGCAGGCCTTCCTTCCAATAGTAACCAAAACGTCTCATGCCTGATAGTACCCACCTGTCTGGTCGCTGATGACCGAACCGTGGTCGATCATGACGACTCGTTTTTCAAACTCATCTACCAGACCCTTTTCGTGCGTGACGATCAGGACGGTAGTGCCCAGCTCGTTGATCTTCTCGAACAGCGTCATCAGCTCGAGCGAACGCGCCGGGTCAAGGTTGCCGGTCGGCTCGTCCGCGATGATGAGGCGCGGGTTGTTGACGAGGGCGCGCGCGATGGCAACGCGCTGCTGCTCGCCGCCCGAAAGATTCATCGGCTTTTCCTTCGCTTTGTCCGCGAGGCCGACCAGATCGAGCACATAGGGCACGCGCTGCTTGATCGCCTTGCTCTTCGCGCCGATGGTGCGCATCGCGAACGCGACGTTCTCGTAAACCGTCTTGGTCTTGATGAGACGGAAATCCTGATAGACTACGCCGAGCGTGCGGCGCAGATACGGGATACGGCTCTTTTTCATCTCGCCGATATTGTAGTTGTTGACCAGCACCTTGCCCTCGGTCGGCCGCACCTCGGCCGTCAGGAGCTTGATAATGGTCGTTTTGCCCGAGCCGGACGCGCCGACCAGAAAGACAAACTCTCCCTCGTCCACACGCAGGCTGGCTTTATTCACCGCGCGGATACCGTTGTCGTATACGACGGTGACATCGTTCATCCGGATCAAAAGCGTTCCTCCTCGATGACTTCGTAACAAACAAAAAAATACAGAGGTGTGCATTTCCCCACACACCTCTGATAATTATAGCAGATAAATCCCTCCTGCGCAAGAAGCGAAACACAGCATATTCTGCGCAGAATGACGATTTTTCGTGAAAGTTTTGTGAACTTGTGCCGGTTTTTGTCCGTTTTGGATGTCAGCGGACGCCTTCCTCGCGGCTCGCGAGATACTTGCGGACCATGAGCGCGACCTTGAAAACGATGGCGTGATCGAACTCGCGCAGGTCGAGACCGGTCAGTTTTTTGATCTTCTCGAGACGGTAGACCAGCGTGTTGCGGTGTACGAACAGCTTGCGCGAGGTCTCGGAAACGTTCAGATTGTTTTCGAAGAACTTCTGAATGGTGAACAGGGTCTCCTGGTCGAGCGAGTCGATCGAGCCCTTCTTGAACACCTCGCTGAGGAACATTTCGCACAGCGTGATCGGCAGCTGATAGATCAGACGGCCGATGCCGAGGTTTTCGAAGCTGATGATGTTCTTTTCGGTGTCGAATACCGCGCCGACCTCGATGGCGGTGGTCGCTTCCTTGAAGGACTTTGCGATGTCCTTCATCTGGGAGGATACCGAGCCGATGCCGATGAGGCACTTGACCGACAGCTCGCTCATCAGCGTCTCCTCGATGGAGGAGGCGAGCTTGACGAGCTCCTTGGATTCGCTGCCCGCCTTGACCTCCTTGACGACAACGATGTCGCTCTCCGAGATATGCAGAACGAAATCCTTCTGCTTGTCCGGGAACATGCCGGTCACGACGTCGATCGCCGCTACATCGGCAGGCTCCTGCTGACGGATGAGGAAGACCACGCGCGGCACATCGTTGCCGAAATGCAGCTCGCGGGACTTGATGTAAATATCGCCGGGCAGGATGTTGTCCAGAATGATATTCTTGACAAAGGTTGCCTTGTCGTGCTTTTCGTCATACAGCGTTTTGATGTTGTTGATGGATACCGCCACCAACGAGCAGATGCTGCGCGCCAGCTCGTCCTCGCCCTGCACGAATACCGCATACTCCAGACGCGAGGAACGGTCTCCCGTAATATGGTAGGTATAACCGCCGAACCGGACGATTTCTCCTGCAAAACCCAGCTCAGTGATCGCCTCTTCGCGCATTTCACCGATACGGGGCAGATCGGTGCACGCGACGACCGCGCCGCTCGCATCCACAATGCCAATGGTGCGATCCACCGTGTCCTTCATCTGTAAAACAATCGACTGGAACAATCTCGAAGCCATTTCCATCACCTTTCCCGTCTTTTTCAACTTCTTCTGTCATGCAAACGGCGCTCTCCCGCGCCGTCCGATGTTCCCTCTATGAACATTCTCTACAAGAACATTCTGTGTTTCGTGTGTATTTTAAGACATTATATCACATGTCTCCGCGTTTTTGTACAAAATATTTAAAAAAATTTGTTGATTTTTCGGCAGACGCCGGTTTCAGCCTTTCTTCTACAGGCCGTCCGGCGGCCGCAGCGCGCCGAGCTCCTCCTCGGTCAGCTCGCGGAATTCGCCTGGCGCAAGGCTTTCGTCAAGCCGCACGCCGCCGAGCTGCACACGCTTCAGGAACGTGACCGTTGCGCCGCACGCCGCGATCATGCGCTTGACCTGATGGTACTTGCCCTCGTGCAGCGTCACGCGCACGCGCCCGTCCGGCAGCAGCTCGAGCAGCGCCGGTCGGCAGACCGTGCCGTCGCGCAGCGTCAGTCCGGCGCCGAAGCGCTCCGCCGCGTCGGGGGCGAGCACGCCGTCGAGCTCGGCCTCGTAGACCTTGGAAACGTGCCTCGACGGGCTCATCAGCGCATGGCTGAGCGCACCGTCGTCGGTCACGAGCAGCAGGCCCTCGGTGTCCTTGTCGAGCCGTCCGATCGCGAACAGGCCGCGCCGCAGGCTCTCGGGGAACAGCTCCAGCACGGTGCCGTGCCGCTCGTCGCGGCTCGCCGTGATGACGCCGGCCGGCTTGTTGAGCATATAGTAGCGCTGCGCGCGATAGGTCTGCTCGCGCCCGTCGAGCGACACGCGGTCCGCATCCGGATCGACCTTGGCTGCGGGGTCGCGCTCCGCCGTGCCGTTCACCGCAACGCGGCCTGCACGGATGAAGCTCTGCACTTCTTTTCGGCTGCCGCAGTTCAGGTGACTGAGCAGCTTGTCCAATCGCATCTTCGGCATTTTGTCTCCCCCGCCAATCGAATACTGAATATAGTATAACGCTTTTTTGCATTTTGCACAATAGGGAAATATAAAAAAAGTGCAATCCCCCGAAAATGTTCTATACATACGCTAATATGTCGAACACGTTTTCGTTGAATTGCACAGATTTCCGGTAGTTGTGCATTTTGTCGACGGCCTGTCAGGGGGTATCCTGCGGTTCGGACGGATGCTCGCGCAGACCGTGCACGAAGCCGTCTGCCTGCGGCGAGGATACATCGGCCGCGATAAGTTTCCCGCGGCGGACGAGCAGATTTGCGGTAACGCCTTGCTCGCCGCTCGGGTGGTTTGTGATCTCGTAGGTGTAGAGCGTCGCGCGTTTGCCCTTGTAGGGCGCGAGGTCGAGTCCCTGCGCCTGCTGGATTTGATTGTAGCTGTCGTACACCTCGTCAAATTCCTCCGGGATCTGCACCTCCCGTTCTCCGCGCGGCTCCTCGATGACCTCCCAGCCGCAGTCGCGCAGGAGGGCAACGCGCTGCTCATTCGTGCGCAGTTTGACGTCCAGGCGCATATTCTCCGAAGCTGCCGCCGCCGGCTGCGCGTCCGCCGGCAGGAGCACAGCCGCCCCTGTCAGCACCGTGCCGGCTGCCAGCACGCACGCCAGGATTTTTCTTACCGAAACCTTTGCTGCAATTACGATCATGGAACGTCCCTCCTGCTTTTGGTTTATCCTATGCGGGGGAGGCGGCGAGTAGAACAAAAGCTCCCGCCGTTTCCGGGGGAGCTTTGCCTGTCGAAAAACTGTATTACGCGTTGACCTGAGCGGCCAGCTCCTCTGCCAGTGCATCGAGCGATGCAAGCTGGTTCTTTGCGAGAGCAGACTTGAGGGTGATCGGGTTTTCGAGCACGGTCATGTTCTTCATGGTGTCGATGACGGCACGCATCTGCTTGCCCGCCGTCGGCGCCCAAGTGCCGTTGTCGATGATGGCGACAGTGCGGTTCTGGAGAGCGAGCGCCTTGATGTCGGACAGATATGCCTCCATTTTCGGCTGAATGCCGCCGTTGTAGGTCGGCGCTGCGAGCACGATATGGCTGCAACGGAAGCTCTCCGCGACGAGCTCGGAGACGTCGGTCTCGGAAACGTCGTACATGGCGATATTCTTCACGCCCTTGTCCGCGAGCATGTTCGCCAGAACGTTCACCGCGTTCTCGGTGTTGCCGTACATGGTCGCATAGGCGATCATGACCGTCTTGTCCTCCGGCTCGTAGGTGCTCCATTTCTGGTACTTCTCGAGCAGCATGCCGAGGTTTTCGCGCCAGATCGGGCCGTGCAGCGGGCAGATCATCTGAATATCGAGCGCCGCGGCCTTCTTGAGGACAGCTTGCACCTGAACGCCGTACTTGCCGACGATGTTGGTGTAATAGCGGCGTGCGTCGTTCATCCAGACGTCGTCGAACGTGATCTCGTCATCGAAAATATTGCCTGCCAGCGCACCGAACGTGCCGAATGCGTCCGCAGAGAACAGGATCTTGTCTTTTTCGTCGTAGGTGACCATGACTTCCGGCCAGTGTACCATCGGCGCGAGAACGAAATGCAGGGTATGCTCGCCGGTGGAGAGCTTGTCGCCTTCCTTGACGACGAGCGTGCGGTCGGAAACATCGAGGTCGTAGAACTGCGCGAACATCTGCGCCGCCTTTGCGGTGCAGACCAGCTTGGCCTCCGGGTAGCGGCTCATGATCGCGTCGATCATCGCGCAGTGGTCCGGCTCCATATGCTGCACGATCATGTAATCGAGCGGGCGGCCGTCCAGCGCGTGGACAACGTTTTCGATATACTGGCGGCTGATGGACTCGTCCGCCGTATCCATCAGCACGGTCTTGTCATCGAGCAGGACATAGCTGTTGTAGGACACACCGCGCGGAATGGGGAAAAGGTTTTCAAATCGGCTCAGGCGGCGGTCGCTGCCGCCAACATAAATGAGATCTTCCTTGATCTTTCTGGTACTGTGCATCGCACGACACCTCCGTGTGTTTTATCTGGTCAGAATTATACCATAAATCCGGGTCTGCGTCCACCCCGGCACAGCCGGGAAAATCACGTTTTCGGGCAAAAAAATGTAAAAGAAAGGACCGCCGAAGCGGTCCCTTAAACTTTTTCTTACAGCGGTTTCCTGTAAATTTAAGCTTTTTAGAGGAAGATATACTTGAGTACGAACAGCACAGCCAGGACGTACATCAGCGGAGCGACCTTCTTGCCCTTGCCGGTTGCGAGGTTGAGCAGGACATAGGAGATAACGCCCAGAGAGATGCCCTCGGAGATGCTGTAGAACAGCGGCATCGCGATGATGGCGAGGTATGCCGGGATGGACTCGGTGAGGTTGTCCAGATCGAAGCTGATCTCGGTAACCGTGCCGACCATCAGGAAGCCGACCATGATCAGCGCCGGAGCCGTCGCGAAGGACGGGATTGCGGTGAAGATCGGGGCGAACAGCGTGGAAACGAGGAACAGGATGCCGGTGACGAGCGCGGTCAGGCCGGTACGGCCGCCGACAGCGACGCCGGACGCGGACTCGACGAAGGTGGTGGTGGTGGAAGTGCCGAGGATCGCGCCTGCGGAGGTCGCGATGGAGTCCGCCAGCAGAGCCGGCTTGATGCCCGGCAGTTTGCCGTCCTTATCGAGCATCTTCGCCTTGGTGGCAACACCGATCAGCGTGCCCAGCGTATCGAAAATATCAACGAACAGGAACGAGAAGATGACAACGATAAAGTTTACGATGCCGACTGCGCTGAAATCCACATTGAAGCACTGGCCGAAGGTCAGACCCAGCTTGGAGAAGTCGGTCATGCCCCAGCTCGGGAACAGGGAATAGAAGCCTGCGTCCGGCGTCGGAACGTAAAGGCCGGTCACCTGGCAGAGCATACCGAGGATCCAGGTCAGCAGGATGCCGTACAGGATAGCGCCCTTCATCTTGCGGGTGTAGAACACAGCAGTGAAGAACAGACCGATGAGGGTCAGCAGCGCGCAGATGCCTGCGGTGTGGAAGTTCTCCGGGAAGCTGATGATGCCGACCAGCGTTGCGGAGTCAACGCACAGACCGGAGTTCTGCAGGCCGATGAACGCGATGAACAGGCCGATGCCGACCGAAACGCCCTTCTTGAGCGTCAGCGGGATGGCGTTGAAGATCGCCTCGCGGACATTGGTCAGCGACAGGACGATAAAGATCAGACCCTCGATGAATACCGCGAGCAGCGCGACCTGCCAGGAGTAGCCGTAGCCCGCGACAACGGTGTAGGCCATGAAGGCGTTGAGGCCCATGCCGGCGGACAGTGCGAACGGCAGGTTCGCCATGAACGCCATGCACAGCGTGCCGAGGCAGGACGCCAGAGCCGTTGCGAGCAGGACCGCGGTGGTGTCCATGCCGGTCGAGCCGAGCACGCTCGGGTTGACGGCGAGGATGTACGCCATGGTCATGAAGGTGGTGATACCGGCCATGACTTCGGTCTTTACAGTGGTTTTGTGTTCCGATAGCTTGAATATGCGTTCAAACATCGTTTTTCCCCCTTTAATTTTAGGCTTTCGCCTTGATTACGGATTTATTTCCCTTCGTAGGATACGACGGCCTCGGTCGGGCAGGACGTCAGGCGGTCGCGGCCGTGCAGACCCTTCAGCTCGAGCAGGCAGACGATCTTGACGACCTTCGCGCCCAGCTGCTCCACCAGATGTACCGCCGCCTCGAGCGTACCGCCCGTAGCGATGAGGTCGTCTACGATGACAACGCGCATACCCGGCGTGATGTCCTCGCGGTGCACCTCGATCTCCGCAGAGCCGTATTCGAGGTCATACGCGATGCGCGAGGTCGCGCGCGGCAGCTTGCCGCTCTTGCGGACCGGAATAAAGGCCTTGTGCAGATTGTATGCCATCGGCATACCGAACAGGAAGCCCCTCGACTCCAGTCCGACGATCGCATCGAATTCCGTATCCCCGATCTCCGCCGTCATCTCATCTACCGCCAGCCGCAGTCCGTCCGCGTCCTTGAGTACGCTCGTGATATCACGGAAGATGATGCCGGCCTTCGGGTAGTCCGGGATGCTCGTGATATACTGCTCCACCTTGCTCATAGATTTTCATGTCTCCTCCCCGGTCCGGGGAGCGTCCCCCGTCCGATCTTTTTTCCGCCGTCCCTGCAGGGACAGACGGCACAAATCTATTGTATCAAATTTCCGATAGGTTGCAAGTAGAATTTACAGATTTACCGCTTTCTTAGAGAAAAATTCATTGACCGTACCGCTGCGGAGTGCTATACTTAATCAAATATGTAGGAAAAAGAGAAGGAAAGGGATGATGCGCATGGCAGGACTGCTCGAGGTCTGCGCAGACAGCGTTTGCTCTGCGGTAAACGCAGCAAGGGGAGGGGCGGACCGCATTGAACTGTGCTCCGCGCTGCCGCTCGGCGGACTTTCGCCGGACGAGGATCTGTTCTGCATGGTACGCGAACGGGTCGATATTCCCGTCCGTGTGCTGCTGCGTCCGCGCGCAGGCGATTTTCTGTATGATGAGGACGAGTTTGAACTGCTCTGCCGTCAGGCATCGCGGTTTGCCGGTCTGGGTGCGGACGGCATCGTCATCGGTATGCTGAATCCGGACGGTACGCTCGATGCCGAGCGCATGAGTGCGCTCATGGCCTGCGGTGACGGCTGCGGGGTCACGCTCCACCGCGCGTTCGACGTTTGCCGCGACGCGCACGAGGCGCTGCGCACGGCAAAGAAGCTCGGCGTGGACACAATCCTCACCTCGGGGCAGCAGGCGCGCTGCGCAGACGGCGCACCGCTGCTGCGCGAGCTGGTCTCGGAGAGCGGGGAAGGACTGCGCATCCTGATCGGCGGCGGCGTGAACGCGGACGTTATCCGCGCGCTCGCACCGCAGACCGGTGCCGACGCTTTTCATCTGTCGGCGAAGACAGCCGTGCCGAGCGGCATGGAGTTCCGCCGCGAAAACGTCCCGATGGGTATTCCCGGCCTGAATGAATTTGAGCTTCTGCGCTGCGACGCGGCTTCGGTACGCGCTGCACGCGAGGCTCTGGATGCGGTCTGCACCGCACGAAAGGAAAACTGAATGCAGATACAAAAAGTATTGAACAACAATGTCGTCGTTGCCCTTGATGAGAACGGCGCGGAGACTGTGCTCATGGGACGGGGACTCGGCTTCGGGTGCAGGCCGGGCGGCGAGGTTTGTCAGGCGAAGGTCGAAAAACGTTTTTCCCTGCATTCCGACCAGCTTTCGAGCCGCTTTCAACAGCTTGTCACCAGTATCCCTCTGCCGCATTTCATGATGAGCGAGCGCATCATCAACCATGCGAAGCTGTCGCTCGGCCGCGAGCTGTCCGACAGCATCTATGTCACCCTTCCCGACCATATTTCGGGCGCGATCTCGCGCTACAAGGAGGGGATCCGCCTTCAGAATCCGCTGCTCTGGGACATTCAGCAGTTCTACAGGGACGAATATCAGGTCGGCCTCAAGGCGAACGAGATCGTGCTCGAGGAGACCGGCGTTGCTTTTACCGAGGACGAAGCCGGGTTTATCGCCATGCACTTTGTCAACGCGCAGATCGGCGGCGAGATCCGCGAGGTCTACGACATGACCTACCTGATGCAGGCCGCGCTGCGCATCGTGCGCGAGGTCTACGGCGCCGAGCCGGACAGCTCGACCATCGAATACTACCGCTTTATCACGCACCTGAAATTCTTTGCGCGCCGCATCGTCGGCAGCCAGAAATACGGCGATGAGGACACCGATCTGCTCGAGGTCGTGCGCTTCAAGTATCCCTGCGCGTTCGCCTGCGCCGAAAAAATATGCAGCTATGTGCTGACCGAAAAGGGCTTTCGCGCCGGGGACAACGAGCTGCTGTATCTGACGATACATATCGCGCGAGTGATGAAAGATGACTAAAAAATCCCCCAATCTTTCGATTGGGGGATTTTCAGTATCATTTAGTCCTTGTTCAGTGCTTCCATGCGGGCCTTGTTATCGGCGATGACCTTTTCCTGTACCGGAGCCGGCGCCTCGTCGTAGCGCTCGAACTTGGAAACGAACGAACCGCGGCCCTGCGTCATCGAACGCAGCTTGATCGCGTAGTCGCCAAGCTCTGCCATCGGGCATTCTGCAACGATCTCCTGCTTGCCGCCGTCGAGCGGGTTCATGCCCATGATGCGGCCGCGGCGCTTGTTGAGGTCGCCGATGACGTCGCCCATGTAGGAATCCGGGATAACGACCTTCATCGAGCAGACAGGCTCGAGCAGAACCGGAGATGCCTGCGGGATGCCGGACTTGTAGGCCAGACGGGCTGCCATCTTGAAGGACAGCTCGTTGGAGTCTACGTCATGATACGAGCCGTCGAGCAGCGTTGCGCGCAGACCGACCATCGGATAGCCGGCGAGCACGCCGTGCTCCATGGCCTCGCGGATGCCCTTGTCGACAGCCGGATGGAAGTTCTTCGGAACCGAACCGCCGAAGATCTTTTCCTGGAACAGATAATCGCCCTCTGCATACGGCGCGAACTCCATCTTGACGTGACCGTACTGACCGTGGCCGCCGGACTGCTTCTTGTGCTTGCCTTCGACGACGACCGGCTTGCGGATCTTCTCGCGGTACGGTACGATCGGAGCGGACAGCGTGACTTCTACGCCGAACTTGTCCCTGAGCTTGGAGCACAGAACGTCCAGCTGAATATCGCCGGCACCGGAGATGAGGTGCTGCTTGGTCTCGGGGTTGAATTCGGTCTCGAAGGACGGGTCCTCGTCATGCAGACGGGACAGACCTGTGGAGATCTTCTCCTCGGCGCCCTTGACCTTGGCTGTGATCGCCTGCGTGTAGCAGGGAGGCGCGAACTCGACCGGCTCGAGCTCGACCTTGCGCACGCTCATGGACAGGGTGTCGCCCGTCTTGGTCGTGACCAGCTTGGAGACCGCGCCGATGTCGCCGCAGCCGACGACCGGGACCTCGGCCGTCTTTTTGCCGCAGACGGTGAAGATGTGACCCATCTTCTCGTTCGCGTCCGCGCGCTTGTTGACGAGCGTCATATCCTGCTTGACCTCGCCGGACATGACCTTGAAGTAGGAGAAGCGGCCGTACTGGTCAGCGACCGTCTTGAATACAAATGCACAGGTCGAACCGTTCGGGGCGCAGTTGATCTCGATCAGCTCGCCCTTTTCGTCCTCGCACAGCTCTACCGGCTTCTCGTCCGGGGACGGCATGTAGTCCGCGATGCCCTTGAGCAGCGCGTAGGAGCCGATGCCGGTCGCAGCCGTGCCGCAGAATACCGGCGCGAGGACCAGATCCTTGACGCCCTGACGGATGCCGGCGATCAGCTCTTCATCCGAGAACTCTTCGCCTGCGAAATAGCGCTCCATCAGATCCTCGGACAGCTCTGCGATGTTTTCGCACAGCGCCGCGCGGTGCTGGTCGACGCGGTCCTTCATGTCCTCGGGGATCGGAATCTCGACACGCTTGTTGCCGTCCATGCGGTAGGCCTTGCGGATAACGCAGTCGACGATGCCGACGGTGTCGCGGTTGCCCTCGAAGATCGGGACAACGATCGGCGCTACCGATACGCCGAACTGCTTCTGCAGCTTGTGCAGAGAGGTATAGTAATCCGAGTTTTCCTCGTCGATTTTCGAGATGTAGAACATGCGCGGCATTGCCTGCTCCTCGCAGCGCTCCCACGCCTTTTCCGTGCCGACGCCCGGGCCGGACTTGCCGGTCGCGACGATCAGAGCGGACTCTGCAACGCGCAGCGCGCACTGCACTTCGCTTTCAAAATCAAAGAAGCCCGGGGTATCGAGCAGGTTGATCTTGCAGTCGTTCCATTCTACGGGCGCTACTGCGGTCGAGATCGAGAACTTGCGGCGGATTTCTTCGGGATCGAAGTCGCATACCGTGTTGCCGTCGGCGATCTTGCCTACGCGGTCGGTTGCACCGGAGATATTAAGCAGGCTCTCGACGAGCGAGGTCTTGCCGTCGCCGCCGTGACCCATGAGACATACGTTACGGATCTTGTTTACCGGATAATTGGCCATAATTGATATACACTCCCTTACCCCTGCCTGTCGCACGGGCGTTTGTTGATGGGATTGCTTCCCTGCTTGTAATTATACACTACTGAGAGCGTATACGCAAGCTGTTTTTTGTGTAAATTTCCGAAAACGCTTTGCGTATGCGTGCCCGTGCACGCACTGTGCTCTTCGCTACTCTGCGGCCGTTTTGCCAAATGAAGGCAGGATGAACCGCGGCTTTCACAGCATAATAGCCATCTCGCCGGCGGCACTTGTATCTTTCTTCGTCATGTTTTACAATAGAGAAGAGAAGGAGACGAGCTTCCATGAATTTTGCAGAAAACACAGTGCGCTATGCGCAGATCTCCGCCGCGCTTTCGCGCTCGCGCTTCCGCAGCCGCTTCCGTTTCGGCCTGAAGGACCGCCAGTATATCTGCGACAGGGGATGGGAGACCATGCGCCGCCACGCCGCCGAGCTGGTCGCAAAGCGGCTCGCGCCCGCCTTTATCCCGAATGACGGCAAACAGACGCCCATGCGCGGCCATCCGGTCTTTATCGCGCAGCACGCGACTGCCTGCTGCTGTCGCGGCTGTCTGGAAAAATGGCATAAGATCCCCTCCGGGCGCGCGCTGACCGCCGCCGAGCAGGAATACATCGTCGGCATGCTGCTGTTCTGGATGCAGCGCGAAATGACCTCGCCTCTGCCCGGAAGCAGGCGGTGACGGCTGTTTTTGTGCAAAATGTAGAAAAATGGCGCTTTTTTTTGGCAGGTCCACCGTCGATTTGTGCTTGCAAACGGATTTTTATTCTGTTATAATGAAAACAACAAGTAGATAGCAGGCATTTCCAGAAGGGCAGCGTCCCTTCGACTTTTTATGGATTGTTACCGCTTCGGCGGGCAAAACCAGATTTCTCGCACCAGTCTTTGCAGTAAGACGGTATATAGGCGATGGAATTTGGTTTTTTATTTTTTTTCGCATGTTTTATCTGCTCAACCGACATACTATGTGGACGACAGTCCAATGCAGAAAGAGTGTGAATGTATCATGTTTGGCAAGCTGAAAAACCTGTTTTCCCAGCCCGGCATCACGATCGCCTCTCCGGTCTCCGGAACGGTCGTGCCGCTGACGGAGGTTCCCGATCCGACCTTTGCGCAGGGCATCCTCGGTCCCGGAGCCGCGGTACAGCCGAGCGAGGGACGAATCGTCGCTCCGGCGAACGGCACGGTCGACATGATGTTCGATACCGGACATGCGGTCTCCATGACCACGTCGGAGGGCGCTGAGCTGCTCATCCATGTCGGCATCGACACGGTCAACCTCAAGGGACAGCACTACACCGCAAAATGCAAATCGGGCGACACCGTCCGCAAGGGCGATACGTTGATCGAATTCGACATCGACGCCATCCGCGAGGCAGGCTACGAGGTCGTAACGCCGGTCATCGTATGCAACCCCGATGCGTTCGCCTCGGTCAAGACCGAAGATGCCGGAAGCGTTCAGGCAGGCGACGATCTGCTGACGCTCGAAAAGAAGTAAAAAGGAGATATTTCACCATGAAAACATTCGAATACACGATTACCGATGAGCTCGGCATCCACGCACGTCCGGCCGGCATGCTCGTCAAGGAAGCGTCCAAATTCGCCTCCAAGATCATGATCGCTTCTCCGAAGAAGGAGGTCGACGCCAAGCGCATCATGGGCGTGATGAGCATGGGCGCAAAGAAGGGCGACACCGTAAAGCTCACCATCGAGGGCGCGGACGAGGCGGAGGCTGCCGCTTCTCTCGAAAAATTCCTTCAGGATAACCTGTAAACGCGGTTTCATTTCGCCCTGCGGGCGATGAAATAAGCCGTTTTCCCTGTTCGGCTCTCGGAAAACGGCGTTCAGATGTATTTTCCTCGAAGCAGTTCGTTACGGAATACATCGTCATTCACAAGGCGCCGCAAAAATGCGGCATTTACAAAGAGGAGGGGACTCTATTATGATGAAAAAGCTGCAAAAATTAGGTAAGGCACTCATGCTGCCGGTAGCAGCGCTCCCGATCTGCGGTATTCTGATGGGCCTCGGCTATGCGATCGCCCCGGGCGTTATGGGCGTACCGGGCGCGGCGACCAGCGGTGCGCTGTACAACATCGGCTTCCTGCTCGTCAAGGCGGGCGGCGCGCTGATCGACAACATGGCATGGCTGTTCGTTATCGGTGTCGCGGTCGGTCTATCCGATGACAGAGACGGTACATCCGCTCTCGCCGGTCTGGTTTCCTGGCTGATGATGACCAACCTGCTGAGCACGGGCGTTGTCACCACGCTCATGCCGGCCATCGCAGACGACCCGGTCAAGACGCTCGCGTTCGATAAGATCCAGAACGTCTTTATCGCGATCATCGCAGGCATTATCGGTTCTGCGTGCTACAACCGCTTCAAGAACGCCAAACTGCCCGACTGGCTGGCATTCTTCAGCGGCAAGCGTTGCGTTGCGATCGTAACCGGTCTGGTTTCCATCGTGGTATCCGTCGTTCTGCTGTTCGTCTGGCCGATCATCTTCGGCGCGCTCGTTTCTGTCGGCGAAGCCATCATCGGCATGGAAGGCATCGGCGCAGGCATCTACGCATTCCTCAACCGCCTGCTCATCCCGACCGGTCTGCACCACGCACTCAACAACGTATTCTGGTTCGATACCATCGGCCTTGGCGACCTGTCGCACTACTGGGCCGGCGACGTTAGCGGTCAGAACGGCGTTACCTGGAGCCTCGGCATGTATATGTCCGGCTTCTTCCCCTGCATGATGTTCGGCGTATTCGGCGCGGCTCTGGCTATGATCAAGACCGCAAAGAACAAGAAGGCTGCCATCGGTCTGGTTCTGTCCGCTGCGATCTGCGCATTCATCTGCGGCGTTACCGAGCCGTTTGAGTTCGGCTTCATGTTCCTGTGCTTCCCGCTGTATATTGTATATGCAGCTCTGTACGGCATCTTCACCGTCATCACCTACTACGTCGGCTTCCGCGCAGGCTTCTGCTTCTCCGCAGGCGCGACCGACCTCGTATTCTCGTCCTTCCTGCCGGCGGCGAACAACACCCTGATGATCATCCCGCTCGGCATCGCGGCATTCGTCGTATTCTATCTGGTATTCTACTTCGCGATCACCAAGTTCAACCTCAAGACCCCGGGCCGTGAGGATGAGGAAGCTGATTTCGCAGAGGCAGACAAGAACGCGACTCTCGCGAACAACGACTTCACCGCGATCGCTGCGGCCGTTCTCGAAGGCCTCGGCGGCAAGGAGAACGTCGAATCTCTCGACAACTGCATCACCCGTCTGCGTATCGAGGTCAAGGACGGCACGCAGGTCAACGAGAAGAAGATCAAGGCCGCAGGCGTTGCAGGCGTAATGCGCCCGTCTCAGACTGCGATTCAGGTCATCATTGGCACCAAGGTTCAGTTCGTAGCCGACGAAATGGCAAAGATGCTCTAAAATCCATTCGACCATATCTGTTTGCATATCACCAGATTGCGCTCCGCGCAATGGAAGGGGCGGGCGAAAGCCTGCCCCTTCTGTTTTCTGACAAAACGAAAGAGGTAAGGAATTATGAAAATCATCCGCGCAAAAGACTATAACGACATGAGCCGCAAGGCCGCGAACATCATCTCCGCGCAGGTCATCCTGAAGCCGGAGTCCGTGCTCGGTCTCGCGACCGGCTCCTCGCCCATCGGCATTTACGAGCAGCTCATCAAGTGGTATCACAAGGGCGACGTCGATTTCGGCGCCTGCACGACCTTCAATCTGGACGAATACCGCGGTCTGACCCCGGATCACGACCAGAGCTACCACTATTTCATGCACAAGAACTTTTTTGATGCGGTGAACATTCCGGACGAGCGCATCAACCTGCCCGACGGCGCACAGCTTGACGCGGAGCGCGAATGCAGCCGCTACGACAAGGCAATCCGCGCCGCGGGCGGCATCGACCTCCAGCTGCTCGGCATGGGTCTCAACGGCCACATCGGCTTCAATGAGCCGGACGAGTATTTCTCCAAGGGCACGCACTGCGTCAACCTCACCGAGTCCACCATCGAGGCGAACAAGCGCTTTTTCGCCTCGGCCGATGATGTGCCGCGTCAGGCCTACACCATGGGCGTGCAGACCATCATGCTCGCGCGACGCATCGTTCTCGTCGTTTCGGGCGAAAACAAGGCGAAAACCGTCCGCGAAGCCTTCTTCGGCCCGGTAACGCCGCGCGTTCCGGCATCCATCCTTCAGCTTCACACCGACGTTTCCATCGTCGCGGACGAGGCTGCGCTCTCTCTTTGTACCGATCTTCTCTGAGGTGAGATTTCGTGCTGTGCAGTAATTTGAAAATCTATCAGCCCGACGGCACGTTCCGCACGGGCAGTCTCGCGGTCGCGGATGACCGCATTCTTGCCGCCGGGGAGACCGGCGATGCAGTGGACATGGACGGTCTTTACGCCATCCCCGGTCTGGTCGATCTGCACTTCCACGGCTGCATGGGACGCGATTTCTGCGACGGCACGGCCGAAGCAATCTCGACCCTTGCCGCCTATCAGGCGCAGAACGGCGTCGCCGCCATCTGTCCGGCAACCATGACCTATCCCGAGGAAAAGCTGACGCAGATCGCGCAGGCCGCCGCCGCATGGAGCGCCGAGCCGCACGAGGCCGCGCTCGTCGGCATCAATATGGAGGGGCCGTTTATCTCAGAAAAGAAAAAGGGCGCGCAGAACGGCGCTTATCTGCATGCACCGGACGCCGCGATGTTCCGCCGCGTGCAGGAGCAGGCGAACGGTCTGTTCAAGCTGTGCGACCTTGCGCCCGAGCTGCCCGGTGCGATGCAGACCATCGAGGAGCTGTCCGGCGAGGTCCGCATCTCGCTCGCCCACACTGAGGCGGATTACGACACGGCCTGCGAGGCATTCCGCCGCGGCGCGCGGCAGGTCACGCACCTGTACAACGCCATGCCGCCGTTCTCCCATCGCGCTCCGGGCGTCATCGGCGCGGCCTTTGACAGCGAAAACGTCGCGGTCGAGCTGATCGCGGACGGCGTGCACATTCATCCTTCGGTCGTCCGCGCGGTCTTTACCCTGTTTGGCGGCCGTGTCATCCTCATTTCGGACAGCATGATGGCGACCGGCCTCGAGGACGGCGAATACTCGCTCGGCGGACAGGCTGTCACCGTGCGCGGCAATCTCGCCACGCTGCATGACGGCACGATCGCCGGTTCCGCCACCAATCTGATGGACTGCGTCCGGAGCGCGGTGCGCATGGGGATTCCGCTCGGTCAGGCCGTGCAGGCGGCCTCGACAAATCCGGCCCGTGCGCTCGGCATCGAGCACGATTACGGTTCTCTCGAGGCCGGAAAGCTCGCAAACGTTGTTCTGCTCGACGACGAGCTGAATATTCATACCATCCTGCTGCGCGGCAGGATGCTGTAACAGCCGGACGCCGGACAGAAACCTCCAAAAGCACGAAAGCCGGGGCATAGCCCCGGCTCAGTCTGTCGATCAAGTTTATTTTCACGCCGAAACGGCAGCCGCGCGGCAGCGCGCATGAAATAGAAATCGCGCAGCGATTTCATAAAACCGAGGCCATGTGCCTCGGTTTTCATTCTTTAAGAGGGAGAAAGCTTCCGCATGGGAGCTTTCGGACGTCCGTGCTCTGCGCTCGTCAGAACACAGATTGTCGGAAAAATGAAGCTTTTCGACAGCCTCAGACCTCAAGATCTCCGGCGAGGCGTCCGGTGACGAGTGACGCGCAGCGCTCGCGGTGCGCGACGTGAAGCGGATGGTCGCGGAAGGCCGCGAGCGCGTCCCTGTCGTCCAGGTCGGCGTAAAACACGAGATCGTATTCGCCGCCGGCAAGGTTCGGGCCGATCTTTGCGTTGTGCAGGCCGGGAATGGGGGCGAGCGTCTCGACGGACGCCGCAAGGCGCGCTTCGGCTTCACGGCGCTTCTCGCCCTCGCGGTACTCCTCCTGAAGCTTCCAGAACAAAATGTGTCGTATCATGGGTTAATTCCTTCTTTTTTGATCGGATATGAAATGCTTGCGCGGCATATTATAAAAACTGTACAAACACTGCTTCTATAATATAGCAAAAATCCATAAAAATAAAGTCTTGTAACGTGTTGAAGTGCGTGATACAATAGACCCATCACAAACCGAAGAAGCGGAAGTAAAACCGGTAAGCGGGTTTGCAGAGAGCCGGGGGCGGTGGAAGCCCGGCAGCAGCGCATCGGACAAATGGACCGCAGAGGGTGCACGGGAACGGCCGCAAGGCTCAGTATAGTGCAACGGGACTCCCCGTTACGGAGAAGGAGCGTGTTAGCGTTCCGATGAGTGCGCGCCGCACGGCGCGAAGCAAGGTGGCACCGCAGGATGATTTTATCGCCTGTCCTTGGAAGAAATTCTGAGGACGGGCGTTTTTTGTTTGTCCTCGACGACATGCCAAAGGAGAGATACCCCATGAAAAACAAGTTTTTAGCAGCACTTCTCGCAGGCGCAAGCCTTCTGACCATGACCGCCTGCGGCGGCAATACCTCTGCGGATACCGGCGCGGACGCAAATGCGGACACCGGCGCCGCGGCAGGCGGCACCGCAAAGGTCGCGGTCGTTCAGCTGGTCGACAACGATGCGTTCACCGAGATGATCGACAGCTTCGAGAACAAGCTGACCGAGCTGTACGGTGACGGCGTGACCTATGACGTGAAGAACGCGCAGGGCGATATGTCCACGCTCAACTCGATTGCGTCCGAGCTCAAGACAGCGGATTACGACCTCGTCGTTCCGATCGTTACCCCGGCGACGCAGGCGGTCGTCAATGCGGGCGTGACCGCGCCGGTCGTTTTCATCTCCGTGACCGACCCGGTGGCGGCAGGCATCATGGGCGACATGGCAAAGCCGGATAAGAACGCGACCGGCACCTCGAACATCGTTCCGGTCGATGAGATCTTCACGCTCGCGGGCAAGCTGACCCCGGACGTCAAGAACATCGGCATCCTGTACTGCTCGGGCGAGAAGAACGCCGTTCTGACCGCCGAAAAGGCAAAGGCATACCTCGATACCACGGATTACACCTATGAGGAAGTCACCGTTGCCTCCTCGAACGAGGTGCAGCAGGCGGCGCAGTCGCTCGCAGGCAAGGTTGACGCGATCTACATCCCGATCGACTCCACCGTGCAGTCCGCGATGGCGCAGGTCGTCGAGGCGGCGAACGCAGCAGGCATCCCGGTTTACGGCTCTGACCCGGTCATGGTCAAGTCGGGCGCTCTCGCGTGCGTATCGGTTTCCAACACCCAGCTCGGCGAGCGCTCCGCAGAGATGGCATATGATATTCTGAACGGCAAGGACGTTTCCGCGGTCCCGGCCGAGGCAATGAGCGACTTCCAGTACGTTTGCAGCAGGGCCGCAGCCGATGCACTCAGCATCGCGCTGCCGGAGGACGGCTCGGTAACGGTGATCGGCGGCTGAGACGCCGCAAAAAAGGGGAGAGATAAACCATGAACTTCTTTCTGGACTCGGCGCTGCTCGGTCTTGAATACGCGCTGCTCGCGGTCGGCGTGTACATCACGTTCCGCATCCTGAACCTGCCCGACCTCACGGTCGACGGCTCGTTCACGTTCGGCATGGCGGTCTCGACCGTGCTGTGCGCGGCGGCGCATCCGTTCGCCGGGCTGCTGGCCGGTGCGCTGGCCGGCGCGGTGGCCGGTCTTGTGACCGGATTTTTGCAGACGCACTGCAAAATCCATCCCATTCTCGCAGGCATTCTGACGATGAGCGGCCTGTACACCGTGAACATCACGGTGCTGGGCGGCCCGAACGTGTCGCTGCTCGACGCGCCCAAGTTCTTCGAGGTGCTCGGCGGCAAAGCGCCGGCTGTCGGACTGGTCACGGTCGTGGTTGTCGTGCTGGTCACGCTGTTCTTCCAGACGGTCGGCGGCCTGTGCATCCGCGCGGCAGGCTCGAACGAGGACATGGTGCGCGCCTCCTCCATCAACACGACGGCAGTCCGATGGGCGGCGCTTGCGCTGGCGAATGCGCTGGTCGCGCTCTCGGGCGCGATCCTCGCCCAGTGTCAGGGCTTTGGTGACGTCGGCGCCGGCAGCGGCATGATCGTCATCGGTCTCGCGTCCGTCATCATCGGCGAGGTCATCTGCGGCAGGCGCGGCATCGTTATCGGCATCGTCAGCGCGGTGCTCGGCTCGGTCGTCTACCGCATCATCATTGCGCTCGCGCTGCGCTACAATCTGATGAGCGCAAACTCGCTCAAGCTGCTCTCGGCGCTCATCGTCGCGGCGACGCTCGCTGTACCGGCAGCGGCCGCAGCGGTCCGTGCAGGCCGCGAGAGAAAGGGGAACCGCGTATGCTGACGCTCAAACAGCTCGATAAGACCTTCGGCGCAGGCACAGCGAGCGCACATCACGCGCTGTGCGGTATCGATCTCACGCTTCAGGACGGCGAGTTCGTCACGGTCATCGGCTCGAACGGAGCGGGCAAGTCCACGCTGTTCGGCGCGGTCTCCGGCAGCTTTTTCGTGGACAGGGGACGCATTGCGCTCGACGGCGAGGACATCACCTACCTGCCCGAGCACAAGCGCGCAAAGCGCATCGCGCGTATCTTTCAGGACCCGATGCGCGGCACAGCGCCCGACCTGACGCTGGAGGAAAACATGGCGCTCGCGTATGCAAGAGCAGGCGGACACCTTTTCGCACCGGCGCTGCCGCGCAAAAAGCGCGCGTTTTTCCGCGAGCAGCTCGCGCGGCTCGACATGGGTCTGGAGGACCGCATGAAAACGCGGATCGGCCTGCTGTCGGGCGGACAGCGCCAGGCGGTAACGCTGCTGATGGCGACGATCAACACGCCGCGCGTGCTGCTGCTCGACGAGCACACGGCGGCGCTCGATCCGGTGGTCGCGGAGCGCGTGCTGCACATCACGCAGGACATCGTGGCGGAAAATCACATCACGACCATGATGGTCACACACAATATCGGCGCGGCGCTGTCGCTCGGCACGCGCACCATCATGCTCGAGCGCGGAAGGATCGTGCTCGACCTGTCGGGCGAGACGCACGACAAGCTGGATGTGCCGGGTCTGCTCGCGCTGTACCGTGAGGCGTGCGGTGCGGAGCTGGATAATGACAGGATGCTGTTGTCGCATTGA
>ENA-UEQP01001187-UEQP01001187.1-human-gut-metagenome-genome-assembly--contig:-NODE-1187-length-25263-cov-8.032597_pt1 | contig 25263 bp, 16 predicted proteins | sample MGYA00242951_ERZ507951 | MGnify/ENA primary metagenome ERZ507951 (study PRJEB26167, sample SAMN06115539) | human gut metagenome | host: Homo sapiens | place: China:Shanxi | collected 2015-11-18...
ATCAATATGACCGACCATTGTCGCAACGGATTTTTGCAGGAACGCCAGTGCTTCCGCTTCTTTGTGTTCCGCTTTAACCGTGTCAGTGTATTTCCAAAATAAAATGTGACGGATCATAGCAATTTCACTCCACAAATTTAGCCATGTACTTCAGATTTCGAACAAACTGTTCCTTGTTCTTTGGAAAACAATCACGAATATCTGTGGTTGGGCTGTCTGCAAACTTGTCTCCTTTACCAGCACTTTTCTAAATCTGACGCAATGCAAGAGTCCACATACGCACTATCTTTCAAAGAAACCATATACAAATTTCCATGAATTCCAATGATCGTTCCCTCTTGACCACGATACCTAACCCGGACGTAATCGCCGACGCTAAATTGCAAGCCCGACATTTTACCAGAATCTTTATCCGTAAGCGCACCGAAGAATAACGCACTTAAAAGACCGGGGCGCTTATGTTTGCGTTGTGGTGTAATTTCCTCTGATTCTTCATCACACACACTCTGCAAACGAATCCCCTGATTTTGAGCAATTTCAAGTACCTTTCGGCGAACATTGTCATTACCAGTTTCAAAGTAAATATCATCCAACTGCGTTTGCGAAAAAGTACACGAAGAAGTTTTCAGAATCATATACAGCCCTTCATCGGCTTCGCATTGGGAAAGCTCCAGAATTTGCTCATCAGTGAATTGGATACCGGCATTGGCAGCTCGTTTCATTAAGCGCCCGGCTGCTTTTTCATCCAGAATATCCCGCGCAACATCTACAATTTCTGCCGGGTTCACATCCGCATTCAGCATTGCATCGGGCAGCCTTTTGATTTGGGTAGAAATAGCCCAGCCGTAAAATTTACTGTAATATTCTTCCCATGTCATAACTTGCCCGCTTTCTGCGCTTATTCAACCCCCAGCGCCTTAAACACTGCGTCCTCAGCATTCTGGTATGGAATCAGCTGGAAGGCCGTCATCAAATCTGCCGGCACCGTAGCGAAGTCCACCATAGACACAGCCGGCAGCAGCACTTTCTTCGCACCGCAGTCTGCACAAGCCTGCAAGGTGTTGGCCAGTTCATCTACTTTAATCAGCGTGCCTCCGATGGAAATATCGCCCAGCACAGCAAGACTGCTCAGCGTCGGGCGTCCGATGGCAATGGAGCACAGTGCGATCACCGTGGGCAATGCCAACTTTTCCGTCATGCCGATACCCTGCAGATCCTGATAGTTGACGATGTAATCCTTTGCCGTGGTGCTGATGTTGCCGCTGATATGCCGTGCATTGGCTTTCAGGAAATTGAAGGCAGTGTTGGCGGCTTCCTTCGCCTTGCCATCACTGCCAAGGCCGGTCTTATCAAACTTGCCGCTGCCGGGCAGCATCTGACTTTCCAGACGGAACGCGCCGATCATGCCGGACTTGCCGCGAGAAATCGTGTATAACTGGCCCGGCGCACCCATACCTTCAGGAATCAGCGTATCGCCGCCCTGCTCCGGTACAGAAACATACTTTTCCTCAAAGGTTTCGTTATCAATGTAGGAGAAGTTCACATCATAGAACTCCATGCCGCCCAGCTTCTTCAACTGCTCCTTGACACGACGGCGCATCTCCAGCGAGAGACGCAGCACTTCTTCCAACTCGTCTTTGCTGAACTCGCCGTTGGGGTACATCAGCTTTAAGTAGCCATCCACCATGCGGCGCACGGCAATCGTATCACGCTGGTTCAGGTTCTTGCCCAGCTTGAAATACTTATCCAGCGCATCGCCATATTGCACCTTGCGCAGCTCGCGGATGAATTCCGCCATGTAGTCACTGATAAAGCCGTAGCTGTTGGTGAAATGCTCCGGACGGAATTTCGGGATTTCCCAGCCGGGCAAGTAGCAGTGAATACGGTCAAGGAATGCCGTGTCGGTGCCCATCTCCGGCGGGAACGGTTCAAACAGCGTGGAGGTTTTCAACACAACGTCCACGCTCTGGTTGATATTGCCCACAAATACCATGGAGGCTGAGGCCGCCTTCTCCTCCTTGCCGCGCGCAAAGGAGCCGGACGCCATGTAGTCCTTCATAATCTGCACGCCGTCTTTGTCCTTGAACTTAATACCGGCAACCTCGTCAAAGGCAACGCAGTCCCACAAGCCGACCAAACCCACGGTCTTGCGTCCCATGTTATAGAACAGGTTGGCAACGGTGGTCTGACCGCCGGAGACCAAGATACTGTTGGGCGAAATTTCCTTATAGATATGGGATTTACCGGTGCTGCGAGGGCCAAGCTCACACAGGTTGAAGTTATTCTCTATCAACGGAATCATACGGGTCAGCAGCAGCCACTGTTCACGATAGGTAAGCGATTCAGGCTCATAACCGGCAGAACGCAGCATCAGGCCCAGCCATTCTTCCTTGCTGAATGCCTTGCGTCCTTGCCTGATCTCATCCAGATCGACATGGGGCATCTGGATAGGTGTCACGCGGTTGATGCGGATCGGCGCAGACTTTTTATCTTCCTCGATAAATTCATAGCTCAGCTGCACAATGCACCAGATGCCGCCGCAGAGCAGGCGGTCATACTTCTGCGGGTATTCGTCCTCAATAGGAATATCCTTCACGCCCAAGTTCGAGAACTCGGCCAGATACACATCCTTGCGCATATCCAGATGCACCGTAACCATATCAATAATGGTATGGCTGCCGTTCATCTTCAGCAAGGAAAGAATCTTCTGTGCTTCATCCGGGCGTACAAAGTTGTCAGAAAGAATCTTCTTTACCGTTTCAACGCCGGTTTCAATAATAGCCGGGTCATCACTGCTGCAATACTGCCCCAGCAGGAATTCCAACACATAGACGGGCACATTCGCGCCCTCTTTGATTTTCTTTGTTAAATCCTTGCGGACGATGCGGCCTTGGAACACCGTTTTCAGCCGTTGCTCATAGCTCAGCCCCGCCATGCTGTCGCCGCCAAGATCATACATCGCACGCTGCACTTCATCGAACAGGGTTTCATAGGCATGCTGAATTTTTTTGAACTTCTCGTCTGCATCCGCATCACTGCTTACATCAGGGTGGTACTCCTTTGCCAAGCGCCGGTAAGCAGACTTGATCTCATCCGAGGAGGCCGTTTTGCTGACGCACAGCACCGCATACAGATCCGCATTATCGCTGAAATCCGGCTGCGGTTCCTTTTCTGCACCGGCAGCGTTATCCTGTGTGGGTTCGTCGTTGCCAATCTCGCGGCTGAATTCACTGTATTTATCATCCAAATCAGGCATTGTACTATCCTCCGTCAATTTTTCGGTGCTTCAGCAGGCATCAGGGTCTTTAAGTAGGGCAACAGCTTTTCGCGGTCATAGCCGCCGTTCGGGTATTTTTTCATAATCTCCGAAACAAAGCAATAAGCAAAACCCATAAACTCCTGAATCAAATTATCAAGCTCATCCTTGCAGTTGCCCTTGATGGACATAATCTGCGCAATCTGCCAGAACATCGGCGGCTGGTCCCTCTGTGGCGTCATCATCTGGCTGACCAGCTTCCATGCTTCACCATGGTTTGCCATATCCAGCACAAATTCTTTAGCGGTTGTTCCAAGCTCCAGGCGGTTTTCGGCAAAGACCATTTCAACTTCCAACAACTTATCTTTTGCAGGAATGTTCCCGTACATGATAATATCCGTAATCGTTTTCCCTATCAGCATGGATAATAACAGCTGCGGGTCATCAATTTCCCGCCCGCCATCGCTGCTGTTCAAAAGGTGATCCCAGATCACCTTCATTTTCTGGATGTGTTCCATAGAGCTTCCGCTGCCCCAAACATCCACCTTGGGCGGTGGGGCATGCATTGCGCGCTCAACCCCATCTGATGCCCGGCTCAAAAATCGCGTGCCGATGGTTTCTACACTGGATTGCAGCGGCCCGCAGAATGCAAAAGCCGCAATAAATCTTTGCAAGGGCGTGGTCAATTCATCGTATTTGCTTTGCGGAGTCCGGCATTTTTTCAGGCAGCGGCCCAGGCAAGTCCAGAATTCACCACACTCATCAACATCAACCCACCCCAGCGGGATCAGCTTCCTTACGTCTGCATCGGCACCGGTGGCCGCTTTAAAATCAGAAAACCACACACCGTCCGTGCCGCTGTTGATGATGTAATCCACCAAAATTTTCCGGTGGTCGTTCCAGGTATGGTCATTGCGGTAGATCTCCGCACAAACAGCCAACAACACCTGGGTTGCACCGTAATAAAGTTCTTTGGGGTAATGCACCCCATACGAACTTTCAGCAAATTTGCGCACACTCTTAATCCATTGTTCTGCGGCCTTTTGTGCTGCTTTATAGTTCTTTACCTCAAAATTTTGGATTTCCGCTTTTTTCTTTTTCTTTGCCTTAAAGTAATCGTGAACCAGGTGGTAGGTCATATAGTTCCACATGTTAAATCCACGGCTCATAATCGTTCCTTCCTTGCATCAGAAGCCAAATCCGAAGTCGTCCGCCATCGCAATGTCCATGACGACCTGACGGCGCAGCACCTCAACCGAATTTTTATCATCGTAGGCTACCAGATAATACGGCTTTTTGTTGTCGTATTTCTGGTTCTTGAAGCTGAACCGCAGGCGGAACATTCGCTCCGCCGCCGTCTCGCCGCGCTTGTCAGCCACCACGATATTCTCATTGGAGATGCGCTCGTTATCTTCTCCCACAAAGTACACGCGGAAGGTCGTCTCGCGCACAGTATCGCTGATTGGCTCGTTCTGCATAAAGTCCAGCGCGGTGATCAGGTTCGTGATCTTCTTCAAAATGCTCACCAGCGTCAGCTGCACCGTCGTGGTCTCCATGCGGCCTTTCTCCATCCGCACGTCCAGCACAGGCACGATCATCTCCTGCGGGCTGGAGCCGCCGTGGACGTAGTTCTCGCCGCCGCCCGCCACCTTGAACACATTGGCCGCTGTCGGGTAGGACACCGTCAGCGTGTTCGTCTTGGTGTTCAGCACCGTGGCCATCGGCAGGCTGGCGACACCGGGCTGCGCAATGGGGTCAGCGTCCACAATAAAGCGGCGGTTCACAAACGCCGTTTTCGGGGCAGTGTTGGGAATCTTATCGCTCTCCGCCAGCGCGTGGCGCTTGTACAGGAAGCCGTGATCCGCCGTGACGATAAAGTGCAGCGTGTTCGCGCTGCCCGCAATGCGGCGGATCATGGCAGCGATCTCCTCCACAGCCTCGCGGCAGGCAGCAAAGACTTCGTCCTCGGTGTTGGGCTTGTCGCCACGCACGTCAATTTGGTTATGGTAAATGTACACGACTTGCTTGCCGGTAAAAACCGCCCGCAGGTCGTCTTTTTTCATGGATTTCAGGTCGTCAAACTGGATGCACCCGCTCTGCGGCACGCGCTTTTGCAGCACAGCCTGCCGTTGCGCCAGGTTCTCGCAGGGCATATCGTCGATCAGCACCTGATACTCCGGCGTCATCTCCATCCGCGTATGGGGCAGCAACGCTGCCATGCCCAACCGCGTGTAGGACGGCAGCACGCCCAGCCGGGGTGTCAGCTGCACAGTAGACTTCGGGTCCTCGGCCAGCAGGGCGGCAAGCTCCGCGCCCACTTCATAGCGCATGGCGTCGGAGATAATCACCACGGTGCGCTCCTTGTTGCCGGCCACACACTCCGAGAAGAAGTTCCTCTGCAGCGCCATTCTGCCCATGCCGGGCTCCTGCGGGAAATCCGTATTCCACGCAGGGATAATTTTTGCCAGATATTCCGTGTTGTAGATATTCTCAACCAGTCCCTGCAATTTGTCGTAGGCGGCAGGCTCGTCCAGCTTGTCGTAGGCCGTGTAAAACGCACGGTACTGCGCGTCAATTTTGTAATCCTCGCGGTAATACTGCGCCCAGACGTGCTCATAATCTGCCGGGGCGCGGTAGTGGGCAGCGCTGACGATATGCCACGCGCTTTCCAGCATGGCATACTGCACCGCCAGCTTGCGGCCAAAGTGGGTCTTGGCGCGGCGCTGGCACAGCTCCGGGATGTTCTCGCCGTTCAGCGCAGCGGTCACGTCCTCGGCTTGCAGGCGCTCGGTCATCCATCCGGTCAGGAGGTCATCCACGCAGGGCAGGCACTCACAGTCGGTCAGCAGGTCATGGGGCAGCTTGGCCAGCGCAGCCTTGGCGTGCAGCGTATCCTGCACAGCGGCGGCCATTGCGTCAAAGGCTTCGCCGTAGTTTACGTTGTTCATCATGCCGTCCATAAAGGCCAGCACACTGCCGGGCTTGGCGGCGGCAAACGGCTGCCATGCGTCCGGGATGACCTTCATGCTGTGGGCAAGGCTTGTCACAAACAGGCTGATTTTCAGCTTGTCCACATTCGGCGCGGGCACGGCAAAGCCCAGCTCTGTCTCACAGTGCTTCCAGAACACCTCATCCAGCTTGTACTTTGCCAGCTCGTCCAGCTTGGGGTTGCCGTCCGGGGTGTCGGCCAGCAGAATTTCCCGCAGTGCGTCCTCAAACTGCGCGGTGCGGCACTTGCAGACGGTGCAGAGCAGCGCTGTCTCCACGGCATCCACCGTGTACGCTGCCAGCTTGTAATCACAGAACCGCTGCTTGCGGGTCTGCTCGCCGACGACCTTGGCGTATTTCTGCAAGACGGCCTTGCCCTCGGCCCCAATGCCCAGATCGGAGCACAGCAGCGAGATCGGGTCGGCATGGAACTGCTTGGAATACAAAATCGTATCCTCCAAGTGGTTCTGCTCCACGGGGGGCTTGGGGAACGGCGCATAGATCAGGTAATTGCTCTGCGGGTCCTCGCGTTCCAGCAAAATCTTGGTTCTGAACTGGTTGGTAGGCGTCAGATGCCAGATTTTTGCATTTTGCAGCGGCATAGCGTCCACATCATCGGCAAAATAGCCGTTGTCATCGTACCAGAACACCAGCCTGCGCCCCTCGGACGCAAACTCGGTGTTCAGCTTATCCACGATTTGGTTGTATTTCAGTTCAGACATAGATTTTTCCTCTTACTGTGTGTATTTTCAGGCGCAGATTTGCCCTTCCTTGCAGCACTCGTAAATATATTCCCGCGACTGATAGTAAACGTCCGTGTTGTAGTTGCAAAGCACGGCATCGATCCATGAGGTATAAACTTCCACAAGGCGGTCAACCACATGGTCGTAATCCTCGCCGCAGACGTCCTCAATCAGACGCTCGTACACTTCGCCCATCGTCCAGTAGTCGGGCACGGTGTAGCGGCAGGCGGACACGTTGTCATAGTTCCCGGTGGGAATATGGCAATCTTCAATCATTTGCACTAATATAAGCGCTATTATCGCCCCACTGCGAGCGATTTAGTTTATAAACATCGCCGAATTTTTCTACTGTAATGTCCCCTTTAGCCATTATCGCCCTCCGCGCATAATTTGCGTAATCAAAATTATCACTGTCAATAGCGAAGGCGTAGTATATTACCGTAGCCCCTTTTCTTTCAAATATTTGCCCAAGCTCATTTTCTTTTCTACTTTCCACGATTCATAACCGTTCGAACTCGTTCCCAAAACAAATTGCGCCGCAGTCGAGGGGCTTTTGAACTCACAGTCCTTGAGGATATTACCGTCTTTGTCAACATACTCTGGATCGCTTCTATAAGCTTTCGCGGTTTTTCCTCCACGAATATGATCTGCAAAACCTGCTTCTACCTTTCCACCTTTTTGAATAATAAAAGTGTCGCCCTCATAAATGCCCGTTGCATAAACTGCGCCATTCTTTTTCGCAATAGTTACATTGATTTTCATAATAGTCTCCTTTATATTTGTGTTATTTTAGTTAAAGTACCGTTAGATTCATAGTTTCACAAGTATTTCTTGTTTTCTACCATCTACACCGGTTTGGACTTTTTCGTAGTTGAGTTTTACGCCGTCGTCGAGGTCGATGGGGATACGGGCGAGGGCGATGTGGCCGAGACGATCGTCATAGTCTTTGCACTCTTTCAGCTGCTTGACGAGCTTTTCCTTGCGCTTGGTAGCTTGGGCGACCTCGCGGCTGGTGCCGTTGGCGATGGCATCGTCCATGCGGGCGATCTCGCTCTCGTAGACCTGCTCCATTTTGTACAGGTAGTCGGCGCGGACAAGACCGGAGGTGTCGGCGTTGTAGCGGTGCATATAAATCAGCGCCTTGAAGCCGTTCTGTTTGCCGCTGTCGTACAGCCAGTAGATGGGGCGTTTCTGGTAGATTTTTACATGGTCGGCGTAGAAGCCGTTCAGGAAATAATTGCGGATGACGGCGCGGGGGCTGGTGCCCTTGGTGCCGAGAGCCTTGGCGATGAAGGCAAGGTTGTCCTCCAGACTATCTGCGCCAAAGACCTTTTTGACCCACGCCACAAAAAGGCCGGTGAGGTCATCGGGGAAATATTCCTCATCGGTGATGGGGATGACGTTGTCGGCATCGGGGAGGAAAGTATGGTATTGGTCGGGGTTCCAGTCGCCGCCGGCGTAGGCAAGGCCGGGCTGATCGAGAGAATAGCGGCCAAAGATGCAGCCAACGGCGTAGGAGATCAGGCTGCGGATGTCGCGGGCGAGGTCAGCGCGGCGGACGGTGACGTCCTTCTCCTCGACTTCGGGGGTCAGTTCGTCCTGCAAGCCGTAGATGCCGATGAAGATGCGGTTGAGTTCTTCCTCGTTGGCTTTGAGCTTGGCAAAGCGGTCATTGCACTCGCCCTGCCAGAGCATATAGCACAGTTCCACCGGGCAGGAGACTTCGGGCCGCTCACCGTGGTAGTAGTATGCCATGGTTGCGCCGATGGAGGTGGCATCCCACAGGTCATGCGACCATTTTACAAGCGGGTGTTCGGCAAAGTCCCACGAGGTCTCGAAGGAGTCCCAGTCGGATTGAGAAAGGGAAATACACTCATCCGTTACAAAGCCAATTTCTCGTTGCTTACGTTCTTCACAAACGATAACAGGTATTGCAGCAATATGGTTTTCATTAAAATTCAAAGTTGGCGAAATAATGTCAAGAATTTTTGTTACAACTCTTGAATTTAGTAAAGCTAATAAGTACTCTGTCGTGACTGTACTGGATTCGAGAAAAAGTGAGCCCCCTGCGCCATCAAAAAGGAAGTTTTCTTCAAACAATCTAAAGCCTGTTCCACCACTTGATATTTTTGTCCATGCTATAAATGGCAAGAAATAAACTTCTCTATTCCTTAAAAGTGCATTATTGTTGATTAGTTCTTCTCCTTTTTCGCCCCAATATACAACATATTCTTTATTGCCATACCATTTTCTAAAGTTTCCACCTTTATTATATCGAACCCACCCGCCAATATTGCGTCCGTTGAGTAGGTTCGTCTTTTTCACGGAAACTTCTTGCCACATTTTTGTAAATCGATTCACATCACAGGTTGACATTCCTTGCCGGGGTTTTGCCAAATCTATCATTAGTGTTCCCGTTTCGAAGCACTTTAGAAGCGCATCGCTAATCCAATACGCCACCGGGCTGCCCGGAATTTTGGAGAAGTTGTCCTGCTCTGCCACATAGCGGTTTTTACTGCTGACAAACATATCAGCTTTTGCTTTTTCACTGTCACCATCAATCAAGCGGCAGTATGTGCCTTTATAGCCCTTTGTATGGCTGCTGCGCATGACAAAACTGGTGGTCTGCACCACCTCGCCGCCGATTTCATCAAAGCCGCGTGCGCCGAGGTGTGCCATATTGACCGTGTCAATCAGCTGCAATTTTGCCCGCAGCTTTTCAAAGCTGGAAAGGAACATCCAAGCGTGCTGGGTAATCATAGCCTGATACCCGCCGCGCTTGTCCATTTGGGCGCAGCGCTCAATGAACACCGCAAACAAATCGCTTTTGCTGTCGGGGTAATACTTTTTTACATAATCGGACAGTCGTGCGTTCATGCCGCTGCCGCCCATATACGGCGGGTTCGTCACGACTACATCATATTTCTGCACCAGCATCCGGGCCTGTTCCACCAGCGGGCACAGCACACGCAGCAACTGCCCTGCTACAAACTGGTCGGTAAAACTGCCCATATCGGACGCACCGTCTACTTCCCGCAGCTGCTCCTGCAAGGCGTCCAGCTCTGCCAGCGTAACTTTCGGCTGCAAAATGCTGCCGTACTCTTTCGCGTTCTTAAACCCATCCAGCAGGGCGCGGGCGGTGGATTCCTGTTTACCAAGGCGACCCAGTGCGTCATTGGTCAGTTCTCCGCTCTCCTGTATCGCATAAACGTGCGGGTTCAGGTGGCGGCGCAAAAAGCGGCTGTCGTAGTGGCAGCCTTTCATCATCACGACAAAATAGGCCATCTGCGCGGCGCGGTCATCAATGTCCAGACCGTAGAGGTTATGCTCCACAATGCTGGCGGCGGCGTCACGGTCAGTATAGCCCGCGCTGCGGTAAATCTGCATCAGCACATCAAACAGATACGCCAGAATATGCCCGCTGCCCATGCAGGGGTCGATGCACTTTATATCCTCCGGCGTCAGGGCGGCGTACCCCTTGCGCAGCTCGGCCAGCTGCTGCGCTACCTGCGGCTCCTGCGGGGCTTCGTCCAGATAATACTTCCACTCGGATTTGTCAAAATCCGGGTGTCCCTCGCTCCACAAACGGCCAAGGCTATTTTCGACCATGTACCGCACGATCCAGTCCGGTGTAAACAGCTGGGTGGCGGCGGGGATGTTCTCGGCGCTAATCTTGATGTTCTTTTTGAGGTTGGCGAACACCTGCTCTTTCGGCTCGGTGTTGTAATACTGGTACAGCCAGCCCACGATCTGCACAGCCCCGCCTTTATTATCTTCTTCGAGCCAGTCGGATTCCGGGATGTCGTTTACCAGATGGCAGACCACGCCGTCCTTATCCGTGAAGGAGAGCGCCAGCAGCAGCGGCATATAGTCGTCCACCTGCTCAAACAGGCGGGGCAGGCAGTCGCCGAGCGCGGCGCACTGCTTTAAGAACAACAGCCGGAACGCCTCGTCCAGCTGGTTATCGTTTTTAAGCTGGGCAATCTGCTGCTGCTCTGCCGGGGTGTAGTCCAGCACTGCGTCAAACGGGCTGGTGACGATCTGCGGCTCGGCGCGTCCGTCCGCGCTGGACAAAACCCGCGTGCGGCTGGGCAGCAGGTCGTTGACCTCCATATACCGCACCGCAATCAGCCGGTTGAACCATGTGTAGGCAACCTTATCCACCACAGTCTGGTACGCCGCCGTGTAGCTGCCCTGCTTGGCGGTCTCCTTATTCAGCTCCGCCACAAAGCGCTGCCGCTGGGCGACGGCGTCACCCTCGATGCGGTAGGGCTGCGGCAGACCAACGTCAAAGAACTGCACGGTTTCATTGGACTGTGGCAGCGGCTCGGCAACAGTGGTTTCCGTCACGCCAACCAGCCCGGCGCGGTATTTGGTATCGGCAATCAGCTTCTTGCGCGCCCATACAGCAAACTTTTTGATTGCGGGTTTGTCCATGTTATACATCTCCTATTTCGGTAGGATTCACATTAAATCTCGTCAGCCTTTAAGTAGTGCCCACGGTCGCAGCGGATATAAATCCCATACGGTCCCACTTTGGCCGTCAGATCGCAGCCGTGGATCGGGCAGCGAACGTGTTCGGTATTTATGTACCAGTTTGTAAGTTCCGGTGTCAGGTATGCTATTTCTGCACAGGAGGGGCATTTCAGGTATACTTTTCCGCTGCGGCCCTTTTTAAGCTCCATCGGCTCGCCGCACTTGGCACATTTGCTGTTTTCTTTTACGAAAGCAGCAAGGCCGTTTGCCTGTCGGCCATCATCCGGCTTGTCTGTGGCCGACTGCTGCGGCAGATAGCGTTCGCCGGCAGTCTTTTCGGTCAAGGCACTGACATTTTTATCAATCGTGCGGTTTTCCAATCCGGACAGCGACTTGATCATCTCAATCGTGTGTTCACCGGTAATGCGGTAAACCATCGGCAGCCCAATGCCATACGCATCGTTTCCATCACGGAAAACTCCTGCTGCATCGGGCAGACCATACCAAATCGCACGGTCATCAATCATAATCAGCGGGAATACCGCATCATCCGAACCCCAACAATAGGCTTGCCACTCCTTGGGCAGTCTTGTGTAATCATTGGATTTCACATAAAGATGAATGCCGTCCTTCTTGGCAATTTTCAAAAGATTCAAAATACGCTCTGCGCCTTCTTTAAGATGTCCGTCCGGAATCGACACCACAATTTTCTCGTGGGCATTTCGAACATCCTTCAAGAAGTCCTCATAATACTCATCGGTTCCCTTTGGGTAATACCGAATGTTTTTACCCATATACAACGATTTCGTATATTTTTCGAGCTTTTTATCTTTCAAATTTACAACCGTTGACTTTGCCTTTAAGTGGCGGAGCAGCTGGTAGAATGTATGATTGCTTCCGGCAAAGCGTTTTTCCCAGAATTGACTGTTTGCCACGGTAATCAGCTTGCCGCGGGCGCGGGTGATGGCTACGTTGATCAGGCGGGTGACGTGACCGTTTTCATCGCGGGACATCAGCCAACCGGCTTTCTGTGCGGGGTAACTTTCTACTGCATCAAAAACAATCACATCTCGCTCGGAGCCTTGGAACTGGTGTACTGTTGAGCAGGCAACTTCTGTTTTGTTTTTGCCGCTGTTGTAATCCTTCAGCATAGCGCGAATCAAGCGGGTTTGCGCTGCGTAAGGCGTAATGATGCCCACGCTGTCGCTGCCGTTTTTTTCAGCGGTCAATGCGGTGGAGAACGACAGAATCGCGCTCAGAATATTTAGCCGGGAATTATCACTGTTCTTGGCGGAGGCGCAATAGGTGCCGCTAAGGTCAATCAGCCCCATGGCTTGTCCGGCAAGCGGTGCACGCTGTGCAATGGCACGGCGCGCCTGTACAACACTGGGGTGATCTTTCAGCAAGGTGTTGTACACATTCTTGCTGGCAAATTCCGAAATCTCCGGGTGCATACGGCGCTGTTCATCCAGCATAACCAGCCACGGATGATAGAATATCTCGCGCCCACCGGTAGAAATTTGCAGATAGGAGAAAATGTCTCTCTCCAAAATGCGCCGGGCATCGGACTGCGCGATGGGTGCCAGCTGGCGGAAGTCACCGACTGCAATGAAGTGCTCCTTAGCATAGGTGGCAGCGCACAGCAGCTGCGACACATAGGCCATACTGACCTCATCGAACATCACAACATCATATTTGCGGTATTCAAACAATGTGTCAATCGTGACTTTCGAGATTGTTGTTGCCACAAATTGCGCGTTGCCCACATACTGACTTTCCAGCGAACGAACCTCGGCGCGGATGTCCTTTAGCCGCTTTTCAATCACCAGCTGGCGCTCATTGTCCGGCTTTGCGGCAGCGCGCAGATTGTCTTTTTCGTGCAGCAAATCCTCGCGCTCTTTTTTCAGGCGCGGGTTGCGATCAAGCGCATAGTTGAAGGCAACCGCGCTGCGGTCTTCTTGCAATTCCGGGTCCCGCACATAACCGTAGCGCAGGATTTTACCGTCTTTCAGGTATTGCTCCATGCCGGCTTTACGCATCAGCTCGGCGAGCTTTTTCACGATACCGTCCACCGAAACATTGCTGTGCGATACCGCTAATACCTTTTTGCCCTGCTTGAGAAAAGCAATCGTGATTTCCGCCATCGTGTGCGTCTTGCCGGTACCAGGCGGACCCCAGATGACGGTAATATCCTCGCTGGCGGCTTTTTCTTTGGCGGCAGTCTGCCCCTGCGGGATTTTTAGGTAAGATGCTTTTGTTGCCAGCTTAGGGCCGTCTTGCAGCAATTTAATGGCAAGGCGGTCATTCTGCGTCATGGCAGCCAGCTTGTTGACCTGCGCTTCCAGCAGCTTCCACGGCTCCACGCTCAGGTACGCCAACGAAACTTTTGGCCCCAGATCTTTCTCAATCGTGACAACCAGTTCAAAGCCATCGCAGACAAGCACATTGCCGCTGGCTGAAATTGCACCAATCGTCAGTGTAACAGGCGAATCGTCCGCAAGGTTCAGCTCGGCTTCCAGCTCAAAGCAATAGGGATAGCCGTTTTTGTTGTCGCTGATCCGCACACCATTGGTTACTTTGTATTTGCGGCCGCCGTTGTTCCTGAGATAATACATCTCCTGCAACAGTGCGTTTTTCAGTTGCTCCAGTGTGGGTGTGCTGAACGAAGGTGCATATTCCGGCTGGTGCGTCTCGATGCTGCTGGCTGGTGCGCCGGGAGAAACGCTGACCACGGTAGTCTTTTGGGCTGCATTGGCAACGATTTGGTTATAGCGCTGTTCATCATCGGCGCTCATTTCATGAAGCTGCACATCCTCCAAACGGATATTACGGTTGATGTCACATTTATAACAGATGTTATATTTCGTGCCGCTGCCGGAAAGAAGCTGCAATGTAATGCGGGCGTTTGTCCAAATTGGTTTTCTACCGGGAGTGGCAATTTCAAATGTAATGGGATGCCCACCTTTTAGCGGGATATACGCATTATCCGGGTTTGCTTGAAACACATTCCGCTGAGAATCCGTGATTTTGCCGCAGTCCAAGGCAAGCCTTGCATTGGCGTTTGATTTGAAATTAACGGAGAAGCGTATCAGTATAGCTTTAGCCGTAATCGTAGTTGTCGGAAGCATAATGGAAAACGGGCAAAGACTAAAACTTGCCGTACCTGATCCGGTATTTCTGCTTACCGGAGCAGGCTGCCGTGCAACCGCTGCACTGTATTCTTTAACTATGCCCTTTTGCAAAATGCCGCGACCATAGCCATCGCACCACAAGTCCACGGCTGCTATAGCCACTTCATCTGTCACACCGTAGGTGGCTACGATCATTTTCTTGAATTTCAAACGGAAGGCATCATCAATGGCAGGCGCATTTTTAATGGCAGACACAATGCCCACCCGATAAAGGGCGACCAAAAGTCTGCGCTCATTCGGCTCATTGGGAAAAGCCACGCGCATCTGATCTGCAAACATAGCTTCGCTGTTTATGCACGATGGTTTCTGTTTCAATGCTGTGACAAATTCTTCCGTTTTCATAGCGGTACTCCTGTCTTAAACGTGAGATTCGCTTTATTTCACAACCTGTTGCGTGATGAACCTATCTGCGCGATGGTAGTAATACGGGGTGTTTGCTCAAATCTTCGCCAGAATTGCCTGCTTCTTGCCGTCGGCGCCGGTTTGGACTTTGTCGTAGTTGACCTTTACGCCGTCGTCGAGGTCGATGGGGATACGGGCAAGGGCGATGTGGCCGAGACGTTCGTCGTAGTCTTTGCATTCTTTTAACTGCTTGACGAGCTTTTCCTTGCGCTTGGTGGCTTGGGCGACCTCACGGCTGGCGCCGTTGGCGATGGCATCGTCCATGCGGGCGATCTCGCTCTCGTAGACCTGCTCCATCTTGTACAGGTAGTCGGCGCGGACAAGACCGGAGGTGTCGGCGTTGTAGCGGTGCATATAGATCAACGCCTTGAAGCCGTTCTGCTTGCCGCTGTCGTACAGCCAGTAGATGGGGCGTTTCTGGTAGATTTTGACATGGTCGGCGTAGAAGCCGTTCAGGAAATAGTTGCGGATGACGGCGCGGGGGCTGGTGCCCTTGGTGCCGAGAGCCTTGGCGATGAAAGCAAGGTTATCTTCCAGGGTATCGGTACCGTACACGACTTTTACAAACTCCACAAAGCGGTCAACAATATCATCGGTGAAGTATTCTTCGTCGGTGATGGGCAGCACGTTGTCTGCGTCCGGGATAAAGGTTGTATATTTGCTGTCATCCCACTTACCGCCAGCATAGACAAGGCCGTCCACATCCAGAGAGTAGCGGCCAAACATACAGCCAACCGCATAAGAAAGCAGGCTTTTGATCTCCCGCGTCAGGTCAGCGCGGCGCACGGTAACGTCCTTATCCTCCACTTCGGGGGTCAGTTCATCCTGCAAGCCGTAAATATCAATAAAGATGCGGTTCAGCTCTTCCTCATTGGCTTTGAGCTGGTTAAAGCGCTGGTTGCACTCTGCTTCCCAGGCGGTGAATTTATCAGAAATTAGGGTTCCCATTATCGTTTTCAACTCTTTTCTCTCTTTGCGTCTTCATATCATAAAAATCAATAAAGTATTTTCTTTTTTCAAATCTATTCTCTTCTCTTAGTTTACACTCTATATGATTTTTCAAAGAGTTATCCATTCCGATTCCAAAGTAAACTGCACGAATATATTCCCCCACCTGTTCACATTTCGGTTCTGTTCGCACTCGGTCCTCTTTTTCAATAAACCTCCACTCATGTTCAGGTTCCCATTCTTTGCTTTTTCTTAGATAATAATATGGGTTTATCAGTGGCTTCATATTGTTTTCACAACGGAATCCTGTAAAGGTATATTGGACTGGATACAATTTTCTTAGCAGTTCATCACTTGCATTCGAAAAATCATATGCCACACACATACCATTAAAATTATCAGCATATTTTTTCCACATATAATCACTGTTTTCATCTTCCGAAAAGCTTTTCAGATATATATGTTTTTGCTCATCTTTTACATTTTTTGCACTTTCTTCAGCACTGTAATTCGATCCCCAGTCTCTGTTCCCTTCCCAGTAATCATTCATATGATTTGCTGATACAAGGTATAGTTCACCATTTAAAAGTGCTGAAACGTTAAAATAGTCTGCTGGAGAGTATCGGTACAAAACTGGCAGCTTTTCCTTATTCGCAATCATAAAATTACGGAGATCGTCAACCACCTTGTTTTTCGTTGACCATACCGGAAGCGTGCTTTCTTCCGGGTTAATACATTTATTTAACTCATTATGGAAGATTCTTTTATCTCTTCTATTTTTCACTGCATTCTTGCCTCCTTATACTAGCGGATGGTGCTTAAAGTCCCACGAGGTCTCGAAGGAGTCCCAATCTTTTCTGCAAAGCTCAACATTGGAATTTGCAATACTTTCAACATCTTGCATATAAGCGTCATCAAAAATAATTGGTGTATTCTTTACATCTTTAACTTGAAGCGTAATCGTTGGATTCAACAACTTAAAATACTCAACCGCGACTTTAGTATTAAAAAATGCTAAACAATACGACCTATGTTGCACGTCAACAATGCACGGACCCTTTTTATCAAAAATGGCAATAGCTGGCAAATATCTAAACGAATTCGTCCCACTTGTAAGTTCCGTATACGTAATTCCCTCTCTAAATCTGTACGGTTTTCCCAAAAGGTTCGATGTTGGATTATTCTTATAAAATTCACGAGCTGAATCAGACCAGTCAACAACAAGTTCGATGTTCCCATACCATTTTCTGTAAGTTCCACCCTTGATATAGACTGCCCAGTGTGTATTTGTGCCAACCTCAGTGTTTACAACTTCCCAAATGTATCGCAAATATTTTTCATTATTTGCTGTAATATTCTGTGACCCTGTATATTTACTAATTGAGTCAATGCTAATTCCGCGCAAAAATGTTCCTATAAAGTTTTCACTTACCCAATACGCCACCGGGCTGCCCGGAATTTTGGAGAAGTTTTCCTGCGTTGCCGTTTTCCAGCGTTCATTTTTTGTTGGGAAAACAAACGGAACGCCTTCTTCGTCACATTCGTAATAAACCGTATATTCATATTGTGCGGCATAGTTGCGAATATGACCTTTTTTCATAACAACCGCCGCTGTGCCAAAATTGATACCAAGGCTTGTACCGCCTTTGCCCAAATACGGCATGTGTACCATGTTGACAATTGTTTTATTCAGATTGACTTTGTCGCGCAGTTTTTCAAAGCTGGATAGGAACATCCAGCTTTCCATCGTAATCAACGAAGTAAAACGGTTTTCTTTTACAAATGCGTCTGCACGTTCCATAAAGCAAGCAAACAAATCGCTCTTGCTGTCGGGGTAAACCTTTTTCACATAGTCGGACAAACGAGCGTTCATGCCGCTGCCGCCCATATACGGCGGGTTCGTCACAACCACATCGTACTTCTGCACCAGCATCCGGGCTTGGTCGATCAGCGGGTACATCACATCCAAAAGCTGATAGGTCAGCCCCTGCACGCCAAGGCTGCCGTACCCGGCCATTCTGTCAGCCTCCTGCAAGCGGGCTTCCAGTTTGTCCAGCTCTTCCAGCGTGACTTTCGGCTGCAAAATGCTGCCGTACTCCTTGGCGTTCCGGAAGGTATCCCACAGCGTCCGGGCCGTGGGTTCCTCCGGGCCGCAGTAGCCAAATGCCGTCTGGGACAGTTCTCCGCTCTCCTGTATCGCATAAACGTGCGGGTTCAGATGGCGGCGCAAAAAGCGGCTGTCGTACTGGCAGCCCTTCATCATCACGACAAAATAGGCCATCTGCGCGGCGCGGTCGTCAATGTCCAGACCGTAGAGGTTATGCTCCACAATGCTGGCGGCGGCGTCACGGTCGGTATAGCCCGCGCTGCGGTAAATCTGCATCAGCACATCAAACAGATACGCCAGAATATGCCCGCTGCCCATGCAGGGGTCGATGCACTTTATATCCTCCGGCGTCAGGGCGGCGTACCCCTTGCGCAGCTCGGCCAGCTGCTGCGCTACCTGCGGCTCCTGCGGGGCTTCGTCCAGATAATACTTCCACTCGGATTTGTCAAAATCCGGGTGTCCCTCGCTCCACAAACGGCCAAGGCTATTTTCGACCATGTACCGCACGATCCAGTCCGGTGTAAACAGCTGGGTGGCGGCGGGGATGTTCTCGGCGCTAATCTTGATGTTCTTTTTGAGGTTGGCGAACACCTGCTCTTTCGGCTCGGTGTTGTAATACTGGTACAGCCAGCCCACGATCTGCACAGCCCCGCCTTTATTATCTTCTTCGAGCCAGTCGGATTCCGGGATGTCGTTTACCAGATGGCAGACCACGCCGTCCTTATCCGTGAAGGAGAGCGCCAGCAGCAGCGGCATATAGTCGTCCACCTGCTCAAACAGGCGGGGCAGGCAGTCGCCGAGCGCGGCGCACTGCTTTAAGAACAACAGCCGGAACGCCTCGTCCAGCTGGTTATCGTTTTTAAGCTGGGCAATCTGCTGCTGCTCTGCCGGGGTGTAGTCCAGCACTGCGTCAAACGGGCTGGTGACGATCTGCGGCTCGGCGCGTCCGTCCGCGCTGGACAAAACCCGCGTGCGGCTGGGCAGCAGGTCGTTGACCTCCATATACCGCACCGCAATCAGCCGGTTGAACCATGTGTAGGCAACCTTATCCACCACAGTCTGGTACGCCGCCGTGTAGCTGCCCTGCTTGGCGGTCTCCTTATTCAGCTCCGCCACAAAGCGCTGCCGCTGGGCGACGGCGTCACCCTCGATGCGGTAGGGCTGCGGCAGACCAACGTCAAAGAACTGCACGGTTTCATTGGACTGTGGCAGCGGCTCGGCAACAGTGGTTTCCGTCACGCCAACCAGCCCGGCGCGGTATTTGGTATCGGCAATCAGCTTATTGCGCGCCCAGATAGCAAACTTTTTGATTGCGGGTTTGTCCATAGTATACATCTCCTATGTTTTAGGATGGGTTTTGTGGGGTAGCTAGTTCCAAGTTTGCCCCAAGTCGGTTCCAAGTTGCACAAAAAACAGACGCAGGTTCGTTCTAAATCGGTTTCAATCCAATTGCAACTAAGACGCAAGTTGGACGCAAGTTGGACGCAAGTTGGACGCAAGTTCAAAATAGGTCATAAGATTTCTCCTTAGTTTAGAACTCCACGTTCACAATCGTGTCGGGGTCAAGCTCGGATTCAAGGCGGCGGCGCAGGGCAGCGAGGTAGGCGTCAATGTCGGCGTCGCTCTCGATGCGCCAGCTGGTGGTCTGGGTCAGGGATTTGATGGCGAGGTTCTTGCGGCGCTTGGGCTGCGGTTTGGGCGGCTGCGGGATGACAGGGTCATCACCACCAGTCGGCGGGGTCGGGGGCGTCGGCGGAGTAAGTTTCTCATCCCGCTTATCCATCTCGTTCAGCAGGCGGATGCGCACGGCATCGGCTTGGTCTGCATAGCTGCGCAGGATGGTGACATTATTGCAGGTTTCCGCCTTTTTCTTCAGCTCGTCAAACTGCGCGGCGTAGGCGTTGCCGTACTGCGCCTTGTAGGGCTTTTCGTCCAGCACTTCCAGCACGCGGGCGCGGTCCGCTGCAATTGTGGAAAGCACCGGCTTGGTGGCTGCTTCCAGCACTTCAACATAGGCTTCGTTGTACTGGTCCAACAGGGCAGGCAGCTTCTGAATTTGCTGGTACGGCTTGGCAGCGCGGAGGATGGCGTAAATCTCTTTGACCGTGTTTTCGACTTTGTCGTTGACGATAAAGCTCTTGCTATCCTCATAAATGCGCATCAGATCCAGCGCTTTATCAAAGATTTCTTTCTGCACACCGGCAAAGAACGCCTTGACAGGGTCGTAATCCTCGGCAAAATCGAGGAAGTCGTCCTGCCGCTGGTACATCTGCTTGTAGAACTCCATCGGGTCGTTCCACTGTGCCACGGGGCGCAGCAGTGCAAGGCCGCTGTCGATGACTGCCTTGCCGGGGTAGGGCTTGACGTAATCGTACTGCTTGCGGTTGGCCAGCGTGGCGGCAAGGTCGGCGCAGGCTTTGCGACAGGCGCGCATCAGGCCGTCCTCGTCCTCGGTGGGGGCGTTGTTGCCGAACAGTTCACGCATGATTTCGCGCACCATGCGCACCCATTCGGGCTTCGGGTGTTCCTTGCGGCTCGTCAACAGCTTGTCGAGGAACTCGCGCTTGGTGATATAGCGGGCGATCTCGTCGCCGTTGGCGGCACTCAGGGTCAGCACTGCGCCGTTCAGCGTCAGGCTGATCTGCCCCTTTTTGAACAGGTGGGCGACGATCCACTCCACGTCATCATCCACAAAGCCGTAGGGTGCTTTGGTGAAGCGGTCTTTCAGCGACTTCATGGAGGTGTTGGCGTGCAGGGCGGAGTTGTTGTCAATGTAGGCCAGCACATCGTCCTGCGCGGGGGCGTTCGGCTCGGCGGAGGTGACGGCGTTCAGGCTCATCTGGTGATTGGGGCGGAACTCCTTGACGACATCGTCCTCATTAAAGGCGGTATCGATGTAGGTCAGCTTGTGGTAGACCGTGTCCACAAGGCGGGCGAGGGCTTCGCCGATGCGCCCCTGCACGTCCTTGGCGGACAGCTGGGCAATATCGCCGTTGACGTAGATTGTGGCGGATTTCAGCGCATCGACCAAGTAGATTTTGGCGTTGCTCAGGCGGGTGCGCATCTCCTTGGTCTTATTCTCGCAGATGGCCTCGTAGCGCTCGATTTGGGAAGCCGCGTTGGTGCGCAGATACTTCTCGATCTTCATTGCCTGACTGATCTCGTTGAGGAACTCGCGGTCATCGGGCAAGACAACGAGCACTTCCCTGCCCTGCCCGGACATCAGGCGCAGGCGCTGCTCATCGGTGCCATCGCTGTAATAGGGGGTCAGCACGCGGACGCCGATGTCATAATTCTGGTTGACCTTGAACGGCTGGTCGTCCACCTGCTGGTTGTAACTGAACGTATAGCGGCCATTGAACTTGGGGTATTTGTATTTGGATTCGGTCAGGATCTGGGTGTAGATCATGTCCGCCGTGCGGTGGATGATGTCGGTCATTTCCACGTTCTGGCGGTTGATGTCGCGGCCAATTTCCTGCTCTTCCTCGGTCAGGAATACGTAGACATCACCGTTTTTCTGCACAAGCGTTTCGTGGATCAGCACGTCCAGCGCGTCCTGCACCTTCTGGGTCAGGGCAAGGCGATCCTCGTCCATGTCGGAGATGAGCAGCGTCGTCAGGTTGGTGACGGTGGCTTTCTGGAACTCCTTGACATATTTGACGAGGAACAGGGCTTTCAGCACGCTGACGGCAAAGCAGTCATCGCCGCCGTCCGGGTTGATGTTCTTGTTGTCCAGCGCCTGCATGATGACGCGGCGGTGGGCGGCATCGAGGAATTCATCCAGCGCGTCATAGAACAGGCTGAACGGTACAAGTGCGCCGTCAGACTTGTTTTGCAGCGCTTCGGCGGACTCCTTGAACAGCGCCAGCATCGAGCGCTCGCCCTCAGACAGATGCTTGCCGGACGCGCCGTACTGGCGGATGGAGGTCAGCACGCTGCCCAGCAGCTTGAACTGGTAGGGGATGAACGGGTAGACATCCACGAAGTCGCGGGTGTCATCGTAGAGCTTCATCTCCGGCAGATCTTCAAATTTCAGCTTGTTCTTCAGGGGCGTGGCTTTCTGCTCATACAGCACACGCAGGGTCTGGTCGGCGGTGTCGGTCTTGGCAAGGATACGCTTTTTGATGACCTCGTCCACGTTGGCGCTGGACAGCGACAGGCGGGTGTCGAACCGCCCCTGAATCTTGGAGAAGTCGTTGCCCTTGACCTGTGTGATGGAATCCACATCCTGCTGGCTGGTGACGATGACCCACGCCTTGCCCTTGCACTCCTTGCCCAGTTCCTCGCGGATGGTTTGCAGGTTGAGCATCAGGCGGGAATCGTCGCCAATGTACTGGCCGACCTCGTCCACGAGGAAACAGACGTGATGATTGTGACCCTTTTTTTCGATGTACTCGCGCACCATGCGGGCGAAGTTTTCGATGCTGATCTGGTAAGGCTCGGCGGCCTTTTCGCACCAGTTGCGGGCGGCGGGTTCGCTCATGTAGTCCATATCCACCAGAACATCCACGATGTCATCTTGGATGAAATCGAACTTGCGGCGGGAATCCTCCCAGCTTTTGCCGGTGGCGGCGGCGAACTCCTGCTTGAACTCATTGTAGCGGCCATCCTCGGACAGTTGGCGTTCGAGGTCGGCCACATAGGGCATCGAGCCGTAGAAGCCCTGCATCTCGTTGAACACCTTTAGGAAAACCGTAACGATAGCGTCCTTGGACTGCTTGCCAGTCTGCTCGCTCTTGGAGTCGATGTTGAACAGGACAACGTCAGTGGGAGTGTCGGCAGCCAGCTTCATGTCTGCCAGCACCATGGCATCCTCAATCTTATGATCGTCAATGAAATAGTCCACGGCGCGCTTGCCACCGATGAGCTTTTGCCCGTCCAACAGGTAGGAGAGGATTTTCAGGAAGTGCGATTTACCACTGCCGAAGAAGCCGGAGATCCAGACGCCGGTTTTGGTGGTCTCGCCCACGATGCCCTTTTTGTAGTTGTCGAAGAATTCGCGGAAGTGCTTGGACAGTTCGCGGGTGACAACGTATTCTTCCAGTTCCTGCTTGGCGTTGCTGTCCTCGCCTTCGCCGACAACGATAACGCCCTTGATGTCACGGTCAATAGGCTTTTTGAACATATCTTTGATTAACACGGGAACTTCCTCCTTACGGTTTTACAAGTCGAAACGCGCGGTAGTAGTTGTCATCTTTCAGTTCATCAAATAGGATCAGGGATTGTTCATCATACGTGCCGGGGAAGAACAGCACCACCGGCACGCGGCCAAAGGATTGGCTGAGATTGTTCAGTACCTTGTGGGAGCGCAGCAGCGGGTAGCACTTGCCGATACCGGTCAGGAACACGATGGCGTTTTCCGGGGTGTTTTCCTCGATATGGCGGACGATCAGGCTGTCGTCATCGTTGACGCAGAGCAGGTTGCCCACGGCTTTGACGATGCGGTCAATGCCGCGGCGATCCTCAAAACGGTAGCACTGGTCGAGGAAGCCTTCTTTCTCCAGCGTGTCGATGATGTAGTCGTATAAATCAAAGACGACGAGTTTGAAATCGTCGTTGCCTGTGGCATTCTTTTGCTGCATCCGTTCGATGCGGGCGCGGACTTCCAGCTCTTTTTCGGGTGGGTAGTCGAACACCCAGTAGTTGACCTCGTTAGCGCGGCCACGGTTCTTACGGAAAATCGGTTTGCGAATTTCCAGCTCCATGGCATCGAGGCGTTCTTCAAATGTCATATCAGTTTTCCCCCGTCAGCGCGGCATACATAGGCTGCAAGCCGTTGTCTTTCATCCAGTATTCCAGTTCACGGTCAATGATGGGCTTGGCGTAGCGGCGCTCGGTTTTGCCGTGGTCGGTGAGCCCGGCTTCATACAGCAGATTTTTGTAATAGCTGCCAAGGCGCTTGAGCGTGTAGTCCGTCCACTCGGCCACTTTTTCATCCTGTGACTGCTTATCCTTGAAGAAAAGGCGGACGTCGGCATCCGAAAAAGCGTTGACACCAAGCTGGACTTTCTCGCGGATGACCTCATAGCAGAAATCGAAAAAGAGCGTATCGTTGCCCATGCAACCCAGCAGACAAAACAGCTTTTGCGTGGCCGGGTCGCCAAAGACGAACATCGGCAGGAAACTGTCCGGCAGCGTTTGCATCCGGGCTTCCACCGTGTTGCAGGTCATCTCGGCGCGGGCCGGCGAAGCGGCAGAAAAGAGGTTTTCCTCACGACTGCGGGTGCGGAGTCCCTCCCACGTTACGCCCTGATCGCGCAGGATGGCGGCTTTTTTGAATTCCAAAAACCAGAACGGGTGCTTGACGCCACCTGCACTGTATTCTTTACGCACCATGGGTGGTCTCTCCTTTGTCATCCGGGATGATTTCCATAATGTCACCCACATCAGCGTCAAGTGCAAAGCAGATGCGCGCCAGCACATCTGTGGTAACATTATCGCCGTGGGTGAGCTTATTCATTGTATAGTGGCTGACCTGTGCAGCCTTTTCCAAATCGCGCTTTTTCATGTCGTGATCAATCAACAGTTTCCATAGTTTTTTATAACTCACAGCCATAGATTGGTCCTCCCTGTTGTGCAAGCTAGTATTGTACCAAGTATACCACATTTTTTCTGGGAATTAAACACAAATGTTTTCTTTCGCTAACATTATGTTTGGGTTATTTCAGGTGTTCTCTTCATGAGTTTCATCCACAGGTCAACAAGCATATCGACTATACGTTGATTCTCTTTGCGGTTCAAAATCGTTGCTTTCTCTTTCGTCAATCTGCACAACAAGCCAATGAATATTTCTACGTGTTGAACACTGTTAAACAATCGCTTTGATTCATGTAAAAATTCATTTCCGTACTTTTATTCTACATCTAAGCCTATACCATAATTGGTACTTCTTCAGCTTTCAATGAAAATTCATCAGCTTGTCTAAATATGATTCGGTGTAATCGTGCATTATGAACATCTTCTTTACAAATAATAAACGGCGGGGGAGAATATGTCTCCCTCGCCGAAATTTTCCTTCGGAAATTGCTGCGGTTTTGTCTGTCAAGACTGGCGATAGGCTCTCAAAACCGTACCGCCAGTGGTGAAAATTCACGCTGCAACAAAAAAGCGCATCCTGCTTTTCGGCAGGATGCGCGCAAAATCGCTTGTGGA
>ENA-UEQP01001199-UEQP01001199.1-human-gut-metagenome-genome-assembly--contig:-NODE-1199-length-25056-cov-5.276993_pt1 | contig 25056 bp, 20 predicted proteins | sample MGYA00242951_ERZ507951 | MGnify/ENA primary metagenome ERZ507951 (study PRJEB26167, sample SAMN06115539) | human gut metagenome | host: Homo sapiens | place: China:Shanxi | collected 2015-11-18...
TAAAGTTTTTTGCGGAGTGAGGAGTTCCGCCGGTCAGTGAAGGAAAGCCTTAACGGACCGGTCCAGGCGAACCGGTCGGACAGCACAAAACCCGGAATCGGAATAGAAAGAAAAAATATACCTGCCATAAAATTAAAGAAAGGGAGAATTGAAGGTTACTCTTCTTTTCTCCCTTTTTCAGATTATAGGACGTTTTAATTATACACTCAGCTTTTAGAACTGTAACAGCATTGCTCCGCAGGAGTAGCCCCCGCCGAAAACGGTAAGGCCGACCAGGTCTCCGGGTTTCACTTTATGCAGGTTTTCGGAGAGAGAGATGGCACAGCTCGGGCTGCCGGTGTTACCTCGTTGTTCGATATTCATCAGAAAACGTTCCTCCGGGATATCGGTTTGCCTGGCTATCGTTTTGATAATGCGCTGGTTGGCCTGATGCGAAGAAATCCAATTCAAATCCTGGACAGTCTTACCATAACTTTGGGTTACCTTTTCTAAAGCTTCGACCATATAATGACAGGCATTGATAAATACATCGCGTCCTTCAGGCATTCCGATGCCACCGTTCTGTGGGCGGAGATACACCGCTTCGGCTGCTTTGCCGATGTGTCCCAGACCTTGGGTATAGATATCGATAATTCGGGGATCATGCCCGCTATAATTCCCGGCAGAGACAAAAAACGCTACAGCACCGTCTCCCCATAGGTGGCCGCTTTGCGGATCGTTTTCGTTGGCATAAGCTGTGTTGTGTTCTGCTCCGATGATCAGGGCTTTGGTCGCTTTCCCCAGAGCAAAATAGCCTTGTGCAATTTCCATCGCATTGATAAAAGAAGAACAGGCTGAGGAAACACTCACACATTTGGCGTGCTCGATGTGATAACGGCGTTGCACCATATGGGCCGGGGTAGCAACGGTATCGTAGGGGGAATAGGTTGCTGCGATGATTAAATCGATTTCCTCCATGGGATAAGGCAAATCGGTAGTGGCAAGATCCACTGCTTTTATCCCCATCGTATTGGTGTTTTCATTTGCAGCTGCTTTACTGCGGTTTTTGATACCGGTCCGGGAATAAATCCATTCGTCGTCCAGACCGTTTACTTCCTTGAAGTAAGAATTAGGAACCACAGAGTCCGGTAAATAGTGGGAAATTTTGTTGATAAACAATTCCATAGATTTAGCATTATGTTTCTGTTAGCTGTGATTTTGACATCAAACCTTCGTGCTAACAAGAAGTATGCCATATCCTCAGCCTTTGTTTAATATTCCATTAAATAGTAAGTCGACATATTCACGCAGCGACTGATAATTCCTTTTCCGGTGCCCGATGATAATAAAGGGTTGCTCCAGACTTTTGAACATAATCAGCAGCGTTTTTGCGAATGAGGAAGGATTATTGATATTGAAGAGGCCTTGCTCTTTACCGTTCTGCAAGATACGGGTTAGCAATTGCCGTTCTTTCATATCGATACCCTTACGCAACTGTTCAACTCGCAAATTGTTGAAAATAAAATCATAACGGATGTATTTGTTCTGACGGACCAGATTGTCGATCACATTGAACCGCGCTAAAATATATAATTTTAATTTGCGGTCGGGAGGAAGTGCAGAGTCTGCGGCCTTCTGCAATTTCTCATTAATGTCTTTGACATGATCCTCGACTACATAGTGATAAATCTCTTCTTTACTCTTAAAATGCATATATAAAGTCCGCCGACTCATGTTTGCTGCCTGAGCAATATCATTCATCGTTGCTTTATAAACGCTCATTTCTGAGAAAAGAGACTTGGCAACATGTATGATTTTATTCTTTGTCTTACTTAATTTTGTTCTCATAAATCTTGCGGTTGTGACTTTAAATTGCACAAAACACAAAATTTTGTGCAATTATAGCTATTTTCTATGACATTTATGGGCAAAGATAGTTTTTTTAACGGAAGAAAATGAGGTTTTGAGGATTGTTAAGTGTTCCAACGATTGCATAACCCCGGTATTTTATGTTTTATCCCTCTCCGATTCGTGTAAAAGGATGACAAATGTCATGTTTTATTGTTGAAGCGGGTGGTATCTTTGCGCGCGAATTGGGAGAGGTGGTGGAGGTGGCGATCGTTTTTTACAGCGTGTAATTTAATTGTCTGATTATGAATGTTACAAAAGTTTCCTTCTACAAGGAAAAAATTTTTTCGGCCCGGTGGTTTCAAACTTGGGGAACTCTTTTATTGGGATCTATGGTGATAGCGACCGGTTACACTTTTTTCATGACTCCCTACCAGATCGTTCCGGGAGGAATTTATGGTATTTCTACCATTTTGAACTGGAAACTGGGATTCCCGATCGGTATGGCGGCATTGTGTTTTAACCTGCCGTTGAGTTTGATCGGTTTTAAAATATTAGGCCGTGATTTCGGTTTGAGGACTTTTATCTGCTTTTGGTTGGTAGCTTTGTTTGCCGACGGTTTTCCGTGGGCTCTGGAACATTGGTGTGGCTATACGGCAGAATTTGCACATGATCCCCTGCAATTGGTCAAAGGAGGTATCGACAATCCCGATGCAACGAAGGAAGGGGTATTGTTGGCCAGTATCTTCGGAGGTGTGGTTATCGGAGTCGGAGCCGGATTGATTTTCAAGACCCGTTCTTCGAGTGCCGGTACGGATGTTTTGGCTGCCGTATTACATAAATTGACCCGCAGGCCTTTGGGGATGATGCAGATGACTGTCGACCTGATTATCGTGGTATTGGGTTTTGTGGCTTTCCCGGATTGGAAAACTCCGTTTTATTCCCTGATCACTATTTTTATTATGGGGAAAGTAATCGATATTGTCATCGGTGGGTATTCCAGCGATAAAACTTTTTTCATCATATCCGAAAAAACAGAAGAATTACGTCGGTTTATACTTTCGGAATTACACCGGGGCGGCTCTATCGTACCGGTCAACGGGATGTGGAACCGTTCGGAGAAAGAAATGATTATGACGGTCGTCAACCGTAAAGAGGTGACTACTTTGCAACGGGCCATCCAGCATATCGATCCTCATGCTTTTACCATGATCCTGAATGCTCAGGAGATTATGGGGCAAGGATTTAAACGGATGGATTGGGACGATAACAAGTAAATACCTGAGTTGCACGGTCGAAAATGCCCTGGAGCCAGGCGATAGTCATGCCGTAGTTGCTGACCGGAATCCGGGCATCGATGGCCGGTTGCAGACGGTGGCGCAATTGGGTGGCTGTGATCATACAGCCTCCGCATTGAATGATCAGGGCATAATCCGTTATCGGACGTTCGATCCGGTCTAAGCCGGCGATATGGTCGAATTCCAGCTGCTTTCCGGTATACTTGCGAAGAAGGGCGGGGATTTTGACCCGGCCGATATCTTCACAGGAAACATGATGGGAACAGGATTCGAGCAGAAGAATCCGGTCGCCGTCTTTCAGTTCCGGGATGCGGGAGGTCCCGGCCAGATATCGGTCGAAATTGCCTTTATGGTGTGCCAGAATAATGCTGAAACTGGTGAAAGGAATATCCTGGGGAATCCAAGGGGCTATTTTGCCGAATACCTGACTATCTGTGATTACCAGGTCCGGTCGTAACGAATTCCGCTGAAAATAAGTCGTGATTTCTTCGGGTTGGACGACAATACCGATACCATGCCGGTCCAATATCTCTCTTAACATTTGTACCTGAGGCAAGATCATCCGGCCTGTCGGAGCTTCCGAATCGATGGGGGTGACCAGCATAACCACTTGGCCGGGACAAACCAGATCCCCTAACAGAGAGGAAGAATTTTGCCGGTTTACCAAAGTGCCGATTTTTTGAATCAGCATTTCTCTTTTAGCCTGGCAAGTGGAGAAACCGATAACCGGGGTACCGTATTTTTGCAAGAGTTTTTCCCGAAGTTGCTCCTGTAAAGGTTCCAGGTCCGATTTATTGTGTACGATCAAAAAAGGAAGTTTTAACTTTTGAAATTCTTCGGTCAGTATTTCTTCGAAATGACCGAATCGGTTGCCGGTGATCACCAGTAAGGCTGCATCGGCTTGCCGGATGGTTTCGAACGTTTTTTTTACCCTTAATTCCCCGAGTTCACCTTCGTCATCCGTTCCGGCAGTGTCGATTAAAACGACCGATGCAACTCCCGGGATTTCATAACTTTTCTTTACCGGGTCTGTTGTCGTGCCGGCAATGGGGGAGACAACGGCTTTGTCCTGTTGTAAAATCGTGTTGACGATAGAACTTTTTCCGGTATTTCTCCGGCCGGTGATGACGAGATGAAATTTATCCATGAATCGGGGTTATTTATACATGCTGACTTCTTCTGCTGTGATTGTCGGGCTTCCGAGAATAATCAAACGTTCGACGACGTTGCGGAGTTCACGGATATTTCCGGTCCATTCGTAACTTTTCAGCGCTTGTAAAGCTTCCGGTGTAATATTTTTTTGTGCTATCCCCATTTCGTTGCAAATGGTTTCCAGAAAATAGGTCACTAACTCGTCGATATCTTCCGGACGGTCTTTCAAAGGGGGAACTTCGATAATTATAACACTCAGACGGTGGTATAAATCTTCCCGAAACCGTCCTTTGGCAATCTCTTCTTTCAGATTTTTATTGGTTGCTGCGATGACCCGCACATCTATCTGAATATCCGTGTCGCTTCCGATCCGGCTGATTTTATTTTCCTGTAAGGCCCGGAGTACTTTAGCCTGTGCTTCCAGGCTCATATCCCCGATTTCGTCGAGGAATAAAGTCCCTCCCGAGGCTAGTTCGAATTTCCCTTTCTTCTGTTTGATCGCCGAAGTGAACGATCCTTTTTCGTGTCCGAACAGTTCGCTTTCGATCAGCTCCGAAGGAATAGCTGCACAGTTGACTTCTATAAAAGCTCTGTCGTTACGGTGACTTTTTTCGTGCAACTGGTGGGCTACCAATTCTTTACCACAACCGTTCGGTCCAGTGATGAGTACCCGGGCATCGGAAACCGCCACTTTATCGATCATGATACGGATATGATTCAATGCATCCGAATGGCCGATCATCTCGTATTTCTTACTGACTTTGGTTTTTAGCTTTTGGGTCTCCTCGATAAGCTGGTTTTTGTCCGTTGCGTTTTTGATCGTAATCAGAATCCGGTTCAGGTCCAGCGGTTTCTCGATGAAATCGTAAGCTCCTTTTTTGATGGCTTCGATAGCTGTATCTATGGTGCCGTGTCCCGATATCATGATGACCGGCACATCGGAAGTAAATTCTTTGATTCGTTCCAGTACCTCGATTCCTTCCATTTTAGGCATTTTGATATCACAGAACACCACCTCCGGTTTTTCAGTTTTCACCGACACCAATCCCTCCATGCCGTTTTCAGCTAATACGACTTCGTGTCCTTCGAAAGAGAGAATGTCTTTCATCGAATTACGGATGCTACGTTCGTCGTCGATTACAAGTATTTTTGCCATGGTCATTTTTTTTACACGGATAGCAAAATTAGGAATAATTTCGAAATCCTCAAATTTCCGAATCTTCAAATGTTTTCATAGCTTTGTAGCTAGGATGATTGTCAAATTATTTGGAATACGCTTATGAGATATATTTTATCTGTTCTGATTGTTTTTTGTTTGATTTGTCCCGATACGCTGGGACAGCGTAAAAAAGTAGGAGTCGTGCTGAGTGGTGGGGGGGCGAAAGGAGTTGCTCATATCGGTGTGCTGAAAGTGCTCGAGGAAGCGGGGATTCCGATCGATTATATTTCCGGGACGAGTATGGGGGCTATTGTCGGAGGGTTGTATGCCGTCGGATATAATGCCAAGGCGCTGGATAGTTTGGTCAGGATGCAGAACTGGCCTTTCTTGCTGAGCGATAAGGTATATCGTTTCAACCAGCCTTTTACCGAGAAAGAATCCAATGAGAAATACCTCATTTCCCTTTCTTTTTCCCAGGAAAAAGGTTTTTCGGTACCGGCAGGTTTCGTGAGCGGACAGAATATTTATAACCTGTTTTCCGAATTGACCATCGGTTTTCACGATTCGATTCCGTTCCGGGATTTACCGATTCCGTTCGCTTGTGTGTCGGCCAATATGATCGATGGGAAAGAAGTGGTGATGGACAAGGGGATACTGCCTTTGGCGATGCGGGCGAGTATGGCTATCCCGGGAGTCTTCGCTCCCGTAACTATCGATAGTATGGTATTGGTAGACGGAGGTATCTCGAATAACTTTCCCGTGGATGTGGCTAAAAATATGGGAGCCGAAATTACCATCGGGGTGGATCTCAGCACAGGGTTGAAAGATGAGAAAGGACTGGATAATATCATGGGGACGGCTTTTATGGGCATGAAGAGTTATGAGAATAATAAAGCGATGGTGGATTTGTATATGAATCCGGATCTGAAAGGATTTACTGCGGCCAGTTTTACTGCGGAGGCTATCGATACGATGATTCAAAGAGGAGAACGGGTAGCCCGGGCCAATTGGGATAAAATTATGGCTTTGAAGAAACAGATCGGTCTTGAACCGGACGAAGATGCTGCTCCCCATCTCGAAAACAGGTTTTTGGAAACAGACACTCTTATTATAGGAAAAATTTCTATCGAAGGAGTGAAGGAAAAAGATGAAAAATGGATACAACGGCAAATCGGGATCAAAGAATTTTCTGTCATCACCATGGATGATTTACACAAAGCGATTTCTTTTTTATACGGTACCGGGGCTTTTGCCAATGTAAACTATGCCCTCAACGGGGATCAGATTTATGACCTGACGCTACGGCTGAAAGAAAAACCGGCCAGTTCACTGAATCTGGGATTCCGTTTCGACTCGGAAGAAATGGCTTCGATCCTGTTGAATACAACCCTTAGCCATAGGGCGTTGAGGGGGTCCAGACTGTCGATTACCGGACGTTTGAATAAAAACCCTTACGTATTGGTGGATTATTCTTTCGGCAGTAATATGCTGAGAAAATTGGGCGTATCCTATATGTTCAAATACAACGATATCAATCTGTACGATAAAAAAGACAAAGTCGATAATATTACTTTCTCTTATCATCGCGGAGACCTGAATTTATCGGATATTTATTTCCGGAATTTCAAATTTCAATTGGGGTTACGGTATGAATATTTCAATTATAAATCCGTCCTGTACAATACCGATTATATAGCGGAAAATCTGAAGTCACAAGGATTTGCCAGCTACTATGCTTTAGCTCATTTCGATACTTACGATAAGAAATATTTTCCGGACAAGGGGATGAGTTTCCGGGCTGATTATTCACTTTACACCGATAATATGGTCAATTATGACGGGCATGCTCCTTTTTCGGCCTTATCGGCCGATTTCGAACCGACCGTCCGGCTGACCCGTAGGGTATATCTTTTGCCGGCTTTGTACGGAAGGGTATTGATCGGACGCGATATAGCCATTCCTTATCTGAATTATGTCGGTGGAGAAGTAGCCGGAAGGTATATGAATCAGCAATTGCCTTTTTACGGTATCCATAATCTGCAGGTGTTCGATAATTCGGTGGTCGTGGGGCGTTTACAGTTGAGATATCGCTTGGGAATGAGGCATTACATCACTTTAACCGGGAATTATGCCAAACAGTCGGAAAGCTTTTTCGATATTCTGAAAGGAGACGATGTTTGGGGTGGAGGTGCCGGTTATGCTTATAATTCCATTATCGGACCGATCAGTGTCACCTTCGATATGTCCAATTGGGACCAGAAATTAGGGGTGTATTTCAATCTCGGCTATTATTTTTAAATTGGAGTAATTGTAATAAAAACGGAAATAAATGGGAAAATATTGGATTTGCATCTGTTTGGCCTGGGGGTTAGGGATCGGAGGTTGTACACCGGTACAGCAATATCGGTATACCGAAGGAAAGATTTACGGTACATTTTATCATATATCCTATGCTTCTGACGAGGATTTGAAAGAGGAAATCCTCCGGCAAATGGAGTCGGTAAACGCTTCTCTTTCCATGTTTAATCCCGAATCGGTTATTGCCCGTCTGAACCGCAACGAGACGGATAGTACAGATGCCCTGTTTCAGAAAATGTATGCGATGGCTTTGCAAGTAAACCGGAAAACCGAAGGAGCTTTCGATATTACGGTCGGACCTTTGGTCAATGCCTGGGGATTCGGTTTTAAACAAAATTCTTTCCCGGATTCTGCCCGTATAGATACATTACGGCAATTTGTAGGTATGGATTTACTGACTTTGACGGAGGGGAAATTGCAGAAAAAATACCCGGAAATTACGCTGGATGCCAGTTCTATTGCTAAAGGACTTGGAGTAGATTTGGTGGCCGAATACTTCGAGCGTAAAGGCTTGAACGATTATATGGTAGAGATCGGAGGAGAGGTCAGGGCCAAAGGACAAAGCAGTAAAAAACGGCCCTGGCGGATAGGAATCGACCGTCCCGAGGAAGATGTGACCGCTCGGAACCGCCGGTTACAAATGATTGCCGGACTGAGTCAGGGGGCTTTGGCTACTTCGGGCAACTACCGGAATTTTTATGTGCACGACGGTAAAAAGTATGCCCATACGATAAATCCCAAGACAGGTTATCCTGTTCAGACCGAAGTGCTCAGTGCATCGGTTTATGCTCCTACCTGTATGGAAGCCGATGCTTATGCCACTGCTTTTATGGTATTGGGATTGCAAAAAGCCCGGCAGATTGTTTTGGCCGATCCTGAACTGGAAGGCGCTTTTATTTATCTGGAAGAAGGAAAAATGAAAAACTGGATTTCACCTGGCTTTGAAAAATTGATTGTAGAAAAATAGAGAGGAGTGAGGGAAAATGATGAAGAGAATCGTATTTATACTCATCATTTGTTTTTGGGTTGGAAGGGTACTGGCTATAGACCATAGGATTCCGGCAGTACAAGATTCTGTGCGCCTGGATACCGTTAAGAAAAGTTTACAGGCACAGTCTTTACAACATCTTTTGGAGCGGGATTCCTTGCCACTGATGACCTTACCGGTTGATGCACAGATGAAGATGTCTCCGGTGTATTTACCGGATAGTCTGATCCGGGATACCCTGCGGTATGAATATACCAAAATTAAAGACTTTGCCTATAAGGCGAAATGGACGAAAGAACTTTATAAAATGGTCTTCGTCAATCCCCATCGTGGATATCTGAATGTCATGCGTACGCAGAACAGTGAGGAACGATTTAAAGCTTATTCCGGGAAAGTGATTCATGATATTTCTATTGTTGTTCTGCCTCCTTATGGGACTAGTGTTTACGATACCACTTACTTCGAGGAAGATATGGGATGGCTGAAAAACTTAGCCAACAAAACCCATATGAAAACGGCCGAAAAAGTAATCCGCAGGCAGTTGACGATAAAACCCGGCATGTTATTGGTACCTTTTGAGTTGGTGCAAAATGAAATTTTGTTGAGAAGATTGGATTATATCGATGATGCGAATATGATCGTTACGGAAGATCCGGACAACCCTGCTCAGGTGAATGTTACCCTCATTTGTAAAGATCAGCTTTCGTGGGGAGCGACGGTCGAATCGAATTTCTTGAATTCTTTCGATATCGGACTCGAAAATAAAAACTTTATGAAATTGGGACATGTCCTGAATTATGAGTTCAGTTACCGGGGAACCAAAGACAAAAAATGGGGAAACGAGTTGGAATATAAGGTGAACAGTCTTTGGGGGACTCATATCAACATCCGGGGATATTACCGCAATGATTACCGTGAAAAAGAAGTTTTCGTAGATGTCGAAAGGCAATTCCTGACCAACCGGATGAAATGGGCCGGAGGGATGGGAGTAGGACGTGTTTTTTATTCGGATGATTTACCGGACCGGAATGTAAACCGGTTGGAAGAGTTGTTCAATTATCATTATCAGGACGTATGGTTAGGTAAATCTTTTTTGTTGCCTTACCGGTATAGCTATAACCAGAATATGTTTCTGACGGGTCGTTTTTTCACGACCCTTTTCAACAATCGTCCTTTGGTTACAGACGATACCAACCATTTGTATTATAACCGGAGGGATTATTTTGCCGCTTTTACTTACATCAAAATGAAGTATTATAAGGCCAATCTGATCTATGATTTCGGGCGTACGGAAGATATTCCTACGGGATTGATGCTTAGTCTGACCACGGGGTATGAAAAGAGTGAATTCGATAATTATGGCTATATCGCCGGAGAGTGTCACTATTCCCATTTTAATAAATACGACGAGCGTTATTACGCCCTGGAAGCAGCCTTGGGGTCTTATGTCAACGAAGACGGTTTCACCCGGGGGACGCTGAAATTGGGAGCCAGTCATATCAGTAATTTGTGTAGCTGGGGCAGTTTTAAATTCCGTTTCTATAACGACGTACATTATGTGAAAGGAATCCGGCGTTATCCGGGCGATTTTTTGTATATGGAAGATCGGAATATTCGCGGATTTTCATCCGATACACTAAGAGGAAATCAAAAACTGTCGTCTTCTTTGGCGACTACTTTTTTCTTGCCCTATATTAAAAAAGGATTCCGGGTTTCCATTTCTTCTTTCTGTGATTTCGGTGTGATTGCCGCCGACAATAAAAAATTGGTACACAGCAAAACGTATTGGGGATTCGGGGTAGGAGTCAACCTGAGAAACGATAATGTCGTCATTAAAAATATTTCTTTTCGTTTTGCCGTTTATCCTACTATTCCTGAGGATGGCAGGAGTTTTCAAGCGATACTTTCCAGTGGGAACAGAGGCAGTTTTTATGATTATCACGTAACAAAACCACAGGTGATTCAGTATGAATAGGAAATACGGATAGGTCATGACAAGTTTTGCGTCATCTGATATTTGGTTAGCTTTTATTATGACTCTGGTTGCAGCGATTTCTACTTTTATGGGAGCGATGACGTCGTTATATTTCAGAAAAGTCAACCAGGTTACCCTCTCGGTCATTTTGGGATTTGCAGCCGGAATAATGATTTATACCGCTTTTATGAAACTGATGCCCGATTCGATCAGCATCCTATCCTCCCAATTGTCTTATGCTCAGACGAAAATCACCAGTACGGTCTGGTTTTTTGTCGGTATCGTTTTGTTGTATCCTTTAGGATATCTGGTGAAGTTGTGGAAGAAAAAAGAGGTGGAACGCTACGACGCTTCACTTCAATATTACCGGCGGGTAGCGATATTGGTGCTTCTGACGATTACCGCCCATAGTTTCGTCGAAGGGCTGGCGACTTTTCTGTCGTTTTTGGCTACTCCTTTGGTGGCTATTCCTCTGGTTCTTTCTATTATTGTCCACAACTTTCCCGAAGGGATGACGATCGGAGCCCTGTTTAATAAAATCAGTGATTCGATGAATCGCCGCCGGGCTATATTCTACAGTGTGATCGCTTCCTTATTCGAACCGATCGGAGCCCTGATGGCTTATATTTTTATTCTGAAATATTCTAATCCGGTTTTAACCGGAATACTGAAAGCTTTTCTTTCCGGACTATTGGTAGCCACTGCACTGAATGAACTGATTCCCAATTCCCAACTGAAAGGGAACCGGAAGGTGTCGGTACAGAGTATTATTTTAGGCATGTTTATTATGGGTGTCGTCTTGGTCAGTGCTTCGATTTTTTAAAATTTTACAACAATTGTAATTATTTTCAGAATTTTTTAACGTTTCTCCGGTCTGAGGTTTGGAGGATGTGCCTCTGCGGTTTATCTTTGCTGAAAATATAAAGATAGGGTATTTTTTTGATTCATAAATAATTAATTGGTTGTAAATGAAAAAAGTCTTCTTGTTTTCTTTATTTTTGGTTTTAGGGTTAGTTCTTTCACAGTGTTTACCGGTTTGGTTGGGGGAGGCATTCCTGACAGCTGAAAAGGTAGCGAAGACTTTGATGTTCGTTTGTCTGGCATTTATTATGATTAATGTCGGGCGGGAATTCGAATTGGATAAAACGAAATGGAGATCTTATGCTGCCGATTATTTTATAGCTATGGCTACTGCTGCCGTGCCCTGGATTATGGTCGCTTTTTATTATATGTTCTTATTGCCTGCCGATTTGTTCGGGAATTGGGATGCCTGGAAAGAGAATTTATTATTGAGCCGGTTTGCGGCCCCTACTTCTGCCGGTATATTGTTTACCATGCTGGCTGCTGCCGGGTTACGGCGCGAGTGGATCTATAAGAAGACCCAGGTGCTGGCGATCTTCGACGATCTCGATACGATCTTACTGATGATTCCCTTGCAAATATTTATGATCGGTTTTAAGTGGCAGTTATTTGCCGTGGTGATTGTGATCACTTTTTTATTAGTGATCGGTTGGAAAAAACTGGGAACGATCCGGTTGTCCCAAACCTGGAAATCTATTTTATTTTATGCTGTATGTATCGTAGCTGTAACGGAAAGTATTTATCTTTTGACCAAGTGGATGATGGGAGCTGACGGAGCGATTCATATCGAAGTATTGTTGCCTGCCTTTGTCTTGGGAATGGTGATGAAGACTGTCCATCAACACGGGAACCGGGACGAAAAGATAACCGGAATGATTTCTTATCTGTTTATGTTTCTGGTGGGGTTGAGTACACCTCAGTTTATCGGTATCGATCATGGACACCGGATTACAGAAGCTGTGGGGATTATTGCTGCACAGCCTATGCCTTCCTGGGAGGTATTGGTTGTGCATGTGATCGTTGTTACTTTACTTTCGAATTTGGGAAAGATGTTTCCGTTGTTTTTCTATCGGGATCGGCAATTGGAAGAGAGACTCGCCCTTTCTGTCGGTATGTTCACCCGGGGGGAAGTTGGGGCCGGAATTATTGTCATCGCTATGGGCTATAATCTGGGCGGTCCCGCTCTGATTATTTCTGTATTGAGTTTGGTACTCAACCTGCTTTTGACCGGTGGTTTTGTGGTCATTGTGAAACGTTTGGCACAACAGGCTTATGGACTGAAAGAATAGACGGAATAAAGATACCTTTTCTTGGGAACAATGGAGAAAAGAAGAATAAACTTTCATTCTCCGTTTCTCCAAATTTATGGTAGGTTTGAATAAGTTCATAAAGTCTATGGACCTGCGGGTGTGGCCGGACGGAACCGGAGTTTGTATTATTTCGCCTCTTTCTTCTTAAATAACCGTCGGAAAAATCCTTTCTTTTCTTTGGTTTTTTCTTCGGTAGTTCCGGGATGTTTCACTTTTTCCAGTTTACGGTTCGAGATCTTTTCGAGCAGGTTCAAATGTTCTTTGAAGGTCGGTATTTCCGTTTCTTTTTGCTGAGGTGGTAAGGCAAAAGGGAAGGAGAGCCTGTTCCAAACCTGATAATTCGGGCTCTCCAGGCAATCTTTCATAAACCGGCCGAAAATAGGCATAGCCATATTGGCGCCTTGTCCTAAACGGATGGTGTTGAAATGGATGTTTACATCGTTGGCTCCGACTCTGATTCCGACGACTATCTGGGGATTATATCCGATAAACCAGCCGTCTACCTGATTTTGGGTCGTACCGGTTTTCCCGGCCATTTCATTATGCAGACCGTATACCGAACGCAATCTTTGCCCTGTTCCTTCGTCGATGACTGCCGAAAGCATATTGCTCATTAAATGGGCTTCGTTTTCAGGCAGTACTTGCCGGGGAATTTCGGGCTGAGCTTTGAATATCAGATTACCCTGGCGGTCCTTGATTTCTTCCAGGTAATAAATCGGACGGAGGTTTCCGTTATTGGCAAAAGTCATAAAAGGACGAACCATTTCCTGCAAGGGGATATCGGCTACTCCCAAGGCTAAAGAAGGATAGGGAGGAAGCTCGGAGGTGATACCCAAACGGCGGGCATGATCGATAACGGTGTCTATGCCCGTCTGAAGCAATACTTCGACAGCGATGGTATTGATCGATTTACTAAGGGCTCCTTTCAAGGTGTAATATCCCTCATAATTGTTGTCCGAATTGCGTGGGGACCAGTCGTCATATTCCGGATAGGTTTTCTGTTCATTTTTGTAATAAGCGTCCAGACGGGTCCCCTGATGTATAGCTGCACTGTATACGACCGGTTTAAAGACCGATCCTACCTGGCGCGGGGCTTCAACCTGGTCGTATTGGAAATATTTATAGTTCAGATCACCGACCCAGGCTTTTACTTTCCCGGATTGTGGTTCCACAGCAATCATCGCCGGATGCAAAATCTTCAGATAATGCTTGATCGAATCGATCGAAGAATAATCTACCCGCATTTCTCCCTCTTCCGGGCTGTATACCAGCATCGCTTTTTTTTCATTCAGAATTTTCAGTATGTCTTTTTCAGCCAATCCCTGATGTTTCAATCGTTGATAGACCGTACTGTTCTGAATAGCATTTTTCAGTATCGCGGGATTTTTGTCCCAGGGTTCTTGTTTACCCAGGTGGGTGTAATAGGATTGCTGTAATTTTTTCATGTGCTCTTGAACGGCATTTTCTGCATATTGCTGCATCTCTGCGTCCAGAGTTGTTTTCAGGATAAGACCGTCCTTATATAGGTTGTAGTTCGTACCGTATTTTTCGTTGTATTCTTTGAGGATCCGGTCGGCATCCCGGCGTATTTTTTCGCGTAAATAAGGAGCCAGACCGGAAAAATGGTTGACCGGAATGTAATGCAGCTGTAGTTCTTCCTGCTTTATTTTTTCACCGGTCTCTTCATCCAGATAATCGTATTTCATCATTTGGTCGATTACCGTGTTGCGACGGTTGAGCGCCCTTTCCGGATGCAGACGCGGATTGTAACGCGAAGGTCCTTTGAGCATACCGATCAACGTGGCTGCCTGAGGGATAGTCAGATCGGAAGCAGAGGTTGAAAAATATTTTTGAGCGGCACTCTCGATACCGAATGTATTTTCCCCGAAAGATACCGTGTTCAGGTAAAGGGTGAGGATATCGTCTTTGCTGTAAATGTTTTCCAAACGATGGGCTGTAAACATTTCTTTGAGTTTCACAACCGGTATAAAGGTCACCTGCTGTTCGTCCCGGGGATACAGATTTTTAGCCAATTGCTGACTGAGCGTACTTCCGCCGCCTGAACTACGGTGTCCCAGCAGAACAGTTTTGAAAAATACCCTCAGCATACTGATTTTGTCTACGCCTTCATGTTCGTAAAAACGGACATCTTCGGTCGCGATCAGGGCTTTGACGGCATAAGGGGAAATATGATTGAAATTGACATTGGTACGGTTTTCGACATAATATTTACCGATCAGCAAGTTGTCTTCGCTATACAATTCCGAAGCTTCGTCATTACGGATATCCCGCAATTCGGCATAATCCGGTAGCTTACCCCAAAGACCGGCATATACCGAGTAGACAAATAGAGTGATACCGATTGCGAGAAACAGGATAAATAGCACCCCGTATTTCAATAGCTTGAACTTGTGGTGGTGCCGGTGAGAAGAAACCGCTTTTTTATGTTTTTTCTGATATTGTTTTTGGGCCATATGCTGAAAAGCTAAGCATATAATTCGACTTAGCCGGACAAAAATACAAAATAATTTCTTTTATCGGTCGGACTTCGGCTAGTACCGACATGCCCGCTGGCAGTTTGAAGGGTACGAGGATGAAGTGAAACCTGAAATGCTGGGGGAAAGTGAAGAAAATATTTAAAAGAAAAGTCCGGATGTAAAGTCCGGACTTTATACCTAAGGAAACAGAAGGGTTATTTGATGATTTCAACCATGGCACAACGATTCCATTTGTTGTTGTTGTTGTAGTAAGGTTTTTCTTTACCTACATATTCGATAACCATCCGGTTAGAATTGATGCCGTAATCTTTTTTCAACATATTGGCGACAGCCTCGGCTCTTTCTTGTGAAATCCGGAGATTTACATTGATCGGACCGAATTTATCGGCATAACCTACGATGCGGATTTTGACATCCGGGTTGTTTTTCATGAAAGTTCCGATATTGTAGATCAACGGGTCATAAATATCCTGAACCACGGCGCTATTGAATTTGAACGGGATGGTAGAGGGGATAGATTCTACGATTTCTACATTTTTCGTTTCAACCGGTCTAACCACTTCTTTCTCGATAACTTTGATCTCTGGCGGACGGTTCTGTAACTGAGTCACTTGATTAGCTAATACCAGGTTGGCGGCAGCCATTTCGTCGATGACAGCTTGTTTCGGTGCGGTACGGAAACCTCTGCCTTTGAAATAATAGGTAACCCCTGCAGTAAGTCCACCCAGCCCATCGTTCGGGAAACCACCGGTTTCTACCATCTTATCGTTGAAGATCATGCCCTGGAATTCGATGTTGGCATCGAATCTTTCAGAAATCTTGTATTTGGCTTGAATACCGCCATGGATGGTGAAAGATTGCTGATGTTTCCGGGTCATACCTCCGACACCGAAGAAAGGAACGATATCGAATTTACGGTCGGGGTTGTATTTCGCGAAGAAATTTATCAATCCCATCATAAAGTCGATGTTCATGTGCATATAATGCATGTGTAACATACTTCCGGCATTATCGGTGAAACCGTGTAATGCTCCGCCACCGCCTTGTAACCGTAATCCCCACCAGGGGTTGAACATTTTACCTACAGCCAACTCAGGCATAAAAGTAATCGTGTTTTTAAATTTTGCCTGTGAGGAATGTTCGGCAAAGAAAGCATTCGCTCCAAAATTTGCAGAAACAAACCAGTTATGCCAGAATGGGTTGGCTTCAAATGAGGTTTTGTATCCCGGAAGACGTTGTTCTATAATGACTTCCTCGACTTGCGCCTGGGCCTTTGTTATTCCACATAGACCAGCAACCAAAACAATTAACATTAATCCTTTTTTCATAACATTTTTATAATTAAGTAACTTATAATATTGACATTACATTTCGTTTGTTGTTATTATCTTTTGATTTAAAATAATAGAGGTGTCAATGAACTTGTATTTTAATGTCAAAACTTACCGGAATAACGTAGTTTGGGGGGAGGGCGTTTCAAAATAGGGTCAATAAAATGTGAGTTTTTATGATTTTTAACCTTTTACTTTTAAGCTTTACATATTTTTTTTATCTTTGAACTCCGATCGTATTTCTTCCGGGGAGTATGGTCGGAGGAGGATGATTGCTTATTTTTAATCAGATACATATAAAACAAAAGTGGACCCGTCCACAGACAAAAATTGACGAACATGTTAAACATTGCATTATTTGGTCCTCCGGGAGCAGGAAAAGGTACTCAGGCAAAAAAGATTGTAGAGAAATATAATCTGGCCCATCTTTCGACAGGAGATATGATCCGCAAGGAAATTGCGGAAGGAACCGAGTTAGGTAAAATAGCGGAAGAGATTATCGCAAGGGGCGAATTGTTGTCTGATGAATTTGTGGTGAGACTGATCGAAAATAGTATGGCTCAGCATCGGGGAGTGAACGGATTCCTGTTCGATGGTTTTCCCCGTACTGTGGCTCAGGCTGAGATTCTCGACCGGATGTTGGAAAAGGAAGGTACTCCTTTGAAAGGATTGATCTGTATCCATGTCCCTTTCGAAGAATTAAAACGCCGGATGCTCGAACGGGCTAAAATCGAAGGACGGGCTGACGATAACGAAGAGGCGATTGCTAAACGGTTCCGGGAATATAATGATAAAACCGTCCACGTGGCTAATCATTATAAGAAGAAGGGAGTGCATATCGATGTCGAAGGAAATTGTCCGGTAGAGGAAGTGTTCAATGCTATTACGAAAGCGATAGAGGAAATGAAATAAGGTAGATCGGCTTGGTTTCGATCGGAATCCTTTAGAAATGAATCGGCGGAACTCGGGTCGGGAGTCAGTGTTTATCCCGAACGAAGTTCCGCCGATCAGTAAAGTGCCGGTCACGAAAGAACATTATTTTTTCAGTCCTTTTCTTTCCAATAGCGGTTCGATGCCGGGTTCTTTGCCCCGGAATTGTTTATAAAGTTTCATCGGATCGTCCGAACCTCCCCGGGAGAGTATATTTTCCCGGAAAGCTTTGGCTTTCTCCGGATTGAAAATATCTCCGGTTTCCTTGAATGCAGCAAAAGCATCTGCATCCAACACTTCTGCCCAGGTGTAGGCATAGTAGCCTGCCGAATAACCTCCGTTGAAAATATGTCCGAAATAAGGACTGCGGTAGCGGACGGTGATTTCAGGTATTAAACCGATCTTATCCAGTACTTCTTTTTCGAATTTTTCCGCATCGATCGGATCGCTGTTTTGAATAGTGTGGTACGCCATATCCAATAGGGCGGCCGACATAAATTCCGTCACAACGAAACCCTGATTGAAATGACTGCTGTTTTGAATTTTATCGATTAACTCCTGGGGCATCGGTTCACCGGTTTGCCAATGGTGGGTATAGATTTTTAAAACTTCGGGATCTCCGGCCCAGTTTTCCATCACCTGGGAAGGCAATTCGACAAAATCGCGGGCAACCGAGGTGCCTGCCACACTGGGGTAAGTACATTCGGATAGTAGTCCGTGTAAAGCATGCCCGAACTCATGGAATAGGGTACAGGCTTCATCGAAAGTAAGCAAGGCGGGCATATCTCCGGCCGGTTTGGTGAAATTGCAGACATTGGTAATGACCGGACTGGAATTCAATAATTTAGATTGCGGGCGGAAAGCGTCCATCCAGGCGCCGCTGCTTTTACCGGCCCGTGGAAAATAATCGGCATAATATATTCCGATGTGTTTACCGTCGGCATCTTTGACTTCGAATGCCAGGGCTTCGGGGTGGGGAAGAGGAAGGTTGTCGAGTTGTTCGAAAGTCAGGCCATATAACTTGTTGGCTACATAAAAAGCACCTTTACGGACTTCTTCCAGCGGAAAATATTGGCTGATTTCGGTTTCGTTCAACCCGTATTTCTCTTTTTTCAATTTTTCAGCATAATAGCGCCAGTCCCAGGGAGCTAGTTTGAACCGTCCTCCGGTTTTATCGATCATTTTCTGTAGTTCCCGGGCTTCTTGCCTGGAGATCGGTAATGCCGCTTCCCAAATTCGATTACATAATTGATATACGTTCTCCGAATTTTTAGCCATATTATCGTCGAGGACATAGCTGGCATAGTCGGGGAAGCCTAACAGCCGGGCTTTTTGTACCCGTAAAGAAACCATTTTGCTGATGTTGGCCCAATTGTTGTATGCATTGTCCTGACTGCCCCGGTCGATATAGGCTTTGTAGATCTGTTCGCGCAGATTACGGTTGTCTGCATATTGCAGGAAAGGCATAATACTGGGATTCTGCAAAGTGAATACCCATTTCCCTTCCAAACCGTTTTCTTTCGCTGTCTCGGCAGCAGCAGCGATGACACCTTGCGGGAGCCCGCTCAGGTCTTTTTCATTATCGATCACCAACCGGTAGGTATTCGTTTCATGCAATTGGTTGGCTCCGAATTTCAAACTCAGTAAAGCCAGTTCACTATTGATTTTTTTGAATTTTTCCTTGTCTTCTGCCGAAAGATTGGCACCACCACGAACAAAGTTGTTGTAATATTTTTTCAATACCATTTTTTGTTCCGTAGTCAGATTTTCTTTGTCCTGGTTATCGTATACCGTTTTGATCCGGGCAAATAGCTCGGCGTTCAGATTTATACCGTCCGTATGAGCCGTGATTTCGGGCATAATCTCCTCTGCAATGGCATTGATCGAATCGTTCGTATTGGCTTCCCGGAGATTGAAAAACACATAAGATACCTTGTTTAACAACTGCCCCGATTTTTCCATGGCCTCGATGGTATTGGCAAAAGTGGGAGCTTCCGGATTTTTCAGGATGGCCTGAATTTCTGCTTCCTGTTCTTTTATCCCTTCCCGGAAAGCCGGAAGGTAATGACGATTCTGAATTTTGTCGAAAGGAGGCACTTCGAAAGGAGTATCGAATGGGATTAAAAACGGATTGTCCGTAACCGGTTGGTGTTGATTGCAGGATTGCACCACTATTCCTGCAAAACAAATGACATACATAATTTTTTTCATAAAAGTGAGGTAAAATTGTTTTTGATCTTTACACACAAAGATAGCTATTTAATAGGCTAAAGTGCAAATAAACGGATAAATATAGTAAAAACGGGGACTGCGGACAGTTATTGTTCCCAGTTTGAGGCAGGTATAAATCCATGACGGGGAAATTATTCGAACTTTTTTTGTAAGACATTTGCTTATCTGAAAAAAATGTATTTCCTTTGCATCCTGTTTGGAAAGCGTTTATAAAAAATACTGAGAGATGTCAAGAGTTTGTCAAATAACCGGAAAAAGAGCAATGGGTGGAAACCATGTATCTCACTCTAAAAGAAGAGTAAAGAGAACATTCTCGATCAACCTGTTCAAGAGAAATTTTTATTGGCCAGAAGAAGACAGATGGATTCGCCTGAATGTTTCAGCCGATGGTCTTCGTTTGATTAATAAAAGAGGTTTAAATGCATGTTTAAAAGATGCTACTGCTGCTGGATTAATTAAAACTATTTAAAATCACTGACGATGGCAAAGAAAAGCAAAGGAAACAGAGTGCAGGTGATTCTTGAATGTACTGAACAAAAAGAATCCGGCGTGCCAGGAATGTCCCGGTAAATCACTACCAAGAATAGAAAGAATACTCCTGAAAGATTGGAACTGAAAAAGTACAATCCGTATTTGAAAAGAGTAACTTTACACCGTGAAATAAAATAATTGAACTATGGCAAAGAAAACCGTTGCAACATTGAAAACCGGAGATGGTCGTGGTTATGAAAAAGTAATCAAAATGGTTAAATCTCCGAAGACTGGAGCTTACATTTTTGATGAACAAATGGTTCCTAACGAAAAAGTACAAGACTTTTTTAAGAAATAAGCCGGTTGCATTAGATTGCAACCTGAAAAATCCTCTCACTGATATTCATTGAGGGGATTTTTTTTGCCAATTTTATTCGCTTCAATTTTTACTTTACGCCAGTTTTATTATATCTTTGTAGCATAATGTATTATACAAATAATTGTAATCATGGGATTTTTTAGTTTTTTCTCAAAGGAAAAGAAGGAAACTTTAGATAAAGGATTATCTAAAACCAAAGAAAGTGTATTCAGCAAGATTGCCCGTGCGGTAGCCGGCAAGTCGAAGGTGGATGATGAAGTGCTGGATAATCTGGAAGAGGTGCTTATCACATCGGATGTGGGAGTAGAGACTACTCTTAATATCATTAAACGTATTGAAAAACGTGCGGCAGAAGATAAATATGTAAATACACAAGAGCTAAACTCAATTCTGCGTGAAGAAATTGCAGCATTGTTGACTGAGAATAATTCGGATGATGTTGCTGATTTCGATGTTCCGGTAGAGAAAAAGCCTTATGTCATTATGGTAGTGGGTGTGAATGGGGTTGGTAAAACAACTACCATTGGTAAACTTGCTTATCAATTCAAGAAAGCTGGTAAATCTGTTTACTTGGGTGCGGCCGATACATTTCGTGCAGCAGCTGTAGAACAGCTTGTAATTTGGGGAGATAGAGTAGGGGTACCGGTAATAAAACAAAAAATGGGTGCTGATCCCGCTTCGGTTGCATTTGATACATTAAGCTCGGCCGTTGCTAATGATGCGGATGTTGTGATTATAGATACAGCAGGACGCCTACACAATAAGGTCGGTTTGATGAATGAACTGACGAAGATTAAGAATGTAATGAAGAAGGTGGTACCTGATGCTCCGAATGAGGTGTTGCTGGTGCTTGATGGTTCAACCGGGCAGAATGCCTTTGAGCAGGCTAAACAATTCACGTTGGCTACAGAGGTGACTGCCATGGCTATAACAAAACTGGACGGAACGGCAAAGGGAGGCGTTGTTATCGGAATTTCAGATCAGTTTAAGATTCCGGTGAAATATATTGGATTGGGTGAAGGTATGGAAGACCTGCAGGTTTTCCGCAAGAAAGAATTTGTAGACTCCTTATTTGGAGAGAATGCATGAAAAGAAAAACTATAGATATTATAACATTAGGGTGCTCTAAGAATTTGGTGGATTCGGAACAGTTGATGCGTCAGTTGGAAGAAGCCGGATATGATGTTACCCATGACTCGGAAAAACCGACAGGAGAAATAGCAGTTATCAATACCTGCGGTTTCATCGGTGATGCGAAAGAAGAATCAATTAATATGATTCTGGAATTTGCCCAGGAAAAAGAAGAAGGAAATCTGGAAAAACTTTTTGTTATGGGCTGTCTTTCGGAACGCTATTTAAAAGAATTGGCGATTGAAATTCCTCAGGTTGATAAGTTTTATGGTAAATTCAACTGGAAAGAGTTGTTGCAGGACTTGGGAAAAGCCTACCATGACGAACTTCATATTGAACGTACGCTAACTACCCCTAAACATTATGCTTATCTGAAAATATCAGAGGGGTGTGACCGTAAATGTTCTTATTGCGCTATACCAATCATTACAGGACGTCATGTGTCTCGTCCCATGGAAGAGATCTTGGACGAAGTGAGATACTTGGTTTCCAATGGTGTGAAAGAGTTTCAGGTGATTGCCCAGGAGTTGACTTACTATGGAGTCGATTTATACAAGAAACAAATGCTCCCGGAATTGATTGAGCGTGTTTCTGAGATTCCGGGTGTGGAATGGATACGTTTACACTATGCATACCCGGCACATTTTCCTGAAGACTTGTTTAGAGTGATGCGTGAACGGGATAATGTATGCAAATACATGGATATAGCATTGCAACATATTAGTGATAACATGTTGCAACGTATGCAGCGTCATGTGACCAAAGAAGACACCTATCGGTTAATTGAACAGTTTCGTAAAGAAGTTCCCGGTATTCATTTACGTACAACGTTGATGGTGGGGCATCCGGGTGAAACAGAAGAGGATTTTGAGGAATTGAAAGAGTTTGTTCGTAAAGTCCGTTTCGATAGAATGGGAGCTTTTGCTTATTCAGAGGAAGAGGGCACGTATGCGGCAGCTAATTATGAAGATTCTATTCCTCAAGAAGTGAAACAGGCCCGCTTGGATGAACTGATGGATATTCAACAGGGGATTTCTGCTGAACTTAGTGCATCTAAGGTGGGGTGGCAAATGAAAGTTATCATTGATCGTATAGAGGGTGATTATTATGTTGGGCGCACTGAATTTGATTCTCCGGAAGTAGATCCTGAGGTATTAATAAAGTGCGAGGGAGATAGTCTGAGGGTTGGTAACTTTTATCAAATAGAGGTGATTGATTCCGATGAATTCGATCTTTTTGCGAAAGTTATCTAAAGATATTTCCCTAAGAATTTGTTTTTTTCATTCGGATTGACTAATATAGCAACACACTTTTAAAATTGTAGTATTTTGAATAACAAAGAATTTACTTCAGAACTTTCGCGCAGGTTAGGATATAATACAAAAGATACTTCTGACTTGATAACTACTCTGCTGTCTGACATCATTCAGGAGCTGCAGGAAGGTAATGCTATAGGAATACAGGGATTTGGTGCTTTTGAAGTAAAAAAGAAGGCTGAGCGTATTGTCATCAATCCTGTCACCAGACTACGCTTGTTGGTTCCACCCAAACTGGTGTTGGCATTCAAGCCAAGTCCAATCTTAAAGGATAAGTTTAAAGAAGCATTTCCGTATGAATGAAAGGTTGACTATACAGAATCTTGTTGATTTACTGGTTAGCAGGCATGGGGTCCCTCAAAAAGATGCCGATGTTTTTGTTCGGGAGTTTTTTCTGTTGATAGAACAGGCTCTGGAGAATGATCAGTACGTGAAAATCAAGGGGCTGGGAACATTTAAACTGATAGGGGTTAATAGCCGTGAAAGTGTAAATATCAATACAGGCGAACGAATTAAGATAGAAGGACATACAAAGATTTCTTTTACTCCTGATCCTTCTTTGCGGGATATTATTAATAGGCCTTTTTCTCATTTTGAGACGGTTGTACTGAATGAGAATACTGTATTGGAAGATACGCCGATAGAGGAATTGGAGGGAGATCCGGTGGATGTGTCTGGAGTAGAAGGGGTACAGTTTATGGAGGATGTCTCAGGGAAAAAGCAGATTGAAACAGAGCCTATAGAGGCAGCAGAGCAGATAGAAACAGTAGAATCGGAGGGTATGCCGGAGCAAAGCACTGAGAATGCTGAGACTACTACTGGGGATATTGAGGAGGATACGAAAAAAACGGAAAATATAGAAATTGGAGGTCGAATGGTTGATGTGCCAGAAGAAGTTGAAAAGGAAACCTGCAAGGATACGGGCACAAAGACTATTATAGAAATAGAAGGATTATCTGTTGATGAAGTATCGGAAGACATTAAACCAGATAAGACTGACGAAGGATTCGAGGAAGAACAAGAGCAGGCGGAAAAAGAAATAGAAGAAGGCGAGGCTCCTAAACTGACTGCAGAAGAAATAATTGCTCGGGAGATTCAGAAAACAGAAGTTCCGATTGTTCCTATGAGAAAGGAGAGGCACCCCCAAAAAGAAATTAAATTCAAAAAAGAGAAGTCTCCTGTCCCTTATTTGGTAACTATCATAGCGGTTGTTATGCTGCTTTGTGGTGCGGCTCTGGTTTTTGTTTATTATCCGGATTTGTTTTCTAAAGAAGAAATGCAATCAACCGTAATTGAAGCGGTGGAGAAAAAAGAGCCTATAAAGGAAGTCCCGTTAGATACTGTTATGAAAACAGATACTATAGCCGAAGTGGTGGTAAAAATGCAGGATAAACAACAGGTAGTGAATCCTAAACCTGTGTCGGTGAAAACGGATAAAGTATCGGAGAGTAAATCGGTTTCTCAGGAAAAGGTTACTAAGAAGGTGGTGTCAATACCTGTTAAGCCGGATTCTGTAAATTACATAATTACCGGTACTAAGACTACCTATATGATGAAAGAGGGGGAGACTTTAACCAAGGTCTCTTTACGCTTCTATGGTACAAAAGATTTGTGGCCTTATATTGTTAAGCATAATCAGGGAGTGATTAAGAATCCGAATAGTGTGCCATATGGTACTGTACTTAAAATACCGGAACTTGTTAAAAAGTAACGGCTTTGTATGGCACCCGGGTGTATAAACTTGTATACATCCGGGTGCCGTGTTTATGTTATACAAATACAAAAGCGTATGAAAGTACCTTAATCTAAAGACTTCGCATTGTTTTTTAATAAAAATTAG